>Ga0307374_10011467_pt1 | contig 12596 bp, 13 predicted proteins | sample OX3MG_FD_202532 | JGI IMG/M metagenome (GOLD analysis project Ga0307374, IMG submission 202532) | Soil microbial communities from Risofladan, Vaasa, Finland - OX-3 | ecosystem: Environmental > Terrestrial > Soil > Coastal area > Acid sulfate soil | place: Finland: Risofladan, Vaasa | collected...
TAATGGATATCTCCCTTCAACCGCTGCATCGCAGGAACTCCATCCGGCACTTTGTCGTGCACGGCCATGGGGTCGGAGAAATCACCTGCGGCAAAGGCTTGGGCGATATGGGATAGATGCATGCGGATCAGGTTACGGTTCCGCGTGTCTTTTGGGTCATTCGCCTCAACCTGAATCACCCCTCCGTCCTTCCTGAGGAAGAAGTGGTGCGTGGTTTCTGTTTGGCTGAAGCCCATGGTTTTATCGCCACGCTGCATCATCATGGAATGCTTGTCGGGTGACTGCTCGGCCTGATGCTTTGGCTGCTGGGCGGCTGCTCGAAGAGGAAGAACGGACATTACAATAACCGGCAGTAATGCAATCACAGTTGTCGATTTCACAAAATCCCTCTTTAAGGAGTCGCTTCTTGACCCCTGGTCCGATTCACTTCCAGATATCAATCGGAAGAAGCACGCTTATCGGGAGCTGGCAATTTGGCAGGTTCCAGCTCCCGATAGGCCGATTGCAGGGCACTGGGCTACCCCAATCGAGGAGCCCTGGCCACGGCGCGCAAACCGGAACCCATAGCCGTCCGATTTGCCCGATTTATTTGGAGTTGAGCTTCTGCACGATCTCCAACGATTTCTTCACATGCTCGTCGGGTGACAGATTGTCCCTTTTCGATGAAAGCGTGGCGATGATCTTGTGGTCCTTGCCGATGACGAAAGTTGTGCGCTCGATAAAGTCGTGGCCAATCGCGATGCCGCGAACGTCCTTCTGGCCAGGCTTTCCGGGCGTCGCCGTCAGATCGTAAGAAGCGGAGATCTTGCGGTTCGCGTCGGAGGCTACCGGAAATTTTCCGGCGCAATACGCCGGGTCCGCCGAGAACTGATCGAGCCGCGCAATGCTGTCGGCCGATACGCCGATAATGGTGGCGCCGGCGGCGTCGAATTTATCCTTCATCTCCGCAAAGGTATGCGCTTCCAGATCGCAGCCCCTGGTGTAGGCGGACGGAAAGAAATAGACCACGACCGGACCCTTCTTCAGGGCTTTTTGCAGGGAAAAATTGAATTCTTTTCCCGCCAGTGAAGCGCGCGCCGAAAAATTGGGCGCCTTTTCACCTACATTGAGCGCCGCCCAGACGGGCAAGCTCACCAACATGCAGAGCGCAAGACCCAGAGCCAGTTTTTTCATGGCAAATCCCTCCTTGGCCATTGACGTAACGCGAAGCATATCACAGCACGGCCTCGCGGGGATTGTCCGCAATCCACATCGCTCCCGGCCCGGACTGGGCCCGCCCTGGACCCCATTTGACCTGGAAACGCCGGAGCGCAAAGCCGGGTTGTAAGCCGCCGTTCATCGTTCAGCGGACACTCCCCCATCAACGGCATTGACGGGCGCCCTAACCATCCGTATAATGAACGTTTCCGTTGAGCATCTGGAGGGGCGATGTACGCCGTCATTCGAAGTGGAAGCAAGCAGTACCGGGTAACGCCCGGTGACACAGTCAAGGTGGAAACCTTGCCCGGCAAGGTCGGCGGCAAAGTCACGTTTGAAGACGTGCTTGCCGTGGGTACCGACGAAAAGAAACTTCTAACCGGGGCCGGCGCCAAGAGCGCCAAGGTCGTGGGCAAGATCGTTGCCCAGGGACGTCATCCGAAAATCACGGTCCTCAAGTTCAAGACGACGAACCAATACAAAATCTCCCGCGGCCACCGGCAAAACTATACTGCCGTCGAAGTCAGCGGCATCGAGCTCTAAAGAGCTCCAAAGGGAATTCCAATGGCACATAAAAAAGGTGGCGGCTCATCGGTAAACGGCCGCAACTCCCCGGGACAACGGCTGGGCGTGAAGCGCTTTGGCGGCCAGGTGGTCCATGCGGGAACGATTCTGATTCGCCAGCGCGGCACACGACACAAGCCCGGCGTGAACGTGGGACGCGGCAAGGACGATACGCTGTTCGCCCTGATTAACGGCGTCGTGCTCTTTCAGGATAAGGGCCAGGACGGCCGCTACATCAGCGTTCTGCCGCCGGAGCAAGCGGCAGCGGCGTCGGCCGAACCTGCCATCGCGCCAGCGGATTAACCGGGTTTCGAATTCGAAGGCGTCCCGGCCTGGCCGGGACGCCTTTTTCTTTTTTACGGCAAGCGCAGCGCCGTTCATCGGTCGCGGCGCGCCGTTGGATTTGCCCGGAGCTTGGCCGGAACCTGATTAAGTCCAGAAACAGGGCGCGTCCTGATGCGCCGGCCGTGCAAATCGGTCCGGTAATATCGTATTCTTCCAATTTGCGGAAATGGAACTCACGTGTTTGTTGACGAAGCGAAAATCTACATAAAAGCGGGCGACGGCGGAAACGGCTGCGTGGCGTTTCGGCGCGAAAAATATGTGCCGCGCGGCGGACCTTCCGGCGGCGACGGCGGCCACGGCGGCAGCATCTGGCTGGAAGCGAATCCGCATGACAACACGCTGCTGCGTTACCGCTACAACCGGGAATTTAAGGCGGACCGCGGGCGTCACGGGGAAGGCTCGCAATGTTCGGGCCATTCTGGCGCGGACATGACTCTGCTGGTTCCGGTCGGCACGGTGGTCACTGATCAGGATACGGGCGAACAGATCGCGGACCTGACCGAGCCGGGGCAGCGCGTGCTGCTGGCGCAGGGTGGGCGCGGCGGGCGCGGCAACCAGCACTTCGCGAAACCCTGGCATCAGGCGCCACGCGAATCGGAAGAAGGACAACCCGGGCAGGAACGCCACCTGCATTTTGAATTGAAACTGTTGGCCGATGTGGGCCTGGTCGGATTTCCCAATGCCGGCAAATCCACGCTGATTTCGCGCATTTCCGCGGCGCATCCGAAAATTGCCGATTATCCATTTACTACCCTGGAGCCCAGCCTGGGCGTGGTTTCCGCCGACAGCGAACTGGGAAAGCCGTCGGAGCGTTCCGGGGGCCGCACGTTTGTCGTCACGGATTTGCCCGGCCTGATCGAAGGCGCGCATACCGGCGTCGGCCTGGGCATCCGTTTCCTTCGCCACATCGAGCGCACGCGCCTGGTGGCGCACCTGATCGATACCAGCGACGCTTCCGACCGCGATCCCGTGCGCGATTTTGAAATTATTTCCGGGGAGCTGGCGGCGTTCAGCGAAAAGCTTGCCGCCAAGCCCGTGATCGTCGTGGCCACGAAGCTCGACGCCACCACCGATCGCGCGCGCCTGGAAAAGTTGCGCGATTTCTGCGCCGCGCGCGGCCTGGAATTTCACGCCATCTCGTCGGCATCCGGCGAAGGCATCCCGCAGCTGGTGCGCGCCATGGCTGACGCCTTGGACCGCCTGGCGCCGGTCGCGCCCGACACGGAAGATGCAGACGGAGTGGAAACCGGTGCGGCGGATGCCGGGGAATTCGGCGAAGAGGATGCGCATGCCCCCGCGCATCACGCCCGTCATACGGAGGACCGTTGAGCATTGCCCCTCCGCCGGGCCCTGGCACTGCCAGGCAAAAGGCAGGCGAGCGCCGCATCGCTCTATTTGGCGGCACGTTTGACCCGATTCATATCGGCCATCTGGCCGTAGCGCGCGCCGCGGAGCGCCGCTTCCATCTCGACGAAATCCACTTCATTCCCACCGGGCGGCCGCCGCACAAACGCCGCCGGGGCATGGCCTCGTACGCCGATCGCTACGCCATGGTGGCGCTGGCCTGCGCCGATCACCCACGATTCATTCCCTCGCTCGCCGAATCCGGCGCGGACCATTCTGGGCGCGAAACTTATTATTCGGTGGACACGATCCGGCACTTCAAACAGAAATTTCACGGCGCGGACGCGCATCTTTATTTTCTGCTGGGAGCGGATTCCTTTCTGGATATCCCCACATGGAAAGATTATGAAACGCTGCTGGGGCTTTGCGATTTCATCGTGGCCAGCCGTCCCGGATTCCATTCCAACGCGCTGCGCCTGGTGATTCCGCCCGAACTGTTTGCGCGGCCGGGTTCGGCGGACGCGCCCCTGGACCCGCGTGCCATTGCGCTGCGTCGCACGACCATCTACCTGCTGGACACGGTTTCCAGCCACGTTTCGGCCACCGAAGTCCGGCACCGCCTCGATGCCAATCAGTCCATTCACGGGCTTGTGCCGCCGCGCGTCGAGGAATACATTACCAAGCAGGCCCTCTACCGGTGACTTCAAAAAAGGATGCTCTGCAACCCGAGGTTCGCGCGGCCATCGAGGCGGCGCAGGAAAAGCAGGCGGCGGAAGTGACGCTGCTCGATCTGGCAGGGCTTGGCGCGTTCACCGATTACTTTCTTCTCTGCACGGGTTTCAGCCCGAGGCAGGTGGAAGCGATCTGCGACGAAATCGAGGAAAAGCTCGCGCGCATCGGCAAGCGCCTGCTGCACCGTGAAGGGCTATCGGGGGCGGATTGGATGCTGCTGGATTTCGGCAGCCTGATCGTGCACGTATTCACCGAGCGCGCGCGGCACTTTTACGACCTGGAACGATTGTGGCGGGAAGCGCGCCGCATCGAATTCGAAAATCCCGCCGAGGGCAACCGCAGGCCCGGCGCAGCGGAGGCCGAAGCATGAGCGAGCCACGCATGGCATGGATTGCCGAGGACCCCTCTTCCCAAGCCGTCCTGGTGTTGGCGGGCAAGGTCGCGGAAACCTCCACGACGCTGCTCATCACTGGAGAAAGCGGCACGGGGAAAGACCATCTCGCCCGGCTGATCCATGAACTGAGTTCCCGGCGCGACGCCCCTTACCTGAAAATCGATTGCGCGAGCCTCCCGCAGGAACTGGTGGAATCGGAACTGTTCGGCCACGAGCGCGGCGCGTTTACCGGAGCCGTCGAACGCAAACTGGGCAGGCTGGAAATGGCCGGCGCGGGAACCATCGTGCTGGATGAAATCGCGGCGCTCTCGCCGTCCACGCAGACCAAACTGTTGCGCGTGCTGGAGGAACGGCAGTTCGAGCGCCTGGGAGGCACCGAAACGATCACGATTGGCGCGCGCCTGATCGCCCTGACCAACTCCGAACTTTCGCGATTGGTTTCCAACGGGCAATTCCGCGAGGATTTGTATTTCCGGTTGAGCGTGCTGACGATTACGGTGCCCGCCCTGCGCGCCCGTCCCGCGGATATCCTGCCGCTTGCCGACGCGCTGCTGGAACGCGCGGCGCGCGTGCATGGGCGCGTGGGCGTCGTTTTTTCCGATCCCGTCCGGCGCATGCTTTCCGCATATCCCTGGCCCGGCAACGTGCGCGAGCTGAAAAATGCCATCGAGCGCGCGCTGGTTTTCTCCAGCGGGCCGACGCTGGCGCCGCAGGATTTTCCGGAATCGGTGCAGACGTCGGATGCGGGCTTCGGCGTCGCGCTGCGCTCGCTGGAAGATATCGAACGCGACGCGATTCGCGCCACACTGGAGGCCACCCGCTATAAGATCAGCAAGAGCGCGGCCATCCTGGGCATCAGCCGCAAGACCCTGCTCGACAAACGAAAGAAATTCGGGTTGAACTGAAGACAGGACCGTCGCCGGCCGCGGCAAATCCATCCCCCGCGATTGTCGGCAAACCTCGCACACATGAAAATTCATCTGGTCATGCTCGGAAAGACGCGCCGCCCCGAAGTTCGCACCATGATCGGCGATTACGTGGCGCGCATCCAGCGTTTCGCCGACGTGCAACTCACCGAATTGCGCGAAGATTCCTCCGCATCGCTCCGAAAACTGGCGCTCGATTCCGCAGCGATCGTCGTCCTGCTCGATGACACGGGAAAACCGCAAACGTCCGCGCAATTCGCGAAGTGGCTGGGCGGCGCCCGCGATCGCGGCGCCCGCGAAATTGTTTTCTTGTGCGGCGCCGCCGGTGGCTTTCCCGACGCCTTGCGCCGCCGCGCAACGCAGAAACTTTCCCTATCCCCGCTGACGTTTTCCCACGAACTGGCGCGCGCCATGCTCGCCGAACAGCTCTACCGCGCCTTCGCCATTCTGGCGGGGCACCCGTATCCAAAATAACCGGCGGCGATGCGGCGCGGATGAAATCTACCGCACCGGCGCGGGAAACTGCACCTTGGGCGCCTCGCGTGAGGATTGTGAAGCGGCGAAGTAGGCGTTGTTCCGCTGGAATCCCGCCCAGCCGGCAAAAATATCGTTGGGGAAAAGCCCGATGTACGTGTTGTAGTCCTGTATGGCGTCGTTGTATCGCTTGCGCTCTACCGCGATCCGGTTTTCTGTGCCGGCCAGTTCGTCCTGTAGGCGCAGGAAATTCTCATTCGATCTGAGTTGCGGATAATTTTCGACAATCAGCAGCAGCCTGCCCAGCGCTCCGTCCAGTTGCCCGTTGGCGGCAATTTTGTCCTTGGGAGTTTGCGCGCCCAGCAGCGCGGCGCGAGCGCTGGCGATGTCGTGAAAGACAGTCTGTTCCTGCGCCGCAAAACCCTTCACGGTCTCGACCAGGTTCGGGATCAGGTCGGCGCGGCGCTGCAGCACCACGTCCACTTGCGCCCAGGCGGACTTCACCGTTTCATTTTTCCGCACCATCTCGTTGCGCCGTCCAACGTACATTCCACCGATCATCAGCGCGATCAGCGCCACGGCGGCCACCACGACCAGTACCTTTTTCATGCGCGTCCTCCCGAACGTTTCTTCGTTGTTTTTTCGCGGCCGTTTTTTCCAGGACCGACGCGACCCTATTTTTGCGCCCCTGTCCGCCGGTCAAACTGATCCGTGACCGCTTCCACGAATGCAAAATAGAGTTTCAGCGTTTTTTCGGCGTCGATTTCCCGCGCCTTCCGTTTTCCCTCGCGATGATCCAGAATCGCTAAAAAACTGCCCGGGTCGGCGTTCGCGAACTTCGCAATGCGTTCGATGGCTTCGCGCTTGCTTCCCGCCGGGGGCTCGCCCAGCGCAACCAGCGCGTGCCGAAACAATACCGCAAAGGACGAAAACGATGTGACCATCAGTCCCAGATAAACTTTTGATTTTTTCGGCGCCGCCAGCATGGCCTGGCGCAGGCGCAGCCAATCGGTCCTCAGTTCGCGCTCCACCTGGATGGCGTGGTAATGCAGGGGCACGGAAATATCCGACAGCACATCCTGACCCGATAAAACCCGGTGATGGGATTTCATGTCCAGCAGCTCGATGGCGAAAACGTCCGCTGAGCGGCGCAATTCCTCCAACGTAAAAACCAGCGGTGGGCGGTGGCCCTGTTTCACCCACCATGCGACCGTCGCATGCAGGGCCTCAATCCGCCCTGTATCTGCCGAACCCACGACACATAGCAAATTGAGATCCGAGTGCCTGGCATGAAATTCCCCGGACACCGCGGAACCGTAAAGGATCACGGACGTCAAGTTGTCCGCCGCGGCCGCTTTCAATTTTTGAACGAACTCATCGAGCTTAGGATGTTCCAAACTTCACTCCTCCCAGCGCTGCTTCTTTAGTCAGAAATCTCACCAGCCTCCGCTTGCGCCGCCGCCTCCAAATCCTCCTCCTCCAAACCCGCCAAAGCCTCCGCCGCCACTTCCTCCACCGCCGCCAAAGCCGCCACCGCCCCACATGCCGCCGCCATAACCAGGTCCACCGATCCACCAGTTGCGCCGGCTGCGGGCAGACCCGGCCGATGTGCCGAAAAAAATCTGAAACAGGAAGCCCAGAAACGGTCCCAGCAGAATAAGAACAATGAAAAGATTGAAAATCCACGTGAAGGTTCCGGAAGCCGCATCATTTCCCGGAGGCTCCTGGGGCACCTGGGATTCGGGCAGCGCGGGCCCGGAAGTTGTGTCGAGCGCAACCCCCCGGTCTTGGGCGATGACCGCAGCGATGCGCCGCGTGAGGAGCAGCGCCGCGTCGCTATAGTCGTTTTGCCGCAGCAAGGGCACCGCTTCGCGGCCAAAGCCGCCCACCTTGCCGTCGGGCAGTATCGCTTCGAGGCCGTAGCCGACCTCGATGCGATATTTGCGGTCGTTCGGCGCGATCAGGATCAGCACGCCGCGCGCCTGCTGTTTCGGCCCCACGCCCCACTCGGTTGCCAGATCGATGGAGTACTCCTCGATGGGCTCGCCTTCCAGCGAAGATACGGTTACGATCGCAATCTGCGCCTTCGTTTTTTGATCGACTTCGGTGCACAGCGCCGTCAGCTGCTGCTTCGCCTGCGCGCTGAGGACTCCGGCGAAATCATTTACGTAACCCTGGGGTTTGAGGTCTTTAACTTTTTCCGCGCGTGCGGCTGCGGGAGAAAAAAGGAAAACAACGGATAGAAGTAAAAAAGTTCGAGCAATCGATTTCGCGACTCGGTGTGGAGAAGACATCCAGCGCCAGCTTTCGTGAAGACAGTATCTTAGGATGCCGCATTTGCCGCGTCAACGGCGGCAAGCGGACATCCGGTGGAGCGCCGGGGAGTCGCACAGCCGCAAGATTGCCTGCTCAGCCCAGGGCCGGAGTTTCGGCTCTTAACTTGCCATTCTCAACTTTACATTTCTTCACGCTCGCGAATTGCCCTTCCTGGGTTATGCTTTCTCCATGCATGACTTGGGATATTTTCGCGAGCACCTGGACGAATTCGAAAAGATGGCGGCCGACCGCGGCGTGGCCATCGATTTCGCCGCGTTCCGCGCGCTCGATCTGGAGCGCCGCGAACGGATCACGGCGGCCGAGCGGCTCAAGGCCGAGCGCAACCGCGCCGGCGAGGAAATCGCGCGGCGCAAGAAGGCCGGCGAAGACGCTTCCGCGCTGCTGGCGGAAATGAAACGCGTCTCCGAGGAAATTAAGCAGGCCGACGAACGCACCACCTTGCTGGATGCGCAACTCAGCGATTTCATGCTGACCGTGCCCAACCGGCCGCACAGTTCCGTGCCCGTCGGGCATGACGCCTCGGCCAACGTCGAGGTGCGTCGCTGGGGCACTCCGCCAAAATTCGATTTCAAGCCGCGCCCTCACTGGGAAATCGGGGAAAACGCCGGGATTCTGGACTTCCAGCGCGCCGCGAAAATAGCCGGCACGCGCTTTGCCGTGTACCTCGGCCTGGGAGCACGGATGGAACGCGCGCTGGCAAACTTTTTTCTCGATACCCATGCCGCGAACGGGTTTATGGAAATTCTTCCCCCGTTCATCGTGAATACGGCGGCGCTCACCGGCGTGGGGCAGCTGCCGAAATTCGCCGCGGACATGTTCCACCTGGAAAACACGGATTTGTGGCTGACTCCCACTTCAGAAGTCGAGCTCACCAGCCTCTACCGGGAAGAAACGCTCGACGCCGACCTGCTGCCGATCAAGCTCTGCGCCTGGACGGCCTGCTTCCGCTCCGAGGCCGGCGCCGCCGGGAAAGATACGCGCGGGCTGAAGCGCCAGCACCAGTTTCAGAAAGTCGAAATGTTCAAATTCACGCGGCCCGACCGCAGCTACGAAGAACTCGAATCTCTGGTCGCCAGCGCCGAAATCGTCCTGCAGAAACTTGGCCTGCACTACCGTGTTGTGCAGCTCTGCACGGGCGACATGGGCTTCGCATCCTCCAAAACGTATGACATCGAGGTGTGGCTCCCATCCGCCGGGGAGTTCATGGAAATTTCTTCTTGCTCCAACACCGAAGCGTTTCAGGCGCGGCGCTCCGGCATCCGCTTCAAGGCCAAGGGCGGCAAAAGCGAATTCGTGCACACCCTGAACGGGTCCGGATTGGCGGTGGGACGCACCTGGCTCGCCATCGTCGAAAACTACCAGCAGGCCGATGGCTCTGTGCTGATCCCCGAAGTCCTTCGGAGCTATGTGGGTACGGACCGGATTCCCGCACAGGGCTGAACCGGCTTCATTTTCGATAACCCGGCATCCGGTGAGACCGAGTCCAACTTGCTTCCGACGACTTTTGTTTTGACGAGCCGGGTCCCGCCCAGTTCCTCGGGAGACCTCATTTCTCATTCATTTGTAGTTATCTTGCATTCGGGAAGCTCGCAAGGCGCTAACAACTATATAAACAGCTTATTATGAATAACTTACATTGTTTCGAAAGCCCAAACTGCCCGAAAATTGTGTTTCCAGGGCATTCTGGCCTGAAATATCACGGTTCTTTGGTTGACACCGCTTTTCCCGGTTGACTACACTCGGGTTATATCGTAAACAGCAACCGCGCACGTTAGGGGCAGATGTTGCGGGCGCGGAGCGGAATTTTGCGCCGCATTGAAAAAGCCCGGTGGCGTCGGCGGCACGTTTCCGGAATGCACTTGGAAATGGACGCCCTGAGAGCACGCGCGGCAAGCTGAGCCACAAACGAGCCGCTGGAAAGCGTCAAGCGGGTGAACCTACAAGAACGAATGGACCGGTGGATCGGCAAAGGGCTGGTGTGGATCGTGCGCAAGCTGCTTGCCCGGGCCTTCGGAAATGCAGGGTCAGTGGCCGCGCCGGGGGCCGCACCTGGAGCCGCGCCTCGATCCGCATCCGGGGCTGCGCGTGGGCCGCAGGCGCCCCAGTCGGCCATTCCCTTGCATCGCGATCCCTGGTGCGGCACATACGTTTCACCTGAGATTTCTTTTCCTTTGGAGCAAGCGGGCCAGAAGTTGCACTTCTGTTCGGCCGAATGCCGCGCGCGGTATCAAGAATCGTCGCGGCACGCGGCAAGCGCGTAGCCGCGATACGCAAGGAGAGAAACGTTCATGGCCACGGTGGTGAAAGCGGTTCCCCAACCCGTTCTACCGCGCATGGCGCCGCGCGAAGACCTGAATCCATTCCGCATCGCGCAAATCCAGTTTGACATGGCGGCGGAGTATTTGAAGCTCGATCCGAGCCTGCGGCTGATCCTGCGCACGCCGAAGCGCGTCCTGGAAGTTGCCATTCCCGTGCGGCTGGACAACGGCCAGACGAAAATGTTCACCGGATACCGCGTGCAACACAACGTGGCGCGCGGCCCGGCCAAGGGCGGGCTCCGCTACCATCCCAACGTTACGCTGGACGAAGTAAAGGCGCTGGCCGCCTGGATGACCTGGAAAACCGCGACGGTAAATCTGCCGTATGGCGGCGCCAAGGGCGGCGTCATCTGCGATCCCAAACACATGTCCAAGGGCGAACTGGAGCGCATGACGCGCCGCTACGCCGCGGAAATTCGGCCCATCATCGGTCCTGAAATTGATATTCCCGCGCCGGACGTTTACACCGATGCGCAAACCATGGCGTGGATCATGGATACCTACTCGATGGCCGTGGGACACGCTACTCCCGGTGTGGTGACGGGCAAGCCCGTATCGATCGGCGGGTCCCAGGGGCGCACGGACGCCACCGGGCGCGGAGTCCTGTTCGTGGTCGAGGAAGCGTGCAAGGTCAAAAAGATTCCGTTGCGCGGCGCATCCGTGGCGATTCAGGGCTTTGGCAACGTGGGCTCGGCGGTGGCGCGTTTGTTCGCCGAGAAAAAAGCGAAGATCGTGGCCATCAGCGATTCGCGCGGCGGCGTGCACAACCCGCGCGGAATCGATCCCTTGCGCGCCCTGCGCTACAAGGAACGCGCCGGCACCGTGGTAGGGATGCCCGGTGCGTCGCGCATATCGAATGACGAATTGCTGACGCTGAAGTGCGACATTCTGGTTCCCGCGGCCCTGGAAAACGTGATCACGCTGCACAACGCCGACCAGATCAAGGCCAAAATCGTGGCCGAAGCCGCCAACGGTCCCACCACGCCGCACGCGGACGAAATCCTTTCGCGCCGGGGTGTCTTCGTCCTGCCGGATATCCTGACCAATGCGGGCGGCGTCACGGTGAGCTATTTCGAATGGGTGCAGGACCTGCAGGGATTTTTCTGGCAGTTGCCGGAAGTGAATTCAAAACTCGAATTCGTGATGAAGCGCGCGTTCAACGATGTGTACGAATCGATGCGCAAGTATCACGTCTACCCGCGCGCCGCCGCGTACATTCTGGCCGTCAGCCGCGTTGCGGAGGCCACGACCGTCCGCGGACTGTTTCCGTAAGGCGCGCAGCACCCCGCTCCTGAGTCCTGTACCTTGCCGCTCGCCGAAATACTCTTCGCGGGCAGCGCATCCGTGAAAAAGAAGAATCCTATTGCGCGCTGACGATCACGCGCGTACATTTCGACTTGCCGGCTCGCGAAATCCGTTTGCGCGGCCGGCCCGGTTTTCTGCAGGCGCGGAGGACGCAAAGATATTGTCCACCCATGAAATTGCGGCCCCGCCGATCGTGCTGACGATCGCAGGTTTCGATCCTTCCGCCGGCGCCGGCATCATTGCCGACCTGAAAACCTTCTCCGCGCATAATTGTTATGGCGTTGCCGCCATCACCGCGCTCACCGTGCAGTCCACCCAGGGCGTAAAATCCGTGCATGACACTCCGGCGTCGGAATTGCGCGCGCAACTGGACGCGCTGCTCGAAGACATGAAGATTGCCGCGATTAAAATCGGCATGCTGGGCCATCGCGGAAACGCCGTGGTGGTCGCCGATTTTCTGGACCGCGCCGGCATCCCGCATGTGGTTCTCGATCCGGTCATGAAATCGACCTCCGGGGAAATCGATCTGCTTGACGCGGGCGGAATCAAATATCTCGCGGAAGAATTGCTGAAACGCGCCACGGTGGTGACGCCAAATATTGCGGAGGCGGAAATTCTTTCCGGAATTGCGATCAAGGATAGCGCCGCGATGGAAGCGGC
>Ga0307374_10011468_pt1 | contig 12596 bp, 9 predicted proteins | sample OX3MG_FD_202532 | JGI IMG/M metagenome (GOLD analysis project Ga0307374, IMG submission 202532) | Soil microbial communities from Risofladan, Vaasa, Finland - OX-3 | ecosystem: Environmental > Terrestrial > Soil > Coastal area > Acid sulfate soil | place: Finland: Risofladan, Vaasa | collected...
ATCAAGATTACTGGAACCCAGCACAAAAGTACTACTTTATCCCTGTTTCAAAAAGTCCAAATCCCCTGTTTTTCCTGCGAATAATCAAATTTGAATCCTTGTCCGGATTATGCTGTTTTCAAGTATACCCTAAATTGTCTTCGATTTCCCCCGAATACAACTTAATGGCAAAATGATCGCATCACTGCAGGAATTTACACCAGTTGGCCTGGAACGGTTCCTGCAAAGGTTTTAACGGGCGCAGATCGCTATCCGGTAATAAATATCCTCAGGTTGAAGGGACAAGCGGTTTGAAAGTCAGGATATGCAAGGAAGCTTTCCATGTGCACAAAAGCTATCTCTGTGGCTAACCCTGGATTGCTGGCCGGTAAATGTCCCCTTGAATTCAAAAACCAGTTCCCTTCGGCAAAATCCCTATTTTGCAGGACGCAATGAAAAGAAACCAGGCTGTTCACCCTTTATCCAATCCAATGAGGGATAATCTACGGGGTTCTGGAAGATTAACCATCCGGCTGTTCCCGCTCATCTTTATTTTATTGTCTGGGAATGCGGGTGCACAGGGCCTGCCCCTGAATCCTGACCTGCTTAGCGGACCCTGGTCTGCCAGATGGATTTGCTGCCCCAGGGCATCTCCTACGGATTATGGGGTGTACCATTTCCGAAAGTGTTTTTTGTTAGAACATGTTCCAGGACATTTCATCATTCATGTTTCCGCCGACAACCGATATGTGTTATATGTCAATGGACATTATACAGGCCGAGGTCCTGCCCGGGGTGACCTGTACAATTGGAATTTTGAAAGTTTTGATATCACCCCTTACCTGCACACCGGCAAAAATGTGCTTGCTGCTGAAGTTTGGAATATGGGCATTTATGCCCCTGTGGCCCAGATATCAGCGAGGACAGGCTTCCTGGTCCAAGGAAATGATCCCCTATCCCAGGTGGTTAACACGGATTCCAGTTGGAAAGCATGGCAGGATACGGCTTACCAGCCCTGTGCCACGCATCTGTCTACCTCCCTGCATACCTATATAGTTACCGGTCCGGGTGATCGGGTAAACGGAAGCGCTTATCCCTGGGGATGGTCATTATTGCACTTTAATGATAATAGCTGGCTTCCTGCAGAAATCATACCGGCAACTGCCGTACCTGCAGGATACGGAACCGATAATACCTGGACCCTGAGTTCCAGCCCCATTCCTCAGATGACCCAGGTTTTGCAGCGTTTTGCCCGTATACGCAGGAGCAGCCCCTTCCAGGTCAAGGACAGTTTTATCCTGGGTGACCGGCCCCTGCTAATCCCTGCAAATGACTCGGTGACCATCCTGGTGGATCAGGGTAAGGAAACTGTCGCCTATCCCCAGCTGGTGGTCAGTGGCGGCAGGGGGAGCCTGATCCGGCTGGTATATGCGGAATCGCTGGTGGACAGTCTGGGCAGCAAAGGCAACCGGAATTCGGTGAAAGGCAAGACGATTTCAGGTTTATATGACCTTTTTTTTCCTGATGGAGGGCCTCACCGGTTGTTCAGTCCATTATGGATCCGGACTTACCGGTATCTCCAGCTCGGAATCCGGACCTCCGGGCAACCCCTCCGGATTGATGACTTATATGGAATTTACGCTGTTTACCCATTTTCCCGCAGGGCCAGCTTCAGTTGCAACGATTCCTCCCTGGAAAAGATATGGAATACGGCATGGAGGACGGCCCGCTTATGTGCCGGGGAAACCTATTTTGACTGTCCGTATTACGAGCAGCTTCAATATGAGGCCGATACCCGCATACAGGCATTGATCACGCTGTATAATACCAGCGATGACCGGCTGGTCCTTAAGGCAATTCATGATTTTGCTGATTCCAGGGTGCCCTGCGGGCTGACCGAAGGGAGGTTCCCCAGTCATCGCCTGCAGGTTATTCCGCCGTTTTCCCTGCTTTGGATCTCCATGTTACACGATTATTGGATGTACCGCCCGGATAATGCCTTCCTGGAACAATACCTGGATCAGGTCAGGGATATTCTTGGTTGGTATTCCAGGCATATTGACCCGGCAGTAAACATGCTGGGCCCGATGAAATGGTGGAATTTCACCGACTGGACCCCGGCTTTTAAAAATGGAGTGCCGGAAGGAGCCACGCATGGTCACTCTGCGGTGATCACCCTGCAATTGGCGATCACTTTGCGGCAGGCAGCTGACCTCTTCCGTTTTTTCCATCGCAAGGGGGAAGCCCGGAAGCAGGACGCTCTTGCTGACCGGCTGGCCCAAAGTGTGTACCACGAATGTTTTGATAGTTCAAGAATGGAAATGGCCAACACACCGGACAAGCGCAGTTTCAGCCAGCATGCCTCCATTATGGCATTGCTGGCTGATGCAATACCAGCAGGGGAGGAGGATACGGTGATGATGCGGATCCTCCAGGACAGTTCACTAAGCCAGGCCAGTTTTTACTACCGGTTCTACCTGGACAGGGCGCTGGAAAAAACGGGGCTTGCTGATTTGTATTATGCGCAGCTTAACCCTTGGCGTAAAATGATCGCGGAGGGCCTGACCACGTTCGCTGAAACTCCTGAACCCACCCGTTCTGATTGTCATGGCTGGTCTGCCAGTCCAGCATTTGATTTTCTCCATACTATCTGCGGGATCCGGTCCTCCAGCGCCGGATTCCGCCAAGTGCGCATAGTTCCTGCGTTGGGAGGTTTAAATGAAATCCGGGCGACCATGCCACTTCCTGAAGGGGAAATCAGTTTATGGCTCCGCAGGTCGGGTAAATCCGGAATCCGGGGTGAAATTGAATTACCTCCCGGACTGGGGGGGCAGTTTATCTGGAATGGGCAAAAACTCAGCCTGCATCCCGGCAACCAAACCATCAGGCTTTAAGGGTTCCCCAGGCATTCCAAAGGATTGAAAAATATTGGGGGTGTTCATCTTGAAATGCGGATACCCCAGAATGGAATTGAGGATACAGGCATTCCGATATGGGCCTAAGGCGAGATCCGGAGCGTTGAATCCGTGTGTATGCAGCTCCGCATTTTGAACAAAAATGGCCTTACCGGTAATATCCACGGAATAATTGCGGTTCACTGCATAGCGACCCATTTCATCCAAACATAAACGGGACCTGATACCATCGGTGAAACCGGGGGTTACTGACCTGTAGCCGGTGGCGAAGATCACAGCTTCGGTGCAATGTGTGAACCTGCGTTTCAAGGAAGTATGTAAAAATTCCAGTGTAAAGACCTGGCCATTCTGGGAACTTAAACTGAGCAGTTCACAGCCGGGCCTGACTGCAACCTGGAGCGGATGGTGACTGAGATCCAGGCGGTACATCAGGTCATAAATATCAGCAATCAGCTTTTCATTAATCCCCTTGTACAGGTTATCCTGTGTGGGCAGGAGTCTGTCCTTTTGCTCCCTGGACAGCTGGAAAAAGTAATCGATGTAATCCGGTGAGCTCATTTCAAAGCACATCCTGGATCGTTCCATAGAAAAGATCATTTGGGACCTGGTGTACCAGTGCAACCCTCCGGGCATCTGGACACTGTGGGGAAGCAGGTCAAAAAATATTTCTGCAGCACTTTGCCCTGAACCAATGATGGTGATATGGCCCTTTTTAAGGAGGTTTTCCTTTTTAAACAGGTAATTCCCGGAATGGAAGACCAGGTCATCAGATATTCCTGCTGCACACTTTGGCAGGTATGGAACTGTACCCACCCCCAGGACCAGGTGTCGGGCCGGCCATACGGTCTTATCCCCATCACCCTGACGAATCGTTTCGACCAGGTACATCCCGGTTTTTTTGTCGAAATCAATCCGGCTAATCCTTTGCTGGAATCTCAGGTTGGACAACCGCCTGGTTGCCCACCTGCAGTAATCATTATATTCCTTTCTGGATATTTGATTGTTTTCTAATATCGCAAAACGCAACAACCTATCCCTGGATTGGAGATAGGATAAAAAACTAAAGGAATTACATGGGTCAACCAGGGTAACGAGGTCAGCGTAAAATGGCACCTGCAGCCCGGAATGGTCCAATAAAAGTCCGGGGTGCCAGTTGAAATCTGTGGCCTGGTCAAACATCAGGGCGGACAAGGGGAGCTCTTTGGATAGCACGGCAAGCCCAAGATTAAAGGGCCCGATACCAATCCCGATCAGGTCAAGGGGTTGCTGAGTTTCCATCATTCAATTTATTTTGTTCAATGGATATGGATGGAAATGGGATGACCAATCATGATCAGGGAGTAAGCCATCCAGATCTGATCCTGTCCACAGCCATACTGATTCCAAATACCGGTATATTGATCAATACCACACATACCAGGGAACTGGTCATGCCGAGCCTGTCATATCCGATAATCCCCAGCATCCAGAAAACCAGAATCCACTGGATAATATAGATCTGGGTAATATGCCTGCTCAGATAAAAGACACCTTGGAATATCCGGTTAGCCGGCACAATGACAATACACCAATGGCAGAGATATAGCCAGACCAGCACGATACCGGAATGGATCAGGGTGTCGGCAGGGCCCATCCGGTAAAAATCCGGAGATGCGGCCAGGAAAGGAACCTGTTTCAGTCCGATTCCCAAGACCAACAGCAAGGCTCCGCAAAGCAGGAAAGGGCTGAAAATGGGTTTTTTGACTGCCAGCCATTCGCTGCAAGCCAGCCCGATCAGGGGAAAGGCCAACCATGGAAATACCGGAAAGAATTCGGTCGGACCCATACCCCAGAGCAGGTTGCCCGGGTATCCGATCAATGAAGGAGAATCGGGCCTCCAGAGAAGGGGTGCTGCCAGGGTTACCCCGGCGGCCAGCAGGGCAGCCCAAATCCGGAAATGGGGTAATTGCCGGATCAGGTAAAGGATGATGATTGAAATGGCTGCCAGCTGCAGGATATCTCCCAGACCAAATAATTGCAAGTAAGCCCTTGGGCCTCCGGAAATCCCATAATCGGTCAGCAATTTGGATGGGATGAATCCTAAGGACAGGGGAATCAGGAATTTCAGGATATTGAGCAGGTAAGCCAGCCCCAGCAGTTTTAGGGCTCGGGTTAGGGCTAGGGTCGACCCAGGTTTGGAAAATAACCCATAGGACAACCCCATCAGCCACATGAAAAGCGGGGCTCCGGGTCCTTCCGCTAAAAAGGCAAGAACGATTCCCAGCAGAGAATGGTGTACGGCAACTGTGCTATAAATAAGAACGGCATGCACAGGAGCCATGATAAAAACGGTCATTCCCCTGGCCAGATCTATTTCTCTGATTCTCATGGTTTACCGGTTAATTCATGAGAGACGGTGCAGGTTTCCAGATAATGACTCCGGCGGAGCAGGAATAAATTGGCCTGTTTATCTGATAGCCTGACCTGTTGAACTAACTGGAATCCGGCCCGACGGATAACCAGGTTGGCTGCCCGGTTTTGGATATCCGGCTCACCGATCACATTTTCCACCTCAGAGAATGAAAAAAGATATTTCAGGGCTGCGCGGAGCACCTGAACAGTCAGGTCGGGATAATTTTTCCGGTTAGGGCACATCAACAGGTGAATGCCATAATCTCCGGTACCGGCCGGATAGTGGAGGGAAATTTCTTCACCGAATGCCCGGTAAACATCCAACTGGCAAACGGGTTTACCGTCCAGCAGTCCAAGATAAGGGTGGGCATCCAGCCTGGATATCATTTGGAAATACCATTGGCACAGGGTATCTACCGGCATATCCATCTGCCAGAACCTGCGTGCATATTCCAGCTGTGTCCAACGGTGAATTAAGTGCATATCATCCGGAATGGCCAGTGATCTAAGGGTAAATACATGCTTCCCCTGAAATAAGGGGAACCGGAAGGGTCTGGCAGGCTTGCAGGGTGTGCCCTGAAAAATAGTGAACATAAGATAGGAAATGATGCCACCTCTATGGTAATTTTCCGGGGATTTTGTATTTTCAAGCCTGAAAACCCTGTATGAAATGGTATATCTGCGCGGTGAAGTTCCAGTCTTCTCAATGCTTCCTTTTACTATTCAGGGATTATTATTTATGAAAGACGGATAAAATATGGCATTCGAGTTACTATCTGATGAAAACAGAGAGATCCTTTATTCCCCCTATTGCCTTCCAATCCACCAGAAATTCCTGGTCCCGGGATCCAGATCCTATGCTGCCATAGGATCATTTGGCAGTATGCTTTTCCAGGAACTGGAAGGGAGCGATTTCCAAATTCACTACAGCAATTACCTGCTGAAGGAGCGTGCTGCCTTTAAGGCAAGGTCAGAATATGCCCTGGTGGAATTGCAGTTCTGCATGCACAGCGACGAATTTTACAACTTGTCCGGAATAGGGGAGGTATCCATGAAAAAATATCATTATAATATCACCTATATCCCTTTCACGGAAAACAGGGTAAGCTTTTCCAACCGGAGATATTGTACTTTTGATGTGCATTATTCATTGGATTTCCTGCATCGCTTATCTCCCCATTTTCCTTTGCTTTCCGCTTTCCTGGAGAAAATTGACCATCAGGTAGCCGCACAGATCTGTCCTCAGGCCAACCCAGCCACAGGGGACATGCTGGCTATTATCCGTTCGGTGCTTCAGTGCAGACTGGAAGGCCCGATGAAAACTTTATTCCTGGAATCCAAGGTCAAGGAATTGCTGATCCGGGCACTGGAGCAATATAATTTTCCGGCACCGGCCCCAGCCTTGAATCTCAGGCCCTATGAAGTGGAACAGATCCGGCAGGCCCGTGAACTGCTGATGCAGGGAATGGAAGAACCCCTGACCATCAAGGAACTATCCCGGAAGGTGGGGATCAATGATTACAAGTTAAAAAAAGGCTTTAAACAGGTTTTCGGTACGACATTATATGGCGAGTTCCGGGAGGAAAGAATGAAAAAAGCCCTCCAGTTATTGCAGGATACGGATCAGTCCATCGGAGAGATCGCCTTTAGTACAGGGTATAAAAGTTTATCCAATTTCAGTATTGCCTTCCGCAGGAGGTTTGGATACGCCCCCAGTTATTTCCGTAAAAAACCCTGAGATAATCCCCCGAAAGAAATAAATGCTCCCGCAAAAGGAAATAAAAAGGAATGATCATTCCGATATTTACATCCTTACATCAAAACAAAATACCGTCCTAATCATTCCTTAAGCATGGCCTTCGATCCGAAACAACGAAGGGCGGTAAATTTTCAAATAGTTTTTTAATAAGCTATTTCAGCAGCTTTAATGATATTGAGTTCGCGCGCAGAACCGACAGGGGTAACCGAAAACCTGTAGAAAAGAGTAGGTTATTTTTTCATCGTTTTTTCAGGTTATTTTTTGAGCCGACAAAAGTAACCAATCGTTATGAAAAGAATCAAAATGCCATTAACTGTTCTGGCAGTTTTTTTCGGAATAGGCGCAGCTGTTGCATCCAGGGTGAATGCAGCTACGCCTCCGGAAACCTTTGCCTGGGATCAGTCCACCAGCCAGTGGGTGAATGTCACAGGTCAGACCGAAGGGGTGGATTACAATTGTAACCTTTCCCAGAATATCTGTACCGCACAGTTCACAAACAACGATCCGATCCATGGCAGGATCATTCCTTCCAGTGAGGTGCAGGGGGATTATCAGAACCTGGATCAGTAAAAGTAAAGCCTGAAGTCCAGCACGCTGTGTTGCGGAATTGCGGGTAATATCTCCGGGTAATCTGGTGCAAGAGGCCTCTTCGGGAGGCCTCTTGCTATTTATTTGGCACGTACTTTTCCGGTATCCATTGCAGGTAGGCTGGTATCCATGCTTTTCAACAATTCACTGGCCTGACTGGTCTTGCTAAACTGACTTTGCATCTGTTGCATCTGCTGAATCAGATACTGGGAAGTCTGCTCATCCTGCTGCAAGTCGGAAGATTGGTCATCAGGGGACAATGACTGAAAGTAATCAATCTGCTGCTGGCAATCCTGTATCACCTGCCCGGCAATCTGCTCTGCCTTCGCAGTATCCCCAGCAAGGTAATAGCCATAGACAATCTGCACTGACGTGAAATCATGCGCATTATTGGAAGAGACCATACCATATGGAAAATCCTGCTGCAGCATGTTGCTGTCGCAATAATTGAGCGCATGGAGCGCACTATCCTTTTTTCCTTCTGCTGCAAGGGCAATCCCCAGTTTGGCAAAAGCAGACCGGATAATCAGCAATTCCCGGCGGTTGGGTTCATCGAAATAAGTGCCAGGCCGCTGGGCTCCCCCAAACCTGAATTTAGTCAACAGATTATGGTACATCAGCGTGGTATTCACCGTTCCCAGGCCAGGCATGGCTGAATTGACGGGATCCTTATAAGGGACCAGGCGGTAGGAAAGTCCATCTGTTTCCAGATAATCAGTCAGCCCCATGGCAATTGGAGATCCTGTAAAATAAATCGGGCGCTTCCAATGATTGGAAGCAATGATTTCCAGTTCCAAAAGATCATTTTTTTCATACACATTCTTTTTCCAGGTAAAAGGCACTTCGGATACCACTTTGGCTGAATCAGCAAGAGGTACGGTGCCATTTTCCAGGACTTCGGCTTTATCTACCGGGATATACATGTTCTGGGTGGGCATATAATTTAACATCTGATCCCCTGCCTGTATCTTGCTTTTGGGGTCATCATTCCCCACAAAATTCATCACATCATTGATGTTGAAAAATTTATCCTTCGGTACCACACCAGGGTAATAATATACATAGTCCCTGGTTGATCCCTGATATTTTTCCGGGCTCCAGTCACAGGGTACCGGATCGCTTTGATTGATTTTCTGGCGGAGTTCGTCCATATACCAATCAGTGCCAAGCAGGCTGGTATTGATGATCCGGATATCGGGTCGGATTCCTTCCACTTCCTGGGCATACCAGAGGGGATATGTATCATTGTCACCCATGGTGAACAGGATGGCATTCTTGGCACAGGATTCCAGGTAATCAGCACCAGTATCCCGGGCCAGTGTTTTTTGATGACGATCATGGTCATTCCATTCCTGGGAAGCCATTAAAACCGGCACCGCCAACAGACAAATGAGCCCCGCAGTAATAGCAGCAGTTTTGCCGGATAGTTTCTTTTTAAGTGAATCATAAATGAAAAGCACCCCAAGCCCGATCCAGATGGCAAAGGCATAAAAGGAGCCCACATAGGAATAATCCCTTTCCCTGGGCTGCGGTCCAGCCTGATTGAGATAAAGAATAATGGCAATACCGGTGAAGAAGAAAAGTAAAAAAACCACCAGGGCATGCCGCCGGTCCCGTTCAAACTGAAAAAACAAACCCAGCAGGCCTAGTAGCAATGGAAGCATGAAAAGCCGGTTATGGGCTTTATTATCTTTCAGGCTGACCGGCATTTTGCTCTGATCACCCAGCCGCAAATTGTCCAAAAAAGGTATCCCCGTGATCCAGTTGCCGTCCCTGACATTCCCCAATCCCTGCAGATCATTCTGCCGTCCTGAGAAATTCCAGAGAAAATAACGCAGATACATCCAATTAAGCTGGTAGCCTAAAAAGAATTTCATATTATCCCCGAATGTCGGCGTATCCGAAGGCCCCAGATTCAGGTAGCTTTTATAATAATCCACATGCCCCTGGGAATTGTCATTATCCCAGACCCTGGGGAAAAGGTGAAGATCCGAAGGGAGATATTGTAATTCATATTTCTGGCCAACCACATCATACTTATTATCCTTTTCATCCTTTTTATATACGTTCCCTTCGTTCACGGTACCGGTTACCTGAGAATTAAAATTCTGGCCAAATAGCACAGGCCATGTGCCATACTGGGAACGGTCCAAATAAGATACCAGGGTGATGGGATTGTTCACATCCTGCATATTGATGGCGGGATGAGCATTGGCCCGGATAAGTATGATGAAATAGGTGGAATACCCGATCAGGATAAAAGCGAGACATAGTAAACCCAGGTGCAGGAAATATTTGCCATGTTTTTTAGCCCAGCGTAATCCCAATACTATAATCAAAATGATCAGGACAATACAGGTCCAGGAACCAGAATTGAAAGGGAGCCCAAATCCATTGACAAAAACAAGGTCAAATGCCCCAATAATCTTGACAGTATCCTGAATGATCAGGTTTTGTATCACTACGGTGATCAGACAAGCCAGCAAAAAGGCGACTAAGGTCCCCTTGACGGACACCTTATACCTTCTGAAATAATAGGTCATCACGATGGCCGGAATGCTGAGCAGGCTAAGCAGGTGCACCCCGATAGACAATCCGATAAGGTAAGCAATGAATACGATCCACCGGTCGGCATGAGGCTCATCTGCTTCATTTTCCCATTTTAAAATCGCCCAGAAAGTCATGGCAATAAACAGGGGAGATACCCCCCAAACAATACCCTCCACAGCAGAAAACCAGAAAGAATCCGAAAAGGTCAGCGCCAGTGCACCCACAGCCCCGGCAGCAATGATCGCGATCGTCTTCTCAGTATTTATTTCCTCACCTGGTTTGACGATTAGTTTTTTGGCCAGGTGAGTGATACTCCAAAAAAGAAACAGGATCGTGAATCCGCTACTCAAGCTGGATAAGGTATTCACTTTCAATGCAGCTGTATTAGGGGTTCCGCCAAGCAGGATAATGAAAATCCTCCCCAGCAGGATGAACAGGGGAGCTCCGGGAGGATGTGATATTTGCAATTTGTACGCACAAGGGATGAATTCACCACAATCCCAGAAACTCACTGTAGCTTCCCGGGTAAGCAGGTAAACCAGGCAAGCGATCGCACAGATTATCCAGCCTGCAATTATATTGGTCTTCTTGAAATTCATAAGCGGGTATTAATTATGGGCAAAAGTATAAAACATAATGAATGTCAAATATATATATTTCAGATTTAACTAACTTTTGGCAGCCTGACTTTACACAATAATCCTATTAATGACCATTTAAGTCAAACCACTTAGTCCAATTCAAACTCTATTCGGATCGTTTGATAAAGTAGCCGGGTCTGGAAAAAACTTTCTTTCTTAGTTTCCTCCCTTCCCATCTGATGCAGCCCAAACAAACCGGCTGCATTTCCTTTGTTTATGGCAATTTCCAGATATCCCGCCGCATTGAACAAGGCCAGTTTATCCCCTTCCGGTTCATCAAAATAACTCTCACTGATTTTGGAAATATATTCATCACGCATCACATAAATCCGGAATCCGCGGCCTTTCCGCTGCTCTTCAAATTGGTCCCGGGTGATGTTTACTACTACATTTTCAAATTGATCAATATAAATGATTTGACCCTCCATCCAGTCCTTGCTGAGGGATGGCAAGATATTGGTTCGGATCAACATGTTTTCCGGGGGAGTACCCAAAGTATTCATATCCGCGCCCTGTCTGAGGCGATATGCAGCGGTTGCAAATAATTGGGTCACCTGAATAATATTCCTTTTTACCCCCTTTTCAGCATCCAATTGAACAACCTGCTGAGGTACCCCATCAAGTATCATGGAAATCAATCCGTTATCGGCACAGAAATAATACTGTTCATTTTGCCGGGCAAGCAGGAAATGATGGGATTTGCGGTCAAAAAGGTTAATCAGGATAAAATGACAGGTTTCAGATGGGAAATAACTAAATGCACTTTTACACTGATAGACTGCTTGAGGAAAATTGAATGGAGGCACCTGGTGGGATATGTCGACAACCAAGGAACCCGGGCATAACTGATGCAGCTGGCCTTTGATGGCCCCGATAATATAATCTTTAAGTCCTATGTCAGAAGTCAGGGTAATTACAGCCATTGCCCGCAAAATTAATCAATGTGTCCGGAAGAAAATCATCAGGTATATACCCGTAAACTGGGAAAGCCAGAATCAAAAATTTAACTGGTTTAATGGGTTGTTAAATTATATTAAAAAAATGGAATTACTTCATGTAAGGTTTTCAGATCAGAGACCGGGATCTTGAACTGTTACCCGCGCATCATGATGAAAAGGAAAAAGGGCTGGGTTTGTTACCATACTGGTATGGGCATTATTTGTCTGATCATCCGGTTAACTTGATTGATTATCCATGTTTTGTTGAATAGTTCAGGGAATTAATTTTACCGGATGGAGTCATGTCGGGAAGGAAGATATTGCAAAAAAGAACCGGGTTGAAAGGGTTCGGGTTTTGTTTGTATATTTTCCGTTATGGAGGATCGCCAAACCGATACCTGTGGAATAATATGATCAGCCATAACCCTTTGTTGAATATGAGGCCGGGGAAATATCTGCTTGATTACCATTATTTCAATATTCCGGATTTATACCTGAAAATTGAAGGGGTGCCCCCGGGTATCCTTTATGTTTTCAGAATATTTAAACGGTCATCTGGAGTTTAAGTCTGAGTTAAAAATGAGAGCTAAAGGTTATCCGATGATAGATAATACTGATGACCAGTCAGCAGATTTTAAAAAAGCGCAAAGCCTAGTCTTCGACTATACCATATCCAGGCACCGTTAAAGCTGTATAGGATGGCCAGTTTACATTGTCCTGTACATAATGATTCTAACTCAACTTTCGCAGATAAAAATGTGGATAAATAAATAGAAAAAGTAGCATGATTTGTTTCATGAAGTTACTAAGTATCAGTAACTTACATGTACAATCA
>Ga0307374_10011469_pt1 | contig 12596 bp, 15 predicted proteins | sample OX3MG_FD_202532 | JGI IMG/M metagenome (GOLD analysis project Ga0307374, IMG submission 202532) | Soil microbial communities from Risofladan, Vaasa, Finland - OX-3 | ecosystem: Environmental > Terrestrial > Soil > Coastal area > Acid sulfate soil | place: Finland: Risofladan, Vaasa | collected...
AGTTAGTAATGCACCTATAAATACCTGGACCATACTCCAGCTCATCTCTTTTTCAAATCTTTTGGTGTCAATTTTTGCTAATTTTTTCCATTCTTTACCGAAGACGCCATCGGAGTAATAGATCATACCGATTACCATGCTGGCCACACCGCCTAGAAATACGGCCAAAAAGTTAATATGAATTACCATTTTATGCTCCCTTATTTATACTCGGAGTATAGAACTAAGTAGACACAAAATCCATAACAAATTTGAGTTTATTTTTCACTTTTTATTTGGTAGACTCTAGCTATCAAACTGTATGATGGGGCGCAATATTGTTGTCATAGTCAGCTGTTGCTACATCGGCCGCATGATCTTCGTCGTACGGTGAACCGACAGGCACTAAGGCGTTATGCATCGGTAATGTCGAGCTGCCTACACACAGCGAATGGCCTAGCCGGTAGACTGAGTGTCCAGCAAGTACTTCCGGTGCGAATGCGCTTGCTTCATCCTCATGCTGCAGGACTAAACCACCCACTTCATCACGCTGTACTTCAATTGCTCTAAAAACATCTACGCTTGCCATGATTAACTCCTTAATTTGGCTTGTAGCTCGGAAATAGCTACCCGCTCCTGTTCGGCACTGTCTCTATCTCTGATAGTTACAGTTTTATCCTGAATCGTGTCAAAGTCAATAGTAATGCAGTACGGCGTACCTATTTCGTCTTGGCGACGATAGCGCTTGCCAATGTTGCCGTTATCGTCCCACATGACGTTACCAAACTCTTTTTTCATCATAGCGTAGACTTCCCTGGCCTTATCAACCAGTTCCGGTTTGTTTTTGAGCAGCGGGCTTATGGCAACCTTCACGGGCGCCAGATGAGCAGGCAGTTTAAGGTAGACACGCCTCTCGCCGTTTATTTCATCCTCGGTATAGGAATTTGAGATGACAGCCATGACATTGCGGTCGACACCGTAGGTCGGCTCGATAACGTGCGGTATGAAGCTTTCAGCACCGTCTTTAGGACGATACTCAAGATTTTTACCTGAATGTTTTTGATGATTCTTTAAGTCAAAGTCGGTCCGGTAGGCCAAGCCGCCGATTTCGTCAAAGCCCAGAGAGGGAAAATCATAGTGAAAATCTATAGTACGCTGGCTGTAATGGGCGCGATCTTCTTTCGGAACCTCAATTTCCTTAATTTTTTCTTTGGACAGACCAAGAACTTCAAACCATTGTTGTGATTGCACTCTCCACTGCTCAAAATATCTTTCCCACTCGCTTGGATGTATAAAGTACTCTAGCTCCATAATTTCAAATTCGCGGGATCTAAAGATGAAATCTCGTGGGCTTATTTCGTTTCGGAAAGTCCGGCCGATCTGGGCAAGACCGAATGGTAGATCCGGAGAAAAACTATCAATTACGTTCTTGAAGTTTACGAACATGCCCTGGGCTGTTTCAGGACGCAAGTAACTTACGCTCCCCTCATCTGTAATAGGGCCGATGTTGGTCTTAAACATCATATTGAACTGTCGAGGTTCGCCAAAGGTGTCCTCTTTACCACAACTTGGGCATTTAGTGGTGTCTATTTTATCGGCACGAAAGCGGTTGTGACAGTTTGAGCATTCGACAAGAGGGTCGGTGAAAGTGTCGACATGCCCACTTGCCTGCCAAACCTTTTGATTCATTAGTACAGTGCTATCAAGCCCATACATGTCCCCGCGGTTTTCAACAAAAGTCTTCCACCAAAGGTTTGTAATATTGCGCTTTAGCGCAACTCCCAGAGGACCGTAGTCCCACGTGCCGGCTAGCCCACCATAAATTTCACTCCCCTGATAAATAAAACCCCTCCTCTTACACAGGCTGACAATTGTTTCAAGGGAGATGTCGCTCATAGATGTTTCAGATTATATCCGAATATACGTCTGCAGCATAGTCTGAACGACCGGCACGCAGTCCGGCAGCAAGCTATCAAGATCATTAATGTGACTTAAGATTTGTGGGGCATTACCGCTGAAGACCAGCCTTAAAAATTTTATGTGATCGCTTGAAAAGTGTCCTTGGGTATGAACCGTAAAAGCGACAGTGTCAAAGTCAAAGTTATAAAGCTTATCCGCAGCCAACTTCTCACCTTCCGTATCGGTTTTTAGGTTCGGTGAATGGCCGGCATAACGTAGCAGCTGGGCCTCGAACCACAGCCGAATCAGGCCGGTGCTAATCGTCGGTGCGTCCAGGGCTGCGAAGGCAGCTTCTAGGAGCTCGAAATACTCGGGCTCCGGCTGATCCTCAGTAGCCCGGTTAAGCAGCTTTATAAGCTCGTAGCCCAGCTGTACGCGGTCAATACTTTGAACGATACTGTCGTAATAGTGAACTAGCCGTGCTGAGGTGAGCGTGCCAATTTGTCCCCTGCCCTTTATATAGCTAATATCAGCAACGCTGAAAAGCTCAATACCGCCAGCCAGTTTTGACTTGGCACGGCGGACGCCTCGGGCCATGAGACTTAACTTACCATGCTCGGGCGTTAGTAAGCTGATAATGCGGTCAGCCTCACCGTAATCGGTGCGGTTGAGAATAATGGCCCGGGTTTGCAGTTGGTTCACTGGGGTACGAGACTATGTTCTTTGATGCTGTCCAGCAGCTGGCGCAGAGAGGTGTGCGGTTTGTACATATATGCACTGACGCCAAGTTCATCTTGCAGCAAATGCCAGTTGTCGGTAAATTCAGCGAAAGGAACCATAGTTTGCACTAATACCGGTATAGACTGCCACTCTGGATACGACCGAAATTCGTATAAAAATTCCAACCCGGAGTGCTCAATTAGCTGTAATTCTAAAATAACCAGATCGGGCCTGCGCTTATCAGCTGCCATAATCGCCGTCTGGGCGCCTGTTACACTCATAACCTTTGTTAAACCGTCAGCTTCTATGGCCCGTTTATATACTTCGGCCAGAACACGATCTGGCTCGATGAGAAGCACCTTGTTCATACCAGCTGTAGTTGATGATTAGATTGCATTACCGTACCTAGACCATGCAAACGGTGGTGGCGGCTGGCCATTAGGTGCAGGTCCATAGCATGCAGGATGGCATCTGCTACGAATATGCCGGCGCCATTTGACTGGCTAAGATTGAGTAAAGGCTGACGGCTGCGGCCCTGGAGGCGGCGGCCTCTTTGGAGCGCTTCGTTTGACAGCTTCTTGGTATCGGCGTAGACCCCGGCTATGATGCCATAACGGCTGCGGTGGGTAGCTAGGTGAAGTTTTAGCTGTTGAGTACCCTCTAGCGCTGGTATTGCCTCAATGAGAGCGGCACCGACGCTGACCAGTGCTGCTTGAAGACCCTGCTTATTAGCTAAAACCGGGCCGTATTTGCCGGCTATATTAAGTTCTAGACTTACGCCATAGCTTTTGGCAAAGGCATCAAGCTGTTGACTAGCATCATACAAGACCGATGATACGGAAACTGCTTCAAGCGGAAAGTGTTGCGGCTCTAGTGCCAGGCGCACTCCCAGCACATAGTTGTCGAGCAACTGTAACGCTGTCTGTGCTGTCGCCTGGACGGTAGCGAGATTGGCGCTACCGTTGAGCTGTGCTAGCTCAAGCTGGCGGGCAATCTGAAGAAGTGGCAACTTTAGTTCCTCAGCCACACCAACCAGAAGCTGTTGTGACAATATTGATGCTGGGTAGCTCTCACCTGTCATATGCTTCACCAGTACCCTCACTTACCTAATGGTCTTCAGTATAGACCAAAAAAGCTTAGGGTGAAAAACTAAAGTGCGACAGGATGATACTGTTGAAATCGCTCTGGTAGGCTGTACCGTCAGTCCAGATTTCAATTGTATTCGTTCTATCTGGTAGAATCACCATGACGCCGGTACTGCCTGGAGCAACTTGCAGCGGCCCACTAACCTCTACACCGACATTACTAGGTACTAGCGGTAAAGTATATGCCCGAGAAATTAAGGCTTTCTGCCCTTGCAGCTGTTGGACAATTTGGGAATAGGGTTGACTTAATACCCGAACACGCAGCGCAAAATTTGCCGTCTGATCACTCACTGAAGATAAAATTGGTGGCATAAAATAACTGTCAAGCAAGGCTGAACCGCTGGAACCACTGACGTTGATGTACGCACTCCATGTTCTCGGGTATTGGAAGCTAACACTACCATACTGTGGAGGCCCTTGGTAGGTATAATATGGCTGCTTCTCATCTTGGGCAAGCTGAGCTTTTTCGGTGATTGCTGATTGAACTTGTGCTGCGGCAACTGCCACTTTTATCTTGCCGTCAACATTGTTTTTATAATCTTGGCGACTACTAAAAGCCCAGCCCCCAAAAACTGCCGCAGATACCAGTAAGATAATCGCCAGAACCAAGGAAATTACCAGGCTATTTACGGCGCCATCTTGGTTATGCTTGATCATTGTTCAATGTTACCTCAGATGTGAGCTACTGGCAACAACCTTAAACAATCTAACTGTAAGCGTAGAGGTAAACACCAGCTTTTTGGCGCATAGGCTTTTTATCGGGTACCTCGAACGCAAAACTTACCAGTTTAATTGGACGATAGGTGTATTGCATACATTTTTTATGCAGCTTTGGCATATATTTAGGTAATAGAAATACAAATATTGCTTCTGCTGGGGGCCAAGGACGTTGCCAGAAATTACCCCATATAACATGTACCAGGGAGCCATAGCGCCGCGTACGAAGCCAGGCTATGAGGGCCAAAATCGGGTTGAGCTCGTAGCCAACTGCCCGGATACCCTGCTGCGCCGCTGCAATCAGCACTTTGCCGTCACCGCAGCCCAATTCAAGCAACGTCTGGCCGGGTTTCAGGTCGGCTAGTTCTAAAGCGGCCGTTACCTGAGGCTTAAGAGTCGGCACATATGGTGCGCCGACCAGCACCACACCACAAAAACAGATAAGCAAGCCGCCGATTATAACGAAAACCCAGATCATTAATCGCCTTTATTAAACCGGGCTTTGAGCTCGAGCACGGTATTTTCAGCTGTCTTTAGGTAGTTATCCAGCTGCTTAACTAGCTCAAGCCCTCGTTCATAAAGCTTAAGTGCTTCATCAACATCAAGATCCTCAGCCTGAAGCTTAGACATGATATTTTCTAGCTCGTATTTCATCGCCTGGTAATTGAGTTTGGTTGTTCTGGCTTTTGACACTGCTTTATGTACTACCTTTCGGGCTATGAATACTATTGACAGCGGCATCAAAACTACCGGCGGCCAGCTGCACTTCAATCATAGCACCGGTCTTTAACATGCGGCTACTGCGGACGGACTGTCCTTCGTGTCGTACTATGGCATAGCCCCGGCGTAAGATGGCAGCCGGATTCAGAGCCTCAAGCAGTTGCCGATTGCCTGATATTGCTGCCTGAAGTAGCTGTAGGATTCGCGTGAGCCTTAGATTAAGTACTTCAGACTGCTCCCGTAAGTCATCCCGCGCTTGTTGTATGTGGCGAGCACCGTAATATTGTAAGTTCGTAGCTAAAACTTGTAATTGCTCCAGCACGCTAGTTCTATCGGGTACTAATAACTCAGCGGCGTTACTAGGGGTGCTGGCCCGGCGATCAGCTGCAAGTTCTGCCAAGCTAAGGTCGACTTCATGTCCAATAGCAACAAGTGTTGGTACCCGGCTGCTAGCTACCGCCCGGGTGACTATTTCTGTGCTGAATGATGACAGATCTTCGGCACTGCCGCCACCACGAATGATAACCACAACATCAGGCGGTTCAGCCTGTTCACTGAACTGCTCAATGGCACTAGCGATTTGGTTTGGTGCAACTTCCCCCTGTACTTGAACGTCAATAAGCTCAATGGATACACCCTGCCAACGGGCATGTAGGACTTTAACAAAGTCAGCGTAGGCAGCTGATTGCTTGGAAGTAATCAGACCAATACGCCGGGGCGGGTATATTACTGACCGCTTCCTGGATTCATCAAACAAGCCTTCACCAGCCAGTTTAACTCTTAACAGATCGGCGGCCCGCCGGATACTGCCCTCGCCGGCCGGCTGCAGATTGATAACGTTAACACTAAAGCCGTAGAGGTTGTGCAAACGCGGCTGGCCGCGTACTTTAAGCAGCATGCCATCTTCTAAGGGCCCTGGCAGGTTATAGACCGTACCGAAAAACTTAACGCTGGCGTTGTCATCTTTAAGATCAAAGTAGACCCAACGGTTTTTGCTAACCCGAAAGTTCGCCAGCTCCCCTATAATCACCACGTCTGGATAGGCAAAATCCAGCGTTTGATTTAACAACCCTACGAACTCGCTAACGCCTAATTCTAGGCTGCTTATATCAGTTGGCATCGGGAATCCCCGGTTGCTGTTCATTACCTCTCAGGTTTTTCTGATACAGATAATAGCCTGGTGGAATTTGAATCGCGGTGTTAACAACCCGGTACATGACTACTACCGGCAAGCTGATTGCCGCAGGCACTCCGGTACTGGCTAAGACGGCAGTCATCAGCGCCTCATAAATACCGATCCCGCCGGGTAGAACTGATACCAGACCGGCAAAGTTAGCAATGCCGTAAGCCAGAATAACAGCCCCGATATTGACCGGTTTACCAAATGCCAGGAAAACAACGTACAAAGCCATTACTTCCGTTACATTAGCGAGCAAAGCGTACCAGAACGGGCTTTTTAGCTGGCCCAAGTTCTCCTTAATTGCTTCGTAGTTATCGTGGAAGTCATCAAATACTTTGCGGGCACGCTTAATGCTAATAGTCTCAGGATAGTCTGGTCGGACAATGTGAATGAGCCGATTAAGACCCCTGGTAACTGTGGTAAAAAAACCGTTGATGCGGACTTTACTGCCGACGACGTACACAAAACCAAAGGTGCCGACGACGAGTAGCGTAGAAAGCGATGCCGCTACCAAAATCACCAAATTATTGACTCTGCCCATGACAGCCAGGCAGAACAAACCAAAAATAATCAGTATCTCAAACGATAAAAAAGTAAGCCCCAGCTTCATGACTTGTACGAGGGTGGCCTTGCCGCTGCTGAGTTTGTCGCCATCACGCATTCTTAAGCCAAAGTAGGATACCCCCGTCACCCCACCACTTGGAAATACGTGATTAACAAAATTGAGCTCTACAGAGGTTCTGTACAGCTGCTTGTAGGATATACGGTTACCAACAATCCCAAACAGGCGCTGATATAGCCTGGCCTGGGCATGGTAGTTCAAAGCTTCAATCGGGATTAACAAGATTAGGGACCAGGCATCGACATGCGCCAGATTACGTATGGTATCACCCAATTGATGCCGAATGGCATATACCAGAATCAGAAGAGCTACGAATGTTACTAGATTAAGGATCAATTTCCAGCGGCGGCCAATCCAGGAGTTTTTACTCATATCGTCCATTATACAGACTGATAGGCTATAGTTATTAAGATGGAAAGTTTATTAATCCTGGGCCGTCAGCCAGCGTTCGGCCTAGCGGAGCTGGAAAGTTTATATGGCGCCCAGGCCACACGAGCTATCGGCACGCAAGCCGCAATCGTCAGTGTTGACCCCTGTATATTGGCTTTTGATCGTTTAGGTGGCAGCTTAAAGTTTTGTAAGGTACTTACTACACTTGATACTACTGACTGGGCTGAGATCGAAAAAATTTTAGTGCAGGTTTCGCCTGACCAAAGTATGGCTATGCAGCCGGGCAAAATGAAGCTAGGCCTCAGCTTATACGGTTTTAATGAGACGCTTAAGCAGATAACGGCTACCGGTCTAAGTCTTAAAAAGGCTATAAGAAAAACCGGGCGGCCAGTACGTTTCGTACCGAATCAAGCCGCTGAGCTGAATAGCGCCCAGGTAATACACAACCAGTTGACCGGACCGAACGGCTGGGAGTTAGTTTTTGTTCGCGACGGACATAAGACTATCATTGCCCAGACCATAAAGGTCCAAGATATTGAGTCATACGCCGCCCGCGACCGCGAACGCCCGAACCGCGATGCCAAAGTCGGTATGTTACCTCCGAAGCTTGCCCAAATCATTATTAATCTGGCCGTGGGGCAATTGCCTTTGGCTGCGTTGCAATCAATCTGTGAAATTCCGGCTGGCGAGCCAATACCAACGCCAGTTTTAAACCAGAAAATATTAGATCCATTCTGCGGTACGGGGGTCATACTTCAAGAAGCTATGTTAATGGGTTACGGGGTATACGGCAGTGACATTGAACAGCGTATGATTGATTACTCTTTGTCAAACGTTGGTTGGTTGGCTACCCGCTACCCTGTATCAGACAGTGAGTCACGTTTTGAAAAAGCCGACGCGAGGTATTATACGTGGCCACATCAGTTTGATTTTGTTGCTTCAGAGTTATATCTCGGCCGCCCGTTCACCTCTACGCCATCTCCAGAGATGGTGGAACAAACCAAGTCTGAATGCCAGCTTATCATCACAAAATTCCTACAAAATATAGCCAGCCAGATTAAACCGGGCACACGACTCTGCCTCGCAGTTCCAGCTTGGCAAACTAAGCAAAACCACTTTCAACACCTACCCCTTATTGACCAGATGGCTGATTTAGGCTATACTCGAGTAAGTTTTGAGCACGTTGTTGGCAACCAACTGATATATTATCGGCCAAATCAAATTGTTGCACGCGAGCTTTTAGTAATCACAAGGATTTAAATTATGTCTCATGTCAAAGCTGGTGGTACAGCAAAAAATATTCACGACTCACCTGGCCAACGCCTAGGCGTTAAGTTATTTGGTGGCGAGCAGGTCAAAGTCGGTCAAGTAATCGTCCGCCAAGTCGGTATGACTAAGCGTCCGGGCGTTGGTACGTCTATTAGCCGTAATTTTACTATCCATGCCTCTCGAGACGGTGTCGTTTCCTACACCAAACGAAGGGTCCGGCTTTTTACTGGCCGCTCAGTCAGCCGCACCGAAGTAAGCGTTCGCTAATACTAATCAAGTTTCAAGCTGGTGACGAATACGCTCGACGACGTCAGCGATGACAACTTGTGATTTTACAAGGTAATCGTTCACGCCAAGAGCTTTGGCGCGCTCAATGTCGCTTTCTTGGCCAAGTGCAGTTAACATCATGACTTTTACATGGCTTGTTTCTGGGGTATTTCGCAATATATCAAGCACGTCAAAGCCACTGACTTTGGGCATCATAACATCAAGCACTACGAGGTCTGGATGATATTTGAGCGCCGTTGCCAGTGCATCTTCGCCGTTCGCAACCCTGAGAACGTCAAAGCTTTCAGCTTGTAATCGAATTAGGTACACATTGGCTAAGGCGTCATCATCTTCCACGAGCAGGATGCGCTTTTGCCCATTTGGTTTTTTTTGGTCTGAAGCTGATGTTTGTGCAGGTTCCATACAACTTATGTTAGCTTATTGGGTGCCATTGTTCAACTGAGTTCAGAGGAGTGCCTGTATGAACCCGTTAAACATTGGGTGTGGGCGGTTTGGGCGGCTTTTGAACTCCGGATGAAACTGGCTTGCTAGCAGGAAGGGGTGATCAATTCCCTCTATAACCTCAACCAGGTTAGCGTCTGGGTTAATACCGCTCGCTTGAATTCCCCAGGCTGGAAACTGATCTCGATAGTTGTTATTACACTCCCCCCGGTGGCGGTGGCGCTCAACAATATCAGTTTTGCCGTATAACCGAGCCGCCAGGCTGCCTGAAGCTAGTTTGCAACGATAATCACCAAGGCGCATGGTTCCTCCGGTCATATGCTTGTCTACTTGATCGGCCATAGTAACAATAACCAGGTTTTTGGCGTCTGGCTTTAATTCAAACGTATTGGCGTCATCTAAGCCGGCATTGCGAGCAGCAGCAACAACTGCTACTTGTAAGCCCAAACAGAGCCCTAGGTACGGTAATTTGGACTTTAGAGCATACTGGGCGGCCTTAATCTTTCCCTCTAAACTGCGTGTGCCGAAACCGCCGGGCACCACAATACCGTCATAACCTTGCAATTCTTGGCCAATATTAGCGCCAGGTGCATCAAATTTAGCGGCGTCAATCCAATTAATCTCGATTGCGCACTTATTATGCCAAGCTGCGGCTTTGAGCGCTTCAAAAACCGACATATAAGTGTCGGTATTGTCCATATATTTAGCTACAAAACCAACTTTGACGGTTTTGTCGTAATGCGCAACGGCTCGGTCAACGACTGCTCGCCACTCCTTGAGATCAGGTTTTGAAACTTTCAGGTCCAGATGCTCTGTTATGACATCGGCGATGCCGCTATCCTCAAGTGTCAGTGGTACTTCGTAAATACTCCGGGCATTTGGCAGTAAGGCAATGGCGTCTTCGGCAACCCCGCTAAATAGGCTGAGTTTGCGCTTTACTCCGTTATTGGCCGGTTTCTCACTTCTTCCAACGAGTATATCGGGTGCGATGCCGAGACCTCTGAGTTCACGCACCGAGTTTTGAGCCGGTTTTGTTTTAGTCTCATTACTCGCACCGAGATATGGTAAGTACACCACATGGACGTAAACGCAGTTTTGGAGGCCGACTTTGACACCCAGTTCACGGATAGCTTCGATAAACGACAGCGATTCATAGTCACCTACCGTGCCGCCAATTTCAACTATGTGGACATCGAAACCCTCACCTGCCTTCACGATCCAATCGGCAATGGCACCTGTAAGGTGTGGGATAATCTGTACGTCGTCGCCGTCAAACTTGCCTGCTCGTTCGTCTTGGATAAGCTTCAGTAAAACCCGACCGCTCATCAAGCTACTTGATGAGGTCATTTCCTCATCCACAAAACGCTCATAATGCCCAAGGTCAAGATCAGTTTCGGCACCGTCCTTCGTAACAAAGACTTCGCCATGCTCGCGAGGGTTCAATAATCCGGCGTCAACATTCAGATAAGGATCGCATTTTTGGAGGTTAACCCGCAACCCACGGGCCTTTAGGAGTTTGCCGATTGAGGCGGCAGTAATACCCTTTCCTAATCCGGAAAGCACGCCTCCTGTCACAAACACATATTTAGTAGCCCTGGCAGCCACGGCTTCATACACCTCACTTAACCTGTATATGCTACTCTATATGCCTCGACTTAGCAAGTCATCTATATGCACAGATCAGCTTTATTTATTCAAATAAGTCTGGGCGGCCTGAAGCTGGGGATCATTTGGCGCCACAAGGTCCGTACCACTATCGAGGATGGTTTTATCCGGTGTAATACCCTGATGCTCTATATCCTGGCCATTCGGACGATACCAGCTGGCTACAGTAACTTTGAGCTGAGAACCGTCACCGAAAGAGATAAGCTGCTGGACTACACCTTTTCCGAAACTTTTTTGGCCAATAACGTAGGCATCGCTATTATCATGCAGGGCACCCGTGGTAATTTCCGAGGAACTCGCACTGCCGCTGTTAATTAGCACCACAGTAGGAATACCGTGTAAAACGTCACCGCCCTGTGCGTAATATGTCTGCACGACAGTATTGCCCCTTTTTTCCTGCATAATGGTCTGCCCTTGCGGCAACCATAAGCTGGAAACATCAACTGCAGCATTCAACAAGCCGCCTGGATCGTTCCTGAGGTCGAGTATGATACCTTTAACGTTCTGGCTGGCGAATTGGCTAGCAGCCTTTTGGGCAAGTCCTGAGGTATCATCAGCAAACGTACTTATGGCCATATATCCGATGTTGCCAGGTAATATTTTAGTAGTGACACTTGGCACCGTAATATTCTGCCGAGTGATAGTAAGGTTAATTGTCTGAGTATGGTTGCGGACAATTTGCAAGATAACCTTTGTACCAGCCGTACCGCGGATCTTCGTCACCGCCTCGTCGGCACTCATGCCTGCCGTGCTCACCCCGTTGATTTCTGCTATCAAATCCAATGGCTGCAAACCAGCCTTAGCAGCTGGAGTGCCACTGATTGGCGAAATCACCTCAATATTACCATTGCTGTCCTGACTCAACTCGGCACCAATACCGCTAAATGAATTGTTAAGCTCATTGTTAAATGCTTTGGCCTCGCTCGGTGTAAAGTAATCAGTATAAGGGTCGCCCGGAGCTGCCGCCAAGCCTGTCTTAAGCCCATTCAGTAATTCTGTTTCTGTCAGCTTGCCGTCATAATTTGTTTTCAGCGCCTGATATACCTGATTAACTGATGTGTAGTCAAGCTTAGCCGGCAGACTACTGGCAACTGGTTTGGTCTGCCATGGGAAGCGAACCGACAGACGGCCGTTACCAATATTAATACCTACTATAAAAACCGCTCCGAACGCAAGCAATAGAATAACTACCACTATCACCCGAAAGACATTCAGCCTTCTAGCTTTTGATTTCAAACCCATTGCACCCAATTATAACAGCAAACTACTCAGAATATACACTTAACTATTAGCCTAATGATCCAGGGATTAACCTCTAATATATGTAGCCGGAGAACTTGCTGAGTGGGCTATCAGAGTAACGGAAGTGGCCCGCAAAGTCATAGTTCATTTCACTGACCCCAACTTCGCCTGCTGGGACAGTTTGGCCCTGAAACATGTCGCCAGGCAACGCTTGCACAACCGCAACGTGACCGAATGTACCTGCCGTTTCAACAGCCAGTCCTCCAACTTGCGGGACGCTGTGCGTTGGGTAGTTTGAGGTCGCTAGCCATTGGTTGGC
>Ga0307374_10011472_pt1 | contig 12594 bp, 11 predicted proteins | sample OX3MG_FD_202532 | JGI IMG/M metagenome (GOLD analysis project Ga0307374, IMG submission 202532) | Soil microbial communities from Risofladan, Vaasa, Finland - OX-3 | ecosystem: Environmental > Terrestrial > Soil > Coastal area > Acid sulfate soil | place: Finland: Risofladan, Vaasa | collected...
GACAGCCACCGCGGCGGAGACGAAGGTGGCTGAACGCCCGGAACCAGCGCGCCGAATGATCAGGACCTCCACCCTACGGCGCGGTGATCGGCCTGTCGGGCGCGGTCAGGACCCGCGCTGCGTACCATTCCAGAGTGGAGCTGATCGCCGAGGGTCGCATGGCGGAGGTCTTTGCCTATGGGGACGGAACCGTCGTCAAACTCGACCGGCCCGAGTGGAGCGGGGTCTCCGCATTTGAGGCGGAGGTGATCGGCAAAGTGGCGGCGGCGGGACTCCCGGTTGCTCGTGCGCACGGCGTGGTGACCATTGACGATCGCTGCGGTGTTGTTTTGGACTGGATTCAAGGCGAGCAGTTGTTCCTCCATCTGATGGAGGGAGGCCTTCCCGCGGTTGCCCCCCTGTCGGAGCGTTTCGCCGACCTGCAGATGTTGATCAACGCGACGACCATCGAAGGGTTGCCGGACCTCGTGCCCCGCTTGACGGCTGAGCTCGCGGCCAGCGGGCTTGCACCGGAACTGATCGTCGAGCTGACCGGGCTGCTGGGCGAGCTGAACGACGACCGGCATCAGGTGTGCCACTACGACTTCCATCCCCTCAATGTGCTGGTCGGCCCTACGGAATGGGTCGTGATCGACTGGCTTGCGGTGGCCAATGGTCCGCCCATGGCCGACCTGGCTCGGACGCTGGTGCTCTGGGGTCAGACGACCGACCCGGTCCTTGTGGAGTTCATGCACCAGGCGCGCCAGCGCGGTCTCGGGCTGCGAGGGGCTGACAACGAGTTGTGCGATGCCTGGGTCCGTGTGGTTGCGGGGGCCCGCACGCTTGAAGGCCTCGGTGGCGCTGAGCAGGAGTGGCTGCGGCGGGTGGCCGAAGGGGCGGTGCGCCTCTTCGCGTGACCCTGTTCAGGCGGCCGGGGTCTGGGCCCGAGGTTCGTCGGGCAACAGCCGCGAAATCAGCTCCATGGCGCGGAAGCCGACTTCAGCGGGGCCCGGGGCGTCAGGCCGCATGAGGTTGGCCATGATCCGCAGGAGCTGCGTCATGAGCAGCTCGGATCGCATGCCGATGCCCACGCAGAGCTTCATCGCCTCGGGGTTGGAGATGAGGCGCACGAACGCCCGCGCCACCTTGAAGTACGGGCCGTACGCGGCGTCCAACTGCCGGTCGTAGTGCTCCAACGCGCGTGCCCCCCCGCCATTGAGCGCGTGGCCGAGCGCGGACGCCGCCAGCCTGCCCGTTTCGTAGCCATAGGAGATGCCCTCGCCGTTGAACGGGTTGACCATGCCGGCGGCATCCCCCGCCACGATGATGTTGCCCCCAGCGCGGGGTCCGACCGACAGACCCATCGGGAGCTTCCCACCGGTCGGGGGGCCGAGGCAGGTCTCGGGTGCGAGGCCCCAGGACTGGGGCGCCCACTGCACGAACGCATCCATGAGGTGGGTCGTGTTCACGCCCTTCCAGCGCCGGTCGGTCGACAGGAGGCCGACGCCGACGTTGACCCGTCCGTCACCCATCGGGAAGATCCATCCGTAGCCGGGGACCACGTTGCCGTCGGCATCCCGGATGTCGAGGTGGGACTCAATGAACTGGTCATCGTGCCGGTCCGAGGAGTAGTACCCGCGGAGGGCCATCCCCATCGGAAGGTCGCGCCGGCGCTCGGTTCCGAGCGCGCGCCCAACGCGGGAGTTGGCCCCATCGGCCACCACGACGTAACGGGCGTTGATCTGGCGGGTACTGCCGCCGTCCTTCTCCTTCACCGTCACCCCGCGCAAGGTGGGCAGGGGGGAATGCTCCGAGACTGCGGCCGATTCATCGGCGACCGGTGCGATCACCTCGGTGCCGGATAGCAGCGTGGCCCCGGCCTTCACCGCGTTGTCCGCCACCAGGCCGTCAAGGTCGTAGCGGGTGATCGTGTAGCCGTAATTGGGAAAATTGGGGTGATCTGGCCATTGCATTTCAAGGGACTGACCGAATCCGAACGCCCGCAGGCCCCCGTAGCGGTGGGAGCCGGCCAGCGCGTCCTCCAGGCCCATGTCGGCGAGCTGTCGCACCGCCCGCGGCGTGAGGCCGTCGCCGCAGGTCTTGACCCGCGGGAACTGCTTCTTCTCGACCACGACGACATCCCACCCGGCTTGGGCCAACCAGTAGGCGCAGGAGGACCCCGTCGGGCCGCCCCCGATGACGACGACATCGTGCACCGGGTCCGCCTTCCTCGGGCGGCGAGGAGCAGAGGGGGACGTCGATTTGGCCGTCGCTTTCGCGGGGCCGGACGCGGCGGCTTTCGCCGGAGCTTTCGCCACCCGCTTGGCCGGGATCTTCGCCGCCTTGGTCGGGGCGGCGGGTCCAGAGGTCGTGCTCCTCTTGCGCGGGGTGGGGCGATCCCCCGAGGAGGCGTCGGAAGGTGGCGTCACGTCTGCATCGTAGGTCGGCTCAGGGGCGCTCTGACCAGGTCGCAGGATGTGCCTGGAGAAAGGGTCGCATGGTAGAAACGGACCACCGTGGACCAGTACCTGCCGATCCTGATCTTGATGGTGCTCGCCTTGCTGTTCACCGCGTTTTCGTTGGTGTCCTCAGCCATGCTCGCGCCGAGGAAGAAGCCGTCGGCGGCCAAGTTGGCGCCCTACGAGTGCGGCATCGTGCCCAACCGCGAGCCTCCCCAGCGCTTCCCGGTTCGCTTCTACCTCGTCTCCATGATCTTCATCATCTTCGACATTGAGATCGTCTTCCTCTACCCCTGGGCCGTCGTGTTCCACCAGATCGCAACCTTCGGGCTGATAGAGGTGGTCGTCTTCGCCGCAGTCGTCTTCGTGTCCTTCCTGTTCCTCGTCTCGAACGGGGCGCTCACGTGGGGACCGCCGAAGTCTTTGACGGCGGGCATGCCACCACGCACGTCCGACTCGACAATCTCCCGCATCAGCGCCACCCGCCCCCAGCCCGGTGAGGCCGCCTGATCGATGGGATTCGAAGACCTCCAGCACAACTTCATGACCGGTCGCATTGAGGACCTGGTCAAGTGGGCCCGCCGCAACAGCGTGTGGCCCGCCACCTTCGGCCTGGCCTGCTGTGCCATTGAGATGATGTCGGTCGGCGCGGCCGACTACGACCTGAGCCGCCTTGGCATGGAGGTCTTCCGCGCCTCCCCTCGCCAGGCCGACCTCATGGTGGTGGCGGGGAGGGTCTCGCAGAAGATGGCCCCAGTGCTGCGGCAGGTGTACGACCAGATGATGGAGCCCAAATGGGTCATCTCCATGGGCGTCTGTGCCAGCACCGGAGGGATGTTCAACAACTACGCCATCGTCCAGGGAGTGGACCAGATCGTGCCGGTCGACGTGTACGCGCCCGGGTGCCCGCCCTCGCCGGAGACCCTGCTACACGCAATCCTCACGCTGCACGAGAAGATCCGCACAGGTGAGATCACCCGCCGGCCGGGCAGCACAGCGCCCGCCGGCGAGCAGGCGACGGGTGGTTGGGTCCCGACAGTGCCTGACGCCGTGCGGGTGGCCACGCCACGGTGAGCGAGACGAATACGGCGCTCGGCGCGGCGTTGCCGCCCTCTGCCGTCCTGCCCGAAGTACCGCGCCTGCCCGATCGCCTGGTTGATCAGCTCGCCTTCCCGCCGCGAGACCGCTACCTCCAGATGGTGGAAGCGTTCAAGGCGGCAGGGTTCGAAATGTGCGCCGACCTGTGCGCCGTCGACTACCTGACCCATCCGGGTCGCACGCTGCCTGACGGTGTTCGATCCGAGCGCTTCGAGGTCGTGGTCAACCTCCTCTCCATGAGCCTCCGCCAGCGGGTGCGCATCCGGGTGCAGGTGCCCGAGGTGGACCCCACCGTGTCGAGCATCGTCGACGTCTACCCGGGTGCCGATGCGATGGAGCGCGAGGCCTTCGACATGATGGGGATCATCTTCGAAGGTCACCCTGACCTCACCCGCATTCTCATGCCCGAGGACTGGGAAGGCCACCCCCTGCGCAAGGACTACGGCGTCGGGCGGATTCCCGTGCAATTCAAGGAAGCGCCAGGTCCACGGTGAGCGAGCACGACCACCACGACCGGGACCCTGAGCGCGACCACCGGTTGGAGATTGAGTCCACCATCCTGCCGGCCGAGACTTCAGAGGGCGCCCAGGAGCTGCTGCCTCGCAGCGGCACCGATGCGAGCGAGCTACGCCGTGAGGTGGGTGCCGTCCTCCGCCTCCCCGAGGGGAACTACATCGATCCGAGCGACATCGACATTGAGCGTCGCGAGGACGAGACGATGATCATCAACATGGGGCCCCAGCATCCCTCCACCCATGGTGTCCTCCGTCTGATGCTGGAGCTCGACGGAGAGACTGTGCTCCGGACGAAGCCGATCATCGGCTACCTGCACACCGGCATGGAGAAGACCGGTGAGGAGCTGACCTACGCCCAGGGGTCCACCAACGTCACCCGGATGGACTACTTGTCTCCGCTGCACAACGAGCTCGTTTTCTCGCTGGCCACCGAGGCACTCCTGAACGTGGAGGTGCCTCCCCGAGCCGTGTGGATCCGCATGCTCATGACGGAGCTCAACCGGGTCTCTTCTCACCTCATGTGGATGGCCACCAACGGGATGGATCTCGGGTCCACCTCCATGATGATCTACGGGTTCCGCGAGCGCGAGATGGTCCTCTCCTTCTTCGAGAAGACCACCGGGCTTCGCATGAACAACAACTTCATCCGCCCCGGCGGGGTGGCCGCCGACCTGCCGGATGGCTGGCAGGACGACATTGAAGTCATTTGCGACACCATTCTGGCCCGCACGTTCGAATACGACGAGCTGCTCACCGGCCAGCCCATCTTCCGTGAGCGCACCGAGGCCATCGGCAACCTCACGGCCGAGGAGGCGCTGGCACTGTCGGTGACCGGGCCGATCCTGCGGTCCACGGGCGTGCCCTGGGACCTGCGCCGGTCCATGCCGTATCTCGCCTATGACAAGCTCGATTTCGACGTCATCGTCGGCACCTACGGGGACAATTTCGACCGGTACTCGGTGCGGCTCAACGAGATCCGCGAGTCGATCAAGATGATCCGTCAGATTGCCGAGCAGATGCCGCCCGGGGACTACCGCGTCCAGGACCGCAAGGTCACACCGCCACCCCGTGCGCGGATTGACGAGAGCATGGAAGCGTTGATCCACCACTTCAAGATCTTCACGGAGGGCTTCCGCGTGCCGGAGGGCGAGGTCTACGTGGCCATCGAGTCGCCCCGCGGCGAGTTGGGTTGCTACCTCGTCTCCGACGGGACCTCCAAGCCCTATCGGCTCCACATCCGGGGGCCGAGCTTCGTCAACCTGCAGGTGCTGCCGGTGTTGCTGCGCGGCGGTCTCATGGCCGACGCCGTGGCGGTGATCTCCTCGGTGGATCCGGTCATGGGCGAGGTGGACCGATGACCTATCTCTCCGCTGACATCACCGCTCGGGCGAAAGCCCTGGTCGCCCTATACCCCGAGCCGCGCTCCGCGCTCATCCCTCTCTGCCACCTGGCCCAGGAGCAGGATGGCTGGTTGCGTCCCGAGGCGATGACTGAAATTGCCGAACTCGTCGGCGTGACGCCGGCCGAGGTCCGCGGGACCGCCACCTTTTACGACATGCTGCACACCGAGCCCGTTGGCACCTACGTGGTGGCCGTCTGCACGAACATCGCCTGTTTGCTCGACGGGGCACAGGAGCTGCTCCAGCACGCCGAGTCCACCCTCGGCGTGCGGGCCGGGGGGACGACGACTGACGGGGTCTTCACGCTGGAAGAATCCGAATGCCTGGCTGACTGTGACCGCACGCCGTGCGTCCAGGTCAACGCCCGCTTCGTCGGCGCCCAGACTCCCGACAGCTTCGACCAGCTCCTGGCCGACCTCCGCAGCGGCTCGCTGGCCGACACCGTGCCCCCGCACGGGACGCTCGTGCGAGTGCGGCGCAGTGTCGGGCTCCAGGTGTCCCGGAAGGCTCTGGCGGCAGAGCGGGCGGCGGCAGCTGACGCGCTGGCGGCCCGCGGCGCGGCCGGCGCCGGCAGTGGAGGCCAGGGCTGATGGCCATCACCGATGCTCCCAAGATTGTGACGGCGCGCCTCGGCTTCGAGGACTCGCACACCCTGGAGCGTTACCTGGCGACGGGCGGCTACGAGGGACTGCGCAAGGCGCTGTCGATGACCCCCGAGGCCGTCGCGGCCGAGGTGGACGCGGCCAGCCTCCTCGGGCGGGGTGGTGCCGGGTTCCCGGCCGGCCGCAAATGGTCGATGCTGCGGAAGAACCCGGTGACGTACCTGGTGATCAACGGGGACGAGAGCGAGCCGGCGACGTTCAAAGACCACCTCCTCATTGAGCGCGATCCGCACCAGATCCTCGAAGGGGTCCTCATTTCGGCCTACGCGCTGCAAGTCACCCAGGCCTTCATCTACGTCCGCGGCGAGTTCGCACTCGGACTGGAGCGCTTGCAGGCCGCGCTCAACGAGGGGTACGAACACGGTGCGGTCGGCGTGGACATCTTCGGGTCGGGCTTCTCCGTCGACGTCGTTGTGCATCCGGGCGCAGGGGCCTACATCTGTGGCGAGGAGACGGCACTCCTGGAGTCGCTCGAGGGCAAGCGCGGCTTCCCGCGCATAAAGCCCCCGTTCTTTCCTGCGGTCTATGGCCTCTACAACGAGCCCACCGTCGTCAACAACGTCGAGACCATGGCCAACATCCCGTGGATCGTCACCAACGGCGGCGCAGCCTTCGCGGCACTCGGCGCCGGTCGTTCGACCGGGACCCGGCTCTTCGCCCTGGCCGGCCACGTCCGCAACCCCGGCACCTACGAGCTCGAAATGGTCAAGACCACGTTCCGGGACCTCATTTACGCGCCCGTGTTGGGGGGTGGGATCCGCGGCAGCAACACGCTCAAGGCGTTCATCCCCGGCGGCGTCTCGGCTCCGTGGTTCGGTCCCGATCAGGTGGACCTCCCGCTAGGACAGGATGAAGTCGGCGATGCGGGGTCCATGCTGGGCTCGGGCTCCGTCGTCGTGATGGACTCGGACACGTGCGCGGTGCGCGCGGCATGGAGGATCACGAAGTTCTTCTCCCGTGAGTCGTGTGGGCAGTGCACGCCGTGTCGCGAAGGGTCGGGCTGGTTGGAGAGGATCCTGCATCGGATAGAGAACGGGTCGGGACGCGAAGAGGACCTTGATCTCTTGATGGATCTGTGCGACAACATTTCGCCGGGTGTGTCCTGGCCCCCACAACAGACGACGATCTGCGTACTCGGACCCTCCATCCCGTCCTCCATCGCGTCGGGCATCCGGATGTTCCGTGACGAGTTTCTCGTCCACGTGAAGGACGGGGGGTGTCCCTTTGACTGAGCCGGCCGCGCCCCAGTCGGTGCACATCACCCTGGACGGCCGCGCGGTCGACGCGAGGCCAGGCGAGTTGCTGATTGCCGCAGCCGAGCGGGCGGGGACCTACATCCCGCGCTTCTGCTACCACCCGCGCATGGAGCCGGTCGGGATGTGCCGCATGTGCCTGGTCGAAGTCGACGGTCCGCGTGGCGCGACGCTCCAGCCCGCCTGCTTCATCCCCGTCGCTGAAGGGATGGCCGTCGACACCACCTCTGACAAGGTGAGGAAGGCTCAGGACGGTGTGCTCGAGTTCCTGCTGGCCAACCACCCGCTCGACTGCCCCGTCTGCGACAAGGGCGGTGAGTGCCCGCTGCAGGACCAGACCCTCGCCTACGGCCCGGGGGAGAGCCGGTTCGTTGAGGAGAAGCGCCATTTCGAGAAGCCCATCGCCATTTCGGATCTGGTGCTCCTTGATCGCGAACGGTGCATTCAGTGCGCCCGCTGCACCCGCTTCGCGGCCGAGGTGGCCGGGGAGGCTCAGATCGACTTCGCCGGACGTGGAGAAGAGGTGGAGGTGGCAACCTTCCCGACAGAGCCCTTCTCGTCCTATTTCAGCGGCAACACCGTGCAGATCTGCCCGGTGGGCGCCCTGACCGCGACGCCGTACCGGTTCACCGCCCGGCCGTGGGATCTGGACCAGGTCGAGTCGACCTGCACGACCTGCTCGGTCGGTTGCCGGATTGCGGTCCAGTCCTCGTCCAACCGCCTCACCCGGCTGCTCGGCATCGACTCGGATCCGGTGAATCACGGCTGGTTGTGCGACAAGGGTCGCTTTGCCTTCGAGTCAGTCAACGGTGATGAGGTCGACGGCTCTCCCCAGGTCGAGGCCGTGGCCGACGAGGCCGTGTACGTGGCACCGGCTACCGCCGCTCAGGTGGTTGGCCTCGGCGTGACGCGGGGCCAGTTCCTGGGCGAGGCCCGGGAGACTGGGCGCTTCGAGCACGGGCGCCTCATCGAACCGAAGATCCGCAAGAACGGGGAGCTGGTGGCCGTAAGTTGGGGCGAGGCCCTCGCTGCCGCCGCGGTCGGCCTGAGCACGGCGCGCGAAGCGGGCGGACCCGAGGCGATCGGAGTGATCGGCGGCGCCCGCCTGACCAACGAGTCCGCCTACGCGTGGGCCAAGTTGGCCAAGAGCGTCCTTGGCACCGACTCGGTCGACGCGCAGCTCGGCGACGGCCTGCCCGCCGATGTGGTGCTCGGGCTGCCCCGTGCGACGATCGACGCGGCCTGCGCTTCTCCCTTGCTGATCACCCTGTGCGGTGATCTGCGCGAGGAGTTGCCGGTCCTGTTCCTCCGCCTGCGCGAGGCACTGGTCGGGGCAACCGCCCTCGTGGAGCTCACGCCGCTCCCGACCTCGCTGACCGGACTGGCCGCGGCGTCGTTGCCTTACCGCCCCGGTGAGGCGCCGCTCGTGGCGCGGGCGCTCTGCGGAGACGACGACGCCAGGGACGTGCTGGCTACCCACCCCGAGGGCTCGCCTGTGGCCGACGGCGCGCTGGCCACGGCCCGCGCCGCGGTGGCCGAGCATCCCGACGGCGACGGCGTGGTGATTGTGCTCGGACGGCCGTCCTACGCCGAGTCCGGAGAGCTCGTGGCTGAGGCCGCCCGCGTCCTGGCCCGGGCCCTGCCCAGAGCCACGTTCCTGCCGGCACTGCGTCGCGGCAATGTCTTCGGCGCGTTGGACATGGGACTGGCTCCCGGGCTGTTGCCAGGACGGGTGACCCTTGAGGCCGGTCGTGAGTGGTTCACGGCGGCATGGGGCGCCGTGCCGCCGCGCACCGGGCGGGACACCGCTTCCATCCTCTCCTCCATGGCCGGCGAGTCGGATGGCGACCGCGTCACCGCTCTCGTGCTCCTTGGGTCCGATCCCTTGAACGATTTCCCCGACCGGGCCGTCGCGCATGCTGCGTTGTCGGCCGGTCACTTCGTCGTCGCCGTGACGGGTCATCCCTCCGAGTCGGTCGATGCCCACGCGGACGTCGTGCTGCCGTGCGCTGTCGCTCACGAGCGCCCGGGGACGACCACCAACATTGAAGGTCGCGTGACCCGCCTGGGCCACAAGCTGACGGCGCCCGGCTTCGCGTGGCCCGACTGGATGATCGCCACCGAGCTGGCCGCTGCGCTCGGGTCCGACCTCGGCGTGACGAGCGCCAACGACCTGGCCGACGAGCTGCACCTGACGGCGCCGGCCTACGCGGGACTGACCCCGGCGGTGCTGCACTCCGATGTCGCGCATGACGGCATCCTCGTACCGCTGGACGCGACTGCGCCCCGCCGGGTCGACGTGGAGCCCATCGACCCCGTCGCGTTGCCCGGTGTGGAGTCTGTCGAGCGGCAAGGTGCACCGCCCAGGGTCGGGCTTGCCGGTGGCGATGGCGCCGTGGTCGCGCGCGTCGCCGCGGTCGGTGCGCCGCCGCCTCTCTTGAGCGGCGTCCCCGACAGCGTGCCTTCGGCGGTGCATGTTCCGCCCGCCGACAGCTATGCGCTCCGACTGGTGTCGCCGCGCCAGCTGTATGACGCGGGCAGCTCGGTGACGGGTTCTCCGTCGCTGACGCCACTGGTGTCGACGCTCGTGGCCCGGGCCAACCCTTACGACCTGGACCGGCTCGGGACACAGACGGGCGATCTCGTGAAGGTGCGCTCTGCCCGCGGTGAATTGGTGCTGTCAGCCCAGTCCGACCCGGCTGTCCCACGAGGCGTGGTCGCGGTTGCGTTCAACCTCCCTGACGGGCCCGAAGCGCCGGGCAACGCTGTGACCACCCTGGTGGACAGCCGCAGCCCTGTTACCGAAGTGCGGCTGGAGTCGACATGATCGGAACCGATCCCCTCTTCTTCGGTGGCCTCAACTGGGAAGTCGTACTCATCGTCGTCGTCAAGGTGCTGGTGGCCTTTGTGGTGCTGCTCATCGCGACGGCCATGATGGTCTGGTTCGAGCGCAAGGTCATTTCCGACATGCAGAGCCGGATCGGGCCTAACCGCGCCGGCCCTTGGGGCATCCTGCAGTCCTTTGCCGACGTCACCAAGCTCATCTTCAAGGAGGACCTGCTACCCGATCAGGCTGACTCGTTCGTGTTCAAGCTCGCGCCGTACCTCTCGGTTGTACCGGCGTTCCTCGTCTTTGCGGTCGTCCCGGTGGGCGGCGTGATCCGGATCGGCGGCCATATCTTCGAACTCCAAATTTCCGATCCCCCGATGGGCATCCTTTTCGTGTTGGCCATGTCGGGCATCGCCGTCTATGGCGTCATGCTCGCTGGGTGGTCGTCGGGTTCCAAGTACCCGCTGCTCGGATCGGTGCGGGCCTCCGCACAGGTGATTTCCTACGAGGCGGCCCTGGGTATGACGGTGGTCACTGTGGTCCTGGTCAGCCACTCCCTCTCGACCCGGGCCATCGTGCAGTCGCAGGCGACCGGCTTCTGGGACTGGAACTTGATCCGGCTGGGTTTCTTTCCGTTCGTCTTCTTCATGATCGCCATCACGGCCGAGATGACGCGCCCGCCGTTCGACCTGACCGAGGCCGAGCAGGAGCTTGTCGGGGGATTCCACACCGAGTACTCGTCCATCCGCTTCGGGCTGTTCTTCCTGGCGGAGTTCATGAACACGATCACCATGTCCGCCGTGGTCGTGACGCTGTTCTTCGGTGGCCCTGATGGTCCCATCCCCCACGCCATCCCGGGGGCATCGATCGTCATGCCGATCATCTGGTTCCTCATCAAGACGGTGGTCTTCTGTTTCATATACGTGTGGTTCCGGGCCGCGCTGCCCCGGCTGCGCTACGACCAACTGATGGACCTGGGGTGGAAGCGCCTCATCCCCATGACCCTCGCCTGGCTGCTCCTCGTCGCCTCCGTCATCACCTGGCACTGGCGCGGCTTGTTCATGGTCCCGGTCGCAGTGGTGGCCGCCGCCCTGCTGGGCCGGGCCAACCAGCTCGGCTCTGGCCGTAGCGAGCAGGAATCAGTGTTGCCCGTCATCGGCCGGCGCGTCACCCGGGTATCGAGAGCCGATGCGGTAGGCCCAGCCGGTACACCGAAGGGAGAAGGTGGCTGATGGGCGTCGGTGACGAAATGAAGGATCAGCTCAGCTTCCTCGGTGGATTCAAGCTGACGTTCCAGCACTTGACGCGGCCCCGGGTCACGACGCAGTACCCCGAGGAGAAGAAGGCCAAGCAACCGCGCCAGCACGGCCGGCACGTCCTCAATCGCTACGAGGACGGTATGGAGAAGTGCATCGGCTGCGAGTTGTGCGCCGGCGTCTGCCCAGCCGATTGCATTTACGTGCGCGGACTGGACAACCCGCCCGACCACCCCGTGTCACCCGGCGAGCGCTACGGCTACGTGTACGAGATCAATTTCCTGCGGTGCATTCACTGCGACATGTGCGTTGAGGCCTGCCCGACCGAAGCGATCACCGAGTCAAAGCTGTTCGAGTTCTCCTTCACCAACCGGTCAGACGCCATCTATACCAAGAAAGAGTTGCTGGTGGACGACGATGGCATGCCGCAGAAACTGCCCTGGGAGGACTGGCGCGAAGGGGACGACATGATGACGTCGGGCTGGATGCGCGCCACCTCTCCCTCGGGTAGCGCAGCCTACGAAGGTGAGGTCCAGTGGTCGGGCGAGCTCGGCTACGGCGTGCGCACGCCCGAAGGCGGTCAATCGGGGCGGCGCAACGACCAGCTCACCGGCATGAAGCCCCTCCGCGACATCCTTGAGCCGCACCTTCTCGACGAGGACATCCCGCTGGCCCACCGCGGTATGCAGGGGAGGTTGTGGCGGGCCAAGGTCGGGGCCGAGCGCCACCGCAAGAAGATGGAGGCAACGCGGGCCCGGATGAAGGATTTGCGCGCTGCGCGCAAGGAGGCCAAGGGAGCAAAAGGGTCCAAGGTCGTCGGGGCGGTCGATGCACTTGAGGCCGAGAGGAATCGATAGTGCTGCACACCTCGCTCCTCTTTGCAGCGGCGCGCCCCGCCTGGCCCGACATCCTGGTCTTCGCCGCCAGCGCGGCGGTCATCCTGGTCGGCGCCGTCGGCGTCGTCACATCGCGCAACCCGGTCCATGCCGCGCTCAGTCTCGTCATGACGCTGTTCGGCGTGGCCGTGCTGTTCATTGAGCAACAGGCTGACTTCCTCGCCGCCGTGCAGATCATCGTCTATGCGGGTGCGATCGTCGTGCTCTTCCTCTTTGTGATCATGTTCCTCGGGGTTGACAAGCGCG
>Ga0307374_10011473_pt1 | contig 12594 bp, 9 predicted proteins | sample OX3MG_FD_202532 | JGI IMG/M metagenome (GOLD analysis project Ga0307374, IMG submission 202532) | Soil microbial communities from Risofladan, Vaasa, Finland - OX-3 | ecosystem: Environmental > Terrestrial > Soil > Coastal area > Acid sulfate soil | place: Finland: Risofladan, Vaasa | collected...
ATGGGTTTGCTGGAATCGGCGATCCTGCTGCTCTTGGTGCTAGGGCTCGGGGTGATGCTGCTGCAGCGCTACCGCAAAGTGCGCCGGCGTCGGCGCTAGCGGGTCCAGAACTCGGCTCCCAACCGGTCCCGACTGCGCCCAGCGGCAGCTTGCCCGTCCAGCCGGCGGGCTCGATCACGAAAGCGCCCCGGGCATGGTCTGGGCGGCCGCCTCCCGAATCGCCTGCCGCGCCTCGGCGCTGTCGCTGTAGACCCTGAGCCAGACCGTCCGCACCGGCAGCAGCCGGGCCAGCAGCTCTCGCGCCGCCTCGGCCTCGACCCGGCCCGAGATGGGGTCGAAGATCCGCAACATCTGGTCGTCGCTGGCCGGGTTATCCGGCCTGGGCGCGGTGCTGGCCAGGTCCACCTCCAGACCCACCTCCCGAAACTGGACCGGCAGTGCCGAACGGATCAATTGCTCGATCTGACGCGAGCTGTTGAGCCCGGCAGGTGCTGGTAACTGATTCAACTCGCGATACGCCTCGAAGGCCAGCCGCCAGGGAAGCCGCCTGGTGGTGACCGCCTCCCAGTGCCGGCCCAGTTCGCGCTCCTCCGAATCGCGCGGCTCGCGCTGTAGCCGCTCCACCTCGGTCATGAGCGACCAGTCGGTGAGCAAGAGGTACTGGTCCAAATGGTCGAGCGGGTTGCCCGGGGGCAAAAGGGCCGCACAGGTCTGGGCGAAGACCGGACGCAGGTGGAGATCGATCCGGCGGACGGTCCGGTGGAAGTAGACGTGGTTGTACATGTAGAGCCGCGCCAAGAGGAACATTTCCAGCGCGGGCGCCCCGTGCTGATGCAGCACCAGGTTGCCGTCCTTGATGAACATGTAGTGGCGCAGGCGGGCCAGGTCCACCGGTCCCACCGCGACGCCGCACATGTAGGCGTCCCGCGGGACGTAGTCCATGTTGTCGGTGCTCGCCGGTCCGCAGAGCACCGGCTTGAGCGCCCGCAGCCAGCGCGGCGGGGCGAATCCATCCAACTCCCGGGGCGCCATCACCCAGGCAACCCACTCGGGCACGATCACCTCTCCCTGGTCGAAGTCGCCGCCTGGGCTCCGGCGAATCGAGGCGATCAGCTCCGCCAGCGGACCGAGCACCAGACGGCGGCCGATGTCCTCGTGGTCGAGGCCGTACTGGGCCAGCACCTCAACATCGAAGAAGTGGCCGAAGGGCCCGTGGCCGACGTCATGGAGCAGGCCAGCGATCCGCATCGTCTCGACCACCAGCTGGCGTGAGGGAGCTTCCGGGAAACTCTCGATCAGGCTCGGGTAGAGGTGCTCCGTGAAGGTGCCGGTGAGATGCATCGCGCCCACCGCATGCTGAAAGCGCGAGTGCTCGGCGGTGTGGAAGACCCACCAGGCCGACTGGAGTTGGTGGATGCGCCGTTGGCGCTGCAGCCAGGGGTGGTCGAGGAGGGCCTCTTCCGAGCCGGCCCCATCCTCCCGCTGCTTGGTGATGCTGCAGTACTGATAGAGCGGATCAGCCAGGAGATTGACCGCCTCGAACCGACGCTCGGGCTCATTCAACTTGCCCGCCATGTTAGGTGGGCGCCCGATCCCCATGGGTATCGGTCGGACGGGCAGGGCACGGGCACGACCGGCTCGGGTTTCCAGCGGTCAAAGTATTTGGTAAGCTCAAACCAAGCATCCCGATCAACGGCAGGAGCCCCCGCTTGAGCATCAACGGCAGGCTGACGGCCGCCCGGCATTCCCCTCGCCCGGTCGGGCCCCACTACAAGTGGGTAGCCCTCTCCAACACGACGATCGGCATGCTGATGGCGACCATCAACCAGTCGATCGTGCTGATCGCCCTGCCCGACATCTTCCGGGGGATCCACCTCAACCCCCTGGCTCCGGGCAATACCCCCTACTTTCTCTGGCTTTTGATGGGCTACATGGTGGTGACCGCGGTGCTGGTGGTCACCTTGGGCCGGATCGGGGATATGTACGGCCGGGTGCGCATGTACAACCTGGGCTTCCTGGTTTTCACCATCTTCTCGATCATGCTGTCGCTGAGCTGGCTGAGCGGATCCGAGGCCGCTCTCTACCTGATCGTGATGCGGGTGCTCCAGGGGGTCGGGGGAGCGATGCTCTGGGCCAACTCCAGCGCCATCCTCACCGATGCCTTCCCCACCCATCAGCGGGGCCTGGCGCTGGGCACCAACATGATGGCGGCCATCGCCGGGTCCTTCATCGGCCTGGTCCTGGGGGGAGTGCTGGGACCGATCGCCTGGCAACTGGTCTTCCTGGTCTCGGTCCCGGTCGGGATCTTCGGCACCGTCTGGGCCTATCTGATGCTGCGGGACACGGGGGTCCGGCAGCCGGCCCGGATCGACTGGTGGGGCAATCTCTTCTTCGCGGTTGGGTTGGTCTCGCTCCTGGTCGGCATCACCTACGGCATCCTCCCTTACGAAAAGGCCAGCATGGGCTGGGGCAACCCGCTGGTGCTCATGGCGATGTTCGGCGGACTCGCCTGCCTCGCCTTCTTCACCTACCTGGAGACCAAGGTGAAAGCACCCATGTTCCACATCGAACTGTTCCGCATCCGGGCCTTCGCCGCGGGCAATGTGGCCGCCCTGCTCTCCGCCCTGGCCCGGGGGGGCCTGATGTTCATCTTGATCATCTGGCTGCAGGGGATCTGGCTCCCCCAGCACGGCTACAGCTTCAGCGAGACCCCCCTCTGGGCGGGGATTTACATGCTGCCCCTGACCGCCGGTTTCCTGGTCGCCGGACCGCTGGCGGGGATTCTCTCGGACCGCCACGGCTCCCGCGTTTTCGCCACGGTTGGGGTCTCGGTCTCGGCGGTGATCTTCGCCCTCTTCCAGCTCCTGCCGGCCAACTTCAACTACCTTTGGTTCGCCGCCCTGCTGGCGGTCTATGGGCTCTCCAGCGGACTCTTCGCCTCGCCCAATCAGGCGGGCATCATGAACAGCCTCCCCGCCCGGCAGCGGGGCGCCGGAGCGGGGATGTCGGCAACCTTCCAGAACTCGGCCCAGGTGCTCTCGATCGGGATCTTCTTCACCCTGATCATCCTGGGACTCTCGGCCACCCTGCCCCACACCCTGTTCCATGGACTGGTTGTCGAGGGTGTCCCCGCCGCCACCGCTTCCCGGATCTCCCACCTGCCGGCGGTCGGAAGCCTTTTCGCCTCCTTCTTGGGCTTCAATCCGATCGGCTCGTTGTTGGGCCCCGTCCTGGCTCACCTGACCCACGCCCAGCAGGCCTACCTGACCGGGCGGGCCTTCTTCCCCCACCTCATCTCCGGGCCCTTCCTGAGCGGCCTGCACGAGGCCTTCGACTTCGCCTTCGCCGCCTGCGCCCTGGCGGCGGTGGCCAGCTGGCTGCGGGGGGGCAAGTACATCCATCAGGAATCGGCGCCCAGCGCGGCGCTGGCGGTCAATTCGCCCCCGACGGGCCCTGGTGAGACCGGGCCGGAGCGGCAGCCGGCGGCCGGAAGCACCACTTGGCCGGGGCCGGGAGCTGGGTCCGACAAGTCGGCGCAGGTCCCTGAGGGCCTTCGCGCGGGCGACGGGTCGGTCCCTTGACCGGGTCACCGGTGCTGGAGCGGACCGAGCCCCGACCGGCTCGCCGACCGGATGACCCGGGCCCGATCGCGCAGCTGGAACGGGCGGTGACCGTCATCGTGCGCTGGTCCAACAGCCGTGAGGTCCAGCTGGAGACCATGCTTCGGGCCCGCTGCAATCTGCCGGTGGGCTCTGTCTCCATGCTCCAGCGGATCGCCGCCTGCGGGCCGGTCCACCCGTCCGAACTGGCGGCGTACTACGGGGTCGACAACTCCACCATCACGCCCCGGTTGCAGCGGCTCGCCCGGGCCGGGCTCCTGAGCCGGGAGCCCGATCCCCGCGACGGGCGGGCGGCTCTGGTCCGGATCACCCCGGCCGGGCAGCGGCTGCGCAAGCGGCTGCACCTTGCGCGGAGAACCATCCTGGAGGAGCTGCTGCAGGACTGGCCGGCCCCCCAGCAGGCGCTGGTGGCCGCGGCAACCTGGCAGCTGGCGGAGCGGCTCGAGCTGCCCCGGGAGGCGGCCGCCCCCCACGGCTAGATGGGCCGGGAAAACTGCCTGATCGCGACCCCGAGCATGACCGCAGCTGCCAGCGCGACCAGTCCAACCTCGACCGAGACCGGCAGGGTCCAGCTGCCCCAGCTGACCCCGGGGTCAAAGGTATGGCGCAGCGCGACCGGAATCGAGAGGTAGGTGAAGACCTCCTTGCGGAGCGGGTCGACGGCGTAGGAGAGCGGGTCGATCTTGCTGAGAATCCCCAGCCACGCTGGCAGTTTCGTGACCGGGAACACCGCCCCCGAGAGAAAGAACATCGGCAGCACCAAGAGCTGCGTGACCACTTGGAACGACTGCACATCGGAGATCCGCGCCGCCACCATCACCCCAAAGGCGGTCAGGGCGAAGGCGGTGAGGGTCATTTCAGCGAGCAGCACCAGCAGCATCACCGGGTCGTAGGGCACCCCCACCAGGCCGGCCAGGGCCAGCATGATGGTGCCCTGGATCGTCGCCACGGTGGCCCCGCCCAGGCACTTGCCCAAGACCAAGGTCCAGCGGTGCACCGGAGCGACCAGCATCTCGCGCAGAAAGCCGAATTCTCGGTCCCAGACGATGGAGATCGCCGAGAAGATCGAGGTGAAGAGAACCGTCATGCCCAGCACGCCCGGGAACATGAAGGTCCGGAAGTTGAAATGGTCAGCGGTCGGGATGACGGTGGAAAGCCCGGTGCCGAGGACAAAGAGGAAAATCGCCGGTTGGGCCAGGGAGGTGACGATCCGCATTCGGTTGCGCCGGAACCGGATCAACTCCCGCTTCCAGACCACCCACAAAGCGCGCAGGTCGTCGCTGGCGCGGCCCCCGGCGACCCGCACTTCGGGGACCCTCAGGCTGGTCGCCACGGCTACCTTCTCCCCCGGTATCGCATCCATGGATCGGCGCGCAGTCGGTCGGAGCCGGAAGCCTCAGCGTCGCGGATCGTGCGTCCGGTGTAGTTCATGAAGACGTCGTCCAGCGTCGGCCGAGCGACCCGGATCGAACGAATCGGTACCTCCAATTCAGCAAACAGCTTGGGGACGAACTGCTCACCCCCAGGTACGTGGAAAGTGACGGCTCCTTCGCTGATTTGGGCATGGACGCGAAAGTGCTGCGCCAGCTGTTCGATCGCTCGCTGGTCATCGGCCGTGCGCAGCTCGACGCGGTCTTCGCCGATGCTTCCCTTGAGCGCCTCGGGAGTATCGACCGCCACCAGGACCCCGTTATCGATGATCGCGAGCCGGTCGCAGTACTCGGCCTCGTCCATGTAGTGGGTAGTCAGAAAAATCGTGATCTGCTCGCGCCGGCGGAGCTCCTGGATGTAGCTCCAAATGTGCGAGCGCGTTTGCGGGTCGAGTCCCACCGTCGGCTCGTCGAGAAAGAGGACAGAGGGGGCGTGCAGCAAGCCGCGAGCAATCTCCAGCCGCCGCTTCATGCCCCCCGAGAAGGTCTGCACCAGTCCATCCCGGCGCTCCCAGAGGTCGACCATCTGCAGCACCTGGCGCAGACGTCCCGCCACCACGTCACGGGGAACGCCGTACAGCTCGGCATGGAAGCGAAGGTTCTCGGTGGCGGTCAGGTAGTCGTCGAGGGTGGTCTCCTGGAAAACGAGACCAATCCGCTGGCGAACCCTCGCCTGATCGGCCACCACGTCGAAGCCGGCCACTCGGGCACTGCCCTCGGTTGGACTGACCAAGGTGCAGAGCATGGAGATGGTGGTTGATTTGCCAGCACCGTTGGGGCCGAGGAAGCCGAAGATCTCCCCAGTCTTGACCTCGAAGCTCACCCCCCGGACTGCCTCCACCTCCTTGTAGATCTTCTTGAGGTTGAGAGCAACAATCGCCGACCCCTCCTCGCGTCCTTCACTGAGCCGGAGGTGGGTCTCAATTTGGGTCACGGCCCAAGCTTGCCACAGCCGGTGTCCCCGCCGACCCGGCAGCGCCGCCAGTTGGCCGCCGCCAGCCAGATCGGCTGGGGCGTCGGGTGTCAGCACCGGTGGCTAGCTCCGAATTGGTAGCGCAAGGCACCGCCCAGGCGAAGGTGCGCCACGCAGATTGCCCCGGGCAGAATCACCCCGAACCCGTGGTCCTGAAGTTTCGGTCCGCTACCCGGCCAGCCTCGAAGCGGGCCTTGAATCCCCTGCAACTGAGGGGAACCGCGGCGTGGTTGGTTGTCTACTCCGCGATCCTGAGTTGCCCGACCCGGGCCAGCGGCCACCACCAAGCCCGACCGCCGGTGCCGGCGGCGGCCCAGTTCTCCTATCCGGGAAACCGGCGCTGCGGATCGGAGCAGAGCTCAAATTCATTGCCGTCGGGGGCACGGAAGCGCTGCCACTGGTGCCTACCAGCCTTGCCCTCGATGCCGCCGATCAGCTCCACTCCCTGGTTGACCAGCTCGGCCACCGCCGACCCGATGTCATCTACCCAGAAACCGGCGACGATCGAGCCCTGGCGAGATTGGGTCTCGGAATCAGGGCCCTGGGGACCGAAGATCTCGAGCTTGTCACCATCAGGTAGCTCCATCACCGCGAACTCGGCAGCCTGGTAGGTGACTTGGAGTCCGATCACTTCGGTAAAAAAATCCCGGCTGGTCGCGAACGTCGGGGTCTTCACGCCGAGCCAATTGATCCCCAGAACCTTCATCGGTGGGCTGCCTCAACCGCGCAGGGCAGCGAGGAGGTGGTCCCCCTGAGGACTCCCCCACCCCGTGCACGGGTCCCACCCGGGGCCGGCCGAGTAGGCGCCGTTGTTGCCCGCGGTGATATCCCTGGTCGCATCCTCGCTCGCCAACCTCTGGTAGAGCAGCGGGTTGAGGTAACCGGGGCCGTGACCCAACGCCTGGGCACAGCGAATCAGCAAGGCTGCCCAGAGTGGCGCGACCGCGCTGGTACCCCCAAATACCGCCCGCTGGCCGTCTACCAGGACCTGATACCCGGTCTCGGGGTCCGCATTTCCGGCTACGTCCGGGACGCCCCGACCGGTCTGGTGGCCGGGGTCGGCAGCGGGTGGGACGTGGGCTCCCGCTTGCCAGGCGGGAACTCCGAAGACCGAGCTCACGCCGCCACCGGTGGCGCCCCCCTGAGACCCGTCGTTCCAGGTCACTTCGGCCTCGATGACGCCGGCGGCGGAGGTCAGGCGCGTGCCGCCACAGGCCAGCACGTGTGGGCTGGAGGCGGGAAAGTCGACGTGCGCCTCGCCGTCCGTCAGCCCATCACCTGAGCCGTTGTCGCCGGCCGCCACGCAGACCGTCACGCCCAGCAGCGCCGCGTCTTGGAAGGCCTGATCGAAGGCGGTCATGGTGGCCGGCGCCCAGTTCGCCTCCGGCCCACCCCAGCTGATCGAGATCACCGAGGGCCGGTTGGTCTGGTCGTGGATGGCGGCGTTGATAGCGGCCAGAAATCCCTGGTCCGTGTTGGGGCCGAAGTAGACCGCGAGTCGAACCCCCGGGGCCGTGGCCCCGACCACTTCAATGTCCAGCACCACCTCGCCGTCGGGACCGTTCTCCACCCCGGTGGGCTGGTTGTCGCCTCCCGCAACGGGGATCGCCACCAGGTCGGGGGCCGGCACGCCCAGACCGCCGAAGTAGGTAGTGATGTCGGCGGATCGGTAGCCTCCCCCCAACTCGATCAGCCCGACGCACTCCCCGGCGCCGCTGGTCCCGGCCGGGAATCCGTACAGCTCGGCCACCTGGGAGGGGAGGTAGCTGAACGGAGCGGCGGTGGCCAGGGATACCACCGGTTGGGGCAAGGGAAGCGGGCGAAACTGCGGTCGGGCGGCCGGTAGCGTGGCCAGTCCCAGGACCGCAACTACCTGTTCCGCGATCTCACCAGGCAAGGCCCCAGATCCCCTGGTAGCTCTGAATTCCACTCCGTCGACCTGGTGCCGCCGGAACTCGACCGCGAAGATCTCCGCCAGCCGCTCCAAGCGAGCTCGGATCTCAACCGTCCGCCGGTCGGGCTCTGCCGAGAGCAGCTCCACCCCCGCAGAGTTGCTCCAGGCCCGCAGCGCCTCGATATCGTCCGGATGAGCGCCCCGAACGTCGGCCAACTGCTCTCGCGACAGATGCGCCCGAAGCCTCGGGAGGAGCGACCCCATGTCTGAGGCGACCGGGCTGGGGGTGTCCGACCGAGGCCGGAGCACCAACGTCACCACGGCATCTTCCTGGGGGTCCGCCGGTCCCAGGTCGATCCTGGATGGCTCGGCGAATGCCTCGCTCGGCGTGGCTCGCGAGGGGTCCAGCGCGGCGTGTTCCACGCGGCTAAGTATCGCGACGCCCGGTGGCCATTGCCCGCTCGCAGGACCCGGAGAAGAGCGCTGTGGGCCACGGCGCGAACCCGATCGGGGGATTCCGGCTCCGCTCGGCCGGTGAGTCTGGACTTTGGCCGGGCGGCCTTGGCCCTGGTCCTACGTCTTGGTGACCAGGTCGAGCTCAGCCCAATCGTCCTGGGTCGCCTGCCAGGAGACCGCCTCCACGTTGGCGACCACCTGCTCGGGCCGCGTGGCGCCCGCGATCACGGAGGCCACCTGGGGCCGCTCCAGGAGGGCACCAAAGGCGAGCTGCAACAAGGTCAGACCACGTTGCTCGGCGAAGCTCTCGAGAGCCTCGACTTTGTCGAAAGGGGTCTGGTCGTCGAGCATGTTCGCGTTGGATGGGTGGCTGGTCCGAGTCCCGGGAGGGGCAGGCTGACCCCTTCGGTATTTACCGGTCAGCAGGCCTTGAGCCAAGGGATAGTAGGACAGCAGCCGCATGCCCAGGTGCTCCAGCGCGGGCAAAAGCTCGCGCTCGGCCTCGCGGTTGAGGAGGCTGTATTCGTCCTGAGCGCAGACGAAGGCGGAGATGCCCAGCGACCGCGCGGTCCAACTGGCCTCCACCACTTGCCAGCTCGGGAGATTCGAGCAGCCGATCCAGCGAACCTTGCCCTCCACGATCAGCTCATGCATCGCCCCGAGGGTCTCCGCGATGGGGGTGAAGGGGTCGGGCTCGTGCAGCTGGTAAATATCGATCACCTCGACCGCTAGCCGGGTGAGACTGGCCTCCGCCGAGCCGCGGATGTATGCCGGGGATCCCCGATGAATTGTCGTGTCCTCCCCGGCGCGCCTCATGCCGAATTTGGTCGCGATCAGGGCCTGGTCGCGGCGGCCTCGAAGAGCCTCTCCGAGAAGCCGCTCGCTCTCACCTCGCCCATAGATGTCCGCCGTATCGAACAGGTTGACGCCGAGGTCAAGGGCCGTGTTGACCACCTGGCCCACCGCCTCCTCCGGCATGCGGGTGCCAAAGCTGTTGGTGCCCACACCGACCACGGAGACCAGCGGGCCATCCAGACCCAACCGCCGCCTCGCGAGCTCGTTCGCCTTGCTCACCTGTGGGTTCTCCTCCTGAGAAAGTCCCAGCCCCGATTCGAAGGTTTCAGCACTTCCTCATCGACGGCGATTAGCCGTTCAGGTCGAGGTGGTCTCGGGCTGGCGCCCGCCCGCTGGCCCTGCGCTCCACACCACCTAGTTCCCGCGACATTACTGACCGCGCTGCGTGAACGCTGAGGTCCGCGACCCGGGCGCGGCGCCAGGAATCGTTTCGGATCGATGATGATCCGTCCCCCGCCCGAGCCTCAGTGCAGCAACAGAATAGCCACAAAGACCGCTACCAGGTAGAGCAGATACAAGTTTACGTGGCCCGACTGGAGCCGGCCGACCGCGGCGGAGACGCGACGGGCGCCGCCGATAAGTGGGTGGTAGAGGTAGGTTGCTACCGGCTCCACGACTCGACGCCGGTAGCGAATGGAATGGGCGAAGAACGGCGCTTGATGGTAGTCGCGCTCGATGGCGCGCTGGTCGCGGAACACACCGCCAAACGTGGAGCGGAACAGGTTGGTGAAGGAGGTCGAGGTGTACTGCATCGCGGCTCGATACTCCATCCCCGCGCCCACCCACACATCGCTCGCGCGACGGGTTCGCCGACCCAATAGGCGGAGTCCTCCTGCGGTCAAGGCAATGATGCTGACCAGGCTCAGGAAGATGTAGGTGGGCGAGATGAAGGCGTAGCTGAAGCTGGTCGGCACGATCACCATCCCGTTGTTGTGGAGAATCTGGCTGAGAAAGGTTCCCCCCACTTGGATGGGCAGCGCGAACTGGGTCGGGTGCAAAGAGAATGGCGGCAACAGCGCGTCGAGCAGGCCCGGCGCGTACGCAGCACCCTCCGTGGACGCCACCGCCCCGCCCAGTCCGAGCGGAGGCAATAGCGCGGTGACAACCGCGACGCCGGCGGGCACCAACATGCCCAGGCGCATGGTGATCGGAACCTCGATCGCATGCGCTGCTCGTGGGCTGCGCGGAGCCCCCAGGAAGGCTCCCCCGAACACTCTGATGTAGGCCGTCGCAGCCAGGGCGAAGGTTAGCGTGAGCAGCATTCCCGCAGCGGCCAGGTAGACGCGACTCTCCGGAGTGTCCAGCACCCGAGCGCGGATCAGCATTTGCAATCCCAACCACTCGGTCTGGAACCCATTCAAGGGGGGGATTCCGGCCAGACCCATGGCACCGATGAAGAACAGCAGGGTGGTCCAGCGCATGCGGAGCGCTAAGCCTCCGAGTCGGTCCATATCGAGACCGCGGGCGCCGACATCGACGCAGCCGGCGCCCATGAACAAGGTGCTCTTGAGGAGGGCGTGGTAGAGGGCATGGAGTATGACCACCACCAGAGCCGCGGCAGCCAACAGATGGTGGTGGCTGCTGGAGAACACGAGAGCGACTCCGAGCATGGCCACCATGAACCCCAGGTTCTCCACGGTGCTGTAGGCGAGCATCCGCTTCAGATTCGGCACCAGGAGAGAGAACAGAACGCCGTAAGCGGCGGTGACCACGCCCACTCCCAGCGCGAGGTAGCCCCACCAGCCGGCGGGAGCGGGGAGCAGAGTGACCTCGGTCACTACCAGGCCATAGATGCCCATGGAGACAACGATGCCCGAGAGAGCGGCGGAGACATTGGCCGGCGCGGCGGGATGGGCCTCTGGCAGCCAGCCCTGCAGAGGTACCACCCCGGCCTTCACCCCGAAACCGACCAGGAAAAGCACAAACGCAGCTGAGGCGAGAGCCCCACTCACCACCGGGTGATGGGCCAGCATGGCAAATGACGCTCCGGCTCGCAGAGCGCCCACCGCGATGAATCCGACGGCCATGCTGACGAAGCCGAGCTTGGCCAGGGCCAGCATAAGAAACGCCGCCTGGGGCCGACCAGCGCGATCGAATTCCACCGTCACCAGGGCGTAGGTGGTGATCACCATCGTCTCCCAGGCCAGGAGGAAGGTGAAGGCGTTGGCGGCGGCCAGGATCAGCGGGATGGCGGCGAAACTCAGGTTGAGTAGGCTGTGCAGGCTCGCCTGCCGAAGCGGGCCCCCGATATGGGGAGCGTACCCGGCCGTGTACACGGAGATCCCCGAGCCGACCACGCCGCTCAGCAGGAGAAAGGTGCCCGCCAGCCGTGTGGCTCGAAACGCCAGGCCCCCGATCGGCGTGCTGACCGGAAGGGTCAGGCTGGCCCGGGCGCCGCCTAGCCAGAAGGCGGCGGTCACCACCAGAAGCAACCCGGCGACGATGGCCGCCGCCGCCGACAGGTCCGCCAGGAAACGCCAGCGCAGCAGTCCCAGCCCGAGCAGCGCGGCCAAGAGGTAGCAGACCACCGCCGCGCCCAGCAGTTCAAGGGCCATGGGTACCATCCGGGGCCGCCTGGTTCCGCTCGGTGGCGCGCTCCACGGCCAGCAACAGCCCGTGCAGTAGTGCTTGCGGGGTCGGGGGGCAACCGGGGACGTACGCATCGACCCGTAGCAGCTGATCCAACGGGCCGGCGCTCATCGAGCTGCTCGAGAAACTGCCGCAGCTGATGGCACAGGCGCCAGCCGCGATCACCAGCTTGGGCGCTGGCATGGCGGCGTAAGTCTCCAGCAGGGCCGCCTTCATGTTCTGGGTCACGATTCCGGTGACCAGCAGCGCATCAGCATGCCGCGGGGTCGGGGTGAAGAACAGCCCCAGGCGGTGCAGGTCCAGGTAGGGTGAAGTCATCATCTGCAGTTCGGATTCGCAGCCGTTGCAGGAACCCGCGTCCACATGTCGAATGTGGAGCGAGCGGCGGAACAGGTGAAACGCCCGCTGCTGAACCTGGTCCGCCGCCTCGCGGAGCGAAGCCGGGGCCAGTGGCTGACCGTCGCCCCACTTCACGGTGGTCCGAAGATGGTCACGGTTTCGGACGGCCACCCGGGGATCGGCGACGCGGGTGAAGCCGGCCGGGAACTCCCGAGTGCAACGCCCGCAGAGAATGCAGGCGCCGGCGTCGAACCGAAGCTCTCCCTTGGATTGGGTGCCGCTGGCCTCGAGCGCGGCGGTCGGGCACAGGGCCGCGGCAGCCAGGGCCTGGACTGGGGTGAGGCTCTGCCAGACTGGCCGAATTGCCGAGGCCGCCCCCTCCTCGCCCAAGGACTGAGCGTCCGGGAAGCTGGTGGTGCGGACCCCGGTCGCGATCCC
>Ga0307374_10011475_pt1 | contig 12592 bp, 11 predicted proteins | sample OX3MG_FD_202532 | JGI IMG/M metagenome (GOLD analysis project Ga0307374, IMG submission 202532) | Soil microbial communities from Risofladan, Vaasa, Finland - OX-3 | ecosystem: Environmental > Terrestrial > Soil > Coastal area > Acid sulfate soil | place: Finland: Risofladan, Vaasa | collected...
AGTCGATTATGGAGATTTGTTCGCTGTCGATTGATGACGCTTTGGTATGGTTCAAAACCCTCAAGCTCAACCCCACCGAGGCCAAGATAGCCCAGCTGATTCTTAAAGAAATTATCGCCCGCTTGCAGTTCCTACAAGATGTCGGGCTAAACTACCTTAACTTGTTAAGAAGTGCCACGACCCTTAGCGGCGGTGAAGCTCAGCGTATCCGTTTGGCAACCCAAATCGGCTCCGGTCTGATGGGCGTGCTGTATGTCCTGGATGAACCCAGCATCGGCTTGCACCAGCGTGATAACGCCCGTCTGATCCGGACCCTAAAGCACCTGCGCGACCTCGGCAACACCGTCATAGTCGTCGAACACGACGAAGAAACCATCCGTACGGCCGATCATTTGCTAGACATCGGCCCCGGCGCCGGCATCCATGGCGGCCACGTGGTAGCGGCCGGTTCGCCAGCCCAGGTCGCTAAGGTGCCGGGCAGCCTGACCGCCCAATATCTGGCCGGCAAAAAGTCGATCAAAGTGCCTAAGACACGCCGCCCCGGTAACGGCAAATCACTCATCATCAAAGGCGCCCGCGAAAACAACCTAAGGAACCTCGATGTCGAAATTCCGCTCGGCAAGCTGGTGGTGGTCAGCGGCGTCAGCGGTTCCGGCAAATCCAGCCTGATCAACGATATCCTGGCCAAAGAACTGCTGGCCCGATTGCACCGCGCCGGCACAGTACCCGGCCGCCACGACGACATCGAAGGCATCAAGCAACTTGATAAGGCCATCATTATCGACCAGTCGCCGATCGGCCGCACGCCGCGTTCCAACCCAGCGACCTATACCGGCCTGTTCACGCCCATCCGCGAACTGTTCGCCACTATGCCGGAGGCCAAACTGCGCGGTTACGGTCCGGGCCGGTTCAGCTTCAATGTCAAGGGCGGCCGCTGCGAAAATTGCGCCGGCGACGGCATCATCAAGATCGAAATGCACTTCCTGCCGGACGTTTACGTGCCTTGCGAAGTCTGCCACGGCAAGCGCTACAACCGCGAAGCGTTAGAAATCCATTATAAGGGCAAAACCATCAGCGACGTGCTGGAAATGACCTGCGAGCAGGCCTTGGAATTCTTCGCCAACATTCCGGCCATCGCCCGCAAGCTGCAAACCCTAGTTGACGTCGGACTGGGCTACATCGCGCTCGGCCAACCGGCCACGACTTTGAGCGGCGGCGAAGCCCAACGCGTCAAGCTCAGCACTGAACTCAGCCGCCGCCCCACCGGACGCACGCTCTACATCCTCGACGAACCGACCACCGGCCTGCACATGGCTGACGTTGACAAGCTATTGCACGTGCTGCACGCCCTGGTCGATGCCGGCAACAGCATGGTGGTCATCGAGCACAACCTGGACGTCATCAAGAACGCCGACTGGATCATCGACATGGGTCCAGAAGGCGGCGACGCCGGCGGCCAAATCGTCGCCATCGGCACCCCCGAAAAGGTTGCCAAAACACCAACCAGCTATACTGGTCAATACTTGACGAAGATGTTATAATATAGGGTATGGCTAGAGACCATACATCATCGATTTCAACCGAGGGGCAGGGGTCATTAGACCCGTTGACCCAGGCTTGCGCAGCCTATAATCAAGCTTTTGAAGTTACTTGTGACATCCTGGGAGATCCGCCACCGGATTACCTTAAGCATTGCAATGAGGTTTTCCTGGGCGTAATCCATGAAAGCGCCATTAAAGCCAGCCACAAAAGGCGAGCGCGAGATGTCGACCCCGAGTTGGCATGGGTGCCGGTAGCCCGAGCCGGTTTACGCCGGGCGGCCCGTATTGTCGGAGTCCGTCGAGGATTGGATAAAATACGAATGTTTTCCCCCGACCACGAAAATATACAAAGAGATCTTTATCGTAGTATGCAGGAACGATACCCGGAGAATCAGCTAACAATTGATCAGCTCTAAGAGTTATTGACTTTTGTCAGAGGAACGGCGTTTTTCGATCAAGGCTTTGGCTAGATGGTAAAACGTTGGGCCAAGGGTGATGATAACTACGGCGCTGACCGCGAACAAAATGTAGTGGTCGATGTTGGGGATTTTGGTGCCGAACCAGTAGCCAATCAAAGTTACGATCACTGCCCAAGCCACATCGCCGATGGCGTCAAAGAAGGCGAACTTGGCCCAGCGCATACGGGCCACGCCGGCGACGGCCGGCGCGAAGGTACGGACAACCGGGATGAAGTGGGCGAACAGCATGGTCTTGCTGCCGTATTTTTCGTAAAAGGCTTCAGCTTGTTGAACATAAGCTTGGCGAAAGACCAGACCATCGGGTTTGCGGAACAGCCGCCGGCCGTAGCGTTTGCCGATGTGGTAACCGGTGTTGTCGCCGGCGATGGCCGCCAGGCTGACCACTACGAAAATAGCCGCCAAAGACAACTTGCCCTGACCGGCGAAGATTCCGGCGCTCAATAGCAGAGTGTCGCCGGGGAAGAAAAAGCCGATGAACATACCTGACTCGCCGAAGATGAGGGCGCCGATTAGCAGCAGGCTGCCGCTCTGGAGAATATGGTTGACGTCAAACATGCCATTTAAGCTTAACTCATAAGAAGTTGTTGGGCAAGCCGCCCTCATCTGTTATAATGGTCATCAATAAGGAGATCTTCCCAGCATGTCCCAAGATTCTATTAATTTGACCCTAGAGCCGCGAACAGTGACCGGCAAAGCCGTCAGGCACCTGCGGCGCGATGGCCAGATACCGGCCGTCATCCACGATCACGGCAAACCTTCGCTGGTCGTCCAAGGTGATTCTATCCAGATGCTCAAGGTCTGGCGCCAGGCCGGCAAACACCACCCGATAGAGCTCAAAACAGGTGACCAGAGCTTCGTGGCGCTTATCAAGACTGCCGAGTTTGATCCCAAGAAGCATTTGCTTACTCATGTTGTCTTCAACGCCGTCGACAAAAACCAAAAAGTCGAAGCCGAAATACCGGTTCGTCCTCGCTATGACGAAGGTAATGAATCCAGCCCGGCTGAGCGTTCCGGCCTGATTGTCCTGGCCCAGCTTGAATCGGTACAAGTCAAAGCTATCGCTACCAAGCTGCCCGACTTCCTGGATTATGATGCCGAGAAGCTCGTCGAGATTGGCGACCACGTGACAGTGGCCGACTTGACTATACCCGAAGGCGTCGAGCTGGAAACTGAACTCGAACATACCATAGCTACGGTCTACGAACCGAGTGCCCTAGCTGCCGCCAACGAAGCTGCCGCCGGCGCCGCCGAAGAGGAAGAAGCCGTTGAGGGCGAAGCTGCTGAAGGCGAAGCCGAGGCCGCGGAAGGCGAGCAAAAGCCCGCCGAGAAATCCGAAGGCGAATCCAGCAAACAGGAATCCGAGTCCGCAGAAGCCAAACAAGGGTAAAGACAATGGCCGAGAGTACGCGCTTTGACTTGGCGGGTGAGGAGTTCCTGGGCGAATACGACAAGGTGCGCGGCCATGTGCGCGAGATGGTAACACGCGCTAACCTCACGCTCTGGCTGCCGGCCGGCGACGCTCTGCGAGTTCTGGACTTTGGCGGCGGGGACGGCCGCGACACCGTCTGGCTGGCCAATATGCGCGATCACGTCACACTGCTTGACGAGTCTCCTAATATGGTCAAGCTAGCCACGCAAGCTATAAAAAAGGCAAAAATCTCCGCTTTGGGACGTATCAAAATAATCGAAGGAGGCCTGGAAGAGGTTACCAACCAAACCTTTGACGTCGTGCTGAGCCACGGCGTGCTGATGTACGAGTTGAATGATCCGCTCAGTCAGCTGCAGGCTTTGTCGGACAGGCTGGACACCGGCGGCATCCTGTCGCTGCTCACGAAAGGCCATGCCGCGGCCGAAAAGCAGATGACAGATTCCGAAGCCGCGGAGCGTTTTAAGGCGACCGGCGAATACGTCAACAGACGAGGTCTACTGGCACGTGCGTATAGGTTTGGCGAACTGGAAGATATGCTGGGACGCACCGGCCTGGAGACGATAGCAAGCTACGGCGTGCGCCTGCTGAGCGATGAGGACAGCCGGCGTCTCAATGATGTTCCCGGGCCCGAACTGCAGGCAATATTGGAAAAAGAAGTCGCGGCCAGCCGTGATTCAGACCTCGTGGAACAAGCGCAAATGATTCATATTATCGCCCGCAAACCTGCCGGCCAGCCCGCGCGGATGCTATAGTTTTAAGGTATGGATTGGTTTCGTCCACAGACACTGCTCGACAAGACTTACGAAGTCGGCATCATCATCAAAGGTATCGACGGTACCTTGGAGTTGCTTGGCGGCATACTTGTGCTGACACTTAGCCCAGGCGCCATCACGGGCATAACGCGCCTGCTGACCCAACACGAAATACAAGAAGACCCGCACGATTTCATTGCCACTCACATCCTAAAGTTCGGTCACCACTTGGCCCACGGGCCTAATTACTTCGCGGCGGCCTTTTTGCTGACTCACGGACTGGTTAAGGTCGTGCTAGTCACCTGTCTGCTGCTCAACAAGCTCTGGGCCTATCCTTGGGCGCTCGGCGTCCTTAGCCTGTTCCTGGTCTACCAGCTTTACCAGATGGCGACGCGCCCAACGTTCGGCATGGGTTTTTTGAGCATCCTGGACGCCGTCATTATCTGGCTGATCTGGCGCGAATGGGGGCAAGTCCGCGCCAAGCCGCAGCCAGCAAGTTAGACTTCGATGAAGCCGCCGGTCTGGTGAGCCCAGAGCTCGGCGTAGAGGCCGCCACCACGCAATAATTCCTGGTGTGAACCCTCTTCGACTATCCGGCCTTGGTCCAGTACGACTATGCGATCCATGCGCTGTATGGTGCTGAGACGGTGGGCGATGACCACGGCGGTCTTGTTTTTCATTAACTCCCAGAGGGCTTTTTGGATCAGCCGCTCGCTGCCGCTGTCCAGGGCCGAAGTGGCCTCGTCAAGCACCAGAATGGGGGCGCCCGACAACATGGCCCGGGCGATCGCCACGCGTTGCCGCTGGCCGCCGCTGAGTTTGACGCCGCGCTCACCGACCAGCGTGGCGTAGCCATCCGGCAGGCTGGCGACAAAATCATGAGCGAAGGCCTGCTTAGCCACGGCAATGACTTCAGCCTTGGTAGCCGTCGGTTTGCCATAACGTATATTCTCTTTGACCGAGCGGTGAAAGAGCAGGGGTTCCTGAGGAACGTAGGCGATAGCGCTTCGCAGCTCCTGCTGCTTGATATCGCGGATGTCCTGGCCGTCGATGGCGATTGAACCATCCTGTATGTCCATGAACCGCAGTAGCAGCCTGGTTATGGTAGTCTTGCCGCCGCCGCTCGGTCCGACTAAACCGACTTTTTCGCCCGACTTGATGGTCAGGCTAAAGTTGTCAAACAGTTTTTGGTCGGTATTAGCGTCGTCGTATTGGAAAGTAACGGACCGAAAGTCAATCTCACCTTTTTTGATACGCGATTTCTCGGCATCCGGCTTGTCCCGGACCAAAGGCGGCTGCTCCATCAGCTCTGTCATTTCCTGGGCGTCGCCGGCTACGGCTTCCATCTGCCGGACCATAAAACTGCTGCGCCGGATGTTATCGATTATGCGCAAAACGTAAACCTGGAACAGCAAAAATGTGGCTATGCTGATTTGTCCGTTTTTGACGGCGAAGATGGCGCCTATGATGACGGTCAGCTGCAGCGCCGCGCAGATGGTTTCGATGATCCAACCGTTGCGCACCGCCCGTCGCCAGCTTCGTAAAAACAAGCCGCCGCGGACCAGGTTGATGCGGCCATAACGCTTAACTTCGCGGTCTTCGGCGGCCATGGTCTTGACCGTCAAGGCGTTGGTGATGACGTCGGCGAGTTCTCCGATCTGCTCGCTTTCTTTGGCCACCGCGCCGCGGCGCAATGGCAAGCGCGCCACCGCGAACCTCATGATTATCCATACTGAAAATACCCAGCCCAAAAATACCACTAAGGCCAGCGGCAGGCTGTAATGGATCATGATGCCGAGCGCGATGAAAACGCCAAACAGCTGCGGCAACAACTCGAAAAACATAGTGTCATTAAAAACTGTGTAGGTCTTGGCGAAACGGCTAGCCTGGGTGACGATCGAGCCGCTGAAGCTATTAGCGAAAAAACTGTAATCCTGATGCGCCAGGTACTCGAAGCTATCATCGTACAACCTGGCGGTGACTCTATTGTGCAGAATGGCCACGCCCCAACCATCTAACAGGTAAGCCACACCGATCAAGCCCAATTGAAAACAGCCCATAAAGACCAGCAACCCGATATTAACAACATGGTCGCGTATGAGCTGGCCCAAGATTAGCGCTACCAAAAGCGGCACTACGATATTTTGCATAGCCAGGGCCAAACTGAACAACACGCTCATCGCAGCCGCCAACCGGAAGTGCCACCAGTAGCTCACATACAGCTTGAGGGCCTTGAGGTTGGGTGAAGTGACGGGCGACGCGGCCATACCGTATATTCTAGCAGTTAGTCTTCGTCGTCTTCGAGGAAACCGCCGGACTGGTGGTGGTTCGATGTCATTGCCGAAGAAGAGCATTATATCGTATACTAGTATATTCGCGAACGCAAGCATCATGGAAAACACCCCTATCGAGAAGAAGAAATCGCGCTCCAAGAGCCGTAGCGCCGAAGCCAAACCGGCCACGGCCCCAGAAGCGTCAGCCGAACATCTAGGCCACGTGTTAATGACAGCCACCGAAAAGGCGCCAGCCAGCCATACCGGCAAGTCAGCGGTGGAAGCGGTCAGGCGTTCGGCCAAAAACCTTGAGCGATCAGTTGAGCGCTCGTTGCGTCCGACACCCGATAAACGGACCGAGACCCTCAACCGCGCCGATTTATTAAACCTTAGTGAACAAATCATTATAGACGGCGCCAGTTTGCGTCAGATATACGAGACCCATCTGGTGGGCGAACACGGTTTGCGCCGGCTAATAGACGAGCATTTACGCGGCGGCGACATCAAGAAAGCCTTGCGCCGCGAAATCGTCGAACGTGAAATAGATTTTGAGCGCGACCCGGCCATACGCGATATGGCTGCCTATTCGGCCCCGGCTATCAGCCAAAGTTCCGCCACTAGCAAAGCCGGTCAAGCCGCTCTGAACAAGTTGCTAGACCAGGCGGCCGCCAACATCCAGGACAGTAACGAAGAAGCCGCTTTCTTCAAAGCTAGGGCGCTTTACGAAGCCCAGCAGCTGCAACAACACCAGCAACAACGCCGCCTGGTCGACGTTGGTATGACCGTTACCATCGCCATCCTGGCCGTACTTGTCATCATTCTTCTGAGTCGCCGATAGCTTCTTAATCAGCGTACTGCCATATAATAAATAGTATGACTGAGTTGTTGGAGCAAAAGCTTAAAACGTTGCCGGTACAGCCCGGAGTTTACTTCCATAAGGATGGTAAAGGGCGGATTATCTATGTCGGTAAAGCGGCGGTACTCAAAAACCGCGTGCGGCAATATTTTCACGATTCGCGCGGCCGCGACCCCAAGACAGAAGCGCTGGTAGCGGAGATCGCCGACGTCGACTGGATGTGCACCGACAGCGAGCTGGAGGCGCTATTCTTAGAGGCCGAAATGATCCGCCGCTACATGCCGCGCTTTAACATCCTAATGCGTGACGACAAGGCTATGAGCTATATCCGGATTGATTACGACAGCGCTTATCCGACAGTCGGCATTACCAGGCGGCCGCTGGATGATGGCGCGCGTTATTTTGGTCCGTATTCCAGCGCGCTGGCGGCCCGCAAGGCCCTAAAATTACTGCGGCGGGTCTTTCCGTTCGCGACCAAGCGCTTGAACGGCCAAAAGCGGGCCTCGCTGCATTATCACCTGGGCCTTGATCCCGGTTTGGAAGAAAATAAGACCAGTATTGAAGACTACCGAGCCAATTTGCGCAAGCTAATGGCTATCATCCAAGGCCGGCGCAAGACTATCGAGCGCGAACTGGAACGTGACATGAAGCGGGCCGCCAAAGCCTCGGACTTTGAAGCTGCCGCCCATCGGCGCAACCAGCTTTTTGCCCTCCAGGGTCTAGACAGACAGGTGATTTTTAGCGACAAGGAATTTCTGGACATCAGTAAAGACCACGCCCTGAACGAATTAGTTAACTTGTTAAGTTTAGGCAAATTTCCCAGACGCATAGAGGGCTATGACATCAGCCATCAGCAAGGCAGCGACGTAGTGGCCAGTATGGTGGTTTTCACCAACGGCGTCAGCGACAAAGCTCAGTACCGCAAGTTCAAGACCAGGTCCAACCGTAACGACGACTTTTATAATATGCGCGAAACCATCAGCCGCCGGTTGAGCGATAAGAACCGCAAGGCCTGGGGCCTGCCGGACCTGGTGTTGATCGACGGCGGGAAAGGGCAGCTACAGGTTGCCATCCAAGCCCGTGACGAGCGCGGCTGTCAAAGCATACCATTTATCGGCCTGGCCAAACGCGAGGAGCAAATCGTTATCCACCAGACCAAGTCTCAGGTAATACTTAACAAGTTAAGTTTACAGGGAATAGGGGGATTTGCCACCGAGAGCCAGGACTTTGTACTGGTCAATTTGCCGCACAGCAGCAATTTGGTCAAGCTGCTGCAGCGCATCCGTGACGAGAGCCACCGCTTCGCCGTCAGTTACCACAGCGCGCTTAAAGTAAAGCGCCAAACGGCCAGTCTGCTGGATGACATTCCGGGCATCGGTCCTGCTACCCGCAAGAAATTACTGCGGACTTTCGGTTCCCTGCGGGCCGTGACCGACGCCAGCGAAGCAGACTTGGCCAAAACGGTTGGCGTGGCTAAAGCAAGAACCTTGCGGCGCTACTTAGCCGCGGGTTAATTCAAGATGGGCAAGTCCAGGTTTTCACGCAGATACTTCTTGTATAAGTCGATATTGCCGGCATGGTCGAAAGCCATCTCCTGCTGGGGCGGCACATCCGTTATCGGGAACCAGCGGATCTCGTCAGACTCCCAGTCAGGTTTACCGGTTTGCCTGGCGGCTTGGCAAAAATAAACAAACGATATGTTTTGGCGATCTTCTTTGGGTCGGTCGGGGTTGTCACGGATTGTCAGCAGAGTCAGGCCCTTAACCTTCCAGCCAGTCTCTTCGAAAACTTCGCGTTCGGCGGCTTGGGCCAAGGTCTCGTCACGGTCAACGTAACCGCCAGCCAAACCCCACTTGCCGCCCTCCAGTAATTTAGCGGTGCGTTTGACCAGCAATAATTCGTCGCCCCGCAAGACAATCGTATCAACTGAGGCATGCCGTAGGGATGCTTTGTTGCCGTTTTCAAAAGCACAAGTTATCATCGCAACCATTATAACAAAGCAAGGTTTGCTATAATGGTGTTTTAATTATGGAATCTAGATTTACAAGTGACTTTTTTGTTGGCAACCGGCAGCGGTTGAGAGAACTATTCACCGGCACGGCACCGATCGTGCTGTCGGCCAATGGTCTGTTACAGCGCGGCGGTGATAGTACCTATGGCTTCGCTCAGGATGCCAACTTCTGGTACCTTACGGGTATTGATGAACCGGATATCGTGCTAGTGATGGAGCGCGACAAGGAATACTTGATCGTGCCGGCGAGGTCTGACAGCCGCCAGGCCTTTGACGGAGCGCCGAATTATGACGCGCTGACGCGCCGGTCGGGCATCCAAACGATTTATGACGACAAAGAAGGGTGGGAGCAGCTGTTAGGCCGCCTCAAAAAGGTCAAACACCTGGCGACCTTGACCCCGCCGCCGGCTTACGTTGAGCATTATGGCATGTACACGAATCCGGCCCGGGCGGAGTTGGTGTCCAGGCTCAAAGCTGCCAAAGAAGGCCTTGAACTGCTCGATTTGTCTTGGCATCTGGTACGTCTGCGGATGGTCAAGCAGCCGGAAGAACTGGCAGCCATTAACGCCGCTATCGCTATTACCTCGGCCGCCATCAAGGAGGCTACCAGGCCGGCCAGACGCCGCCGTTACGCCCATGAATACCAACTAGAAGCCGAATTGAGCCGCGGTTTCCGGCGGCGCGGAGCGGCCGGCCACGCTTTCGAACCGATCGTGGCGTCCGGCGACCGGGCCTGCACGCTGCACAACGTCGCCAATTGCGGCACGCTATCGTCTGACGAGCTGGTTATTATCGACGTCGGCGCCGAAGTCGACCACTACGCCGCCGATATTAGTCGGACAATCAGCCTGGGGACGCCGTCGCGCCGTCAACAGGCCGTGCACGCCGCCGTCCTGGAAGTCCAACGTTTCGCTTTTGACCTGCTGAAACCCGGCGTCTGGCTCAAGGATTATGAACAACAGGTCCAACATTTCATGGGTGAAAAGCTGCGCGAGCTGGGGTTGATTAAGACCATCTCGCACGAAAATATCAGGAAATTCTATCCGCACGCCACGTCCCATTTTCTCGGCCTGAATGTCCACGACATCGGTGATTACGACCGGCCGCTGGAACCCGGCGTGGTCCTGACCGTTGAACCCGGCATCTACATACCCAAGGAAAGCCTTGGTGTCCGTATCGAGGACGACGTACTGGTAACAAAGCGCGGCATCAAAATCCTCAGCGGCAAATTGTCCCGCGACCTTGTATAATGAGAATAATGCCCATTAATCGACCGATTTACCGTTTTCTAACGCGCTGGCTGGTTTGTAGCCTGGGCCTATGGATAGCGGCCGGCTTTTTAAGCAGCAGCATCAGCTATGACAACAAACTACGGGTTATTATCATCGCCGGTCTGGTGCTGGCGATCATTAATATCGTGCTCAAGCCGGTCCTGGTCATCCTGTCGCTGCCGGCGCTGGTCTTCACGCTGGGCCTGTTTATGATCATCATCAACGGCTTGACGGTCTTCATCGCCAGCAAGCTGTACACGCCGCTGCACGTGACCAACTTTTGGGCCGCCGTGTTTGCCGGCATGGTCATCGGGCTGGTAAACTACCTGGTGACGGCAATATTGGAGGATGTTCAAACAAAACCATGAGTATTTGGAATTACCTGACTATCGGATCTATGGCACTAATGACTTTTCTGGTCCTGATCCAGACGCGCGGAGCGTCTTTGGGCGCCGGTTTGGGCGGAGCGGGAGAGGTGAACACCACACGCCGCGGCACTGACAAAACCATCTTTCAGATCACCATTATTTGCGCGCTCGTATTCAGCCTGTCGCTGATTCTGAACGCGATTGTCAAGTAGGAAGGCGATGCGGCTGCGATTCATCCGATTGCGTTTCCGGCGCCGGCTGCGCAAAGGCCAGCGCCAGGTCGAAGATTTTGGCACCCAAGCCGAACAACAGATTGAAAGGCACTTGTTCAAGCGCTTTGGCCGGCTTACGCCCGTCCGGCGGTTTTTATTCGGCTGGCTCGGCCTGCTGACGCTGCTGATTGCCGGTCTGGTCGTACAGAATTTATCACTTAGCGGTTACTACCAAACGCTCCGGCCAGTGCCGGGCGGCATTTATAACGAGGGGGTGCGCGGCCGATTCACTAACGCCAACCCCATATATGCCACCAGCGATGCCGACAGCACGGTGTCGCGCTTGATTTTCGCCGGTTTGTTCACCTATGACCAACAAGGCAAACTGGTCGGTGATCTGGCTAGCGGTTACAGTGTTGACGCTCGCGGCACCACTTATACGGTACGCCTGAAACCGCATCTGACATGGCAGGACGGCCAACCGCTGACCAGCGCTGACGTGGTTTTTACCTATCAAATGATCCAGAATCCGGACGCCCAGTCGCCGCTGCAGAACAACTGGCGTAGTGTCACCGTCACAGCGCCGGATGCCCATACCGTGGTTTTCAAGCTGCCCGAGGTGCTGGCTCCCTTTCCCTATAACCTGACTAATGGAATCGTGCCAAAACACTTGCTGGCAAGCGTGCCGCCATCTGACCTGCGGTCGGCCGACTTTAACACGCTGCATCCAGTCGGAGCCGGGCCGTTCTCCTGGCAGGCCGTGCAGGTAACTGGCAACGGCGATCCCGACAAGACTGGCGAGCAAATCGCCCTGCTTCCTTTTAGTCGCTATCAGGGCGGAGCGCCCAAGCTACAGAAATTCGTGGTGCAGGTTTTCGCTACCGATACGGAATTGGCGAGAGCTTTCACGGACGGCCGCTTGACGGCCGCCGAAGGCCTGGACCACGTACCCGTCGCGGCCAAACACGATGGTTCGGTGGTGCGGCACGACCTGCCGCTGAGAGCCGCCAACATGGTCTTTTTCAAAACTTCCAGCGGCGTCCTGGCCGACAAACAGGTGAGGCAAGCCCTGGTACGGGCGGCTAACGTGCCGCGTGTCATCACCGGCTTGGATTATCAGACCCGCGCCGTTAGGGAACCGCTATTACCTGGCCAGCCGGGATACGATCCGGCATTGGCCCAGCCCGGTTTTGATCTGGCTGCCGCGCAGGGAGTCTTGGCCGCCGATGGCTGGCAGGCCGGCAAAGACGGTATCCGCAGCAAGGCTAACCAACGCCTGAGCTTCACCCTCAGCGCCGCCGACACGCCGGAATACCGGGCCGTGACAAGCGAACTGCAGCGTGATTGGCGGGCCGCCGGCGTTGACGCGCGCGTGCAACTGCAAAGCGGCGGCGATTTCC
>Ga0307374_10011476_pt1 | contig 12590 bp, 7 predicted proteins | sample OX3MG_FD_202532 | JGI IMG/M metagenome (GOLD analysis project Ga0307374, IMG submission 202532) | Soil microbial communities from Risofladan, Vaasa, Finland - OX-3 | ecosystem: Environmental > Terrestrial > Soil > Coastal area > Acid sulfate soil | place: Finland: Risofladan, Vaasa | collected...
TTTCACGGATCTGGTTGATAAAGATCGCCACCGCCTGCGACTTCCCTAAACTCCCCGCCACCTTCCGCATCGCCTGGCTCATCAGCCGGGCCTGCAGTCCCACATGGCTGTCACCCATCTCTCCTTCAAGCTCAGCCTTGGGCACGAGAGCAGCGACACTGTCGATCACCACGACATCCACACCACCACTCCGGATCAGAATGTCGGCAATCTCGAGCGCCTGCTCGCCATAATCGGGCTGAGAGATCAACAACTCATCAATGTTAATGCCCAGGTTTCGAGCATAAATGGGATCAAGAGCGTGCTCGGCGTCGATAAACGCGGCGGTGCCGCCCTTCTTCTGGGCTTCGGCGATAATATGAAGCGCGAGGGTGGTTTTACCGGACGCTTCCGGTCCATAGATCTCGATGATGCGGCCCTTGGGAACACCACCAATACCAAGGGCCAGATCCAGCGTGATGCAGCCGGTAGGGATGGATTCAATCTGCAGCCGGGTGGACTCGCCCAGGCGCATCAACGCTCCCTTACCGAACTGTCGCTCTACCTGGCTCACAGCCGTGCTCACTGCTTTTGTGCGATCAGCGATCAATTTTGCTCCTATGACGTGGGCAACCCTAACGAGTGCGAATTAACCCGCCTGGTCGCGCTTGTGGCTCACGAACTCTCCCGGAGTGGGAACGCCGCCAGGGGCGAGTAAACCGGTCCATCGGGTCGAAGCTCACTCCGGTAGAGAATCAGCGAATCAAGCGTAAAGCTCAGCTCTGGTTGAACATGCTCCAAATGCGCAAGAGCCAGCCGGGCAGCATGGTGGGATCGCACCCGCGCCAGAGTGACATGCGCAAAGTAAGGGCGCCGCTCCCGTGCGTAACCTAGCATTTCGAGTGAGGAGTCTAGTTTTCCTGCCAGACTCGCCAACGCGCTGCCATCATTAACGGCGGTCCAGATGATCGTTGGCCGACGAAACACGGCGAATGATCCTACCCCGGTGAAACGACCGGCGACGCGCTCCTCTGAATTGGCGGCGGCTCGAATCGCCTCGGCAATAGCGCCAACGCCGGCGGCGGGGCATTCCCCGAGAAACTTGACGGTGAGATGATTATTCTGCGGCGGAGTCCACCGTATCTCCCGCGCGATCTCCGGTGAAGGAGCTTCAAATCGAGACATGGCGGCAGTGATCTCCTTACGCGCCAGTTCGTCGATCGGCGCCGCGATGAACAGACGGACGGTCGAGTCGCTTTCTTCGGAATGGGGAGCGCTCATAATTCTTCCTCACACCCCGGCGCTGCTGTCGCGGCCATGCGACTTGAGCATGAAGCGATCTGATATGGCCGATCCAATATGATCTCATGCCAGGCGCCATACTATCATATTAGCCGTAATGGAGGTGATGGTATGGTCGAGGAGCGAAAACCTGACCCATTCGCAGAGTACCGGAAGCGAGTGACCCGAAGCTACTGGATGATCGCGTTGCAGGCGGTTGAGCTCGGGGACATTCTTTCGCGGGAGAATCACCGCCGCGTGTACGAGATTCTGCCCGAAAATGGGATGACGGTTCACACGGTGGACGCTGCGGGCCGCCTCACTCTGCTGGTCTCGATACCGGAGGATCTCTTACCTGGTTTCGAAGAGGATGACTGGCGAATAGGGCGCCGCATGATGGACGTCACTCGGCTGGATCTTGACCTGGTTGTGGGGTCCACTCCGCCGCTGCAGTGTATATTCGAGTTTGCGCTGGACGACGAAGCGCAGGTTCAGGAGGTCATTCAACTGACCGAGCGGGACGACGTGACCCTGTACGGCGTCACCCACATGGAGGAGGGGCTGATGCTGACGGTGAAGGGAACGGTGGATCTTCCGGAGGAGCTCCGCTTAGAACTTGGACGGGATCTCCTCACCGAGCTGCAGCGACGGCACGCCGAGACAGATAACGGTCAGTCCCACGGTTCGGTGTAGCTGCGCACCGCCCGCTCGAAGCTGGCGTGATCGATCCCGCCCGATAGCGCCGCGATCAGAAGTGAGAGTACTCGATGCGGCTCGACAGACGATTTCAGGCAGGTGTCGGCGAGAACCAGGCTGTGCATCGCCGCTCTCAGCTCTTCTGGCGTGAACCGAGCGGCCTCCTCGTACAGCGTACGCAGGCGAAATGGGTGCATCGGGCCGAAGACAGCGGCGGCCTGTTCCGCGTTTCCGCGGCCCTGTGGATAGAGCCGGGCACGCAGCAAGTCGCGAATGCGGGGGATCACGAAATTCAGAACCCTGAGCGGGTGCTCGTTCGCAGAGAGCGCCTGCAGCAGCAGCGCCTCAGCCCGCGCCGGCCGACGCCGGACTATCCCCTCTTCGATCAGCTTTCGCAGCGCGACAGGGCTCCCGGCGATGACCTCAAGGTGTTGATCGGTCACGGCGGAGTCGTCGCCCATCGCAATCGCGAGCTTCTGAATTTCCGATGCGAGCAGTGGAAGATCCGGGCCAACGGCTTCTACCAACTCGGCGGCGTGCTCGGGCGATATCTGCTTTTCGAAGCCGCGGAGACGTTTCGTCACCCACTCAATGAACCGGCCTGTCTCGTACTCCTTGAAACCGGCGAGCTCGAGGTATTCACCAATCTCCTGTACCCGCTTGTAGAAACGCGTACGCTTGTCACCGGATTCTGAGACAAGGATCAACGTGACGGCGGGTCCTACACGGCCCAGGGCGGCGAGAAGCTTCTTTTCCATTTCCGCGTCGGCTTTGGATGCCCCACCATCGTCATCCGCCCGTTTGCCGGGGACGCGGAAGTCCTGAACCAGGATCCATTTATGGGGCGCGAACATCGGCAGCGTGTCGATTTCGGCGATGAGCGCGCCCAGGTCCAGCCGCTTTCCGTCGAGCCTCACCACGTCTTCGGCGCCGACCATGGCTCGCCATTTCTCCTCTGTCAGGAGACGATCACCCACCAGCCATGATACGGCCTTCCGGTAACCCGCGCTGGTCTTGGACGGCACGTTCTTCTGCTCCCATCGGGGCGCGGATCGCCGCGCGGGCGGTCCCGCGAAACGAAATTACAGCCGCATCAGTGTGGGAAGGGCCAGGAGATATGGCAGCGCCTTCTGCATGATATCCCCAGTCTGACCGTGCTGCGGAATGAAGATCACGTCGCCGGCCTCAAGGGGAATATTATAATTCATGTCCCCGTGCTTGGTGACATCGTTCAAATGGAGCGGCGTCTGGACAGGTTTTCCCCCCACGGATTGGATTAGCTGCGCCTTTCCGGTGTCGGCGTTCGCTGCGGTGCCTCCGGCGAGCGCAATGGCGTCAAGAACCCGATTCTTGTCGTTCTCCGGGAGAGCGTAAGCGCCCGGGCGACCCACAGCTCCGAATACGTAGACGACCCGGGTACTGGCGGGCACGTAGATCGTGTCGCCCGGGCTCAGCTTGATGTTGTCGGCCGTATCGCCATGGCGGATCACCTTGTCCATGTCCACCGTCGTTGTTGTTCCGTCCGAATGCGTAACGAGCACGTGGTAAAGATCGGGGCTCTCTCCGGGTCCGTTAGATGCAAGCGTCAGGTTTCCAGCGGCTTCGTCGATGGCGTCTAGCAGCGTCATGCCATCGTGGAAAGGCACATCGCCGGGATGCGCCACCACGCCCAACAGTAAAACGTGTGCGGTTTGCTTCGGAATGGAAATCGTATCCCCCGGCTGCAGCGTGATCTGGCTCGTCGTGCCGGACTGCTGGGCTTTGGTCAGGTCGATGGTGTCAATGGCCGCCGTCTTAGCATGGGCGATCGTGATGTCGGAGAGATCAGCGTCCGGGGTCTCGCCTCCTGCGAGCGCAAGCGCCTGGTCGAGGGTAATACCGGGCCGGTAGGGAACCGGCGCCGGATGAGTCACTTCGCCGAAGACAAGAATATTCTCAGGCGCCTGCGGAACGGTGATGACGTCACCCGGCTTCAATGTCGTCAAGTCCCGGCCACCGGCGAGTATCACCGAATTCAGGTCCACGTGAACAGGAGGTTCCGATCCCCGCTGCACCAGTACCTGGGACAGGTCGGACTGCGCGAGCGGACCGCCCGCCGCGAAGATCGCATCCTCGGCGCTCATTCCGGTCGAGAAAGGGATACTGCTGGGATGGCCCACCTCACCCTGCACGGTGACGTGCTCATCGAGCACCGGAACAAAAATCCGGTCACCCGGCTGGAGTTCGATGTTATCCCGTTCATCCGCGGAGTTCAAAACCGATTTGATGTTGAGAACACGAGACTTATTCCCTCGCGTCAGCTTAACGCGGCTGAGGTCGGCGTTTGTTCCGGCGCCGGAGATACCAATCAGATCCAGGACACGCATGGGTGGACGGAGGGTGACGGCGCCGGCACGATTGACGTCCCCAAAGATATAGATATTCGGCTGGTGATAACTCTTCAGCGTGACGAGCAGTATCGGATCGCGAATAAACCGAGAGTACAGCCGCGTGGCGACGGCATGGAATTGATCGATAGTGAGACCCCCCGCGTTCATCAACACCGGTGGTTGTATCGGCAGTCGCGCCTTGTTATCCTCCTGGACGGCCACGTCTGAAGAGAATTGTATTGCGCCGGGATTGAGCACCTGTATGTTCAGAATATCGCCTGGCTGAAGACGATAGTCGACGGGAGCTGGAACGACCGAATTCTCAACCTGCACGCTCTGCGGCAGGTTATCGCCGGGCGTCGCAGGCGCATTGAGACCACCGGTCCCGCTCCCATCCAGGGAATTGGCCGCCGGAGCCGGCGGAGCGCCAATAGAGAGGGTCAGCAGCAGCGCCGTCAGCGAGTATAGTATCGTTTTTGTCATCGTTAAAAGTCCATGTTATAAGTCAATTCACGGCTGCCGGAACCCGCGCGCAAACGAGTGCGATCGACCTCGTGGCGCGCGGCGCCGATCCGGGTGAAACGTCTTAACTGCGGTCTTCCGTGCTTTCTTGCGCTTCGATGGTTCGTCGCGATTTACCATTGGAGCGACCGACAGCCTTGCCATTTCCATCGCCGTCCCGATCCTGGTGATAGTAGTAGTAATAATAGTAACCGTAATTCCCAAACAGGCCCTTTCGAACCTTGTTGAGAACAAGCCCGATGTGGTGCGCACGTGCGCGTCCAACGGCCTCAATAACTTTCTGAATATGCGCTCTCTTCCCGCGCCCGGCTTCGGTGATCTCGAGGACCGCGTCAACCCGAGACGCAAGGAGCAGCGCATCGGTGATGGCCAGCGCCGGAGGTGTGTCGAAGATAACGATGTCGGCTCGCTGCAGCATCTCTTCGATCAACTCGTCGAGTCGTTCCGACTTAATCAGCACCGCGGGGTTAAGCGGTAGAGTCTTGCCCGCAGTAAGTACCATCAGATTCGGCTGATCGGTGGGCGACAGCGCTTCATCCAGCGTACCCTTGCCGGTGATCACGTCACAGATGCCGAGTGTGTCCGGAAGCCCAAAGATACGATACTGGTTGGGCCGGCGAAGATCGCTGTCCACGAGGATGACACGTTTCCCTTCTTCAGCCGCAGAGCGCGCGAGATAGGCGCAGGTGAGCGACTTGCCTTCGCCAGACACTGCGCTGGTAACGACCAACGTGCGAATCGGCCGGTCGAGAGCAGAGAACCCGATGTTCGTCCATAGCAGCCGATACGGACCGCGGCTCCGGGCGCTCATGCTGTTGACCGCCTCCAGCTCGTTGCCGGGGATGCTCGGCAGCACTCCGAGAACGGGAAGATCGGGCGCCAGCTTTCGCAGATCCTCTTCAGAATGGACGCTATCATCAAGGTGATCCAGCAAGAGAGCCAAACCGAGGCCAAGTATGAGGCCAAATACCAGCCCGGTTATCAGGTTCTGGGTAGGCCTCGGCAGGATCGGACGTCCCGGCAGCTGCGCGGTTTGGGTGATGGCGACCTGGTTGGGATGTGCAATCGTGTCCATGTCGAGCTTCTGATACTGCGCCAGCGTCTCGCGATCAAGATCTTGCGCCACGCTCACGTTCTGCGTGAGCTGCCAGTACTCGCGCTCGCGGGACGGGACGCTGCTCAGCGACGCGGAGATCGAAGCGATATCCTTTTGTAGGAGATTGTACCGAGCATTGTCGAGAACCGCCTTGGCCTGAGCGGATTGGAGGGCGGCCTGCACCTGCGCTTCAGCCGGGAGCGTGACAGCACCGGTATATACCTTCGCCAACTCCGCCTGGAGTCGCTGGTTCGTCTGGGCTATCTCGGCTTTCAATGGATCGGTGAGCGCGGGGTAAGTTACGAAGGTGCGGCTAATATCGTCCAGCCGAGTCTTCTCTGCGCTGAGCTCGAGGCGCAATTCTTCAATATACGCGTCGTTCCGCTCACCCTCGGTGCGAATCTGGTGGTTCTGGGCAGTCAACTGCTGCTGCAGTCCAGCAATCGTGATCTGCCCGAGATTCAGGTCTCGACGTGCCTGGGATGCTTCGGATTGAAGCGACGCCAGCCGCGACATGCTCCCCTCGACTTGCTTCGGCAAGTCGCCAACGTGGTACCTGGCCTGAAAATCGGCCAGAGCGCCGCTGGCGTCCCGCACTGCTTTCTGAGCCGACCTCACCCGCGTCTCCATCGTCGACAAATCTTGTTGCGCGGATTCCTCGTCGACCTTGCGGCGATAAATCGCGAAACTGTGGCCCACTTCATCAGCTGCCGCCTGGGCGACTTCGGGATCACCACTGGTAACGGTGATGTCAATCAAATCGGTGCCGCGGCGATCACTGGTGGAAATTGAGTAGTGAAGGCGTTCCGTGCTCGCAAACTTCTTTTGAGCCTCAAGATTCGCCTTTACCAAATTTAAAAAGTCGGCATTACCAAGGAGCGCGAGCTGTGTCTGTTTATACGTTCCGTTATCAAGATATGGAAATGGGAACGCGGCGGTCGCGTTCGCCGCGGGCGGCTTAAGCTCAATCTGGCTGCTGGCCTCATAAATGCGAGGCGCGCGGGCGGTATAAACCGCCGCGGCAGCTACGCAGACGACCAGAGTCGCGACGCACACCCACCAGCGCCTCTGAATCATGACAATGAAATCACGCAGATTTACTTCACTTACAACTTCATCTTCCATCATGCCACCTTATACGTAGCGCCATACCGCGCCCTTTGTGCAGAGCGCGGGCGCTCGGGCAATAATCTCGGGAATTCTAATCTGGTTGAGGCGCCGCCTGTCGACGTCAATAAAATGGAGAATGTGACAGAACGGCGCATTCGAACGCGGGCCGGTTTAATAACTCCATTAACTTAACATGCAACGGCGGTTGATGTCAATCCGCGAGCGAACCTGCCTGCCGACTGACGACAGCGCCGGTGTCGAAAGGCGTATCTCGGGACACGGCCGGACCGGGTTTGCGAGCCGGGCGCCCTGCTGCGGCCCCGTTCTTGCGCCTGGAAAAATCGATCGGATCGGCGATCGCTTCTACGCTTTCGATCGTACGCCCCCCGGCGACGTCACGTCCAAGGAGTCACACGCTCCATTGGAGTCAGGTCTGCCCGCGGCAGCCTCGGAACTCCCCAGAACGCGAGTCAACCCGCCCGAGAACGACGGTACAAGTTCATGGATCGTATCTAGAATGGCATCGCGGTCTCCCGCCAGCGCGGCGGTCTCAAGTCGGGCGATACCGGAAGACAGCGCCGCGGCGTCCGGCGCCTCGGGCCGGGCCACGAATACCTGACGATAGCGAGTGGCTGTGGCGCCCTCGGTATCCGTCAGGATCTCTTCAAAGAGCTTCTCGCCCGGCCGGATACCTGTGTATTCGATGGCGATGTCTTTACCGGGAACCAACCCGGAGAGACGGATGAGATTCCGCACGAGATCCACGATTCGAACGGGCTCGCCCATGTCCAGAACATATACCTCGGCCTGTCCCCCCAGGGCGCACGCTTGCAGCATCAACTGCGCCGCTTCGGGTATGGTCATGAAATATCGCATCATGTCGGGATGTGTCACAGTTACGGGACCACCCCGGGCGATCTGACGCCTGAGCACCGGAATAAGGCTCCCGCGGCTGCCCAGCACATTGCCAAAGCGAACGGCGGTAAAACGGGTCGGTGTGTCGGGTTCTCGGGCCATCGTCTGGATTACCATCTCGGCGAGTCGCTTGGTCGCGCCCATAACGCTCGTCGGATTGACGGCCTTATCGCTGGAGACCATCACAAATCGTTCAACACCGGACTCGACGGCAACTTCCGCAAGATTTAGCGTGCCCAGAACATTGTTCTTGACCGCCTCCTCGGGATTCAACTCCATCAGCGGCACGTGCTTATGCGCCGCCGCGTGAATGACGACCGTGGGGCGATATTCGCCAAACAATCGTACCAGCCGGCCGCGATCCTGAATGTCCGCGATTACCGGTCGGGCTACAAAACCGAATTCCTCGAAAAGCTCCTGCTGTATTTCAAAGATGCTGTTCTCGCCGTGACCGAGTAAGATCAGCGCCTGCGGATCGAATGACACGATCTGGCGGCAAAGCTCAGATCCGATAGATCCACCCGCCCCCGTAACCAGTATCCGTTCGTCATGGAGCAGCTCAGCGATAGCCTCCATGTCCACCTGTGCTGCTTCGCGTTCCAGCAGATCCTCAACCCGCACCTGGCGGATACGATCCTGATGCTGCCCTGCAAGGATCTCCTTTAGCGAGGGGAGCGTGGTCAGCCGGCAGGGAAGGTTTTCGCACTGGAAAATGATCTTGCGCATCTGCTCGCCGCTGGCGCTCGGACTCGCGATAATAATTTCATCCACACTTAGCGCTTCTACCAGGCGGGGCAGATCGGACCCGGCGCCGAGCACGGGGATCCCGTGGAGCAGGGCGCCGTGCTTACGCGGATCATCGTCTACGAACGCCACGGGACGCCGATTCTCGGATCGCCCCAGCAGCGACGCGGCCAGCGCCACTCCGGCGTCGCCTCCACCGAATATGATGACTCGTTCGGATCGCGGCGATTGAATGACACGCCCGCTGATGACGCAGCGCCCACTGAGTACGATAGCGCGAATACTGATCATGGCCAGCGTGGAAATGAGCCATTCGATAACGAAAACAGAGCGCGGGTAAGCGCCCGGTCCCCAATTGAAAGCGTAGAGGAGGAACGCGAACACCACGGACCCCACGGTAGTGGCCCTGGCAATCTGCCCGAGATCACGAATCGTTAAATATCGCCAGTACATCCGGTACGCGCCCATCCAGTAGAGCGCGCAAAGGCGGATCGCCACGAGCGGCGGCAGCAGCGCGACAGTCACCGGCAGCTCGTGAATTGCCTCGTCCGGGCGCAAACGTATGAACAATGCAATGAGAGTGGCCGCAACCACTATCATACCATCGGCGACAATCTTACCTGCGCGCCGCAGTGTAGGTAGCGGCTGCACAGCAGCCTGCAGGACTTGCATCAAAAGTATCAAGGGTATTGCCGCTCTCGTTCTAAGGGAGGCATTTCGCAGATGCTGTAAATCGGCCGCAGCCTTTAATGGGAGGACATCGCGGCGATAGGCCTCACGGGTATTCATCGCGCCTCTGAGGAACTGCTGTTCATCGAAGAGCGTACAGGCCGCGGGCCCGGTCATTCCCGGCTTTATACGGAGTATCTCACGATAGCCTTCGCCGCAGGCTTCGAAAAACTCGGCGCTCTCAGGCCGCGGCCCGAGAAAGGTCATCTCGCCTCGGATAATGTTGAACAGTTGCGGCGCTTCGTCAAGCCTCCACGCGCTGATCAGGCTGCCAACCCGCGTGGTACGGAACCGCGAGCCGCTTCCGGCGTCCCCGCCTTCAACGGGCGAAATGGGCGCTTTCGTTCGAAATCTGAAGATCCGGAAGCGGACGCCGCCCTGTCCGACGCGCCAGGGGCAGAAAAAGACCGGTCCACGAGAATCCAAAACAATTGCAAGCGCGATCAGCGCGCCGAGAGGGAGGAAAGCGAGTAGAAGGAAAGAGGCGACGGCGACCTCAATCGTCCGGCAAACCAATGTTCTCAAAACAAATACCTCCACGTCGTCAAAGAAGCGCGGGCCTGGCGCGCGGACAAGACGGCATTTCAGCGGACGAACGTAACGATTAACGCAAAAAAACCGTCGCGCAGCGTTCGATCAGTATTGCGGCCCGGTTTACGTCGGCGGTCGGTCGCCGAGAACTACTCCTGTGGTCCGGAACTCATCCTGTTCCCGGAATGACTCGGTCGTGTGCGATCGTGCATTCTTGCGACAAATGTTTCCGGCCGTAGTTTGTGCATCGCTCCCACAAGCCGTCGAGATACAAGGGTCATATCCCCGATCGCTCGTGGTCCCGCGACTTCGCCAGGGTTGCTTGGTCTCGAGAGGCGCGGATTAGCGCATTATGCCCGAGTTGTCTCAGTCGACCCGGTCGGCGTCAACATTCATTATAACCGAGTCTTGTCAATAAGCGAGACTTGTGGAGTAAAAGAAGTGTTTCGCGCAGGATGCGCATCAGGTTCGGGACGCCTACATCCATTGGAAGCGGCGGGTTTTCCTCTCGCGGCGGGTATAGTATGGAAAAGGTATCATCACCAGTTTCGTGAATTGTGAGGAGATGTTCTATGAGCTTGCAAAAAGACCAGCTCCATAATCTCGGCCAGCAGATCAGGATCGATAGCATTCGATCCACCACTGCCGCAGGTTCTGGTCACCCCACTTCATCGCTTTCGGGCGCCGATTTAATGGCCGTCCTGATGGCGAATTATCTTCACTATCGATTCGACTGTCCGGAAGATCCAGCTAACGACCATCTCATCTTCTCGAAGGGCCACGCGTCTCCGCTGCTCTATGCCATGTACCGGGCGGCAGGCGCCATCAGCGACGACGAGATGATGACGCTTCGAAAGTTCGGAAGTCGGCTTCAAGGCCATCCGACTCCGGTGATTCCGTGGGTCGACGTGGCGACCGGCTCACTGGGACAGGGACTCCCGATTGGCGTTGGGGTAGCCCTCGCTGGCAAATATCTGGACAAGCTGCCGTACCGCGTTTGGGTTCTCCTGGGTGACAGCGAAATGGCGGAAGGCTCGATATGGGAAGCGTTCGATCATGCCAGTCACTATCGACTGAACAACATGATTGGAATTCTGGACATGAACCGGCTGGGACAGCGAGGGGAGACCGATCTGGGGTGGAACGGCGCGGCTTACGCCGCAAGGGCGAGAGCCTTCGGCTGGAACGCGGTGGAAATCGATGGTCATAACCTGGATCAGATCGATCGGGCGTACCGGGAAGCCTTAGAGCCGCGGGATCAGCCCACGTTGATCGTCGCCCGCACGATCAAGGGGCGGGGAGTCTCGTTCATCGAGAACAAGGACGGCTGGCATGGAAAGGCGCTCGATGAGGAACAGGCGAAGCAGGCGATCGATGAGTTGAGAGCCGCCGGGGCGCCCACCGAGCCGATGATTATCCAGGTCCAGCCGCCCGAAGAACAACGGCCGCATTCAATTGAGCCAGCCCGACCACTCTCTCTTCCAAAATACGAAATGGGTCAGAAGACCGCGACGCGGAAGGCGTATGGCGCGGCGCTCGCGGCCCTGGGCGCGAGCCGACCGGACGTGGTCGCGCTCGATGGCGAAGTCAGCAATTCTACCTTTGCGGTCGATTTTGCCAAAGCCTTCCCGGAGCGATTCTTCGAGATGTACATTGCGGAACAACAGATGGTGGCTGCGGCCGTGGGTATGGGTGTACGCCGTCGGGTGGCTTTCGCCTCCACATTCGCCGCTTTTTTGAGCCGCGCTTACGATTTCATCCGGATGGCCGCGGTTTCGCAGGCGAATATCCGGCTCTGCGGATCCCATGCGGGATGTTCCATCGGGGCGGATGGACCGTCGCAGATGGCGCTCGAGGATCTCGCGATGATGCGCGCCGTTGAAGGTTCCACGGTCCTGTATCCCTGCGACGCCAATCAAACGGCTCGCCTGGTAGTGGAGATGGCAGAGCGTCCTGGTATCAGTTATCTGCGAACCACACGCGAAGACCTACCGGTTTTGTACTCACCTGAAGAGGAGTTCCCGATCGGAGGATGCAAAGTCGTGCGCCAGTCCAGCATGGACCAGGCGACGGTAATTGGAGCGGGTGTCACCCTTCATGAGGCGATGAAGGCCGCGGATGAACTTCAAAAGGAGCGCATCGCGGTTCGGGTCATTGACCTGTACTCTGTCAAGCCGGTCGACAGGCAAACATTGCTGGCTGCTGCACGCGATACCGATGGCCGACTCGTCGTCGTGGAGGACCACTGGCCCGAAGGCGGGATCGGTTCGGCCGTGCTGGAGGCGCTGGCATCGGTAACGGAAGCCAACGAAGACAAGGTGCGTGAGGTCCCGGGGCGCATCCGGATGGTTCATCTTGCAGTGAAAGCGATGCCCGGGTCCGGTGAACCGGAAGAGCTGATGGATGCCGCGGGCATCACGGCGAAGCATATCGCAACTGCCGTGAAGGCATTGCTTGGTAAGGGGTAAGTTGCGGTGAAACGGAAGCCCGGAGAGCGTGGGGCGGGTTCAAACCGAAAAGACGGTGGGGCGAGCCCCACCGTCCTTTAGCCGGGTCATCCAGCCTCCCGATCCCTACGGTTCACCCCTACGAACGTGGGAGAATCACTACTTCGCAGC
>Ga0307374_10011477_pt1 | contig 12589 bp, 10 predicted proteins | sample OX3MG_FD_202532 | JGI IMG/M metagenome (GOLD analysis project Ga0307374, IMG submission 202532) | Soil microbial communities from Risofladan, Vaasa, Finland - OX-3 | ecosystem: Environmental > Terrestrial > Soil > Coastal area > Acid sulfate soil | place: Finland: Risofladan, Vaasa | collected...
ACCTTCGTCGGAAGTATTCTTGTGGCGCTGTCAACTTCTCTGCCTGAAATCGTTGTGTGCAAAGCGGCCCTTCAAATGGGAGCCGTGGATCTGGCAGTCGGCAATGTTCTGGGGAGCAATCTCTTTAATCTGCTGATCCTGGCGATCGATGACATGTTCTTCCTCAAAGGCCCGCTGCTAAGCTCTGTCTCCGCCACCCACGCTGTGACGGCCTGCGCCGCCATAACCATGACGGCGGTCACCATGATTGCTCTGATGTATCGATCCAAAAAAAGAATTCTGTTCTTCTCATGGGACTCGCTCGGGGTCTTTCTTGTCTACGCGATGGCGGTCCTGATCCTGTTTCTGAAACGTTAGCTTCGTGGCCCGGACAAGACGTCCGACGACCTGGCAAGGTGGGAGGCGCATGAGGCGCCCCCCTGAGATCAAAGGGCTTCGTCACCACGTTGGTTGTCGCGGATACGAATCGCCTCGCTGATGTCTGAGAGAAATATTTTGCCATCTCCGATCTTGCCGCTTCGTGCCGCTTTGATGACAGCATTCACAGCTGGTTCGGCGAGAGTGTCCGGCAACGCCACCTCCACCTTGATTTTGGGAAGCAGGTCGACGGTGTATTCATGGCCGCGATAGATTTCTGAGTGGCCCTTTTGCCGTCCGTGGCCACGCACTTCGCTTACGGTCATACCTTGAATACCAATCTCATGCAGCGCTTCCTTCACTGCGTCCAGCTTCGATGGTTGAATCACGGCTTCCATTTTTTTCATAATCATCAGCCCTTTCTTGTGACTTTCTCGCGATATAGGATTAGGTCTAGCCTGCCCCCCTGGGATTAATCCGCAAGAGCCTCTGCAATGTTGATCCGTTTAAGACTCCGGTGAAACGCCCTGCAAGCCGGTCGAACCGGGTGATGCGTCGAGCGCTGCCGACTCCCGACCGAAGCAGAAACTAAGCATCGGGGGAGTTACTAAAGTGGTAGCCAGAACCAGCACGATGACCAGCGAATAGATCTCGGATGAGACAATACCGGCGGCCCAGCCGATGTTAGCCGTGATCAGTCCGACTTCGCCCCTGGGAATCATCCCCACGCCAACAACCAACCCGTCGCGGCCTGAAAAGCCGTTCAACCACGCACCCAGTCCGCAACCGAACACTTTGCCGAGAATGGCAATGATCAGAATCAAAAAGAAGAAACCGATGTGCCCGCCCAGCGCCCAGGCGTTGATCTCAAGGCCGATCGAGGCAAAAAAGAGCGGGCCAAAGAAAGAGTTGGTCATCGAGCGTATTTCAGAAATAACCTCGGCGTGAGCGTCCGGGCTCGCCGCAATGAACAACCCCGCAATGTACGAACCCGTGATGGCCGCCATTCCACCGCCGTATTGCGCCAGGAAGGCAAACAGAAATCCGATGGCCAGGGCTGCCGCAAGCGATGTGTGCTCCACATTGAAATGCCGCGCGACCCTGAAGGAAAGCCGAATCACGCGCGGGCCCAGCAAAAGGGCGAAGAGGAAGAAAAGCACCATCTGAACGACCGTCCAGCCAAAGCTAGCCATGGCGGAACCACCGGAGTGAGCAGACGATACATGCGACTCCATGGCAATGACCAGTGACAGGACCAGAAGCCCCAGCACGTCATCAATTACGGCTGCGGCAAGAATGGTTGAACCTGCCCTGGACCGGAGCTGCTTCAGGTTCATCAGCGTCTGCGCCGTGATGGAAACGCTTGTGGCGGTCAGAATGGTGCCGATAAAGATCGCTTCGCGCCAGGCAAAACCCAAATCGTGAGCGATGACAGCGCTCCCAACAAAGGGCAGAAGCACTCCCCCGCAGGCCGCCCAAAAGGCCGGCCCGAAGGCTTTCTTCATTGCGCTGATGTCCGTCTCGAGCCCCGCCAGGAACATCAGAACGACAACGCCAACTTCGGCCAGAACATTAATAAAGGCGGCAAGAGATATGTGAGCGTTGCCACCGACGGGTCCGGAGACGGCGAACCAGTGAAACTTCCAGACGTTAATGAACGTCGGCCCCAGAATCACGCCCGCCATAAGCTCGCCCAACACAGCAGGCAGTCCGATGCGGGCGGTCAGCCCTCCTGCGGCCTTGGCCAGCAGGATCAGCAGAGCAAGGAAAAAAAGGACCTGGAGTGAAATGTTCATGTGCAATGTTTCCGGCTGGAAGTACGGCCGCCTGACCCGTCCCAAGGCGCCGGGACCGCAACACGCTCCGCAACGGGCTTCGATGCCTTACTACTTCAAAACCCGTTTGAGGCATCCCCAGAAAACCAGCAACGTCACGGCTCCGCCACAGCCCAGAAGCACCGGCTCGGATGGAGCATGAAAGACGCCAACGGCCATGATTGCTACGGCGGCCGCAAAGACAAGAGCAATCCGCTGCTCTTTAACCGCCTCAAGAAACGCCGATCGAATATCCACGATGGTTGACCCCGTCATCATCATAACCCTCCCATCCTAATGTGCGCTGACGAAGAACATATATAGAATCGGGAGCACCACGCTCGCTCCAACCAGCAGCAGGGTATTGCGTGAAAAAGGGCGATTCCATGTGGGTCGCGCCAGGCCCTTCTCCTCACGCACCTTTTGCTCGTGGATCAGATGCCCCACCAGCTTCCGTTCCTCGATGGTCGTCGCACAGTCCAGAGCCTTCTGCATTGCCTCGTATCCCAACTTGGGAACATGCAGCTTGAACATCAGCTGACCCAGTTTGAAATGCGCGAAGAAATTGTTCGGCTCCAGCCTGGAGGCTTCTTCAAGATGGTCGATGGCGGGATAAACATTGCCAACGACCGCATAAGCGATTCCAAGGCCTACATGCGCGTCCGCAAAATCAGGACGCATTTCCACAATCTGCTCGAAGTATGTGGCGGCCGCGGCAGGTTCCCCGTGGTTCATAAGTTCCAGTCCCTCGGAGAACTTCCTCGAAACTTCCAGAGGAAGTGCTGAGCCTTGCACCGTCATGGTTTCAGGTGTTTCGGCAACAACCTCAGCACAATCCCGGACCGCCAGTTCAAAAGCTAACGTTGACATCGGATTCTCCTTTTCTTGATCTCCAGGCCTCAGGCCCGGGAGGCGGAAGCCGGCTGCCTATGCGACGCCGGCTGCCATTCCTGGACCCTGCATCTTCAGCACAAACTCGGGATAGCCCAGAGCTCCCATTTCAGGGATATCCAAGCCTTCGAGTTCAGCTTGCGCTGAGACGCGCTGCCCGACAAAGTAATCCACGAACAGATTGAACACAAAGGTGAGGGTGAAGATACAACCGAGCAGTGTGGCCACGCCGATCATCTGAGCCACAAGTTGTCCGGGATTCCCATAGAAAAGCCCCTTGACGTTGCCCATGCCGGTTCCGTCAGCAAACAAACCGACGGATAGGACACCCCAAAGGCCGCAGGTGCCGTGTACGGAAATGGCGCCGACCGGGTCGTCAATGTGTGCAATGCGGTCAATGAACTCAACGCTGAGGCAAACGATCAGACCGGCTACCAGCCCGATGATCGCAGCGCCAATCGTATTGACGAATCCGCTGGGAGCTGTGATAGCAACCAGTCCGGCCAGAAGTCCATTGCCGGACATTGAGGCGTCTGGCTTACCATACCGTATCCACATGTAGAAGACGGCGCCAAAGGATCCTGTCGCGCCCGCCAGCATCGTGTCCACCGCAATGGTGGCGATCCGCAAGGCCCCGCCACCGGAAGCGCCGAGCGTGCTGCCCGGATTGAATCCAAACCATCCGAAAGCCAGAATGAAGCAGCCAAGCAGTACCATGGTGATGTCGTGGCCCGGAATGGCATTCGATGAGCCGTCACGATTGTACTTGCCAATTCGCGGACCGATGATGATGGCGCAGGCCAGCGCCGACAATCCTCCGACCGCGTGGACCACCCCCGAGCCGGCAAAGTCGGCGTATCCAGCTCCCAACCCATAGTTCGCTCCCAGTTGGGAAAGCCATCCACCACCCCAGGCCCAGTTGGCAAAAAGTGGATAAGTAATGGCCGCAAGGAAGACGGACGACATCGCAAAGGCGGCGAACTTCCAGCGCTCGGCGCAACCGCCCGTTACGATGGTGGCGGCCGTGTCCATAAAGACCATCTCAAAGAGGAACAGGACCATCACCGCAACGTCGTAAGTGCCCCCCTGGGTCAGGAAGAACCCGTGGGTCCCCCACAGACCCCAGGTCTTGCCCGCAATATGCAAGGCAAATTCCCCGCTTAGGGGTGCGGCACCTCCCAGGCTCACGACACCTGCAGCGCCACCCATTTGCAGTGCAAATCCACAGACCCAGTAAGCGAACAGGCCAAGGCCATACACCATGAAATTCATCATCATGGTGTGATTGGCGTTCTTGGCGCGGCAGAGGCCGGTCTCCACGGCCGCGAAGCCCGCCTGCATGAACATGACGAGGAAACCAGTAACCAGCGTCCACACAAAGTTGATGGCAACCTTGTTCTGGCCTATTTGGTTGACCGCGTCGCCCAGGGTGAGGCCCACCTTCGGGTTGGAAACAGGAACGTCGTTCACGTTTCCTGTTAGCGTTCCGCTCGGATCACCCTTGGCCATCTGGTCCGCAGCAGGCGGATTGGCCTCCTTCACCGCCAAGGGTGCACTCATAGCTGGTGCGGGGGTGGCCTGGGTGCTGGTCGTCGGTTGGCTGGGTGTTTGGGCCCAAGCCGGGACCCCGCATAAAAGAAATGTTGCGAGAACAAAGCCGCGAATCAATACATTAAATTTCTTGCGCCGCATGTAATTCCTCCCTTTTTGAGAATCGGCCGAGAGCCGTCTCCACACGCTACACATAATCAAGAGCACACCTACTTCTTCCAGATTGCGTCCTTCACATACGCCGGATTTAGGATTCCCAGGATTCCTATCAGGCACAACCCAATCCCGGCCAGGGCGAAGATAAACCGGCCAGCCAGCGACGAGGTCAAGTTCAGGCCGACTAACGGAAGAAGCCACCCGCAAACTGTCACAAGCAGTCCCATAAATTTCATTTCAGTCTCCAGATACATGGATTTCGTGTCTTCTGTGCCCCGCTGACCAGGTCCAGACCGCCAGGAAATGGCCGTGGGCGGCGGCTAAGTGTCCCCGATTCCTCACCCTATTCGGTAAACTCCAGCGGTTTGATCGCTCGCAAGCGCAGAAGCGAGTAGGCCAGTAGCGCCACACTTACAAACGTTACGACGACCCCAATCCCCGTATCACCACCCGTCCAGAGCACCAGACCAGCCACAAAGCCGGTGAAGGCGCACAAGAATATTGTTAAGTAGCTACCCTGTTGTCGATTTGCAGCCATGCCAACCTCCCTGTAAATTGAACAGCGTATTCAAACTTTTGAATCACAGCCAGACATAGCGCTTACTGGGCGCCATGAATATTGAAGACGTACGTCAGGCCCAACTCCAAAGTGTTCTGGTTCTTCGACAGGTCCGCTACGCCGCGAGGAAAGAACGGGACGTCTGACATATCGCGCCGGAACTCCAAACGGCTGACCAAGTCGTGCGCAAAGGTGCGTTGCAGCGTCACTGTGTATTCGTTGATGTGCTGTACCGTCCCGGTCGTGAACCCGTCGCGGTCGTCGTAGTATTCGTAGCGAACTCCGAACGAGTATTGGTCATCAAACGCATACTTGGCATAAGTTGCGATTCCTCTCCACTGCACCGAATTCACCCCGGGAATCATGTCGCCGCCGCCCCAGTCGAAGTTTTCCAGCAGGGTCAGCTTTTTGGTTGCGTTGATCGTAACCACGGTGTCCGAAAGATTCCGCCAATGCGAATTGACATCCGGCGTCTGCGGCCCGCCCAGATAGTTTTCTGACAGGCTCACCTTGGAGCTGGGCGTCAACGCCAGGCTGAATCCGTAGGTCTTTCCGGTGTTGACCGCAACAATGTTATTCCAGCCGTTGACCAGAAAACCGGTCAGGGTGACTTTTGGGTTAAACGTATAGGCCGCCCGGAGACCAAAGTGATAAAAGGGAATAGCGTAGCCGAACAGAATGCCCCGGCTGTAATTCCAATCGGGAGCAGTCTCGATCACCTCAGCCCCCGCTGGTGTTACGAATTTCCCGAAGTCGATCTGAAGTCCCTTGCCGACAGGAGCGAGATAGGAAACATAAGCCTGCTCCACATTGCGATCAAACCCTATCCCACCTGGCTCCCCCGAGTTCACAATGTTCATCGCGTTGCCATATCCGAAGGTCAGGTTGTAACCAAGGGGAGTATCCTTGTCCGGGGCTCTGCTGATGACCAGCTCGGCAAGATTTAATGAGAACTGGTTCTGGTAATTGTCAAAAACCCGCAGTCCGGCCTGGCGGCCTGCCGGGTGGTTAAAATCCAACCCGTAATATCCGTCCACGGAACCGCTGATGTTTGTTGAATCAAAGAGCTTTTCGGCCAAACTCGGTTTGCTGGCAGGCGCTGCAGGCGCTTCCGTTACTGCCGCAGCAGGCGCCGCCGGTTTCTGTTCTTGCGTGTTCTTTAATTGGTCGATTTGTTCCTTGAGCGCATCCAGTTCTTTCTGGAGTGCTTCAATCTTCGAGGATGCAGTCATACCGGCTGCCGAACCGGAGTCTCCTGTCTGCTCCTGGGCTCGAAGCTGGGGACATCCGATAACAACTGTTAAGAAGGCCGCTATCAGCCCCATGGTAATCCACGAGTGTTTCATTCCAGTTCCCTTCCACTGTAATTTTGGAGTCCCGCCCCAACCAGCATGGGTAGATTATGAGAGGTAGTATTTTCTGTCCAATTAATAGTTATGTTGCGTGTGATAAAAAACTTTTGGATCAATAAATTTTGTTGTGGGGATAAAAATACCTTGTCACGCATCCTTACTTGAACCCTGAAAGAGGAGGAAAAGGAGTATTAAAGGTGCACAAACTTTCTGAAGCAAGCCCACCAGGCCCGCTATCCATAAGGTTTAAACAATGTCATGCGGCAAAACAGGGTGAGTCCAGTAGGTGAATGCTTGTGCGGGCTCAATGGTAGCGGCTTTACTCCGCGGCCCCGAACCTTAAACAGGGAAGAGGTCTTTTGGCGAAGGAAAAGCTAACCGTTGAACACGATCCGCTTGACCATTCACAAGCGCCGAAAGCTGTCCGGGGGCCTGCGGTACAACCGGAGGTTCGGTGCGCGGTTGATTCAGATTCGCAACCAGGAGGTGCGTCCTGTTTTGTCTGAGTTTGGCAGGGGTGCGCCGGGCGTCGCCGGGCTGGCCTTACCAAATCAGTGCGGTGGGCGACTTGCCGGAGAGCACATCCTCATCCAGTTCGTATCCAAACCCGGGCGACGGGCTCAGATCGACGAAGCCGTGCTGCGGCTGGGGTTCGCCCTTGAGCAGAGGCTTGCCTCCCTGGGCGAAAATATCCACGAATTCGGCCCGCGGGGCGTTCTGCGTGGACATCACGAAGTGATAGGTCGGAGCACCCACGCCGTGCGGAATCACCGGCAGGTCGTAGGCGCTGGCCATGGCGGCAATCTTCTTCAGTTCCGAAACCCCGCCCGCGCGGTAAATATCCGGCTGCAGGATATCCACCGCTTTTTTCTCGATGAGGCCCCGGAACCCGTAGCGGGTATATTCATGCTCGCCGCCCGTAATCAGGATGTCGGGCACGGCATCTTTGATTTTCCGATATGAGTCGATCTGGTCCGGGGGTACCGGCTCTTCAATCCACAGCACCTTGAACTCGGAAACTCCCCTGGCCAGGGCAATCGCGTAGGGGACATCGAGAGCCATATAGCAATCCAGCATGATGTCGCCTTCAGGCCCGATCATCTCCCGTGTCTTCGCCACCAGTTCGACATTTTTCTTCATGCCTTGTTGGCCGTCGGCCGGGCCGTGCGGGACCGCCAGCTTGACGTGGCGGAAACCTTCCTTCATGTGCCTCTCGGTCAGGTTCCCCGTCACGTATACGGGAATCTTGTCTTTCGTCCTGCCGCCTACCAACTGGTAAACCGGCGCACCCAGCGCCTTGCCCACCAGATCCCACAGCGCCAGATCGACGCCGCTGATGACCTCGATCACGGCTCCTTTGCGCCCATAGAACTGCGAGGCCCGAAACATCTGCTCCCACAGCCGTTCGATATCGAACGGGTCCTTGCCAACCAAGAGATTCCTGAATTGCTCATCTACAATCGCCGAGGCCAGCCTTCCTTTGCCGCCTCCCACCGTACCCAGGCCCCGCAGACCTTCATCCGTGACGATTTCGATAATTGCGGCCGTCATGGCTCCGAACCAGCTTGACCGCTTTCCCTTGTACTCCGGGTAAATCGACATCGGGTTCGCGATCATTCCCTCGCTCAGCCATGAGGCGCTCATGGGAATCACATGGACTTTTACTTCGGTGATCTGCATCTTGCCTCCGTGCTCGTTCGAATCCGCTCGACACCTCTTTATTCGGCGCTTGTTGCAAGCGCTGGCGGGTGCTCAACCCTGGGGAATTCACCTTGCTTCGATTAGTGCAGAGTAACCACGCTCACCTCAAACGGGCCGAGCGTTGTCTCGTCCCGAACCAGGCGGGCCGTTCCCACACCGGACTCCGCCGTCTCTTCGTCAACATACTGTTCGGAAGATCCGGCCTCCGCCGGCAGCGAAATCGACGCTGGCCGGTTGCGCTTGTTGATCAGCAGAAGCTTGTGCTGGCCCGACGAGGTCACGAACCCCTGCGCGTAGACGGCTTCTGAGCCACCCTCGGTCTTCACCAGCTTGTCGCCCGGGCCAAAATTGTCATGAAGAAGTTTCAGCACCCAGAAACGGGCATTCGGTTGCCCGGTCTTCCAATCCACCATGGAGACGCTCGGAAATTGTGTGGGATAGCCGACCAACTGCGATTCTCCGGCCACCTCGATACCCTGGTGCGCCAACTGGGCGTAAAGGTAAGCGTACAGGGCACCACACAAGTTCCAGTAACCGTTCGGAATCGGCCGCACCAGGTGGTCCGCCGTGTCATACGGAAGGATGCACCCCAGTTCATTGGCGTCGGTCTCGGTTTCCGGGGACAAGCGCTGGCGGATGCTCTGGATGTACCGCACGGTGTCCAGAAAATGATCGGCCTGGTCAAAGAAAGTATATTGCCAGTTGTTCAAGTCCTGGCCCGGCGTCGGGTGAGCGTAGAAATGATAGGAGAGCAGGTCCAGGGGAATGCCCGCTTCGTGGTTCTGGTGGTTCAGGAAATATTCGAAAAATCTCGGGTTGGTCGAGGGCGCCGCCAGCGCCGCCCCCACAAACTTGATGCTGGGATCAACCTTGTGAATCGCCGACACCACCGCATCGTAGAGATGCGTGTAGAACTCCGGACTCATCCGGTGTTCAAAGTCCACCTCGTTCAGAACTTCCCAGTACTGGATCTTATAGTGGTGTCCCGACTCGTGCCGCTTGCCGAATTCGTCCGTGAAACCGCCCTTCGTGTACCAGCTCACCAGCCGCGCGTAATAATCCGCCACTTCCTTCATGCTGGGATCGCGGAGTTCGGCGCCTTGCTCATAGTGCCAATCTACCTGGTAAGGGTCCGGCGGATAACCTACCGGCTTCGGGGTCCTGAACATCCATTGCGGAATGGTGCTGAAGTTGATCATCACCGAATGCCCGGCGGTGGCATTCATGAAATCTTCCATCATGGGGTCGATCAGCGAAAAATCCCACGAGGTCTTCCCGTCTTTCGGAGGCTCAAGCTCCGCCACACCCAGCCTGGGGTAGGGCAGCCAGGGGACGTAACGGACGTCGTCGGCCCCCAGGTCCTTCAGGTCCTGAAAAACCTTGTCATGGATTGGGGATCCCCTGCGCAGCGGCGGGTTCACCACTACCTGCAGAGTTGGAGATGTTTTCGAGACCTCCTGCACTTTTTCCCAATCTATCTGGACTTTGCTCGGGGCCTGTGCAAGTGAGTAAGTGGGCGTCAGCGCCGCCAACAACGCGGTCGCAACAACCCCAATCCACGATTTCTCCCACATGCTCTGGTTCTTCATCAGACGTTTCCTCCCAGCATGACTCTGGTTCTGCCCTTTTTGGTGCATAGCCACACCACGGAAAGCTGTGACGGTGCGCTTGAATTTCCAAGTAACTCGAACGGTTGTTTATAACACGTTCTGTGCCGGGCCGAGGGCGTTTTAAGCCGTCTATTCTTCGGTAGCAGCGCAGGGGCGTCCCAGAGGCCCCAATATCTGACAGGGTCGCGCCTTCTCCTGATTGCTGCGTTTTTGCCAGCCAATGACCCCTCCCATGAAGGTCAAAAATGAGTGGCCATTCCCAAGGCGAAGGGGATGATGTTTAAGATTGAATCGGCGGGTTCATGGGATTATACTAATTGCCATCTAGGGAGCTCATATTCGATATCGCAGACAACACCCCTGATTTGGGAGAAATGGGGACTCCTGTGGGCATCCGAATGGGCGCGCGATCTTCAAGTCACAGGCTGATCAGTCTGGGCAACAATGCACGTGAGAACCACTCCTCACTTCTTGTAAGGGGCAACCTTTTGGGGCCGTAACGGCTTTGAGACTCGGGAGGGGCTCAGCTATGAAACCTCTCTTCCTCCGATCAGTATTGTTGATAACGGTTATTGTTCTTCCCTACTGGGCAATGAGTGGTAGCGCCCGGAGCGATGATTCTCATCCTTCCCATGCCGGACAGAGTGCCGCGCAATCCTCAACCACCGTTACAATTCCGGGTCCTTTGCGCTCCTTCCTGCGCATGGCCGCGATCAGCCAGCAAGTTTCTGCGGATGAGGTGCTTCCTCTTCTGGCGCATAATGTGGCGGTCGAAGGCTATACGTACAACGGGCAGGGCCGAAGGCCCGCCCCCACCGAGTATCTGATCTTATTGAAAGACTACGTGAAGCAGGTTCGTGAGTTGGCGGCGCTTGCCGGCCCGCGACAGGTTATTCGCATTAGCAGTTGCGACCAGGCGGGCCCGCTGCTGAAGACTCTGGGCTACGAACTGGCGCAGCCCTGCGGCCCCGATACCTCGCTCGAAACAGGTGATTCTGAAAGAGCCTTTCTTACCGACGATTCGGGGTTCCCCCTTACAGCTCTGGAGCAAACCCTGCGTGGAGGCGAGCCTTTCGAATACGCACTCGGCAGTTCCAAAGTCCCGGCGCTTTACAGCCAGCGTGATTGGACGGCGCTTGACCCCCATAAGAAAGATGATCTCCTTGATGCTCTCCTTTCGGATGCTCGTTTGGCCCGGCTCTACTGGGCGCTGGCGCGGATTGACCCGAATACCCGGAACTTCCTGCGGCAATCTCCCGGACTGGCGAAGCTTTTGCCCCTCGCACCCGTCCTCGATTTTTACGGCAGCCAGATCACGATCCAATCGGGACGCGTCAGTGTCCCGGGGGGAAGGTCCGCTGAAGCTGTATGGACGAAGCTGGTGGGAGAGAGCCCGGATTCTCCGGGGAAGTTCGTCATCCGCCTGCTCGAGAAAGACGATGGCTGGAAGGCAGCCTATTTTGATGCCCTGTCGCGGGTTGATTCAAAGCAGCAAGCGTACTTGACGCAGCCTCGCCTCCTGCAGAGTTTTTATGAGGCACTGCTTGGGAAAAGTGCCTCTCCCGGCCCGGCGCGTCCGGTTTTCAGGCCGGACCCAGGCCTGCTGCTTCTTGCTTCCGGGATCCGGCTCGATGCGAACGGCAAGCCGCGCATCCCTGGAAGTCTGACCGTATGGAAGGAAGTGCTCCGCGACCTGCATCACAAGGACCACTCCAAATTGGTTGCGATATGGTCCAAGCGCGCCAGGACCTGGAACACCCCGGAGCAGCTACTGGAATCCATGTTTGCTTTCTCCCGGATAAATACGGAGGATGGGCCTCTGCCAACTTACCTGGCGCTGAGTGCAATCGACCGCGAACGCTCTCCGGAGAATCGCTTAGACCCCCAGACAGTGCGCCTGCTGGCGGAAGACTTTTCCAAATTGGGTGACCAATATCTCACTTTCTCTGAATTCCCCTTGAACAATGCGTCGATTACGCGTTTTCTCAAAGTGGCGGAGTCCATTGACGGTATCCACGATCCTAACGTGCGCTCCGACGGTCTGGGAATTTTTCAAGCCACCGTAGGCCTCTGGAAAATTCTGGCTCGGCAGGGCGAGATTCCGGAGTCAAACTGGAATCAATCTTGGCAGGGAGTTATCAAACCCTTCGCCGGTATCCGCTCCTCCACTCAGCTTTACGATGCCGGGCGAAGTTCGATCGGTGAGCTGTTGCGGGCTTCTGCCGGGAGGACGGATCTGTCGCAGGATGAAATCATTGGACTGCTTGCGGGTCCGGAACAGGCCAGCGCCCCGGGCCAGCAGGTAAGAATCGAACTGGCCAACAAGATCCGCTCAATGATGGCCGCGCAACGCCTTGTCTCTCTCGATACTCTTTTTGCGCTGGGGAAGGACCTGGACCAAATGGCCCAGGGTCAAACCCCGTCCAGGGCACTGGTTCCCTTGGCGGCAGAGCTTCGGCAGTTCCAGTTGCCCAAACCGCTGTTCACGCGAGGGGAAAGAGCCGAGTGGTCCATGGGGCTGTACGATAACGCGCACATTCAGGCCGAGATGCGAACAAACCTGGCCAGGTTCCTCCAGGCAAAGCCTTCTGCCCGCAA
>Ga0307374_10011480_pt1 | contig 12588 bp, 11 predicted proteins | sample OX3MG_FD_202532 | JGI IMG/M metagenome (GOLD analysis project Ga0307374, IMG submission 202532) | Soil microbial communities from Risofladan, Vaasa, Finland - OX-3 | ecosystem: Environmental > Terrestrial > Soil > Coastal area > Acid sulfate soil | place: Finland: Risofladan, Vaasa | collected...
CCACGATCACACCCCGGGACGCCGGGCGCAGCGGGCCCCCGTCCACCCGGGACCGGAGCCACTCCTCGTCGGGCAGCCGCCCGCCGGCGACCACCGTGTGCCAGGGCATGCCCGCCCCCCGGCCCGGAGTCACCCCTCCACCGGCCACGACGTCGCCGAGCAGCGGCTCGCGGAAGGGAAGGTTCAGATGGACCGGGCCGGGGCCGGCCGGCCCCGACACGGACTCGGCCACCGCCCGGGCCGCCAGCGACCGCCACGAGGTCCGCGTCGCGGCCGCCGGAACGCCCGGATCGGCGAACCACCGCACCGCCCGCCCGTAGAGCTGGAGTTGGTCGATGGTCTGGGGCGCCCCCACCTCCCGGAGCTCGGGCGGTCGGTCGGCGGTACAGACGACGACCGGGACGCGGGCCAGGTCGGCCTCGACCACGGCGGCGTGCACCTCGGCCGCGGCGGTCCCACTGGTGGTGAGCACCACCGCCGGAGTGCCGGTGGCCATTCCGATCCCGAGGCCGATGAACCCGGCCGATCGCTCGTCCAGCCGGACGTGGACCGCCACCCGGCGATCGCGGGCCAGCGCCACGGCCAGGGGGGTGGAACGGGACCCAGGGCACACGACGGCGTGGGACACACCGCCACGGGCCCACTCGTCCACCATGGTGGCGGCGAAGGCGGCCTGGGTGTCGGCATCGCCGGGACCGCCGAGACCGGTCGGTACGCTCACCGTGGCCACCTATGTCGACCACGCCCCCCACTCCCCCGCCCGGGGCCCGAACGACCTCCCGGACGCTCCACCACCTGGTCGCCGGCGTGGGACCCCGCCTGGTGTTGGCCCACGGCTTCACCCAGACCTCGAGGGTGTGGGGCACGATGGATGCCGACCTGGCACGCGACCACCAGGTGGTGGCGGTGGACATGCCCGGGCACGGTGGGTCCTCCGAGGTGGAGGCGACCCTCGACGAGGGGGCACTGCTGCTCGCCGAGGTGGGCGGTCGGGCCCATTACCTGGGCTATTCGATGGGAGCCCGGTTCTGCCTCCACCTGGCCCTGACCCGTCCCGACCTGGTCGACTCGTTGGTGCTGATCTCGGGCACGGCGGGCATCGAGGACCCCGACGAGCGCCTGGCCCGGCGCCGAAGCGATGCGGCGCTGGCCGATCGACTGGACCCGGGTCGGCGGCCGGACGCCGCCGTGCCCATCGGGGCCTTCCTCATCGAGTGGATGGCCAACCCGCTGTTCGACGGCATCACCCTCGAAGCCGGGGGCCTCGAGGAGCGCAAGGCCAACACCGGTCGCGGGCTGGCGTCCAGCCTCCGCCTGGCCGGGACCGGGTCCCAGCTGCCGCTCTGGGACCAGCTGCGCCGACTCGAGATGCCGGTACTGGTGGTCACCGGCGCCGACGACGAGAAGTTCTCGGCCCTGGGACGACGGATGGTGGAGGCCGTCGGGCCCACCGCCGCCATCGTCGAGGTGCCGGGCACCGGGCACGCGCCCCAGCTGCAACGGCCGGACCTGGTGGCCGGACTGGTCCGGCGTCATGTCGCCCTCCGACCGGGAGGCTGAACCGAGCCGCCGGCGCCTGTGGGGTCGATCACGGGAATCCCGGGGGGACGGCCAGCGGCAACCACACCCACAGGGCCACGGACAACAGCACACCGAAGACCAGCTGGAGTCGGCCGGTGGCGGCCAGCACGGGCAGCAGGGCGCGGCCCTCCGCGCCCCCGAGGGCCAGCCGGACCGGGGCGACGGCCAGGGGGAGCGCGGCCAGGGGAAGGAAGGTCACCCCCGGGTGCCTCCCGTGCACCGCACCGGTCACCGCCAACAGGGCCCACACCAGCACTCCGGCCAAGGGGAGACCGACGCAGCCGGCGTAGCACCACCCCCCGGCGCGCCGTCCGACCCGCACCGCCAACGTCCGCTTCCCGCTGACGGTGTCGGTGGCGATGTCCCGGAGGTTGTTGGCCAGGAGCAGGGCCGTGGCCAACAGTCCCACCGCCACGGCGGCCCACCACACGGCCGGCAGGCCCAGGCGGAGGGACTCCACGTAGAACGTTCCCACCGTGGCCACCAGGCCGAAGAACACGAAGACGAAGAGCTCGCCGAGCCCGGCATAGCCGTAGGGGCGCGGGCCGCCGGTGTAGAACCACCCGGCGACGAAGCAGGCCGCTCCGACGAGGAGGACCCACCACGACGACGCCCACGCCAGGCCCAGTCCGGCGATCCCGGCGACCCCGAAGGCCGACAGCGCCGCCCTCCTCACCGCCGCCGGCGTGGCCAGTCCGGAGGCCACCAGTCGGACCGGCCCGACCCGGGAATCGTCGGTCCCCCGGATCCCGTCGGAGTAGTCGTTGGCGTAGTTGGTGCCCACCTGGATGGCCAGGGCCACCACCAGGGCGCCCAGTGCCCGCCACCAGAAGTTCCCGATCCCGTCGAGGTGGAGGGTCAGACGCGACGAGTACGCCGCCGAGTGACGGACCACCGACACCGTGCCGAATTGGATGGCGTGGGCGGCGGAGGTCCCCACCAGGACCGGGACCACGGCCGCGGGCAGCGTGCGCGGCCGGGCGCCGAGGATCCACCGCTCGACCGGGCCCGGGGCGACGGGTGTGCCGGCCCGACTGGTGTCGGCGCTCACCTCGGTGGTTGCGGTTCTCGGCCCGAGGTCACGCTCCCCGGGGGAGTCACGGCCGCCGGGGGAATCGGCCGAAGTCCGGCGGGCGGTGTTCCTGGAACGCGTTTCGCCCCTCCTGGCCCTCCTCGCTCATATAGAAGAGCATGGTGGCGTCGCCGGCGAACTGTTGGAGGCCCGCCAGCCCGTCGTCGGCGGCGTGGAGCCCGCCCTTCAGCATCCGCAGCGCGAGGGGCGAGAGCGAGAGCATCTGCCGGCACCAGGCCACGGTCTCGCCCTCCAGGTCGTGCAGGGGTATCACCTGGTTGACCAACCCCCAGTCCAGTGCGGTGGCGGCGTCGTACTGCCGGCACAGGAACCAGACCTCCTTGGCCCGCTTCAGGCCGATCGTGCGGGCCAGCAGGCTGGCTCCGTAGCCACCGTCGAAGCTGCCCACCCTGGGGCCGGTCTGCCCGAACCGGGCGTTGTCGGCGGCGATGGTGAGATCGCAGACCAAATGGAGGATGTGACCTCCCCCGATGGCGTAGCCGGCCACCATGGCCACCACCGGCTTGGGGAGGCGCCGGATCTGGACCTGGAGATCGAGCACGTTGAGCCGTCCGATGCCCTCCCGGGCCACGGCGTCGTCGCCGAGGTACCCGTCGTCCCCCCGGATCTTCTGGTCCCCTCCGGAGCAGAAGGCGTCTGGGCCCTCGCCGGTCAAGATGACCACACCCACCGACGGGTCGTCCCGGGCCGCGGTGAAGGCGTCTGCCAGCTCGAAGAGAGTCCGGGGTCGGAAGGCGTTGCGGACCTCGGGGCGGGCGATGGTGAGCTTGGCCATCCCCTCGGCCACGTCGACGGTGATGTCCCGGTAGTCGCCGCGGCGCTCCCACACCGGCAAGGGCAGGTCGCGGTACCGGTCCACCGGGTCGACCGGTGCACCGGTGATCACCGTGGCGGCCCGCCCACCGAGCGCCGCCCCCGACTGCTCCTCCGACTCGGGCACAACCATTCGACCATCCACTCCTAGAGTCGCTACTCGTACGGTCGCCTAGGCTACTCCCATGCCGGAGCTGGTAGCGCTCGACCTCGTCGCCGGTCCAGGCTTCGTCGACGCCCTGCGGTCGGCGTGGGAGGTCGGGGACGCCGTCCTCCCCGTCGACCCCCGACTGCCCGGCCCCGCCGCGGCCCGACTGCTCGAGGCGCTCCGACCCACGGTCGTGGTCGACGGCACCGGGCGGCACCGCCGTCCCGGGGGGAGGCCGGTGGATCCTGGGGACGCCCTCGTGGTCGCCACGAGCGGCACCACCGGCGAGCCCAAGGGCGTCGTGCTCGACCACCCGGCGGTCGAGGCCTCGGCCCGGGCCACCTCCCGCCGCCTCGAGGTCGACCGGGGCACCGACCGATGGGTGGCCTGCCTCCCCCTGGCCCACGTGGGCGGCCTGTCCGTGGTCACCCGCTCCCTGATCACCGGCACGCCGTGCACCGTCCTGCCGGCATTCGATGCCGTGGCCGTCGAGCGCCTGTCCCTCGAGGGTTGCACGCTGACCTCCCTGGTGGCCACGGCACTGGGGCGCGCCGACACCTCCGGTTACCGGGCCGTGCTGCTGGGCGGTGCAGCACCCCCCGATGGCCTGCCCGACAACGTCGTCACCACGTACGGCATGACAGAGACGGGCTCGGGCATCGTCTACGACGGCAGGCCGCTCGACGGGGTGGAGGTACGGATCGGCGACGGATCCACCGGCCAGGACGGCGAGATCCTGGTCCGCGGTCCGATGCTGCTCCGGTGCTACCGCGACGGCACCGACCCACGGCTCCGGGGCGGATGGCTCCCCACCGGCGACGCGGGGCGGTTGGAGCCCGACGGATCACTCGCCGTGTTCGGAAGGTTGGCCGAGGTCATCGTCACCGGCGGGGAGAAGGTCTGGCCGGGACCGGTGGAACGGGTGCTCGGTACCCATCCCGGCATCGATGAGGTGGCCGTGTGGAAGCGGCCCGACCCCGAGTGGGGCGAACGGGTGGTGGCCTGGGTCGTCCCGAGGGACCGTTCCCGGCCCCCCGAGCTCGACGCGCTCCGGGACCTGGTTGCCGTCGAGCTCCCGAGGTGGGCCGGCCCCCGTGAGCTGGTGATGACCGATCGGCTCCCCCGCAACGCCGGCGGCAAGGTCACCCGGACCTCCCTGGCCTGAAGCCGCGGCGTGCCGGTGGTGCTGACCTCGTGGCCCTGACCCTCCCGGTGGCGGGAGCGTCAGGAGAGTCCTCCACTGGCCATGGACAGGGATCCCCCGTCGATCACCAGGGTGTGTCCGGTGATCCACGACGCCGCGTCCGAGCACAGGAACAGCGCTGCGTTGGCAATGTCCTCGGGCTCTCCCAACCGGCGCAACGGCAACCGGCGGGCGATGGACTCCTCGCCGGACTCCCAAAGGGCGCGGGCGAACTCCGTCTTGACCAGGCCGGGCGCCAGGGCGTTGACCCGCACCTTCGGTCCCAGCTCCCCGGCCAACTGGCTGGTGAGGTGGATGACGGCCGCCTTCGTCACGTTGTACCAGCCGATACCCCCTTCGACCGAGAGACCGCCGATGGATGCCAGGTTGAGCATCACCCCACCCCGCTCGGACATGCCGGCGTGCCAGGCGGCCTGGGCCCAGGCGAGGTAGCCGGTCTGGTTGACCAGCACCGTCTTGTCGGCGCGGGCCGCGTCCAGGTCGATGATCGGCCCGTAGTAGGGGTTGGTGGCGGCGTTGTTGACCAGGATGTCGACGGTGCCGAACCTCTCGACGGTGGCGGCTACGCACGCCTCGGCCTGCGCGGGGTCTCCAGCGTTGGCGACGTGCCATGACACCTCTCCGGCCCGCGCCCCCGTCGACGCCTCGATGGCCTCCCGGGACTCCGCCAACGCCTCGGCCTTGCGCGACGAGATCATCACCCGGGCACCGGCAGAGGCGAACGACGCCGCGATGGCCCGGCCGATCCCCCTGGACGCCCCGGTGACGAGCGCCACCCTGCCCTCCAGTCGTAGTTCCATGGGCGCCCACCCTAGACATGACGACCCCGTCCGGCTCGTGTCGGCCACCGGGGCCGAGTACCGTCGGAGTCCCGCAGCAGCGTCACCACGGTGGACCGGGCCCGGGGAAGGAGCAACGACAGATGGGAATGCCGAAGGACGTGGGGGTCGTCGACACCATGGTGGGGTTCCCTCACCCCGACATGAAGGAGGTCTACCGGTTCATCACCCGGCAGACCAAGGACACCGAGTCGAAGGAGGAGTTCGACTTCCCGGTGGAGTACATGTTCAAGGACGGTACGGGGAAGGCCGTGGAGGGTTCGGAAGACCCGGTCGGGGTGACGCTGCGGGAGATGGACCTGTGGGGAATCGAGAAGGGCCTGATCGGGGTGGGCGATCCCGCCGGTATCGGTGACCAGGCGCTGAAGCTCCACCCGGACCGGTTCATCCCGTCGTCCTCCGCCGATCCCAACGACGGGATGAAGGGCATCCGCCGCCTGGTGCGGGAGTACGAGACCTACGGGGTGCGGGCCGTCGGGGTGTTCCCGGCCGGCACGTTCCCCCAGGTCCCCATCAACGACAAGAAGATGTACCCCATCTACGCAAAGTGCGTGGAGCTGGGCATCCCCGTCTTCTGCTGTGCCGGCATCCCCGGACCGCGCCTGAAGGCCGCCTGCCAGCACGTGGAGCTGATCGACGAGGTGATGTTCGACTTCCCGGATCTGACCTTCGTGACCCGGCACGGCTGCGAGCCCTGGACCGAGTTGGCCGTCAAGCTCATGCTCAAGTGGCCGGGGCTCCACTACTCGACGAGCGCCTTCGCCCCCAAGTACTACCCGGAGGACATCGTGAACTATGCCAACACGAGGGGGGCGGAAAAGATCATCTTCGCCGGCTACTTCCCCATGGGCCTGTCCATCGAGCGGGTCATGACAGAGCTCCGACACGTCGGGTTCAAGGACGAGGTGTGGCCCAAGTTCCTCCGCACCAATGCCCTCCGGGTCCTCGGCCTCGAATGAGCTCGACCCCCGCCGTCGGCTCTGCCGGTGCCGTCGCCGCCGGCACCGGCACCGGCCCCGGCCCCGGTGTCGACTATCCCAGTTTCGATGCCGACAATCACTACTATGAGGCCACCGACGCCTACACCCGCCACATCGAACCGGCCATGGCCAAACGGGCCATGCAGTGGGCGGAGATCGACGGCCGGCCGCGGCTGCTGGTGGGTGGCAAGGTCAACAAGTTCATCCCCAATCCGACCTTCGACCCGGTGGCCAGGCCCGGCAGCCTGGGCGAGTACTTCCGGGGCCGGAACCCCGAGGCCCGGGACATGCGCTCCCTCTTCGGCGAGCTGGAACCGATCCGACCCGAGTACCGGGACCGCGACGCCCGACTTGCCGTCATGGACGACCAGGGCCTCGCCGGTTGCTTCCTGTTCCCCACCCTCGGCGTGGGGATGGAAGAGGCGCTGGCCCACGACCCCGAGGCCCTGGTGGCGGCCTTCGGTGCCTTCAACCGTTGGCTGGAGGACGACTGGGGCTACGCCTATCGGGAGCGCATCTTCGCCGCGCCGATGATCACCCTGGTCGACGTCGACGCGGCCGTGCGCGAGGTCTCCCGGGTCCTGGAGGCCGGCGCCCGCATCATCTGCGTCAAGGGCGGCCCGGCCCACACCCCCAGTGGGCTCACCTCACCGGCCGATCGCCGGTTCGATCCGTTCTGGGCGGTGGTCAACGAGTCCGGTGTGACCGTCGGGATCCACTCCGGCGATGCCGGCTACGGCCGGTACGTGAACGACTGGGAGCCCTACGGAGGCCTCGAGGCGTTCCGCCATACCCCGCTGCGGTCGGTCATCAGCTCCGACCGGCCACCCTTCGAGACCATGGCCGCGCTGGTGTGCCAGGGCCTCTTCGACCGCTTCCCCAACATCCGGGTGGCCAGCATCGAGGCCGGTGCTGAGTGGGTTCCCGCCCTGGTCAAGAAGTTGGCCAGGGCGTACGGCCAGATGCCTTCGTCCTTCGCCTCCGATCCGGTGGACACCTTCCGCCGCCACGTCTGGGTGGCACCGTTCTACGAGGACGACATGGCCGTGCTGAAGGATGTGCTGGGCGTCGACAGGCTGCTCTTCGGCTCCGACTGGCCCCATGCCGAGGGGCTGGCCGAGCCCACCGCCTTCGCCCGTGATCTCCGGCGGCACCAGTTCGGGGAGGACGAGATCCGCAGGGTGATGCGCGACAACGGGCGCGCCCTGACCATCCGGTCGGCCGGAGCGGTCTGAACCACCACCCGGCCGGACGCCCGGCCCGGCCCAGGACAGGCGGGGAGCGCTGGTACGGTCGGGCGATGGCCTCGGTCGCAACCCACCCATGATCGAGGCGACCGGCCTGTCGAAGTCCTACGGCCGGACCCGCGCCGTGGACGACCTCAGCTTCGAGGTGCGGCCCGGCCTGGTGACCGGCTTCCTCGGACCCAACGGCTCGGGCAAGTCGACCACCATGCGGATGATCCTGGGCCTGGACCGGCCCGACGCCGGGCGGGTCACCCTCGACGGGCGTCGCTACCACGACCTCCCCTGGCCCCTACGCGAGGTGGGGGCCCTGTTGGACGCCAACGCCGTCCATCCCGGGCGCTCGGCCCACGACCACCTCCTGGGCCTGGCCCAGTCCAACGCCATCCCGAGGGGCCGGGTCGACCAGGTGCTCGAGCAGGTCGGGCTCGACGGGGTGGCCGGGCGCCGGGTGGGGAAGTTCTCCCTCGGCATGAGCCAGCGGCTGGGCATCGCCTCGGCCCTGCTCGGGGACCCGGCTGTCCTGCTCTTCGACGAGCCCGTCAACGGGCTCGACCCCGAGGGGATCCTCTGGGTCCGCACGCTCCTCAAGTCGCTTGCCGCGGAGGGGCGGACCATCTTCGTGTCCAGCCACCTGATGAGCGAGATGGCCCTGACCGCCACCAACCTGGTGGTCATCGGGCGGGGCACGCTCATCGCCGACACCACGGTCGACGACTTCATCGCCTCCAACACCGAGTCCACCGTGCTGGTGCGCTCGCCCGAGGCCGGCCGGCTGACCGGCGTGCTGCTCGCCAGCGGTGCCTCGGTCGATGTCAGGCCGGACGGCGGCTTGCTGGTCACCAAGGCGTCGCCGTCCGACATCGGGGACGCAGCCCATGGAGCCGGTGTCGCCATCCACGAGCTCAGCCCGCAGCAGGCCAGTCTGGAGGACGTGTTCATGGAGCTGACCTCGGACTCCGTCGACTTCCACGGTGCCTCCGGCCCGGCGGCGGCCCTGTGACCGCGGTGGTGGAACCGGTGGCCCGCACCCGGTCCGGCCGGGCCGGGGTACGCCAGGCCGTCCTTTCGGAGTGGACCAAGCTGCGGTCGGTGCGGTCGACCTGGATCGCCCTGGTCGTGGTCCTCGTCGCCGGAATCGGGCTGTCGGCGCTGGTGACCAACATCGAGGCCGGACGCTGGTCCATGCTCGGGCCGGCGGACCGGGCCCAGTTCGACCCGGTCCGCTTCTCCCAGACTGGTGAGTTCATCTCCCAGTTCGTCGTGGGCGTCCTCGGCGCTCTGATCGTGACGTCGGAGTACGCCTCCGGCTCCATCCGCACGACCGTGGCCACCCTGCCCCGGAGGACGACGGTGGTGGCCGGCAAGGGGATCGTGATCGCCCTGGTGATCTTCGTGGTGACCGAGATCACCGCGTTCGTCTCGTTCTTCGTCGGACAGCTGGTGCTGACGGCCCACGGCGGCCGGGCGCTGCCGGCCGGGAGCTCGATCCTGACCCAGATCCGCAGCTCCGCGATCCCGGTCGTGGGCATCACCGACTCCGGCGCGCTGAGGGCGGTGTTCCTGTGCGGCGTCTATCTGACCATGCTCACCCTCATGGCGCTGGGCATCGGCTTCATCCTCCGCCACACGGCCGGGGCCATCTCGCTCTACGTCGGGCTGCTGCTGGTGCTCCCGCTGATCGTCCAGATCCTCCCCTCCAGCCTCAGTGACCCCATCGAGCGCTACCTCCCCTCGAACCTGGGCCTGGCCATGATCGTGGTGACCACCCGCAAGACCGACTTCGCCGGCGTGCTGCTGTCACCCTGGGCCGCCACGGCGACACTGGTGCTCTACACCACCGCCTTCGTGGCCGTCGGTGCCTGGGTCCTCGTGCGCCGGGACGCTTGACCGGCCCGGTAGGGGGTACCGTGCCCTCATGACCAGATACGGAGTCCAACTCCCCAACTTCTCCGGATTCGACCCGGTCCACCTGTTCGAGCACGTGGCCGGACTCGCCACCGGGGCCGAGGCGGCGGGGTTCGACTCGGTGTGGGTGATGGACCACTACTTCCAGCTCCCACCCCTCGGGGGCCCGGACCAGCCCATGCTCGAGGCCTACACCCTGCTCGGGGCGTTGGCAGCCCGTACCGACCGGGTGCAGCTCGGCACGCTCGTCACCGGTGTGACGTACCGCAACCCGGGCATCCTGGCCAAGATCGTCACCACCCTCGACGTCATCTCCAAGGGCCGTGCCATCCTCGGCATCGGCGGGGCCTGGTACGAGGCCGAGCACCAGGGCCTTGGCATCGAGTACCCGAGCGACCGCGTCCGCCTGGACATGCTGGAAGAGGCGGTCCAGGTGTGCCGGGCCCTCTTCACCGGTGACGACGTGAGCTTCACCGGCACGTACTTCCAGCTGGACCACGCCCGCAACCTCCCGCGACCGGTGCAGGCCGGCGGGCCCAGGATCATGATCGGGGGAGGCGGGGAGAAGCGGACCCTGCGGCTGGTGGCCAAGTACGCCGACCAGTGCAACGTCACCGGCGATGCCGCCACGCTGGCCCACAAGATCGAGGTGCTCCACCGGCACTGCGCCGAGGTCGGCCGGGACCCAGCGGAGATCGGGGTGACGTGGATGGCCCCCCTCATCCTGACCACCTCGGCCGAGAACACCACAGAGGTGCGAGACATGCTGTCGGCGAGCGCCCCCGCCGAGGAGGTTGCCGGCTTCATCGTGGGTCAGCCCGACGAGGTCCCGGGACTGTTGGCCGGCCACCTCGACGCCGGCGCCGACGAGGTCATCTTCAGCTTCGCCTTCGGCGACCGGGCCGGCATCGCCGCCCTCGGCCAGGCGCTGGCTCTCGGCGGGACCTGAGCAGCCAGGTGTTCGAGGAGCTCCTCGCCACCATCGTCGGACCCTCCAACCTCGACCGCGGGGAGGAGATCAGTGACGACGACACCCACGACGAGGCACTCGGTGGGGTGCCGGTCCGACCCCGGGTCGTGGTACGCCCCGGCTCGACCGGGGAGGTTGCCGCCATCGTCCGGGCCGCTGCCGCCGAGGGGATCCCACTCACCCCCCGTGGCTCGGGCACCGGGCTCTCCGGGGCCTGCATTCCGGTCGCCGGCGGAGTGGTGGTCTCCTTCGAGCGGATGAACCGCATCCTCGAGATCGACACCGACAACCACGTGGCCGTGGTCGAACCGGGGCTCACCCTGGCCGACCTGGACGCCGCGCTGATGCCCCACGGGCTGATCTACCCGGTGTTCCCCGGCGAGCAGTCGGCCAGCCTGGGGGGCAACGTGGCCACCAACGCCGGAGGGATGCGGGCCGTCAAATACGGGGTGACCCGCCATCACGTGCTCGGCATCGAGGCGGTACTGGGCACCGGCGAGGTCGTCTCCGCCGGGGGAAAGTTCGTCAAGGCCACCAGCGGCTACGACCTGACCCAGCTGGTCGTCGGGTCCGAAGGCACCCTGGCCCTGGTCACACAGGCCACTCTCCGGCTGCATCCCCGACCCGAGCATCACGCCACCCTCCTGGCACCGTTCGCCACCATCGCCGAGATCACGTCGGCGGTGCCTCCCATCGTGGCCAGCGGCGTCGGGCCGCTCATGGTCGAGTACCTCGACCTGGTCACGATGGCCGGGATCACGGCGGCCGCCGGCATCGACCTGGGCATCCCCGACGACATCCTCGGACGGGCGCTGGCCTACCTGGTCGTGGTCCTCGAGGACCATCACGCCGGGCGACTCGAAGAGGACACCGAGGCGCTGGCGACCCAGGTGGCAGCGTTGGGAGCGCTCGACGTCTACGTCCTGCCCGACCAGGCCGGGGCCCAGCTGATCCGGGCCCGTGAGCGGGCCTTTTGGACTTCGAAGGCCAACGGGGCGGACGACCTGGTGGACGTGGTGGTCCCCCGGGCGTCGATCCCGGCCTACCTGGACGCGGTGGCCGACCTGGCCTCCACCTCCTCGTCGCTGGTCGTCGGGTGCGGCCATGCCGGCGACGGCAACGTGCACCTCTCGGTCTGGCAGTCCGATCCGGACGTGAGGCACCAGCTGCTGGTGGACCTGATCTCCACCGGGCTGGAGCTCGGCGGCGCCGTCTCCGGAGAGCACGGCATCGGCACGCTGAAACGACCGTTCCTGGCCGAACTCGAGGACCCGGTGAAACTCGACCTGATGCGGCGCATCAAAGCCGCCTTCGATCCCCGCGGCATCCTCAACCCGGGCACCATCTTCGATCCCGCCGGCCCGGGTGGCCCCCGGTGAACGGCGCCCAGGCCCTCATCCGCACCCTCGTCGAGCACGGGGTGGACACCTGCTTCATGAACCCCGGAACCTCCGAGATGCACTTCGTGGCGGCCCTCGACGACGTCACGGCCATGCACGGGGTGCTGGCCCTGTTCGAAGGCGTGGCCACCGGTGCGGCAGACGGCTACGCCCGGATGACCGGGCGGCCGGCCGCCACCCTCCTCCACCTCGGGCCGGGACTCGGGAACGGCCTGGCCAACCTGCACAACGCCCGACGGGCCCGTAGCCCGGTGGTCAACATCGTGGGCGACCACGCCGTCAGCCATCGTCCCTACGACGCCCAGCTCCAGTCGGACATCGGGACCGTGGCGCGCAACGTCTCGACCTTCGTCCGCACCTCGGAGAAGACGGCCGGTCTCGGGGCCGACGCCTCCGCCGCGGTGGCGG
>Ga0307374_10011481_pt1 | contig 12588 bp, 12 predicted proteins | sample OX3MG_FD_202532 | JGI IMG/M metagenome (GOLD analysis project Ga0307374, IMG submission 202532) | Soil microbial communities from Risofladan, Vaasa, Finland - OX-3 | ecosystem: Environmental > Terrestrial > Soil > Coastal area > Acid sulfate soil | place: Finland: Risofladan, Vaasa | collected...
ATCTCGCTCATCAGCGCGTGTCGATCGCGCGAGGCCTGTAGCCCGAACACGCGCACGCTGCCCTGGTAGGGCGTGAGGCCCAGCAGCGCCTTGAGCAGCGTGGTCTTGCCGGCACCGTTGCGGCCGATCAGCCCGACGATGCGGCCGGCCTGCACGCGAAAACTCAGCCGATCGAGCACCGGTGGACCTGAACCGTAGCGCTTGGTCAGATCCTGCACTTCAATGATGTTTGCCATCGCCTCCCCCCTGCAGGCTTGGCGGCGCGTCGGCGGCCGATCCGCTCGGCGGTGTGCGCAGCAGCTGTTCCGCGGACAGCCCCAGCCGCGCGATCGTAGCGCGCACCTTGGGCCATTCGGTATCGAGAAAACGCCGGCGCTCATCGGTCCGCAACGCGGTCGCGGCCCCGATGTTGACGTACATGCCGCGGCCGCGGCGCTTCTCGACCAGCTGCTCGTCGACCAGCTGCTGGTAGCTCTTGAGCACCGTGAGTGGGTTGATGCGAAATTCGGCTGCCACGGTGCGCACCGACGGCAGCGGGTCGCCCTCCTTCAACAGGCCCTCCAGGATCATGGCGACCACGCGATCGCGCAGCTGCCGGTAGATCGGCTGGCTGTCATCCCATTGCGCTTCCCTATCCACCCGGTGCGGCTCTCGAGTCGGCTTCTGCTGCCTGAGTTGGCGCGCGACTGTAGCAGACCGCACCGCTCCTGCGCCGTCTGCGCCAAGGCGGCGCAGACGGTCCATGCCGACGCTGTGTCTTCAGCGTGCCGCCACCACGGTGACGGTCGGCAGCGGCGCGGCGGCCTCGATCACCGTGACCGACTGTTGCGCCGACTGGCTGATGCCGGCCGCCCCACCGATGACCTGCATCGTCAGCGTGGTGAGCGCCACTGCCAGGCCGGCGCAGATCGCCACCCTCAGGCTGGCGTTCCGAGTCAGGCTGCCGCCGATATTGCCGTTGTGCGTGATTGTGCTCATGGTCGTTCTCCAACAGATTTCGGTCCCGCGTTCTTGTGTGCTACTCATCATGTGTGCTAGTTAACTACAACACTATAACTAAGTCAAGCCCTTTTGGAAGGCGGTTGCCGCGAGCGCCAATCTCACTAAAATCAGCGCTCTTTTTCCGCTGGAGTCCCCATGAAGCAGCCCTTGAACGTCGCGATCACCGGCGCGGCCGGCCAAATCGGATACGCCCTCGCCTTCCGCGTCGCAGCAGGCGGCATGCTCGGTGCCGATCAGCCGATCAATCTGCACCTGCTGGAGATCACCCCGGCGCTGCCGGCGCTGGGCGGCGTGGTGATGGAGCTCAACGACTGCGCGTTCCCGACGCTGAACAAGGTGACCGCCAGTGATACCGCCGCAGTCGCGTTCCGCGACTGCCACGTGGCACTGCTGGTCGGGGCTCGGCCGCGCGGGCCGGGCATGGAACGTAAGGACCTACTGCTGGCGAATGCGCAGATCTTTTCCGCCCAGGGCCGCGCACTCAATGAGGTTGCCGATGCGGCCGTGCACGTGCTGGTGGTCGGCAATCCCGCCAACACCAATGCACTGATCGCCAGCCGCAACGCGCCGCGTATCGACCGGCGCCGCTTCACTGCGATGACGCGCCTGGATCACAACCGCGCGCTGTCGCAGCTGGCGCAGAAGACCGGCACGCACGTCAATGCGGTGAAGCGCATGATCATCTGGGGCAACCATTCCGCCACCCAGTATCCGGACATCAGCCACGCGCTGGTCGATGACCGGCCCGCCAAGGGACTGGTCGAACAGCAATGGCTCGAGCACACCTTCATTCCCACCGTGCAACAACGCGGCGCGGCGGTGATCAAGGCACGCGGCTCATCCTCGGCCGCCTCGGCCGCCTCGGCCGCGATCGATCATGTACGGCTGTGGATGCTCGGCACCGCCGAAGGCGACTGGACCAGCATGGGAGTACCCTCGGATGGCAGCTACGGCATCCCGGAAGGTGTGGTCTACTCGCACCCGGTGACCTGCAAACAGGGCGAGTACCAGATCGTGCAGAACCTGGCGGTCGATGATTTCAGCCGCAAACGCATGCAGCTGTCCGAAAACGAATTGCGCGAGGAGCGCGAGGGCGTCAAGACGCTGCTCGGATAACGGAAGCAGATACATGGTCGGCGCGATCATCACCGTGTTGTTCATCGTCGCGCTGCTGTATCTGGCGCATCGGCGCGCGGCGCTGCCGGCGTTCGCGGCGAGCTTCACGATCCTGCTCGCCGCCTACACCGCGCTGGGCAGTCCGGCGCCGGTGTGGAAGGCCATCCTGTGGGTGGCGCTGATCGCGCTATGGCTGCTGAACGTGCGGCCGCTGCGCATCGCGCTGATCAGCCGGCGCTTCATGCGTACCTACCGGCGGCTGCTACCGACCATGTCCGCTACCGAGCGCGAGGCACTCGAGGCGGGCACGGTGTGGTGGGACGGAGAACTGTTCACCGGCCGGCCGGACTGGCGCAAGCTCGCCGATGCGGCGCCGCCGGCGCTGTCGGCCGAGGAGCAGGCGTTTCTCGACGGTCCGTGCGAGACACTGTGCGGCATGCTCGATGACTTCGACATCACTCACCGCCGCGGCGATCTGCCGCCCGCGGTGTGGGACTACCTCAAGTCGCAGGGCTTCTTCGCGCTGATCATTCCCAAGCGCTACGGCGGGCGGGAATTCTCCACATTTGCCCACTCGTGCGTGCTGGTGAAGCTCGCCAGCCGCAGTGTCACCTGTGCCTCGACCGTGGCGGTGCCGAACTCGCTCGGCCCGGCGGAGTTGCTGGTGCATTACGGCACCGAAGAGCAGAAGGACTATTACCTGCCGCGGCTGGCGAGCGGGGAAGATGTTCCCTGCTTCGCGCTGACCGGGCCGCGCGTCGGCTCGGATGCGGCGGCGATCCCCGACACCGGCGTCGTGTGCCACGGCTTGTGGCAGGGGCGCGAGGTCCTGGGGCTGAAGCTCAATTTTTCCAAGCGCTACATCACGCTGGCGCCGATCGCCACCGTGGTCGGGCTGGCCTTCCGGATGTTCGACCCGCAGCATCTGCTCGGCGAGCAGGTCGACATCGGCATCACCTGCGCGCTGATTGCGCGCGATACCCCGGGCATCGACATCGGCCGCCGCCACTTTCCGCTGAATATCCCGTTCCAGAACGGCCCGGTACGCGGCCGCGATGTGTTCGTGCCGCTCGATTGCATCATCGGCGGCCTGGCGCGGGCCGGCTCGGGCTGGCGCATGCTGGTGGAACAACTCTCGGTCGGTCGCTGCATCTCGCTGCCGGCCAACGCCACCGGCGGGGCGCTCGCTGGCGTGTTCGCCACCGGCGCCTACGCGCGCATCCGCCGGCAGTTCAACATGCCGGTGGGCCGCTTCGAGGGCGTGGAGCAGTCCATCGCGCGCATGGTGGGTCTGAGCTACATCATGGAAGCCGCGCGCAGCGTCACCACCGCGGCAATCGACGGCGGCGAGAAGCCGGCCGTGCCGGCCGCGATCCTGAAGTATCACCTCACCGAGATGGGGCGGCGCGTCGCCAACGATGCGATGGACGTGCATGGCGGCAAGGGCATCATGCTGGGGCCACACAACTACCTGGGGCGCCACTATCAGTCGATCCCGATCGCGATCACGGTCGAGGGCGCCAACATCCTCACGCGCAACCTGATCATCTTCGGCCAGGGCGCAATCCGCTGTCACCCCTATGTGCTGCGCGAGATGAACGCGGCCCGTGATCCCGACCGGCCGCGTGGCGTGGTCGCGTTCGATCGGGCGTTGTTCGGCCATATCGGCTTCGCGATCTCCAACGCGGTACGCTCGCTGCTGATGGCACTGACGTTCGCGCGCTTCGAGGCGGTGCCGCAGTCCGGTCCCACGCGCCGCTACTACCAGCACATCGCGCGCTTCAGCGCCTCGTTCGCGCTCGCGACCGATATCGCGATGCTGACGCTGGGCGGCTACCTGAAGAAAAAAGAGACCATCTCGGCGCGGCTGGGCGACGTGCTGTCGATGATATACCTGGCGTCGATGGTGCTGAAGCATCACGCCAATCGCGGCCGGCCCGACGAGGAGCTGCCGATCGTCGAGTGGGCATGCCGTGAGCTGCTCTACCAGGCGCAGGAACAGCTGCACAGCGTGTTGCGCAATTTCCCGAGCCGCCCGCTCGCGGCCCTGGCGCGCCTGCTGGTATTCCCGCGCGGACTGACTTACTTTGCACCGGCCGATCAGCTCGGCCGCCGCGTAGCCGGCCTGGTCATGACCGACACGGCGACACGCACGGCACTGAGCCGCTTCATCTACCGTACGGTCGAGCCCGGCAACCCGTTGGGCGCACTGCAGCAGGCACTCGAACGCGCAGACCAGGCCGAGCTGTTGGAGAAAAAATTGCGGGTCGAAGGGGTCAAGACCGGCCGGGTGACGGCCCTCGATCTGCCCGCGCAGATCGAGCAGGCCCGCGCGCTCGGCATCCTGTCCGAGCAGGAGGCTCTCGCGCTGGCCGATTATGACCGGCGCGTCATGGAGATCATCAATGTGGATGATTTTGCAGCGCAGGAGCTCGGTATGGAACCGGAACCTCACCCCGCCGAGGAATCAAATGAGCCTGCCGATGTACCAGCCGTGATGGCCGAGTAATGGGTTGATGCCATGCTGAAGCCGCAATGTACCTGAGCTTCTTCGGGCTGGCAGAGAAGCCGTTCGCGATCACTCCGGATCCGCGCTATCTGTACTTGAGTGCGCGGCATGCCGATGCGCTCGCGCATCTGGTGTACGGCATCAACGAGGCCGGCGGCTTCATCCAGCTTACCGGCGAGGTCGGCACCGGCAAGACCACCACCATTCGATCGCTGCTCGCGCGCGCGCCGAAGAATGCCGAGATTGCGCTGATTCTCAATCCGCGGCTGTCGGCCACCGAGTTCCTGCGCTCGCTGTGCGAGGAGCTGGGGCTCGGCGTCACCGATAGTGCCGAGAGCAATACCAAGGAGCTGGTCGATCTGCTCAACCGCCACCTGTTGCGCACGCACGCGCAGGGCCGGCGCGTGGTGCTGATCGTCGATGAGGCACAGGACCTGGCGCCGGAAGTGCTCGAGCAGATTCGGCTGCTCACCAATTTGGAGACCGAGACGCAGAAGCTGCTGCAGATCATCCTGATTGGGCAGCCTGAGCTGCGCACGCTGCTCGCACGCCAGGACCTGCGCCAGCTCGCGCAGCGTATCACCGGCCGCTACCATCTCGCCCCGCTGTCACGCGAGGAGACCTCGGCGTACGTTCGCCACCGTCTGCGCGTGGCCGGCGCCACCGCCGAGATTTTCTCGCGCGCGGCGCAGCGAGAGGTTTTCCGCGTCAGCGGCGGCATACCGCGCGTGATCAACATTGTGTGCGACCGCGCGCTGCTCGGGGCCTACACGCTGGACGTGCACACGGTGCCTGCCAATCTGGTGCGCCGTGCCGGCGGCGAGGTCTTCGGCAGCGAGCTCGCCCCGGCGTGGATGCCAGTGCTGCTGGCGGCCGTCGCGGTAGTGGTGCTGGCTGGCAGTGCGCTGGCGGTGCGTCGCTATGCGCCGCAGCTATGGCCGGCGGGCGCCGCGCGCGCGTCCAGTGCGAGCAGCACCGCCGAACCCGTCATCGCCGACGCTTCGGCAAGGGCCATACCGACGGCCACACCGTTGCGGCCGGCGGCAACGGTGACATCTGTGGCGACGGCGCCGACGCTCGCCGCGCTGCTGGCGGCAGACCATGCCGGCAGCGGCAGCAGTACCGACAGCGCCTTTGCCGCGCTGTTGCAACTGTGGAAGGCACGCTATGTTCCCGGCAAGGCCGATGGCTGCAAACAGGCGGCCCAGCAGGGGCTGCAGTGTCTGCGGCAGCGCGGCTCACTGGCGCAGCTGCGGCTGCTGAATCGCCCGGCGATCCTGATGCTCGACGACGACAGCGGCGTGGCGCACCAGGCGGTGCTGCGCGCGATCGGCGAGGACAGCGTGGAGCTGCAGATCGGCGATCACACCGCCACCATCGGCGTCGCGGATCTGACGCACTACTGGTTCGGTGAATTTGTGTTGCTGTGGCACCCGCCCGTCAGGAATGCCCGTGCGCTGCAGGCGGGCATGCGTGGCGCACAGGTGCGTCGGCTGCGCCGGCAGCTCGAGCTCTGGCGCGGCCTGCCGCGACCTGCTGCTGGCGGCAATCTCTATGATGCGGGCCTGGTGCGGCTGGTTGAGCAATTTCAGCGCGTCAACCGCCTGCAGGTCGACGGCATCGCCGGCATCGACACACAGGTGGTCCTGGATGCGGCGCTGGCCGCACCCGGATCGCCACTGCTGCAGGCGCGGGCGGCTGCGCCGCGCATCATCCGAGGTGGCTGATGTCTTTCATCCTGGACGCGCTGAAGAAATCCGAAGCCGAGCGTCAGCGCCAGGCCGGCCCCACGCTGCTGGAGCTGCGCATCACGCGCCCACGGCGGCGCTACCCGCTGTGGTCGTGGCTGGTAGGCGCATTGTTGGCAGCCAACGCCGCGGTGCTGCTGACCTTCCTGGTGCGTCGGCCGGTGGCAGCTCCTGCAGGCCGCTTGGGCTCTGTGACCGCGGCCGCGCCGGCTGCCGGTGCCGCGGCGAGCGCCGCGCCTGTTGGCCCCGTGCCGGCGACCCCCACACCAGCGGCGATCGCTCGACCAGTGCCGGCCGCGCAGGCTGGCGAGGCCACCACCGCTGCGCCGAGCCAACACGATGTGGCCCAAACCCGGATACCACCCCTGGCCGCCCAGCCGGCCCAAGGCGCCGCCGCGCGCGGCAGCGCCAGGCGCAATCCCGCTGACTACGAGCCGGCGCTGCCGGCCACTCACGCGGCCCAGCCCGGCGCTGCGGATTACTCCAGTCTGCCGAGCCTCAGCCAGATCGGCGGCAACATCCCGTCAATGCAACTGGACCTGCTCGACTACTCCGCGCTATCCAGCGAGCGCTACGCGCTGATCAACATGCACCGGGTACGCGAGGGCGATGCACTGCCCGACGGTGCCAAAGTCCTCGCCATCACCCCCAATGGAGTGGCGATGGACTATCGCGGCCAGCAGTTCCTGCTGCGCCCGGGCGGCACCGCGCGGTAACGATCGCCTCAGGCGGTTTGCTTCATCAGCCCGTGCAGATCGAAGCTCGCATCTGCGACCTGCTCCATCGATGGCAATACGTCGTGGTCGAGCAGACGCTTGGCGAGCATGTGATCCGAGATACGGTTCAGCGAGTCCACCGCCACCAGACGCCCGGCGCTGAAATAAAATGCCGAGAATGCCGGCTTATTCAGATCGCCGCGCGTGATGACCTGGTCATAGCCGTGGCTCAGGCCCGCCATCTGCAGCTTCACTTCGTATTGATCGGACCAGAACCACGGGGTGGCGCAGAACACCCGCTTGCGGCCCATCAGCGCCGCGGCGGCCGACTTGCCCTGTTCGACCGCATTCTGGACCGACTCCAGCCGCTGCAGGCGCCCGTCCGGCAGACGCCGTGCGGTACAGTCGCCTGCGGCCGCGATCAGCGGATCGCCGGTACGCGAGCATTCATCCACGATGATGCCGCGATCGCACGCCAGGCCAGCCTCGCGGGCGATCCGATCATCCGGCGCGACACCGATGCCTACGACCACGCAGCCGGCCGGAAACTCGCGGCCGTCGGCAGTCTGCACCAGCTCGACCCGGCCGCCGCTGCCGCGCAGTTCCACCACCTGTGCATCGAACACGAATTCGACCTGGTGGGCGCGGTGTACTCGTTCGAACGCCTCGGAGATGACCGGTGCGGTGACGCGTGACATCAGCCGCGACAGCCCTTCCAGTACCGTGACCTCGGCGCCGAGCTTGCGTGCTCCGGCGGCCACCTCCAGTCCGATGAAACCGCCGCCGATGACGACCACGCGCCGATGCTCGGCGGCGCAGCGGCGGATCGCCCCGGCGATCGCCTGCGAGTCGGCGATGCCGCGCAGATACAACACGCTCTCCAAGGTGGCCCCCGGGACCGGCAATGTACGTGGCAGCGAGCCGGTCGCGAAGGCCAGCTTGCCGTAGCGCAGGCGCTCACCGTTGCCAAGCGTGATTTCGGCCGCGCGCCGGTCGACCGCGGCCACGCGCGCCTCGAGCTTGAGATCGATTCGACGTCGGGCGAGCGCCTCGGCGCCGCGCAGCGCGAGCGAGACCGGATTGCCGCCGCCGCCGTCAGCGAGCCACTTCTTGGACAGCGGTGGGCGCTGATAGGGGGGGTGCGGCTCCTCGCCGATCAACGACAGCTCGCCGCCGAACCCCTCCTGACGCAGCGATTCGGCGATCTGCACGCCGGCCTGGCCGGCTCCTACGATCAGAATGGGTGCCTGTGAATTCATGGATTCCGTTCAGCTCTGACGTTCGGGGAACTGCACCGTCAGGCCATCGAGCTGCGGCCGGACGATCAACTGACAGGACAGGCGACTATTGTCGCGCCGTTCAGCCGCGACGTTGCCCAGCATCAGCAGCTCGTCTTCCGACGGCAGCGGCAGCTGGTCCAACCAGGGCTCCTGCACGTAGCAATGGCAGGTCGCGCAGGCCAGGTTGCCGCCGCACTGGGCCTCGATGCCCTCGATGCCGGCCTCCATCGCTGCGCTCATCACCGTGCGGCCGCTCTTGACCTCGAGCGTCACGGCGTGCCCGTCAGGCTCAATATACGTGACTCTCGGCACCGGCCACCAGACTGGATGGGGACATAACCAATAGGTTACCGTCCCAGGCGGCCAGACGGCACCCACCCGGCAACATTTTTGCGCCCGCCTGGGATAGAATATCTCCCCCGAAATCATGAGGAGCGCTGACTGCCCTCAATGACCGGGCTCCATGTCGACCCTGTCTCGTCCTGCTCGTCCGGGCGGGCTGCGTCGACCTCAGCTTCCGTGGACACCCATGCTCTCGACTTCCAATGTCGCGCTCCAATTTGGCGCCAAACCGCTGTTCGAGCAAGTCACCGTCAAGTTCAGTGCCGGCAATCGCTATGGGTTGATCGGAGCGAACGGCTGCGGCAAATCCACCCTGATGAAGATCCTGGGAGGAGAGCTGGAGCCCAGTGTGGGCGACGTCATGCTCCAGGCGGGCCTGCGGCTCGGGAAGCTCAATCAGGATCAGTTCGCCTACGAGGGCGAGCGCGTGCTCGATGTCGTGATGCAAGGACACGGGGAGATGTGGCAGGCCATGCAGGAGCGTGATCGGATCTATGCCGATGCGCAGGCCACGGATGTCGACTTCATCACAGCGGCGGAGTTGGAGGGCAAGTTCGCCGAGTACGGCGGCTACAATGCCGAAGCGCGCGCCGCCGCCCTGCTGGTGCAGGCCGGTATCGCAGAATCGTTTCACCATGGCTCAATGCGTGAGGTGGCGCCGGGTTTGAAGCTGCGCGTGCTGCTCGCGCAGGCGCTGTTCTCCAAGCCCGATGTGCTGCTGCTGGATGAGCCGACCAACAACCTGGATATCCATTCGATCGGATGGCTCGAAGGGGTGATCAACGCCTACGACGCCACCATGATCATCATCAGCCACGATCGTCACTTTCTCAACCAAGTGTGCACCCATATCGCGGACCTGGATTTTCAGCAGCTGCGGGTCTATCCCGGTAACTACGATGACTTCATGCTGGCGTCCAGCCAGGCGCGTCAGCGGGTCGAGGCCGCCAACGCCAAGGCGCAGGACAGGATTTCGGATCTGCAGGAGTTCGTGCGACGCTTCTCGGCCAATGCATCGAAGGCACGCCAGGCGACCTCGCGCCGCAGGCAACTCGACAAGATCCGGCTCGAGGAGATCAAGCCCTCGTCGCGCCAGAACCCGTACATCCGCTTCGAACAGGCGAGGAAGCTGTACCGTTCGGCAGTATCGGTGCAGAAGCTGTGTTTCAGCTATCCGGACGCCCGGGTCGAGGTGCTGCGCGACGTCAACTTTACGGTCGAGGCCGGCGAGCGGATCGCCGTCATTGGTCCACATGGCGTGGGCAAGACGACGCTGATGCGCTGCCTGGCCGGTGATCTGTCGCCCTCGGCGGGCAGCATCAGCTGGGCCGAAAGCGCGCAACCGGGCTACATGCCGCAGGACCCGCAGGCCGAATTCGCGGTAAAGATGAGCTTGTTCGCATGGATGTCCCAGTTTACCGGCCGGGCGGATGACGACCAGATCGTGCGCGCGACGCTGGGGCGACTGCTGTTCTCCGGCGACGAGACCAAGAAGTCCGTCCAGGTGCTCTCGGGCGGGGAAAAGGGACGCATGATCTACGGCAAACTGATGCTCGCCAGGCCCAACGTGCTGCTGCTGGACGAGCCCACCAACCACATGGACATGGAAACCATCGAATCGCTGCAGATCGGGCTGGAGAAATACCCCGGCACGCTGATCTTCGTCTCCCACGACCGGGTGTTCGTCGGTGCCCTGGCCACCCGCATCATCGAGCTGCGAGCAGACGGCAGCGCCGCGGATTTCAAGGGTACCTATGACGAGTACGTCGAATCGCGGGGGATCGCGGCGTAGCGGATTACCAGAGGGGCCGCCATCTTGGTTTGCCCATTCCTCTGCTTTGACGGATGTCGCGACTGCTGGCCTTGGTTGATCATCACGACCGCGACCGTCGAACGGCCATACATCTTCACCGCCGCTGCTTCAAGGTGCATTGAGCAGCAGCGGCAGCTCGATATTGCGCTCGGCCGAGAGCATCGGCATCAGGTTGTAGAACTGAAAGACGAAGCCCACATGTCCGGGGGCCGGAAGGTGCCCACGTCCTCGAAGGTCCAACTCTTACTGCCATTCTTTTGAGGCGTTTGCGCTAACAGCGGAATCTGGTCGCCCACCTTCCAGTGGTACTGGTCCTGCAGGAGCGAGCTGACGAGCGCTCCCAGCTGCTGGGTGGGGCGTTGATAGGTGGCACCGACAAGGTTACAAGGATAGATGTGCTTGACGCCCGGTACGGCCGCGATGCGTTGCTCCAGCCCCATAGGCAGGGTCGTGCCTGCGTCGGCTGGCAAGACCCCTCTGGTGGCCCGGCCGGTCACGATGGCGGCGGAGCCTGCACGTGCACCGGTATGTAGGCTGGCGCCGATTCACCTGGGAACTGCACAGTATGGTCGGATTTTGGCTGTTCGCACTGCTGGCGATGTGGTGCGTCTCGGCCATCTACCTGTCGTTCCCGTATGTGTTCTACAACGCCAGAGATTTTCTGTCCGAGCACGGCATCGGTCCCACCAGCGGACACCGCCTCGACGTGGTCATTGATTGGATGGTGCGGTTGCACTTCGGCCGATCCTTCGGAACCGGTGTCGAAGTGCTGTGGGTGATTGTCGGCCTGGCGCCGTGTGTGCTGATCGTGACGGGTGCGCTCATGTGGTGGAACCGCATCATTCGTAAGACGATGCATCAGTCCGGAGAGTCCGCGCTAGCCGGCGGGTATGCCACCACAGAGCTGTCGGGGGAGGCCTCGGTCGCCGCTGCTCGTGAGCTCGCTCGAGAGTAGAACGGCGGGGGGCTTGCAGAGGAAGGCCTGCCCGCCCGAGCGCTTTGCTAGCGGTGGTGCGCGCCGGCCGGCACTTTCCTGATGCCCAGCTGATACGCCATGAACGCCCACACATCGGTGGTCTGCGCGATGCGCTTGTCCGTCGGCATGTAATCATGGCTCGTGTTGGTGGCGACACGCAGCAGTATCGGGTTGTCGCAGCTCTGCGCATGCTGCAGCTGCGCGGCGAACTTGTACGAATGGCTCGGCACGACCCGGTCGTCATGGTCAGCCGTGGTCAGTATCGTCGGCGGATAGCAGGTGCCGGGCTTGACGTTCTGCACCGGCGAATACGCGTACAGCCACCTGAAGGCCTGCGCATCATCTGACGCGCCGTATTCCGGCGCCCACAGCGCGCCGCCTGAGAATTTCTGATACCGCAGCATGTCCATCACGCCCGCGCCGCCGTAGGCCGCGCCGAATAGTCCGGGATGTTCGGTGATGCTGGCGCCGACGAGCAGCCCGCCATTGGAATAGCCCTCGATGCCCAGATGCGGCGTCGAGGTGTACCGCTCCCGGATCAGGTATCTCGCGGCGTATGCGAAATCGTCGAATACAGTCTGCTTGTTACCGAGCATGCCGGCCTTGTGCCAGTCCTCCCCGTACTCGCCGCCGCCGCGGATATTGGCCACCGCGTACACTCCGCCCATCTGCAGCCACACCGGCAGGATCGGTGAGAAGCTCGGCGTCACATTGATGTCGAATCCGCCGTAGGCGTACAGCATGGTCGGGTTGCTGCCATCCAGCTGCACGTCCTTGCGCGCGGTGATGAACATCGGCACGCGCGTGCCGTCCTTGGAGTGATAGAAAACCTGGCGTGTGACGTAGTGCGACGGGTCGAACGCCACTTTCGGTTTGGCAAACACCGTGGTCCGGCCGTCCTTCAGGTCGTAGCGGAACACCGTCGTCGGATACAGGTACGAGGTGAAGCCGTAGAACAGCTCCGGCGTGTCATTGCGGGCACTGAGACTGGTGATCGAACCGATGCCGGGCAGCACCAGCTTTGCCTTCGCAGTGCCGTCGCTGGCGAACAGCCGCACCGCGCTCTTTGCGTCGACCAGATCGTTC
>Ga0307374_10011483_pt1 | contig 12588 bp, 11 predicted proteins | sample OX3MG_FD_202532 | JGI IMG/M metagenome (GOLD analysis project Ga0307374, IMG submission 202532) | Soil microbial communities from Risofladan, Vaasa, Finland - OX-3 | ecosystem: Environmental > Terrestrial > Soil > Coastal area > Acid sulfate soil | place: Finland: Risofladan, Vaasa | collected...
CGCCGCAGGTGCGTCCGTGGAAGGAGTTGTGCAGGGCGATGATTTCGATCTTGTCGGGCGCGATCTTCTGTCCCAAGCTGCGCGCGACCTTGATGGCGCCTTCGGCCGCCTCGGCGCCGCCCACGGTGAAAAACGCGCGCTCCATGCCGCTCAGCGCGGTGAGGCGCTGGGCCAGCAAGCCCTGGTAGGGGTTGAGGTAGAGGTTGGAGCTGTGGATGAGGAGTTTGCTTTGCGCTCGGATCGCCGCCAGCACGCGGGGATGCGCGTGCCCCAGGGCGTTGACGCCGATGCCGGTGATGAAGTCGAGGTACTTCTTACCATCACTGGCATAGACAAAGACGCCTTTTCCGCGCACCAGCATGAGCGGGATGCGGGTATAGGTCGGGATGAGGTAGTGAGCCTCCAGATCCTGGGCTTGAGCGAGATCCAATACAACCTCCGAAAAGTTTCAGAGTACCAGTTTAATAGCCTAACCGCTTATCAACCAGTGGTTCCGGGGTTGCACCGGAAAGAAACCGTGCAAGATGGCGGCCGAGCAGCTCCACTTGCCGGTCCCAGGCGCCGGGGCTGGAGGCGCCGACGTGGGGCGTGATCAGCACCCGCGGGGAGCGCCACAGGGGCGAATCGGCGGGCAAAGGCTCATGGCGGAACACATCCAGGCCGGCCCCGGCGAGGCGCCCGGAAGCGAGCGCGCGCGCCAGCGCCGCTTCATCCAAAGCCGCGCCACGGCCCACGCTGAGCAGGTGGGCGGAGGGACGCATCAGGGCGAGTTCGGAGGCGCCGATGACGGACTGCGTCTCCGCCGTGTTGGGCAGGGCCAGGATGACCCAGTCGGCCGCAGGCAGCAGGCGGGGCAGGTCGGCCAGGGTATGCAGGGCGGTGCAGCCCGGCGGCAGGGCGGCGTCGGCATCGGGGGGCCGGCGCCGAACGCCAATCACCTGTATCTCGAACGCCGCCAAGCGCACCGCCAACGCCCGGCCGATGTGGCCCATGCCCAGCAGCAGTGCGCTGGTGCCGGCGACAGCGGCGACGCTCTCAGGCCAAGCGGCGATATCCCAGCGCCCCTCGGCCTGCTGGCGGATGGCGGCGGGCAAGCCCCGTGCCAGCGCCAACAGCAGCGCGGCGGTGTGCTCGGCGACGATGGTGGCATGCACGCTGGCGGCGTTGGTGACGGCGATGGGGCGGGCGATCAGTTCGGGGGAGAGGAGTTGGTTGACGGCGGCCGCGGGGGAGTGAATCCAGCGTAGCCGGGGGGCGGCGGCGAGCAGTGCCGGGTCGAGCTGCCAAGCGACCACGGCCTCGGCGGCGGCGAACACGGCGCCGGCCGCGGCTTGTTCCTGGGGCGTGGCCGGGGCCGTGTCGGAGGGTCCCAAGTATTCGACGAATTTCACTTCCGGAAACTCCGCCCGCAGACGCGCGGTGGCGGAATCCGGCCAGCGCCAGACGGCGACGCTGCCCCGGCTTTTGGTGGCGATGACGACGCGCATGATAGTTCAGTGTATCTGGATGCGCGAAAAAGCGCCCCCCCGCCGGCGAGCGGCGAGGGGGCGCGGGATGCAGTGCATACAGATCGCGCTGCGTTTATGCGTTGAGGCGCGGTTTGCGCAGGGCAGCGCCCACCCCCAGCGTGCCCAGCCCCAGCAAGCCGATCAGCTCCAGCGGGGAGGCGGTGGCGGGCATTTTTTGGCCGGCGTTGGGCGTTTGGGCGCCAGCGGCGGGGGCGGCCGGGTTGGCGCCGGCGTTGTTGTTCTGGTTTTGGTTCGGTTGCGAACCGGAGGAGTTGGGGGCTTGGCTGGGAGCCTGAGCCATCGCCATCCCCGCCGATACCACAACCGCGAGGCCGATCATTTTCAGTTTGTTCATGATGTGAATCTCCGTTGATGTGGAATGCCTCTGCAGGGGGCCGGTGGCGCGCGCCTCCACTGAACTCCAGAGGGAATTGACAGCGGTTGGGATGCATGGGGCCGTGGGCGTGGCTGTGCGCCGCCGCGATCCACTCTCGATTGCAGATTAATTTAGCCGCGGAGCCGGGACCAGAGACCTTTGCGTTTGCTCTCCGCCAGGCTGGGGGCGAAGGGCAGGTCCTCATCCAGCAGGACCGCCATGGGGTTGGCGGAACAGAGCGCTTGCGCGGTCTCGGGGCCGGCTTCTTTTTCGACGAAGTCGTAGGCGCGGCTGATGCGGGGGGCGCGCTGCTCGGCGGAGTGTCCGTCGGAGGCGATGAGGTGCGCCCAGCCGCGCTGCAGCATCTCGGCGCTGAACTGTTCGGCACGCTTTCCGAAGCGCCCTGCAAACGACGACGCCGTCACTTGGGCGTAGCAGCCCAGGCGCAGGTACTCGAGCAGGGTATTGGGGTGTTGCTGGAACACGGGGTTGCGCTCCGGATGCGCGAGCACGGGGGACAGTCCCAAACGGCGAAAATCCTCCAACGCTTTGCCCATGGAAGCGCGCTCGAAAAACTCTGGAAATTCGCACAGGATGTAGCGGCTGCCGTTGAGCGAGTACAGCCGGGGGTTGGCTAGCGCGGCTTGCACATTTTCGAAGCTGAGGTGGAGTTCACACCCGGAAGCCAGCCGGACGCGGTCACCGAGCGCGGCCTGCATCTGCTCGCGCAACACCGCGACGCGCTCAGGCTGGTAGCTCCACTGGTAGTTGGCGTGGGAGGTGGCGATGATGTGCGTGGTGCCATCGGCGATGGCGGTCTCGGCCATGGCGAGAGCGGCCTCCATGTTGGCGGGACCGTCGTCGAGGCCGGGGAGCAGGTGGATGTGGGTATCCACCCAGCCTTTTGGCCAGCTAGGTTGGGAGGAGGAGTTGGCGTCGCCCATAATATGCGGAAATCGAATCAATATCGAAATTGGTCGCGTTGGCGCCGGAATCGCCACAAGGTTTCCCGGTGAGTGGCAAATCGCTGTTTGAACGCTTGCTCCCCGGTCAGGAAGTCAAAGTACAGCCCTGCACTCATGGTGAGGCGCACGACGGCGAATAGCAAGAGGATGCCGGGCGAGAGCTGCGCCAGTTCGGGATCGTAGCTGATCATGTAGGCGTAGCGGGTGGAGTTGAAGCGCCAGCACAGGAGTCCGCTCATGAGGCGATCCCGCAGCCGCAGACTCCACAATTCGACCAGTGTGGGTGCGGACTCGAGCATGCGTTCCAGCCAGCGTTGCTCCAGCGCCCCGAGCACGTTGGTCTGGCCATGGGTGGTGAGGAGCTGGGCCTTGCGCTCCAGCATCCAGTGCAGCAGCCGCTGCTGTTCCGCCGGCTGGGTGGGGTGATCGAGGTGTGCGCCGAGCCGCTGGGCGCGGCGCCACCGCGCGGCAGCGTGCCGGTGTTCGGTCTCCACCTCGGGGTCGGAGGGGTGGCGGCGGGGGGCGGCGGTGAACACCTCGCCCCCACCCCCGAGGCGGTGCCAGAAGGCGGTGAACGGCGAGCCGGTGCGCACGCCCGTGATCTGCAATGAACTCCAGGAGCGGCGGGCGATCCACGCGGCGGCGCGGCTTTGCTCTGCCGCTGGGCAGCCGGCCGCACCGATCACGTCAATGTAGTCGAAGAGGCCTTCGCCCAGCGGCATCAGCGTGGAGCCGCGGAAGGCCACCGGGAGGATGAGTTGGCCGTCGGACCAAACCTGGACGTCCACGTCCTGGCCAAACACCTCCGCCCAGCACCGGGCGAAGGGAAACGTCTGAAACACCGAGCCCGGCGCACGCCGCGCGGCGTCTTCCCAAGCCGGGGCGATGGGGGCGAGGTCGGATCCGGCGATACAGCGCCAGCAGCTCACGCTGCGGTTGGATGCGGAAACCAGGGGCGAGCCACGAATGCCCGCTCGAAGTTGAAACTACTCCAGGCCTTCGCGCCGGTAGTTGGGCGCTTCCTGGGTGACGATGACGTCGTGGACGTGGCTCTCGCGCAGTCCGGCATTGGAAATGCGGATGAAGCGGGCGCGCTGCTGGAACTCGGCGATGGTGCGGCAGCCGCAGTAGCCCATGCCCGCCCGCAAGCCGCCCACGAGTTGATGCACCATGGCCGCCAGCGGCCCTTTGTAGGGGACGCGCCCTTCGATGCCCTCGGGGACCAACTTTTGGCTGCGGTTGGCGTCCATGCCTGCGGCCGAGGGATCGGTCAACTGCTGGCCATACCGTTCCGCCGAGCCCGCCTCCATGGCGGCGAGCGAGCCCATGCCGCGGTAGCTTTTGAACGAGCGCCCCTGGAACAGAATGATTTCCCCCGGGCTCTCGTGCGTGCCGGCGAACATGCTGCCCATCATGACCGCGCTGGCGCCGGCGGCGATGGCTTTGCTGATGTCGCCGGAGAACTTGACTCCGCCGTCGGAGATCACGGGCACGGGGGCATCGCTGCCGGCGAGTTCCTGACTGGCGCGCACGACCGAGGAGATGGCCGTGATCTGGGGCACGCCGGCGCCGGTGACCACGCGCGTGGTGCAAATGGAGCCAGGGCCGATGCCGACTTTGATGCCGTCGGCGCCGGCGGCGATCAGGTCCCGCGCGCCCTCATAAGTGGCGACGTTGCCGGCCAGAATATCTACATTGGGCAGCGCGGCCTTGAGCTGGCGGACTGCGTCCAGGACGCGGCGCGAGTGGCCGTGGGCGGTGTCGATGGCGATCACATCCACTTTTTTCAGCGCCAGCTCCTGCGCCCGTTCCAGAAAATCGCCGGTGGCCCCCACCGCCGCCGCCACGCGCAGGCGGCCTTGGCCATCCTTGGCGGCGAGCGGGTACTTCAGTTTTTTCTGGATGTCCTTGACCGTGATCAGGCCCTTGAGCATGTAGTGTTCGTCGACCACCAGCAGCTTCTCGACCCGGTGGCGGTGCAGAATCGCCTCGGCCTCCTCCAGCGTGGTGCCCACCGGGACGGTGATCAGGTTGTCCTTGGTCATCACCTCGCCGATGGGAATGTCGGTACGGGTCTCGAAACGCAGATCGCGGTTGGTCAGAATGCCGACCAGCTTCCCCTGCCGGGTCACCGGCAGACCGCTGATCTTGTACTTGCGCATCATCTCCAGCGCCTCGGCAATCTTCTGTTCCGGCCCCATGGTAACCGGATCCACGATCATGCCGCTCTCGGAGCGTTTGACCTTGTCCACCTCGTCGGCTTGGTGTTCGATGCTGAGGTTGCGGTGGATGACGCCGATGCCGCCCTGCTGGGCCAGGGAGATGGCGAGGCGGGCTTCGGTCACCGTGTCCATGGCGGCCGAAAGGATGGGAATGTTGAGGCGGATGCGGCGGCTGAGCGAAGTCGAGGTTTCCACCTCGGTGGGGAGCACCTCCGAGTACGCGGGGACGAGCAGGACGTCATCAAACGTCAGCGAGTCGGGCACGGGAAGTTCGATCATAGTGGCGTGGGCTCTGGGGGTAAAAGCTCTATTTTAGAGCATCCGCTCCGCCACAACGAGGGGCGCACCCCCTTTTGCCGAAGTTGTATCCGTTGCCGACCCAAGCGCCTCAACGCACCGAGCCCCCGGAGCTGCACGCCCGGGGGCTCGGTATCGACTTACGGCGGGAAATGCGCGGGCACCTCCCCACCGTCTCCAGGATGAGGATTAATTCAGTTTCACGTTACCGGGGGCGTCGTCGGCCTTGAGATCACCCAGCGCGTACTGCGTGCCAGCCAGCAGCTCCTCCAGATAGGCGGTGTTGGAATAGACGTGTTCGTCATGGCCGTGGGCCTGATAAAAGACCCGGCCCTTGCCGACGCGATGGATCCAACTCAGCGGATAGAAGTGATCGGGGTTCACCATGTCCTCTTTCGCCTTGTCGGCCGCGCTCATGTCGGCATAGTTGATGCTGGTGAGCACATGCACGTTCTTGGGGTCGAAGCCGGCGAAGGTGTAGGTTTCATCGTGGATGGTGAAATCCCGGCCGTGATAGCCGGCCAGGATGGGGTTGCTGGGATCATCCAGATGGACGTGGATGAGCTGGGGAAAGGGCCAGTGCCACTTGAACCATCCGCCCATCATGGCGCTGAAAGCGGGCCAGGTGCTGGTGGGAGCATCGGCATAGGGCCGCGTGGGGCGGGGGGTGAACGGACCGCGGCGGGCGGCGCTGGTGGCAGCACCGCGGCGGGCTGCCGCTCCGGCACCGCGACCGGCGCCACGCCGGGCGCCGAAAGTGGGCACGCCGCCAGTGTGATAGGAATCGGCGGCGGCGTGGACTCCGATCAAGCCTTTACCGCTGTTGACGAAATCGATGAGCGCCTTGTGGCGTGCCGCGGTGGCGGCCGCGTTGCTGTCGTCCAGAAAGAAGCCGGTGGTGTTGTCCAGCATGATAGCGTCGTACTGGGCGAGGTTGGCGGCGGTGAAATCGGCGAGGTTATAGCTGATGGTGGTGGACCAAGCCCCAGTCTTGTCGCCCAACGCCTTCATCGTAAAGGCGGCCAAAGGGATGTTGGAGTGGACGAAGCCCTTGGCCCGCGCAAAGACAAGAATCTTGCGCGGCTTTTTGGGAACTGCGGGCGCCACCGCAGGCAGCGCATCCTCGACAGCGTAGGTGTCATCGGTGACCGGGATCTCGTTTTGCACCTTGTTGGCGTTGGCGCCGAAGGGGAAGTAGCCCTGTTGCCGCACGTACGCCGGGCCGGTGCGCGGGCTGCGTCCCGGCCCCTGGGCGAGGCCGAAGGCGCCAGCCAAACCTAGAACGGTGACGATCGTCGCCGCAGTAAAAAGAATGTGTCTGTTTTTGTGAGCTGCCTGCACGATGGGTTCCTCCCTATCTCGCAGCACAGAATACACCAAAGTGGGTCGTAGTGGATTAATCGTCGAATAAGCGTCGATTAAGCCGTGAGCCAGAGGTTTTCCGCAAAGGGCCAGGTAGGATCGACCCAGCGCTGGTGCGGCTGGAACCCGCTGTCGGCGGCGAGCAAGTCTAAGTCACCCAAGCGGAATTTGTGGGAGCTCTCGGTCCAGATGGTCTCGCCGCGGCGGAAATGGAGGGGAGCGGCGGCGGCCTCCAGATGGACGACTTGCTCACGGCGGGAGCGGAGGTGCATTTCGATGCGATCATGGCGGAAGCGGACGCGGTGCTGCCAAGCGCGCAGGTCGAAATCGGCGCCCAACTCACGGTTAATCCGGGCCAGCAGGTTGAGGTTGAACGCCGCCGTCACCCCCGCCGGATCGTCATAGGCGGCGAGGAGCTGAGCTTTGGGCTTGACCAAGTCCAACCCCAGCAGCAGGGCGTCGCCCGGCCGCAGGTGGCTGCGAATGGCGCGCAACAGCGCCCGTGCGCCGGCGGGGGCGAAGTTCCCCAGCGTACTGCCCAGAAACAGCACCAGCAAGGGGTGCTGCCGCCACCGCGGAGTATGGCGGCGGGCGGCGGCGGCGGCCAAGCCCTCCAGATACTCGGCGGGCTCGGGGGCGAACTCCAGGCCCGGGAGATCGGCCAACTCGCGCTGCGAGCGTGCCAGTGCCCAGGAGGAGATCTCAATGGGCATGTACAACACTGGTGCGCGGCGGCACAATACCTCCAACAGGGGCCGGGTTTTGCGGGCGCTGCCGCTGCCCAACTCGGCCACCAGGACGGCATCGTCCCTGTCGGCGTGCATGGCGGCGCCGATCGCGCCGGCGTGTTGGCGCAGCAGGCGGATATCGGCGGCGGTGAGGCCGTACTCGGGCAGCGCGCAGATGGCCTCGAACAGGCGCGAGCCCACCTCGTCATATAAGTATTTGCACGGCAGCGTGCGCTGGCCCGGCTGGGTCAGGCCGTCGGCCACGTCGGCGGCGAAGCCGGCGAGGACCGGGTCAATCAGGGGTTGCGGTATCGACACAGCGGAATCCGGCGTAGGCGTAGGGATAACGGGGCTGGAACCAGTTGCGGAAGCTGCGGCGCGCCAAGCAGGCGGCGGTGCGCGCCGAGGCGCCTTTCATGACGTAGTGTTGGCCATCGAAGAAGTTGGCCGAGTAGCCGGGATAAAACGGCATGGGCTGAAAGCCGGGAAAGGGGGCAAACCGGCTCGACGTCCACTCCCACCCATTGCCGAGGAGATCCTCGATGCCCCAAGCGCTGGCGCCGGCGGGGTGGGCCGTGGTGGATACCGGATCCCAGTGCCGGAAGTCGAAGTTGCCGCGGGCGGCGGTGGCGGCGGACGCCCCCCAGGGGAAGGCGCGCTCCTCTCCGCTCGGCGTCGCGTAGGCCATGCGGTGCCATTGTGCCTCGCTGGGCAGAGCCTTGCCTGCCCAAGCGGCGTACGCCTGCGCCTCGGCGTGGGTGACGTAGACGGGCTGGTCCAGCGGCAGCGGCGCCTCGGCGAACATTCCCCGATACCACCAGGCGCCGTCTCTCTGATGCCAAAAATGGGGTGGTGCGGCGCCGGCGGCGACAAAGCCCAGGTAATCGCCGTTGGTGACCTTGAACCGATCCGCCGCAAACGCCCCGACCGGCACGGTGTGGCTATCAAATTCGTTGTCCCATCCAAAGCCGCCGTTGCGCGGCTGGCCCAGGGTGGCGGCGCCGGCGGGGACGGGCAAGGGCGCGGCGGCGTAAGAGCGCGCGGCCGCGATCCGGGGCGCCGGTCCGGCGGTTTTGAGCTCGTACGCCAAGTTGTGGAACAGATAGCAGAGCGTTTCGGCGTGCATCCAGCGGTGTTCGATGGCGACCTGGAGGCGGAGCGCCAACTCAGGATCGAGGCGGGGCGGCAGCGCCGCTTCCATCTTTTCCCGGGCGGAGCGGTTATAGGCCGCCACGGCCTCGACGCCGGGCCAGTCGGCGGGCTGGTCCTGGGGCAGTTCGCCGGCGACCGGATCGATGCCAAAGGCGAAGAGTTGATCCCATGCGGGGTGGAAGGGGGTCAATTCCAGGGCTGGGGACAGAAGGTTCCAGTCGAAGGCTTCCAGATGCCCGAGGTAAAAAATGAGCCGGTGCCGCTCCGGGACCGGTCGTTCGTAGATCGCCGTGGGCAGGATTGCTGTCCATAGCGCATCGCTCGCCGCCTGCGCCTGACGCCAGCGTGCAGTAAGGTTCTGGGGCAATTCTGGGGTGCCGGCGGCCATTCAGTATGTCGATTGGATGCGTTGGACATTCGGAGGTTACCATGAGGGCGTGCTCGAAGTGCTGGGGGTAATGCTGACGCTCGCCGCCGCCGCAGGGCTGGTGATGCTGGCGCGCCGGGCCCCGGGGCCGCAGCCCTACCCGTGGTACGGATGGGTGTGCCTGGGGGCGCTGGGCGGGCTGGAACTGCTTTTGCTCGCCGGACGCGTCCCCGTGGTGGAGACGTTTTTCACCTCATGGATCTGGACCGTCTACATCGGCGCGGTGGATGCGGCCGTGTACAGCTGGCGCGGGGATTCGATGCTGCATCATGCGGCGGCGTTCTGGTCCATGGCGGGGCTGTCGATCCCGGCGTGGTTGATCTTCGAGGCCTACAATTTCCGTCTGCGGAACTGGGCCTATGTGGGATTACCGGGCCATTTTGGGGAGTTGGCGCTGGGGGCGGGGTGGGCGTTCGCGACGATTTTCCCGGGCATTTTTGAAACCGCCGATTTGATCCATGCCAGCTTCGCCCATGGGCTCAGGTGCCGTCCCTGGCGGCGGCGGGTGGGGGCGGCTTGGGTGGCGGCGGGGGTGGTGGTGCTGCTCGTGCCGTTGCTGGCGCCAGCGCGGTGGGGGGGCTACCTGTTTGCGCTGGTGTGGGCGGGGTTCATTCTGTTGTTGGAGCCGCTGCACCGCAATTGGGGCTGGCCCTCGCTGCTCGCCGACCTGGAGGCGGGCCAGCCGGGGCGGGGGGTGGCGCTGCTGCTGGCAGGCGGGGCCTGTGGTTTTTTCTGGGAGTTTTGGAACTACTGGGCGCGCTCGCGCTGGGAGTATATTTTCCCCATTTTGCACCGGTGGCGTATCTTTGCCATGCCGGTGCCGGGATTTTTGGGGTTTCCGCCGTTTGCGTTGGAGTGTTTCGCCCTTTATATCGGGCTGGCCCAGCTCCTATTGCCGCCCGCCTGGCGGGCTGATCTGTTGGCCCACGGCTGCAGCGACGGTGTCCCAGCCGTGAAAGCGGCTTCACGGCCGAGTGAGCGCCGGGGGCGGCACTGACGCCCGGCTCGCGCAGGTATCGCCGGGCGCACAGCCCCCGTGATAGCCTGAACGCCAGTGGTACTCGGGAGGTCACTTGCCCGCGCGCGCCAATTTACGATGGTCACAGTTGAAGGTGGGCATTCTGGTTGCCGTGGCGGCGGCGATCCTAATCGTGGTGGTCTTCGCCTTGACGGGCGAATCGGGCTGGTTCAGTCCCAAGCTGCACCTGCTCACCTTTGTCAACGATGCCGGCGGCATGCGCCCCGGCGCCAGCGTGAACCTGGAAGGGGTGTCGATCGGCAACGTGACCGCCGTGCATCTGGCCGAGCATCCGCCCGACGCCTCCCAACCTGTGCAAATCGACATGAGCGTGACCCAAGGTCACCAGCGCTGGCTGCGGACTGACTCGATGGTGGTGCTGGGCACCGCCGGGCCCTTGGGGGAGACGCTGGTGAACATCAACGCGGGCACGCTGAACGCCCCGCCCGCGCGCAACGGCACGGTGCTGCCGGGCCAGCCCTCGACCGGCATCAACGCCCTGCTCGTCTCCAGCCACGACGTGCTCACCAACGCCAATGTGTTGGAGGAACGCATCGGCCAGATCCTGGACCGGGTGCAGAACGGCAAGGGGTCGCTGGGCCAGCTGTTTTACTCCGATGAGCTCTACACCCGCATGAATGCCATCGCCGGCAACCTGCAAGTGCTGACCGGGAACTTGAATCGCGGCCAGGGCACCATGGGCAAGCTGTTGAGTGACAACACCCTCTATACCAACCTCAACACCACCCTGGATCGGCTCAACGCAACCCTCGACCAGGTCCAGCATGGTTCCGGCACGCTGGGCAAGCTGATGAACGATCCGGCCCTCTACAATCACACCGACCAGCTCGTCACCGGCCTCACCACCACCACCGGCAACCTCAACGCCGGGCGCGGCGCCGTGGGAGCGCTGCTCACCGACTCCCCCACCAGCGCCAAGCTTAAAGACTCGCTGGAGAAACTGGATGCGCTGCTGGCTGGTTTGCAGGCGGGGCGGGGGACCATGGGCAAGCTGTTCAGCGACCCCACGCTTTATACCCATCTCGACGACGTGAGCACCTCCACGCAGGCGCTGCTGGATGCGATTCGCGCCAACCCCAAGAAATATCTGACCATCCACCTCAACATTTTCTGATCCCATGCGCGCGCTGGTCATCGACGACGAACCGCGGTTGGCAGCCAACATCGCCGGCAGCTTGTGGGAAGGTTTCGGTTTGCACGCCGACGTGGCGCTGGATGGCGAGCGGGGATGGGCGTTAGTCAACGCCCCCACGCCCGAGCCCTACGATCTGGTGGTGCTGGATCTCATGCTGCCCAAGTTGGGTGGCCCCGAGTTGCTGCGGCGGTTGCGGGCCAGCGGACGGCGCATGCCGGTGCTGGTGCTCAGCGCCCGCGACGACAAGCCCACCATCGTGGAGTTGCTGGACAGCGGCGCCGATGACTACCTGCCCAAGCCGTTTGATCTGGGCGAGTTGCTGGCCCGCGCCAAGGCGCTGATCCGCCGCAGCCAGACGGCGCCGGCGGCGGAGCTGTGCCGGGGCACGCTGGAGTTGAACCAGTTGCAGCGGCGCGTGCGGCGCGCCGGCCAGGAGATCGTGCTCACGCCGATGGAGTACCGCGTGCTCGAGTACTTGGCGCTCAACGCCGGGCGCGTGGTGCCGAAAGCCGAGATGCTGGCGCACCTCTATGATTTCAGCGGCGACAAGTTCACCAACGTGGTGGAGGTGTACGTGTCGGCCTTGCGGCGTAAAGTGGACGGTCCGTTTGCCGCCAAGATGCTGTTCACCGAGCGCGGCCGGGGCTACGCGCTGCGCGCCGACGTGCCCGGCAACGGCGCGCCCCCACACGACGCGGCCCGTCCCAAGTAGACCATGCCGCGCTCACTCACGGCCCACATCGTTGCCAGCGTGGTGCTGGCGCAACTGCTGTTGGCGGCGGGACTGGTGTGGGCGGGGCTGGTGTTCACGCGGCGGCAACTGCAGCAGGCGTTCAACCTGCACCTGGTGGACCGGACCATGAGCGTGGATGCGCTCGTGCATGACGCGCCGCAGGCGGGGGCGGGAAGCGTGGCCGCCGGCGGCGGCCTGGTGTTCAACGCCGCGCAGGCGCCGCCGCCACGCCGCCTGCGGATTCCGGATTTTTACCAGGTGCGGGATGCGGCCGGGCAGATGGTGGGCTCGGACGTGCCACCGGGGGTGGCCGTGCCCGCGCCGGGCGTGCCGCTGGAAGCGGCGGTGCGACGCCAGCCGTTGCCGGGATCGGAGTTGCAGTACTGGGAGTTCACCTACCGCGGGCAGCGTTACCGGGGCGCGCGCCTGACGGGCGCGCCGCTGTATAACGCCACGCCGGAATTGCGGAAGCCGGCGGTGCGGGTCACCGTCTACTACATGTCGCCGTTGTTGGACTTGCAGCATGAGACGGCGGAAGCCGGCTTCGCCATCGGCGGGGCGAGCCTGCTGCTGGTGCTGCTGACTTCGTGGCTGGCGGCGTGGATGGTGCGGCGGGAGCTGCACCCGCTGCGCGCGTTGGCGCA
>Ga0307374_10011484_pt1 | contig 12587 bp, 10 predicted proteins | sample OX3MG_FD_202532 | JGI IMG/M metagenome (GOLD analysis project Ga0307374, IMG submission 202532) | Soil microbial communities from Risofladan, Vaasa, Finland - OX-3 | ecosystem: Environmental > Terrestrial > Soil > Coastal area > Acid sulfate soil | place: Finland: Risofladan, Vaasa | collected...
TTGGCCGCCCTCAGCCAGCACGCCACCGTCCTCTTCACGCCGTGAAACGCGTGGCGCTGGCCACCGCGCATGTCTCGGATGACCCCGACGAGCCACTGCTCCTCGCCGCGTTGGCGGATGAGGGGATCTCAGCGCGCGCCGTGCCGTGGGACGCCAACGACCCCTTCGACGACGACCTGGTGGTCATCCGCTCCACGTGGGACTACACGACGCGTCGTGACGAGTTCCTCGCCTGGGCCCGTGGCGTGGCACGCCTCGCCAATCCCTATGAGGTCGTGGCCTACTCCAGCGACAAGATCTACCTCGGCGACCTCGCCGCACGCGGACACGCCGTGGTGCCGACGACGTTCGTCGACGTGGGCGACGCGCCGAGCTTCTACGACGGCGATGTCGTCATCAAGCCGCGGGTGGGGGCCGGATCGCGGGATACGGCGCGATATTCGCCGGCCCAACGTGACGAGGCGTGGGCCCACGTGATGCGCCTCCACCAGTCCGGACGCGACGTCATGATCCAGCCCTACGTGGACTCGGTCGATTCGCAGGGTGAGCGCGCCCTGGTCTTCATCGACGGCCAGTACTCCCACGCCATGACCAAGGGTGCGATGCTCAACGTGGCCGAGCTCGAGCGCTCGTGGGAGTTTCGGCTGGCGCAGATGTCGCCAGCCGCGGGCGAGCCGGAGGCGCTCGCGCTCGCGACACGGGTATTGGCCGACCAACCCGGCGACCTGCTGTACGCGAGGGTCGACCTGGTCCGCTGGGCGGGCGCATGGGTGGTGATGGAACTCGAACTAATCGAGCCGTCTCTCTTCCTCACTTACTATCCGCCGGCGGCCGTCGCGCTGGCGCGGGCGATTGACGGGCGCCTGGGCGGCCTCGTGGCGGACCCGTAACCCCTCGATGGCGTCCTCCGTTGAGTCGCTCGCGTCGGCTCAGGCGGGCGTCTCATCGGCCTGCGCCTCATCGCCGACTTGGAAGTCCAGCAAGAGGTAGCCGGCCGGGGATACGCCGGGCCGAGTCAGAGTTAGCCGTCTCGACGGTCCCCCCGCGAAGAGCTTGCGGCCGTGCATCTGCAGGTCCGGCGCGACGGCGAGCCGCACCTCATCGATCCGCCCTTCTTTGAGTAGCGACTGTGTCAGTGCGATGCTCCCTTACACGCCGATATCGGCGCCCGGTCGACGCTTCAACTCGGCAATGAACGTGCGAAGGTCGCCGCCGATGACGGTGGTGTTCGCCCACGCCACGTCGGGTGTCGTTGAGGTCACGACGAATTTCTCGACGTCGTTAGTGAAGCTGGCGAACGGCTCGATATCGCTGGTCGGCCAGAACCTCGCCCACTCATCGCAGGTACGCCGGCCCAGGAGCACGGTGTCCAGGGTGGCGATGGTGCGAGCGCCGTACTCGTCCAACACTTCGTCCCCGTCGGTGACGAACTCGTCGGGCTGCTCGGCTACACCGTCGAGGGACAAGAACGATGACGCGACTACCTTGCGCACGGCTTCGTCTCCTTGTTGGTGAAGAGGATGGAAGATACTGACGTACGACCGATCGAAGGCTAACTGGTGGACCGTCTAACGGACTCGCCACTTCGATGACTGCGCCATCATCTCTAGACGTGTTCGATCGAGGACGTCCATCTAAAGAGGTTCGTATAATAGAGTGACAGATTGGTCACAGAGCGAGGCCGCACTGGCGCAGGAACGAATAGCACAGTTCGGTGTCAGAGCCGATCCGCTCGAGACCGACGTCGGCGTGGGCGGCGGCCTCGCCAATCGTGTCGGGACAGAGGTTGGCGAGCTCGCGGGACTTGAGGTTGCCCCACACGGGCTCGACCGGATTGAGGTCGTGGCCGTAGGCGGGCAGGCGTTCGACGACGAGCCAGTGCCGCTGGGTCCTTAGCCAGGCTCGCATCACGTTGGACCGGTGCGCGGGCAGGCCGTCCCAGATCAGAGTCGCCTTGTCGGTGCCCAGGTGCCCGCGTAATTGAGTGAGAAAGTCGATCAGCGCGACGTCGTTGTAGGTGCCGGGGATCATCTGAAAGACCAGCCACGCCTCTCCTCCCCGCGGGTCGTAACCGAGGGCGGCCGACATCGACAGGCGCTTCCAGTTCGAGAGGTGGTGGCGCAGCACCGGGGTGCGTCCGCGTCTCGCCCAGGTCGCTCTCACCGAGGGGAGGAGACTGAACCCGCTCTCGTCTTGGAAGATGATCCACGCCTTGCGGCGTTGGGCGTTTTTTTTACCCGGGTCCACTCGACCTTGGCCCAGTGCTCGATCTGCGCGTCGTCGCGCTCGAGGGCGCGACGAGCCGGACGCTGGCGACTCCAGCCCAGCCTCGTGAGGATCCGCCAGACGTGACCGGGGTGGTAAGAGACGCCGGTCACGCGCTCGATGACCTCGCCCACGCGGGCTAGCGTCCACAGGTCAGTGGGATACCCGTTCGCCGGTGGCCCCTTCAAGAGTTCGCGTTCGACCCTCGTGAGGTCGTGCTGGTTCAGTCGCGGCAGGCGGCCGGCTCGGCCGGCGCCGCGCAACGCGGGCGTGCCCCCCCGGGCCCAGTCGGCGTGCCAGCGACTCGCGCTCTGGCGTGACACCTCGAGCTCTCTCACCACGTCGGCCTGGGACTTGCCCGCGTCGAACATCTTGCCCGCGCGCCTTCGTCGACGTTCCATTGCCTCGAAGTCACGGGGCACGGCTCGGGACCTTGTGCGTGTGCTGACGCGAGGGCGTGTGGTCATGACGTCAGTCTCCCACACTGGGGACTGTTGTGTCACTGTATTACGCGAACCTCTTTAGCTCAGGCGACTCGCGCGGTGGGCGTCCGCCTCTTCAGTGGGGCGCTGTGCAGCCTCGAGGATCTCGGGCGGGATGACGGTGCCGGGTCGGTTTGCGGGGTCGTTGGCGAAGAATCGTCCCAGCACGGGAATCTCGGTGATCGATTCGGCGCGCAGCGTCGCCGCGACCACCGGAACGAAACTCTCGGCCGCGGGGTACACCAGGTAGCGCGGTAGCCACGCCGGGTCGTACTTGGCGTTGAAGGCCCACAGCGACTCGATTGGCAGGATTCCCGAGAGTCGCTTGAGTGCCCAGCGCTCCACGCGGGTGAATGTGCCCTCGCCGCGCTCGCCGTCGAGCACCGATCGAAAGGCGGCGAAGTTGAGGCTGAGGCCGCGCCCGCCACTCGCGCGAACGTGCTCGATGGTCGAGCACAGCGCGTAGTCGATGAGTCCGTTGGGGTGTTCGCCGGGGTCGCGGCGCATCAGGTCCAGCGAGTAACCGTTGAGCGCGGGCGTCGGCACGAACTGACAGACCGCGACGGGACACCCATCGGGCCCGTGGACCACCGTTAAGAGCAAACCCTTGTCCTTGGGGTCGAACAGGCGTCCCAACATCATCGAGAAGCCGCGTTCGCCTTCGCCGCGGCGCAACATCGAGATCACATTGACGATCTCGGGCACCCGAGAAGGCTCGATGGTGCTGGGGTCGAGGAACTCCACGGTGTACCCGTGACGCGCGAGGCGCGTGCACGCCTGGCGCAGGCTCTTCATCTTGTGGCCGGACAGGGAGAACGTGGGGCAATCGACGATGGCCTCGTCGCCCAGATAGATCGAATGCAGTCCCGCGCCGTGGTAGATCGGCAGCCACTCGGCCCCCGCGCCCATGATCCCGATGGTCCATCCGCGCGACTCCGCGAAGCTGCGAAACGCGCTGAACGACTCGGCGCGTTCGGCCCCGGGTCCAATGGGATCCGGTGAGATCAGCGCCACCCCGCCGTAGACGGCGTAGGCCACGAGTGAGTCACGGAAGAAGAAGAACTGTTTGTCGTCGCGCAGCGCGAAGTAATCCAGAGTGCCACGTCCGTGGCGGCGCACAATCTCGCGCGCGCGGAACTCCGCCACGCGGCGTTCGGCGCTCGTGCCTTTCTCGGAGAGCCGGCGATCGACCACCGGTCGAGTGATCAGGTAGATGGTCGTGACGACCAACGAGATGCCGATCGCCAGCAACGAGGGATTGATGAAGTCACCCACCCGATCCGGCAGCGTCGCCAGGCTGATCGCGGTAATGCCGACCATCCGCTCAGCGCAAGCGGCGAGGACGACTCCGAATGCCGGCAGGTGGCGATGAACGCCCGACGCCTCGATCCCACTCGCGCCCGCCAACACTGCGACCGCGGCCACGAGGCCGATGCGCGCCATTGCGACGGTGAGATTCGCGCGGTCGCTGGTCGCCTGGAAGTGGTCGCGCTCGATAACCAACAGCGCAAGGATTGACACTGCGACCAATGACGCGGTGACGCTGCCGCCGCGCGCCAGGTGGGCGACCACCGTGACCGCCAGAGCCAACGAGGTGAGAAACCATGCTCGGCGCTGGCCGCGCCGAATCCCGCGGGCCATCATGATCATGGCCACACCGGCCACCGCCGTGAGGGCCGCGGCTGACTGGGCGACGCTGAGCGGGAGAACGTTGAGCACCGTATGTAGTCGGCTGCGCAACGGCGCCGACACGGTCACGGCGACGTTGACCAGACCGTCAACGAAGATGAGGCCCGACGCCCAACGGCGCACCGAACGGCGCCGGCGTTGCGCGCTGAGGCGGTCGTGGGATACCGGGAAGGGATTCCCGTTGGGCCACGAGCCAATCGTGAGCGTGGCCGCGCCCGGTTCTGGCTGCGCGGCGGCACCCCCGAGCAGGCGCTCGAGCAACCGGGCGCGCCAGCGCGGCGACTGGCCTGCGTAGAGGCGCACCTGAACCGTCGAGGCAGCCTCGATCTCGACAACGCCAAGGCGCTCGGCCGTGGCGAAGACCGGAGGCAGACCCAGTCGGCCTCTCCTCTCGACAACGACTGTTCCCGACGGACCCGGGGCCGCGCACATCCCGCGATCGAGGAATGCCAGGGCCGGTCGAGGGCAACCCCCGACGATGGCGCCCGCGCCGCCACGTTCGGCGACACGCCGTGCGAACTCCAGGGCGTCGACGTCGTCAACGTACGTGAGCGCGAGCGGCTCGAACGGGCCGGGTGGCTCGCTCGAGCGCGTGCCGCGCACGAAGCGACGTCGCACGATGAGTCCGGCTACCGCGACTACGAGCGCCTCCACGAGCACGATGATGAGGAGATTTGCGGTGAGGTCGCCCCAGAAACTGGTCGTATGGGGAGTCTTCACCGTGATGTCGTGATGGGTGAAGTGACTCACGACCTCGAAGCCGGTATTGAGCAGATCGAAGATGGCCATCGCGATGACCGGGAACCACACCCACGGCGCAAAACGGCGGTAGAGGACGCGCGACGCGACGAAACGTTCCATCGCGGTGGGATCTTCGAGTCGTCGCGCGTCGTCACGCTCGGCGATGTCCGCGCGCTCGGCGTCGATGCTGGTGCGTCCGGCCGCGATCGCGAGATCGCGCACGCCGTTGGCAGTCGCGACCCGGAGCATGAGCTCGCCGGTGACCCGAACGCCGAGCGCGCCCAGGATCCTTCGCGCGCCCACGGAGTCGAGACTGGCGTCATCGCGACCCGGCAGGACGATGAGCTGGTGATCGCGGTTGGTGGTGAACGCTCGAATCGCCTCGACCAGCGGCTCCAGCGCGGCGAGTGTGCTGGTTAGCGCGACAACCGCGTCGCGGTCCGTCGGCGCCAAGAGATTGCCCGCGATGACGACCGTTGCGGGGTCGTCGATGTCGCCTAGCAGTTCCGTGAGCTCAATCACTGCGCGCCCGGCGGGATCACTGGAAACCGAGAGCCCGAGATCGCTGACGACGTAGACGTGGTGGCCGTACGGGATCGGTAACGTCAACCGCTCACTGGGTGCCACGGGTCTAGTCTCGCAGAGTCGCCTGCGGAGTTGTCCGAGGCGCCAGACCCATGGACGAGGACTACCGCAGAGACAACTGGCGCTGGCGCGACGAGCCGCGCGACCCTGGCCCGACGGTCGTCTTCGATATTGACGGGGTTCTCGCCGACGCCGCCGGCCGTCAGCACTACCTCGACTGGGGAGACTGGAAGCAGTTCTTCGAAGCGTGCGGTGACGACCCGGTCATCGAGGAGATTGAGCGTCTGCTCGAACTGCTCGACGCGTCACTGGCGATCGTCTTACTCACCGGTCGGCCGCGGCGGGTCCAGCCCCACACCCTGGCGTGGTTGGAGCGCTACGGCCTTCGCTGGGACCTGCTCATCATGCGCGAGTACGGCGACTACGCCGGCGTCGACGTGTTCAAGCGAGGTGCAGTCCGCGACCTGAAATCCCAAGGTTTCGACCTGCGACTCGCCCTCGACGACGATCCGAAGAACCACGCGATGTACATCAGCGAGGGCGTCCCGTGCATTTACATCCACTCCGGTTACTACCTCTGACCTCGGATGTCCCGGCGCCGTTCAGCGCCGCGCGGCGAAGACGCGAAAACCCGTGGGCGACTCGCGAGTCGACACCGAAGAAAAGCCCGCAGCCTCGAACGCGCGCATCGCCCACGCCGGACCGTCGCCACCCGATTGACCGGCACCGCCGTTGCGCAGATTCTCCTGGAGGCAGTACATCAAACCGGCGCTGAAGACAATGGCTGACATCGGGCTCTGGAGGTCGGTCACGAGATCGCCGCTCGAAGCCGTTTCGGCGACCATGAACACCCCTCCGGGGGCCAAGGATGACTTGACCTCGCTCGCGACCGACGCCGGATCTCCGAGATGGTGGAATGAGTCGAGGCACGTCACCAGCTGGTATGTGTCGCGCGGCATGGCGTTCGTACCTGCGGCCACTCCGCGCACATTGGCGAGTCCTTCGGTCCGGGCTCGAGTCACCGTGGACTCGACCAGATCCTCGTCGAGGTCGTAGGCAGTCACCTCAGCGGCGGGGAAGGCTCGCGCCATCAACAAGACGGCCTCTCCGGTGCCGCTGGCGAGATCGGCGATACGCCCGCCGCGCAACAGCTCGTCGGTTACGCCGTCGCACCCGCCGATCCACTCGTCGACGAGCGCGGAACGATAGATCGGCGCGTTGATACGCCCCACGGCATCGCCGTAGACGTCGTGGAACCGCTGCGGGGCGATTCCGGTTCCGGTGCGGATGGCCGCGACGACGTCGCCCGTGAGGGCGCCCGACCGTTCGACGAAATCGACGATGGCCCGCGCGTCAACCGGAAACTTCGATCCGAGGACGAAAGACGTCATCGGTTCGATCGTGAATTGTTGCCCGTCGTACGTCGCGTAGCCCGCGGCGGCCATGGCGCGCAGCCACTCGAGTGTGTTGCGCTCGTCTGTCCCCGATCGCTCGGCAATCTCGCGCGCAGCACCGGGCTGGGCGCGCAACGCATCCAGCATCCCGGTGCTCGCGCCGAGTGCGCACGTGGTGATGGCGTACCAACCCAGCAGGTCGGACATCCACTTCGGACGCTCGTCGGCCATACCCACCTCCCCGGGGTCGCCGCACTTCGCCGGGTCTTGGAACCCGTCGCGTCGGCCACCTATTTTGGGTCGTCGTCGCGGACACTAGCGGTGGTCGTAGCGGGCGTCAACCCGCTGTACGTTTCCAGCATCCGACCTGTGACGACGATCAGGTTGGGCCCAAAAGCTTCAGGACCTCGCCTGCGGCGCGCCGACCCGACCCGATCGAGGCGGGCACACCAACACCGTCGTAGGCGCCGCCCGCGAGAGCCACGCCGAGGGCGGCGGCGGCGCCGCGGGCGCCGCCCACCATTGCTTCGTGGTCCACTCGGTATTGGGGCAGGCCCTTGGGCCAGCGTTGAACTATCGCGTCTCGCGGCGCCCCGGCGCGCGCCAGCACGACCGCGAGCTCGGTGGCTACTCGTGCGGACAGCTCGTCATCGCTGAGTGACGCCCAGCGGTCGTCGTCGCTGCGCCCCACGTGCGCGCGAACTAGGACGTCGTCGTCGCGTCGCAGGTGCGGCCACTTGCGATCGAGGAAGGTAATGGCGGTCACCATGAGGGTCCCCTCGCCGCGCCACGGCGTGCCGAGGGGTATCAGGACGCCGGTGCCGTGCGCAGGCAACGTGAGCTCGTCGCGCGAATAGGAGAGCGTGACCATCGCCGCCCCGGCGTACGTGACCGCTCCCAGCGCCGCCAGCGCCGGGTCCATCTCGCCGAGCAGTCGAGCGGCGACCGGTGCGGGCGCGGCGAGAACCACCGCGTCGGCCGGGGTCGTCGTACTGGCCGTGTCGACCTCCCATGGATAGTCGCCGGAGCCGCTGCGTCGAAGCGCCGTGACGGCGACGCTCTCCCTGATGAAGACGCCTCGTTCGCGCAGCTGACGCGCCAGCTGCATCGGCAGAGACCCGACGCCCTCGGCTAGGGAGTAGAAGAGTGGCCCGGGGCTCGCGGCTGTCGGGGAGTGGCCCGGGCCAGAACGCGCCGGTCGCAAGCCCTTCATCAACGACCCGCCCCGACGCGCCGCTTCATATAGGTCCGGAAAGATCGACTTCGCCGAGAGGTCGTCGATGCGACCCGCCTGTATGCCGCCCACCATCGGCTCGACGAAGCGGTACGCGAGTTCGGCGCCGAGCTTGGTGCGCACTATCTCACCGATCGTGATGTCGTCACCGACGTCGAGGGCCCGAGGAAAGTGCTCGTCGCGCCAGGCCGCCCACCGCGCATGTCGACTCAGTCCCGCGACGGCTCGCACAGTGTCGAACGACGTCGGTACGCCGAGAACGACTCCGGCGGGAATCTCGTAGAGGGCGCCGCGCAGCCAGATGCTGGCGCCACTGGCGTCAACGGCCTCCAATTGATCGGCGAGACCCAACTCGGTGACCAGCGCGGTCGCCTCGTGGCGGCGCGCCAGGTACCCATCCGCGCCAAGGTCGATCTCGCGGCCGGCGAAGCTAGTGGTCGCGAGCAATCCGCCCACGCGCGACGACGCCTCGATGACCTCAATGCGCGGTGGCTCCGTGGCGCGACTCAGTTCCCACGCCGCGGCCAAGCCGGCGATTCCTCCACCTACGACCACCACCGACGAGCGCGTCACCTAGGCCTCGCGGCGCACGACGTTGGCGAGGACCTCGATGAAAGCCGGGTCGTCGTTGAGCGACGCCGTGCGCACGAGAGTGATTCCCGCCTCACTGGCGACACGTTGAGCGTCGATGTCGATGTCGTAGAGGACCTCGAGGTGGTCGGAGACGAACCCGATTGGACACGACACGACGTCGGTGACGCCACTCGCGGCCATGGCGCGCAGCTCGTCGAGGATGTCCGGTCCGAGCCAGGTGTCCGAGGTGCGTCCCGCCGATTGCCAGGCGACGTCGACGTTCACCACGCCGGCGAGGTGGGCGGCCCGCGACGCGCTTTCGTGGAGTTGCGCCGGGTACGTGTCGCCGGCACTCAAGATCCCCTCGGGCAAGGAGTGAGCCGAGAAGAGGACGACCGCCGCGGCTCGCCGCTCCTCTGGGACGCGGGAGAGGGCCTCGGTGACCCTGGCGGCGACGAGTTCGAGGAATCCCGGCGCGTCCCACCACTCGCCGATCGGCGAGAAGTCGACGCCGGCGCCCAACGCCTCTCTCGCTCGCGCCATGTACTGGTCGGTCGACATGGTCGACGAGTGCGGCGCCAGCGCGAGTCCGATGACCCGTGCGACGTCGTCGTCGACGAAGGAAGCCGCCGTCTCTTCGATCATCGGCGACTCGTACTTGGACCCGAAGCGCACGTCGAACTCGCCCGGGTGGCTGTGCTCGAGCGCGGCCGCCAGTGCCGACACTTGGTCGAGCGTGCGACGTGTTAGTGGAGAGATGCCGCCGATGGCGTCGTAACGGCGAGTGAGGTCGGCCAGTTGCTCTTCGGTAGGTGGCCGCCCGTGGCGGATCCGGGTGTAGTACGCCTCGACGCCGTCTCGCGACGCCGGCGTCCCGTAGGCCATGACGAGGACGCCGGTACTCACGCGACCCCCGCGAGGCCTTCGTCGTGCACGACGCGCACGACGGCCTCGAGCACCGCGGGGTCCGTCGAGGGCAGGACCCCGTGACCCAGGTTGAAGACGTGTCCCGGCTCGCGGCCGGCGCGGGCCAGAACCTCGCGCGCGCCCGCGATCCCCTGGTCCACACTGCCCAGGCACCGCGCGGGATCGAGGTTGCCCTGGACCGCCCGGGCGCCGACGCGACGCCGCCCCTCGTCGAGGTCGACGTGCCAGTCGACGCCGACCACATTGGGTCCGCACGCGGCCATGAGGTCTAGCAACTCTCCCGTGCCCACCCCAAACAGAATGGTCGGCACGTCGAGATCGGCGAGTGCGTCGAGGACTCGCGTCGTCGCCGGCTGGGCAAACCGGCGGTACTCGTCGCGCGTGAGCGCTCCGGCCCACGAGTCGAACAGCTGCAACGCCGAGGCGCCGTGAGCCACCTGGAGGCGCAGGAAGGAGATCGTGATGGCGACCAAGCGGTCCATCAGTCGATCGAAGAGGTCCGGCTCGGCGTGCATGAAACTCTTGATGACGCCGAAGTCTCTCGTCGGCGCACCCTCGACGAGGTAGCTGGCCACGGTGAAGGGTGCGCCGGCGAAGCCGATGAGCGGCGTGGCGCCTGGGGCCAGCGCGGCCACCACGAGGTCGACGGTCGTGGCGACGTGGGCCACGTCGGAATCTTCCAGGTCGCGCAAGCGTTCCAGGTCCGACGCGCTCGCGAAGGGCCGGGCCACCACCGGACCGCGGCCCGCCTCGACATCGACGCCGAAACCCAGTGCGTGATAGGGCACGACAATGTCCGAGAAGAGGATCGCCGCGTCGACGCCGTAGCGGCGCACGGGCTGCAGGGTGACCTCGCAGGCGAGGTCGGGGTCGGCCACCACGTCGAGGATCGACCCGGTGCCGCGAAGGGCGCGGTACTCGGGAAGTGAGCGTCCCGCCTGGCGCATGAACCAAACCGGGACGTGATCGACGCGTTCGCCGCGGCAGGCCCGCAGGAAGACTGACTCCACTTTGCTCCTTCGCCGCATCTCAATCTAGGGGAGTACTTGCGACCGCTGGGGTGGTGCGGTTCGCCTAGACTTGTCAGACCCCAATCGCAGATTCTGAAGAGAGGTCGACGTGGCCCACGAGCGCGAAATCGCCGAGGAACAGAAGTTCCTTGACGTAGCTCTCAACGCCCTGGACCACATGCGAGATGAGGCGCGTTCGATGCGTGACGGCGCCGCGGTGGCGACGATGCGTGGCGCCGGGGACCTGGTCGAGCGAGACGTCGTGATGGGCACCGCGCTGCAGCGTCTCGACCAACTGGCCATTGGTGACCAGCCACTCTTCTTCGGGCGACTCGACTACCAGCCGGACGAGGTCGGTCGCGTCGACCGCTTCCGCGTCGGTCGCCTCGCGGTGACCGACGAGCACCAGAACCCTTTGGTCGTCGACTGGCGAGCCCCGGTAGCCGAGCCGTTCTACCGCGCCACCGGCGTCGAGTCGCTCGGTTTGTCGCGCCGCCGCCACGTCGCCGTGCGCGGACACGAGGTCATCGGCGTTGAGGACGAGTACTTCGCCGACGCCGATGGCAACCTCACGCTCCCCGAGGACGCGGTGCGCGACGCGACACCCGATGGTCTGGTCGAGGGCGGCCTCGCCCTCGGCGGTCCCGGCGCGCTGCTCGCGGCGTTGGGTCAGGCGCGCACCGGCCACATGGGCGACATCATTGCGACGATCCAAGGTGAGCAGGACCGCATCATTCGCACGCCGCTCGCCGGCGTCCTGCTGGTGCAGGGCGGGCCGGGCACCGGCAAGACCGCTGTCGCCTTGCACCGTGCGGCGTACCTGCTCTACACGCACCGCGCGACCCTCGAGCGCCAGGGCGTTCTCGTCGTCGGACCGAATCCGCTCTTCCTCAACTACATCGAGAACGTGTTGCCATCCCTCGGCGAGTCCGGCGTGACGCTCTCGACCATCTCGGGCCTGGTGACCAACATTGCGGTGCGTGGTCGCGATGACGACCGCGTCGACCGGCTCAAGGGTGACCTGCGGATGGTGCAGTTCCTGACGCGGGCCCTGGCGACGCGCCAACGCCCGCTGCGCGAGGACGTCGAGATCCCGATCGGCCGGGCCATCGTGGTGCTGCGCGCGCGTGACACCAAGGAGGTGGTCGAGCGCGCGCGTCGGCGCCCCGGCAACCACAACCAACGCCGATCCGCGGTCGGACGTGAGTTGGCCCAGCGACTGGCTGTGCAGTACCGCAGCCGGTTCGCCCACGACCAGGCCGACGTCGACGACGCATTGAGTGAGCTGTCGGAAACCATTCGCACGAGCGCCGAATTCCGTGCGGCCCTCCAGCGGATCTGGCCGCGACTGAGCGGTCCGGAGCTTCTCCATGACCTCTTCGGTGCCAAAGCCCTCATTCGCGCGGCCGGTGAGGGTCTGCTCAGCGAGGAGGAGCAATCACTTCTCTACCGCGAACGCTCCGACGGGTTCGAGAACATCGCCTGGACCAAGGCCGACGCCGCGCTCATCGACGAGGCGCGAATCCTGCTCGGCCCCCAGCGTCGACCCCGACCCGTGATTCGACCGGGTGACGTTCTGGAGGGAATCGACCTGGACGCGTACCAGGGAGACCAGCGCGCGGCGGCCCTGCGTGAGGCGCAGCGTCAGGCGCCGACACCGGTCTTCGAGCTGGATGAAGCCGAGTTC
>Ga0307374_10011485_pt1 | contig 12587 bp, 11 predicted proteins | sample OX3MG_FD_202532 | JGI IMG/M metagenome (GOLD analysis project Ga0307374, IMG submission 202532) | Soil microbial communities from Risofladan, Vaasa, Finland - OX-3 | ecosystem: Environmental > Terrestrial > Soil > Coastal area > Acid sulfate soil | place: Finland: Risofladan, Vaasa | collected...
GTCGCCTACCACCTCAACGACCATGCGGGACAACTGAAGTCATTGCGCGAAGCCTGATTTCGAGTTCGGCAGCCGGCAGCGCGTTCCGGCTCTTCCTGGCCCCCTCTGCGCTGATTGACTTCGCGGTAGTCCTGCCGATGAAATATCGGGAGAAGAGTCGCTGGACTGCGGGATGAGGAGTCCGTTTCACCGAAGGGTTGTTGTCGCGCTGGGAGTCGTGACCGTGGTGGCGGTCGCGGCTGCCGTGGCCGTCGTCGAACTCGTGCCCGGGAGCGGCAGGGCGGCTTCGATTGTGCCGGCATCGGACCTGACGAGCACCGCCGTCCAGGCCGGCAAGGCCAGCCAGGCCGTCAGTGCCATTTCTGCCCGCGTTGGCTTCGCGGTGAAGGCGCTCGTCCCGCCCCCCGGCTACCAACTCGAGCAGGTCACCAACCTGCACGTGGGCACCGCCCCGGTTGTTTTCCTGCGGTATGTCCCGGAGGGCGCTGTGGCCCCCGTCACCAGCGAGATCAACGTGCAGGAGTGGGACATCCGCCTCGTTGCTCCAGCGCATGGTAACCCGGCCAGCGCCCCCGACATCAGGGTCGATGCCGGCGTCCCCTGGGCGGAGGTCTGGTTGGCGCCTGGCTCTTCAGCTCGGGGTGCTGCCTACACCGTGTTCGCAGGCAAGAGGACCTACGTCATCGACCTCCGGAACTATCCGCTCTTCGATGCGACGGCCCTGCGGAGCTTCATCGCCCCCTTCCAGCCCGCGTCCTAGCGCTGAGGACGAGCGGCTCAGGAGCGAAAGGGCACGCGCGCGAGCAGTTCGTCGAGGTTGTCGCGCGTGATTGGCCGCACGACGCGTCCCAGTCCCGTCCAGTGCGCCCACTTCCAGTCGCCCGTCGCCCGCGGGTGGTCCGTTTGCAGGACGATCGGCGCCTCTTTGCTGGCGAGCATGAGGTGGTAGTGCTCGGTGAGCGGCAGCGCTTCGTTGACAAGGCCCAGCCAGAATGCCATTTCGCCACCATCCGGCGCGAAGGTCGTGCCGAGGTAGCGGTAGCGGCCGTGCATGGGCCGCGAGGCGCTGTTGACATAGCGAGCGGCCGGCCCAAACCGGCGGCGAATGGCGGCGCCGCCAAGCGCATAAAGGCGGTTTGTAGTCACCGCCTGGTCCAATGGCACCTCGCCGATGCCGAGGATATCCCGCAGGATGAACTCGACGAACTGGCGGGCCATCGGGTCCGGGTCGTCTTCGAGCGCCTCCACGACCTGGAGCCAGGTGAGGGGGTGCCACGTTGCGTCCTCGCGGTCGCCGCTAAGGCCGAGCACCACGCACGCCGTGGGAGTGACCCAGGTTGCCGAAAGCCGTTCGAACGCCGGCAGAGCCGTTTCGTCGGCACCGGACTCGATCTGAACCTCGACAATCACCCGCGCTCCTCCTTCGAAGGTAAGCAGGAGGTCGGCGACGCCTGCATCAGCCAGGAGGGGCTGCACTTCGACGATTGCAAGCGCTTCCCCATGGACACCCGCCCTTGAAGCGACCAGCGCGGTGAGCATGCGGTGGCCCCGCTGCAGGAAGTAGGCGAGGCCATTTGTGCAGTAGTTCTCGAACGGCGAGGCGCTCGACCCCGGGCGATAGGTCGAAAGCATGGTGAAGAGGTTCGGTTCGGCCATGTATCTAGCCTACAAAGCGCGGCCACAAGGGACGATGCCAACCGTCCACGCAGGAAGGGCCTGCTTTAGTCAGCGCTGGAGGCACGTTCACGGCGCTTCAATGCCTTAGCGCGCTTGATCTCGGCGGACTGCACGGCGCTGAGCAGCGAACGGCCATGCTTGTTCATGCGCTGCCGCTTGGCTTCGAGTTTCTTCGCCCGCTGCTCCCACGAAGGCATTGTGTCACCCTGAGTGGACGTGGAGGTCGGCCCAGTCCGTGATGAGCCGGAGCACGCGCGAGCTTGAGAGGCGGGTCAGCTTGCTACGGGCGCGGCCCGCTTCCGCGGCTTTCTGCTGGAGCGCCAGCAGTTCCGGCGGCGAGCCTGCAGGCGGGGCCAGATCGAGCCGGGTTGATTCCCAATGCGCCATCGAGTCGTAGGCGGTGAGGAGCACGAGTTCGTCGCTGGGGCCGCCGTGCACGTTCGAAAACAGTCCGACGATCTTGCAGCCCCTTGCCTCCATGTAGGGCCAGATGCCTTCTCGCGAGAGACGCTCGAATTCCGGTGCGCTGCCGCGTTCGATGGTGAAACTGCGCTGTACGACAATGGCCATGCCCGGAGTATAGACGAGAGCTGGGAACGGCAGGACGCGTCTATTCGAGCCGCGCGCGCCACGGATGATTCGGGTGCGCCAGGGCGAGTGAGTCGCCGAGCCACTTGCGCTGTGCAGCGCTCAGCTTCGGAACGGCCGCCTCGAAGTCCGACTGGTCCTTTGGGCGGCGGCCCCGCGCCTTGTAGAGGAGCTGCACTTCTGGCGCCAGGTATCGCACGCCGCCCGCCTCGAACGTGAGCGTTTCCAGTGGACGGCGAATCCGGGTGTCGCGGCGGCAGACCCACTCTTGGCCCGTGGACTCGTCGAGCATGAGCTGAAAGCGCCATGGATCGTTCGCGTCACGGCGCACCCAGATGTCGTGGATACTGTGTTCGAGCCGTTCGCCGTGCTGCCACGGCCGGAGCGTGCCGGGTGGGTCCGCACACTGCAGGTCCCAGCCGGCCAGGTGTTCGTGGACGGCCATATGATCATGTCGCAAGAGGGCGATATCGATGTCGCCGTGGTCTCGAATGGAGTGGCCAAGAAACGCCTCGATGGCGAAGCCGCCCGCGATCCACCATGGCCCGGTGAAGCCCGCCATGGCGGCTGCCGCCTCGGCCACAGAGAGATGATCCCACGGCCCCCAGGGGGTCTCAATCCGCACGGCCGGCCCCGCCTCTCGCACCCGCGGGTGACATAGCCCGCAGGATGCGGATGAGCAGCGGCATCCACTCCGGGCCGGCGGAGACCCGGTCGATGCGCACCTGGTTTGGGCCGACCATGATACCCCTGAGTCCAAGTGCCTCGACGTTCGCCCGCGTTGCTTCCGTCGTCCCTCCTCGCAGGCGAATGTGGAACATGAACTCGTCGGTCTTGATGCTCTCCACGCGGGCACGCCGCGCGATCGATTTCACGAGCGAGACATAGAGAAGGTTCTCAACCGCATGCGGGATCGGCCCGAAACGATCGGCGAGTTCCGCTTGCATTTCCGCAACTCCCTCGATCGTCTCAATTTCTGCCACGCGCTGATAGACAGCCAGGCGCGCGTGGATGTCATCGACATAGCGCTCGGGGATGTGCGCGCTGAGCGGGAGGTCGATGGCTGGCGCAGGCGCGAGCGGCGGCGGCCCGGCTGGAGTCGTGGGCGTGACCGTCTGCTTGAGGGCGTAGACCGCTTCCGCGACGAGCTTCGAGTACATGTCGAAGCCAACGGCGGCGATGTGCCCGCTCTGCTCGTTGCCGAGAACGTTGCCGGCCCCCCGGATCTCGAGGTCACGCAAGGCAATCTGGAACCCGGCACCGAGTTCGCTCGCTTCGAAGATCGCTTCGAGCCGCTTCTGGGCGTGCTCTGTGATGGAGCGGTCCTTTTCATAGAGAAGGTAGGCGAATGCCCGGTTCGCCCCGCGCCCCACGCGCCCGCGCAGCTGGTAGAGCTGCGAGAGCCCGAGGCGATCGGCGTCGTTGATTATGATCGTGTTGGCGTTGGGGATGTCGAGCCCGCTCTCAATGATCGTGGTGCACACGAGCACGTCGTGGTCGCCCGCGCTGAACTCCATCATCACGCGTTCAAGCTGGTCTTCCGGCATCTGGCCATGGCCGACGGCGATGCGTGCTTCGGGCACGATTTCCCGCACTCGCGCCACGACCCGCTCGATGTTGTGCACGCGATTGTGGACGAAGTAGACCTGCCCGCCTCGTTGCAATTCGCGGTCGATTGCTTCCCGGATGATCTCGTTATCCCACTGCAGCACATACGTCCGGATCGGCAGGCGCTCTTCCGGCGGCGACATCACCGTGCTCATGTCGCGGATGCCGACGAGCGACATCTGCAGCGTGCGCGGGATGGGCGTCGCTGAGAGAGTGAGGGAATCGACCTCCGCGCGCATCTGCTTCAGCCGCTCCTTGTGGCTCACGCCGAAACGCTGCTCTTCATCGATGATGATGAGACCAAGCTCCTTGAAGCTGATGTCCTTCTGTAAGAGGCGATGGGTGCCGATCGCGATATCGACTTCGCCCGAGGCGATGCCGGCCGCAATCGCGCGCTGCTGCTGCTCGTTGCGGAAACGGCTGATCACCTCCACCCGCACCGGGAAGCCCGCCACCCGCTCGCGGAAGGTGTTGCCGTGCTGTTCGGCGAGCACGGTTGTGGGCACGAGCACTGCCACCTGGCGCCCGTCCGCGACAGCCTTGAACGCGGCCCGGATCGCGACCTCTGTCTTGCCGTAGCCCACGTCGCCGCAGATGAGCCGGTCCATCGGCCGTGAGGCCTCCATGTCGGCCTTGACATCGCTCACGGCCTGCAACTGGTCGGCAGTCTCGACGAATGGGAACGCCGCTTCCATCTCCATCTGCCAGGCGCCGTCGGATGCGAAGCTGTGGCCCACCGCGACCGCGCGCCGCGCGTACAGCTCCAACAGCTCCTGCGCCAGCTCGACGACCGCCTGCTTGACGCGCCGTTTCGCCCGCGACCATTCCTGTGAGCCGAGCCGCGTCAGTGCCGGGGGATGATCCGCGGGGCCGACGTAGCGCGTGACGGCATCAAGCTGATCCGCCGGGACATAGATGCGGTCGCCTTCGGCGTATTGAAGTTCGAGGTACTCGCGCTCCAGCCCGTCCACCGAGCGCCGGACCAGACCCCCGTAGCGGGCGATGCCGTGGTCCGCGTGCACAAGGTAATCACCGCGTTCGAGGTCGGAGACGATGTCGGGCCTGATCCCCTGCCGCGTCCGGGTTGGGCGGCGGCGCTTGCGGAATCCGAACACCTCCGCGTCGGAGATCACGACCAGCCGCTCATCGAGGATGAAGCCGCCAGAGAGCGCGACGGGCAACAGCGTGATTGTCCCCGCGCCCGGCAGCGATGGCAGATGCCGCCGCAAGCCCGCCGCGACCCCGTCCGCATCGAAGATTTCGGCGAGGCGCAGCGCCTGCTGGGAGGCGATTACGACGGTGCGGCCGTCGCGTGCCCAGCTTGCCGCCTGGCCCGTGAGTGGTTTGAGTTTGCCCGCAAAGGACGGAGTGGCCTGCAGTGGCAGCCGCCGAGCCCCGAGCTCTTCGGCACCGAAGCGCTGAAGGTGCACAGAGCGTGAATACGCGGCGAGCGCGGCGCGGACTTCAGCTGGTGTGGAGCGGAGCGGGGGCAACCCTTCTGGCAGGTCGCCCCGGCGCTCGAGCTCCTCCCGTGTCCGCGACTCCTGTTCGAACTGGCGCTCGACTGCGGTATAGCCTTCGTCCGCGTCGTCGAAGACCACAGCCCCAGCGGGATTGAAGTGGGCCAGCGCTGTGGTTGTGTGGAGGAGGGGTTCGAGGAAGCCCTCATATTCGCTGCGATTGCCTCCGGCGAGCAGCTCTATCTGTTCGCTGACTGCTTCTGCTTGCTCGCTATTCGTGCGGATGCCATCGAGCAGCGCGCGTGCCGCGTCCCGCGCCTGCCGCGTCCCGGTCGCCGCGGGCGCCAGCGATACGCTCTCGACCCGGCCGATGCTTCGCTGCGTACTGAGTTCGACGCGCCGGATACTGTCGATCTCGTTCCCGAAGAACTCGACACGCAGTGGTGCTTCCGCCCCGACGGGGAACACGTCCATGAGCCCGCCGTGACGGGAGAGCGTTCCCGGGCGGTCCGCGAGTGGTTCGACCAGGTAGCCAGCGGCTTCCAGGCGCGCGGCGAGGGCAGCAGGCCCCGTCGCCTCGCCGCTACGGATTTCGATGGCTTCGGATTGCAGGCTGGGCCCGGCGCAGTGTTCCGACACTGCCGCCCATGAGGCGACGATCAACGCTCGTCCGCTGCCCTGGAGCAGCGCCAACGCACGCGCTCGTTCGAGGGAGACGGCGAGGTCGTCCCGCATGAACTCGTAGGGAAGGCCCTCGCGCTCGGGAAGGCGCGCGAGCGGAACATCCTCGAGGAAGAGCGCGACCTCTTCGTGCACCGCGAGCGCCCGTGCTGGTGTGGGCACGAGCAAGAGGGTGGGTGAATCGCGCCGCGCGGCGAACGCCGCTGCGACTGGCACCTTCGCCGTCTCGGGCACGCCAAGGCGCGCGTCACCCCTCCCCGCGCGGACGAGGGGCTCGATGACATCCGCAGTGGCCGCCGTCAGACCGACGAGTTCACTGGCCAGCCGACATTACTCCCGGGCGGGCGCAACGCACCGCACCGTGTCTCATTCTACAGGCCTGTGGCACGGGCTGTTTTCGCGCCGAAACGGTCCGGCGCGTGCGCTTTGGTACAGTGGACAGGATGGATGAGCCGCACCCGCGCTCCTGCCGCGAAGGCGGTGGTGGACCGTGACACCTGGCAGTGGCCGCTCGCCAGGGGCGCGGCGCTGGACCCGCCGCCGTGCGCTCCTCGCTGGCGGCGCAATCCTCGCCACCGGCCTGGCTGGCGGCGGCGCGGCATGGGCTGCAAGGCGGGGCGTTGGCGCCCCGTCCGCCCCGCTTTCGCGACCGCCATCCGGCCCGCTGCCGACGGCCACAGCCCCGGCCGCGACTCCAACACCGGCCCGCCCGCGCGGCGGCACGGCACGGCTCGCGAGCCCGGATACATTCAACTTCGACACCTTCGATGCCCAGCGCAGCGGAGAGCCTTCGGTGGTGGAGGTGCTTGGCCGCGCCCTTTCGCGCGTCGTGCAGTGGACAAGCTTTACGCGTGGGGAGATTGGCCCCGACCTCGCCGCGAGTTGGGAACAGCCCGACCAGCAGACGCTCATCCTGCACCTGGATCGGGCTGCCCGCTGGCAGGATAGAGCCCCCGTCAACGGGCGCACGTTCACCGCCGCCGACCTCGTGGCGCACATCGAGCGAATGCTCGCACTCGCCGCCGGCGGAAAGCTGCCGCTGAACCAGCGCGCCGCCGACTGGGCCACTATCGCCCGTGTTTCCGCTCCCGCGGACAGCACGGTGACGATTGCCACCACCCGACCCGACCCGTTTCTGGCTGGGACGCTCGCCGGCCGCTTCGCGCTGGTACAGGCGCCAGAGGCGGTGCGGACCTTCGAAGCGCACTGGCAGGAGGCGAAGCCGGAGCAGGTGATCGGTACCGGCCCGTTCCTCTTCGAAAGCAACACGAGTGGAGTTCTCGCCTTCACGGCGTTCGCGGGAGGTCACCGCGCGCCGCTGCTTGCCGGGCTGGAAGTTGGTCAACCTGCCAATGAAGCGGCGCTGTTTGAAGCGAAGCGGCTCGATGAGGCGCTCACTCGCGATCGCCGGGATGCAGCGATGGTCGGGACGCAGCTCGGCACACAGGTGCGGCAGTTCACACGGTTCGAAGAGAGCCCTGTGCTGAGCACCCTCTTCGTTGGCTCACCGCCGTGGAACAACCCGTCTCTCACCCTGGCCCTGAGCGCGGCACTCAATCGCAGGGCTCTTTCGGCGCGACTCTTCGGCTCGCGCGCGGCTGCCTGCGGCCCGGCCAGTCCGGCCACGCCGGCGTTCGCACTCTCGGACAACGAACTTGCAGCCTATCCTGGCTACCGCGAGCAGTATGCCGCCGACCTGAGTGATGCGAAGGCTCGCTGGGTTGCCGCTGGAGGTCCAGGGCTTGGGCCGATCACTATCGACTTCCCGAGCGTCTTCGACCCCCGTTACAGCGCCAGCTCGGTGGTGGTGGAAATGCTGAATTTAGCGCTGGGGGCACAGTTCCATGCTGCCGTGGAGAGTTACACCACCATTTCTCAGAAGGTGCTGGATCGCCGCTACGGCAACGGAAACGCCGCCTTCTGGTTCGGCTGGGGCCCGCAGCTCGACCTGCCCGATGCTTCCCGCCAGCTCGCCGAGACCTATTCCCCTGACTCCGCAACAGGCGCGATGGCCGGGCTCGGCAGCTTCCCTGATGCGAACGCGGCCGGCCGCGTAACGAGCCTGTCACAGCAGGTGCGGCTGGAATTCGAGACGCAACGCCGCATAGCGCTGGCGAAAGAGATGGGCGCTGCCGTGCTCGGTGCCGGCGGGATGGGAGTGCTGCCATGGCTCCTGCAGCGGAGTGAAGTGTTCCGCTGGCCATACTACGGCGGAAGTAAGCCGACGCCGTTCTGGGGGCAGCACCTGGACGCTGGCGCCTGGCTCGACCCTTCTGCGGCCTCCTACGGTGGCCGCCCCTGAACCTGCAACGGCGGCACCCAGGCTTTGGCGGTTGGGCGCTGTTGATTCGGATCGGCCGGCGTCACTTGTTGACTGTGGCGGGGCCGCCCGTATACTCGCGCCTCTGACTGCGGCGGCTCAGCTGGGCCAGATCGAGCGGCTGTGGCCCAAATGCGATCCCGTTGTGCAGGCCGGTCGTATCAACCCTGTTAACGGCGGGCGCAGCCGCGCCCCCAGCGGCGAGACGAGGTTCCCGTGGTCGCTTTGTTAAGGGACGCACTCCGTCGCCAGAGATCATGTATGATCCGCGCCCGTGCGGGTGTTCGTTAGGAGGTCGCCGTGGGGAGATACATCATTCGCCGGATGCTGATCAACATCCCGGTCATCTGGCTGATCATCACGCTTGTTTTCTTTGCGACGAGCGTGCTGCCGGGCGACTTCGTCGCGCAGCGAATTGCCGCTGCGAACCCGCTCGGCGGCCAGGACCAGGCAGCGCAGATCGCACAGGTGAAGAAGGACCTGGGCATCAACCAGCCTTTGCCCCAGCGCTATGTGAACTATCTCTGGCACACCGTCCGGGGCGATCTCGGCACGTCGTACCGCACCCGCCGGCCCGCGATTAACGACTTCAAGGCGGGGCTGCCATATACCCTCCAGCTCTCGATCATGGCCCTCATTGTTGGCCTCTCCATCAGCCTTCCGGTGGGCATCATCTCCGCGATCAAGCAGGACACTGCGACCGACTACGGCCTGCGCTTCTTCGCGATCCTCGGTGTTGCGGCGCCGTCGTTTTGGGTGGCCACCCTGATGCTCCTGTTGGTCGTGCGCTACCAGTGGTGGACCATTGACCTCATCGGGCAGCCGCTGTTATGGCAGAGCCCTCTCGCAAGCTTGAAGCTGTATAGTATCCCGGCACTGGCGGGGGGTATCGCCTCTGGCGCGGCGGTGATGCGCCTGCTCCGCTCACAAATGCTGGAGGTGCTCCGCCAGGATTACATCCGCACTGCCTGGTCGAAGGGGCTGCGCCAACGCGTGATCATCGTCCGGCACGCGCTGAAGAACGCCATGATCCCGGTGCTGACGATCATCGGCCTCACCATTGCCTCGCTCATCAGCGGCAACGTGGTGTTTGAATATCTTTTCGGTATCCCCGGGATTGGGAGCCGCATCCTCACAGCGATCACTGCACGCGACGTCCCGGTCGTGCAGGCGTTCGTGCTGATCATCGCCACCTTCGTCGTCATGGTAAACCTCGCCGTCGATGTCCTGTACGGCTGGCTGGACCCCCGGATTCAGTACTCCTAGGAGCATCGCACGATGGCACAGCAACAAGCAGTAATCGAACAGCCCACGGCCCCGGCCTACCGCTCGCGCAGCGACCGTCCAACGCCCGTCCGCTGGGCGCTCGCGTTCCTGTCGTTCTTCAAGGATAAGCCGCTCGGTGGGTTCGGCGCGCTGCTCATCATCCTCATGATCAGCGTCGCGTTCCTGGCGCCGGTGATCCAGCGATATGACCCGAACCAGATCTTCGAAACGCCGAACCCCGCTTTCGACCCTGCCATCGCGGCACGCGCCGAAGTCGACCCAAACGTTAAGCTCCTCTACCCGGCCGAAAAGTACACCCGGGGCGGCATCATCGGGCCAGAGGCTCCATCCGCGGCCCACTGGTTCGGGACCGATAAATATGGCCGTGACCTCTACTCGCAGGTTGTCCACGGTGCGCAGTTGTCGATGCTCGTAGGCATCGGTTCCGCACTCATCGCTGTCATTTCAGGCCTCTTCTTCGGGATGATCAGTGCCTATTTCGGCGGCTGGATCGATATGCTCATCCAGCGCGCGACGGACGCTCTGCTGGCGTTCCCGGCTCTGATCCTGTTGCTGCTCTTTGTGCAGGTGGTGAAGCAGCCAAATAAATACTACATAACGCTAGCGCTGGGTATTGTGGGCATCTCACAGGTGGTGCGCATCGTGCGAAGCTCGGTGCTGACTGCGCGCCAGGAACAATACGTGTTGGCCGGCCAGGTCATCGGCGCCTCCGACACGCGCATAATGATTCGCCACATCCTGCCCAACATCATGGCGCCGACGATCGTCATTTTCACCATCTCCATCGGCGCCTATATCCTCGCCGAAGCGTCGCTCTCCTTCATTGGCCTGGGGGACCCCGTGGCCATCTCGTGGGGGAAGATGCTCAACCAGGGCCGCACGCTCGTCACCAAGCCATGGCTGTCTGTCATTCCCGGCGCTGCCATCATGCTTGCAGTGCTGGGATTCAACCTGGCGGGCGATGCGCTGAGGGACGTTCTCGACCCGCGCTTGCGCGGTCGCGGCGGCAACGCCGGGTTCTGAACCTCCCCGGGCACCCGTCCACGATCCCGCCAAGAACCCCCTGGCGGGCTCTCTGGTTGGCGCCCGCAAACTCGGAGACCGTACTGGCCGGCCGGGATTCAACTGTCCGAGAGGGGGCGGGGGGATTCTGTTTCGCTGTCCTGCGCTTCATCCAGCAATTCGACGATGTGCATCACGCGCGCGTCAATGCCGGCCTCACGCACCGCGGCCGCATATTGCATCTGGCAGCCGGGGTTCGCCGTCACAATCACGTCGGGCCGGTGCGTCGCGAACTGGTTAGCCTTTCGCGTCCGAAGCTCCGCCGACATCTCAGGCTGGACGAGGCTGTAGATGCCCGCTGCTCCACAGCACATGTCGGCGCCTTCTGTTTCGACCAGGTCGCACCCGGTTAACGCGCCGAGGAGCGCTCGCGGCTGTTCGCGGATGCGCTGGGCATGCACCAGGTGGCAGGCGTCCTGGTAGGCCACCCGCGCATTAAAGTTGCCCCGCGGCAGCGGCGCCAAAGTGGCGAGGTATTCGCTCACGTCCCGCACGCGCCCGGAAAAGGCGCGGGCTCGGGATGCGTATTGGTCATCCCCTGCAAGCAGCTCGCCATACTCCTTCATCGCCGCACCGCATCCAGCCGAGTTGACGATAATCGGCGCCCCGCCATCCGCGAGCGCATCGATATTGCGGCGGGCCAGCTCACGCGCGAAGTCGATGTCACCATCGTGCGCGTGCAGGGCGCCGCAACAGCCCTGACCGGGAGCTGCCGTCGCGGCGATCCCGCTGCGGGCCAGTACGCGGCCCGTGGCACGGTGCACCTCCCCAAACAGCTCTCCCATGATGCAGCCGGTGAAGAGGACCACGTTGTCTCTCGGGTTTGCGGGCGTCGCGAGCTGACCCCCCGGCCGGAAGGGGGCGCCGACGTGTCCGGGAAGCTGCCGCTCTGCCCTCGCGAGCGGCGGGAACATCTCGATCACGCGAGTCCGCACGGCCAGGCGGCGCAGCGGTGATCCGGCCAGCGCGCGTACCGGGGCGAGCACCGCTGCCAGCACCCGTGGGCGGGCGACAACGTTTCGGAGGAGAAGTTTTCGCACGCGCCGCTGCGTCCGGTGGGCCGGCGCGGCGGCATCGAACTGCGCGCGGGTGTGCTCCATGATCCGGCCGTAGGGGACACCACTGGGACAGACCGCCTCACATGCCCGGCACTGCAGGCAAAGGTCCCAATGTGACTGCACCGCAGGGGTGAGTGCAATGTGTCCTTCGGCGACCGATTTCGCCAGGTGGATGCGGCCCCGCGGCGATTCGAGTTCGAGTCCGGTGATTGCGTAGGTGGGGCAGGCATTCACGCAGAGGCCGCAGTGGACGCACTTGCTCAGGTCCTCGTCAGCCGGTGCTTCGGACGGGCGCGGCCAACGCGAAATGTCGCTAGAGACCACCAACGAACCTCCCCCGGTTGAGCCGGCCGGACGGGTCGTAGGCGAGCTTCGTCCGCTGCATCAACGGGAACGCCTTGGGGGGTGTGCCCCAGGGGTCGGCGACGGCCCGGAGCTCCGCCGGCATCCGTTCGATCACCACGCTTCCACCCGGTGCTTCGACTTGTGTTCGAATCGCATCGAGGACCGGGAGCAGATCCTCCGCACCGGGCGTCGCCGCAGAGCGCCAAGTGACGCGGGAGAAGCCGGCGAACGGGAAGACCACGGAGCGCGCGGGTTGGAGTCCGTTGAGCACTCCGAGCGCTGCCGGAAGCTGCGGCGGTAACGTCGCGACGCGGATGGTGAGCGTGTCGCCATCCGCGAAGCCGCAATCGCGGCCTTCTGCGTAGGCGTCGGGCGCCGGTGCCAGCGTCGCACCCACGTCAAACAATGAATGGACCGTTTCCGGCTTCAGCCGGTCGAAGGCAGCGACACTAATAGTCGTCCGCCAGGCGCTTCCCTCGGCGACGGCGATGCAATATTCCG
>Ga0307374_10011488_pt1 | contig 12585 bp, 10 predicted proteins | sample OX3MG_FD_202532 | JGI IMG/M metagenome (GOLD analysis project Ga0307374, IMG submission 202532) | Soil microbial communities from Risofladan, Vaasa, Finland - OX-3 | ecosystem: Environmental > Terrestrial > Soil > Coastal area > Acid sulfate soil | place: Finland: Risofladan, Vaasa | collected...
AAGTGGCAGTTTTCGTTGGGAAGCAAACTCATGGGTCAGATCAATCTGGTTCAGGAGGCGATCCCGTTCATCAAAGAAAAAGGATCCTTCACTTTGGTTTCGGGCATTCTCAATGACGACCCGATCTTCGCCGGCGTCGCGGCTTCAACCGTCTCGGGCGCGTTGGAAGCTTTTGTTCGGGCTGCCGCAATTGAGCTTCCTAAGGGACTGCGTATCAATGTGGTGAGTCCCACGATGCTAAAAGAATCCGAATCTCAATTTGCCCAGTTCTTCACCGGCATGATTCCGGTCGAAGGATGGAAAGTTGGACAAGCCTACAAACGCGCTATCTTGGGGGCGCAAACTGGCCGCGTTTACAAGGTTGATTGAGCTTATTGCGCTGATCCATGAGCCAGCTCGGTGGAATCGAGGTGCGACTCACGCGGCGGTCCAGAAATTCATCCAGAATGCTGAGCGGATAAGTCGACGGGTAACGTAACGAGCCCCCGATCCGAACGTCCGAAGCTGCCGCCAAGAAACGCGCCGTTCCATTTCGCTGGAACGGCGGTGTTCGAGTTGAGCGGAACGATTTACCGGCAGTCGTAAGATCAGGTTGCTTTGGGTTTTGCGTCATCCAGTCGCCTCTGTAACCCGCCTTCCCAGCCCCTGACCCCGGCGAGAAAAAGTTCAATAGCCGTCTTGTTGTCCCGACTCCATTGCGGCGGGACCCGTGCTGGTACGGGTAGGCGGCTGTTAACCGCCCCGACGCAGGTTCGATTCCTGCCGCCGCAGCTTTCTTCAAAGACCAACGGAAGGGCAAGCCAACGGGCGATGGCAGCCGCCTCGAAAGCGGTCGAGCAGCCAAACGCTGCCTTGGGGGTTCGACTTCCTCTCCTTCCGCTTCTTTGTGCCCTTGGCCGATCGGCTTAGGCGCCAGCCTTCCAAGCTGGCCAGGCGAGTTCGACTCTCGCAGGGCACTCTTCGCATTCGGGGATCGGCTAACGGTAGGCCGCCTGCCTTTGAAGCAGGTTATGGAGGTTCGATTCCTGCTCCCCGAACTTCGGCCGCACGGGCCGTGTCATCGTGTCATAAAGAACATCCGATCCGGGGCAGTTGCTGTTGGTAGTGACGCCTGGCTCTGAACTAGGAGGCCGCTGGTTCGATTCCAGCCCCCGGAACTTTTGATGAACGGAGGTCATCCGGCTGGATGAGGAACCTGTCTTGAAAACAGGTAGCGGCGCTGCCGCTTGTGAGTTCGAGTCTCACGGCCTCCGCCTCTTAAGAAACCACGGTCCCGTGGCCTAGCAGCGAAGGCAGCGCTTTCACACGGCGAAGATCGACGGTGCGAGTCCGTCCGGGACTACTTGAATGATCGCGGCGCCCAGGTACGCCAACCGGCAGAGCGGCTTGGCTCGGGCACCGACGCGTCAGCGTTGGTCGCCAAGCGTTTGCGGGTTCGACTCCCGCTCTGGGCACTCGCAACAAGTCAACATGGCTCGGTAGGCAACGGCAGACCACCTTGGCTTAGAACCAGGGATGCTGCGGGTTCGAGTCCCGCCTGGGCCACTGCAACACGTTCGTCCTCGCGGAGCAGCCAGGAGTGCTCGCCGCCCTGTCACGGCGGAGATCGTGGGTTCGAATCCCATCGGGGACGCTGACGCAGGCCCGATCAGCAGTTGCATAAGGAGAACCACATCCTAGGTGCAGGCTGGGAACCTGCGATGACGGCGCGGTACGCAAATTGGAAAAGCGGCGAAGCTCAAACCTTCGTGAATCGTTTGTCGGTTCGACTCCGACTCGCGCCACTCGCACACGACATGCGTCGGTTGGGCATTGGCAAGCTCAAGCGGCTGTAACCCGCCCGCCTTCGGGCTCTGCAGGTTCAACTCCTGCCCGGCGCACTCGCATACGACTCGGCCCGTTCGTCTATCGGTATAGGACGCGAGCCCCTCAAGCTCGAGAGGCGGGTTCGATTCCCGCACGGGTCGCTACAAGTTTCGGCCAAGTGGCGCAATTGGAAGACGCACGACGCTCAGAACGTCGGCCCTCGCCGGGCATGGGAGTTCGAATCTCCCCTTGGTCACTTTCTATCGCGGAAGGGCCAGTGCCCAGCGAAGCCTCATAAGCTTCGCGCGCCGGGTGCAACTCCCGGGCCTGCCACTTGAATGACGGCCGGGTACGCAAACAGGCAAAGCGGCGAGCGACCAACCTTCGGTCGGTGCCCGGAGCCTCGTGATTTTGCGGGTTCGACTCCCGCCTCGGCTACTCGCACGACGATCCCGTGGTCCAATGGCGAAGACGCCTGGCCGACGTCCAGGAGAGGGCGGTTCGATTCCGTCCGGGATCACTGGATTACCTCTGGTCTGTAGGTGTATCGGCAGCACGCCGCCGTGGTAAGGCGGAAGACCCGGTTCAATTCCGGGACAGACCTCTGGGAAAACAACGGGCCTGCATGTCCCTGGCGGCGACTGATCTCTGCAAGATCGTTGCGGTGGGTTCGACCCCCATCAGGTCCACTGCTTCCAGTGATGTGATTGAGTCGTGGGCTCGTCGTCCAAAGGGAAGACGTCAGTCCGGCAGGCTGAAGATCCGGGTTCGATTCCCGGCGGGTCCACTGTAAGTAGTAGGCGCATTCCATGTGCCGTAACCTTTGGCCGCTCGATGCAACGCGATTGCGAAGTCGGCGTCCATCGTTCGCTGGCTGCGGCACACGGAGTGTGCCTGCTACGTTCGGAAGGTAGCCGGATACGGTTGGCCGGGCCGCTCTGCTAAGGCGGTTCTCTGCAATACGGGATGAGGGTTCGAATCCCTTGCCTTCCGCTCGGTTTCGTTCGCCCCGATGGTGAAATGGATGATCATGCGATCGCTTCTAACCGGGCGTTCCGGGTTCGAGTCCTCACTCGGGGCGCTGACAACAATATGGTGTTTGTGGTGTAGCGGTTTCTGCACGCCCGGCTGTGAACCGGATGGTACGGGTTCGACTCCCGTCAAACACCCCTGGCGGAAAATCGGAAGTCGGAGGCCGGAAAAGCGGATGAACCATTTCGGACTCTTGCCCGTCTTCCTTCCGACTTCAGTCCTCGCTCCCTCTCCCTTTGGGAGAGGGTTGGGGTGAGGGCCTTCCGTTCACCAACAATCAATAACCAACCATAAAATTCGGGTTATTCCCATGTTCGCCAAAACGCTCCATCGCCCGGCCCTGGTGCTGAACCGCAACTGGCAGCCAGTGAACGTCGCCACGGTGGCCCGGGCGCTGGTGCTGTTGTGGAACGAGGCGGCGCGCGTCGTCGATCCGCACGACTACCAGCTCTACGACTGGGCCGACTGGTCGCGGTTGAAGCCGCGCGACGGCGAGCCGTTCGTGCAGGCAGTCAGCCGGCGGCTGCGCGTGCCGGAGGTGATCGTGCTCGCCGGCTACGATCGGCTGCCGGAGGCGGCCGTGGCCTTCAGCCGGCGGAACATCTTCAAGCGCGACCATTACGCTTGCCAGTATTGCGGCGTGCAGCCGGACGTCGACGAACTGTCGATCGACCACGTGCTCCCGCGGTCGCAGGGCGGAACGTCGACCTGGGAGAACTGCGTACTGGCCTGCCTGGCGTGCAACAAGCGCAAGGCCGACCGCACGCCGGCTCAGGCGGGCATGAAGCTGCGCAAGCAGCCGGTCCGCCCGCAGTGGAAGCCGCTCTACACCGCTCGCCACGAGCGGATCGAGAGCTGGTCGAAGTTCGTCAGCGAGGCGTATTGGAGCGTCGAGCTGAAGTAGTCGTTCGTTTCCCGATCCAAGGCGGGGCACTCCTTGGGTCGGTTACAGGATCGTGCTCCTGGGAGAGCAAGCGGCCTCCAAAACCGCCCAACGGGGTTCGAATCCTCGCGATCCTGCTTGTCCTGATGGTGTAACGGATCGCATCCGGCCCTCCGAAGGCCGTGGTCCTCACTTCGAATCCTCACTCGGGACGCTGTTTTGCTGTTGGCCCTGCGAGTGTGGCGGAAGCACGGCAGTCTTCGAAGCTGCCAGACGAGGTTCGACTCCTCGGCGGGGTGCTGGTTCGACTTTTATATCTGTCCTCGGAGTGTGCCGGACCAACGCACGCGAGCCCGCGAAGCTCGTAGGCCAGGTTCGATTCCTGGCGAGGACGCTTGAACGAGTTGACGCTGGAGCCAGACGGCACGGCGACCGCCTGCAAAGCGGTCGAAGCGGGTTCGACTCCCGCCGGCGTCTTTTACGCGGCCCTTGGGAATCCGTCACTCGTGACTTGAAGAATACCGGATGCATTGGGTGGCTGGCGGCAGAGCGAAGCGGTGCCCCAGCACACTGGGGCTTCGCCAAGGCTCATCCCCAGCCACCCGTCGCGCTGATTTCCATCACTTCACGTCTGATGCAGCCCATGGCAGCCAAGCATTTACAAGCAGCGCATTCGATGACGTCCTAGCCAGCGGCGCCCCAGCCTCGCGACTTCGCGATCGGCATGGTGCGTTCCGTGAATGGGTTCGGAAGCGGACGGCATCGGCTGTGGTAGCTCAACGGTTAGAGCATCAGGCTGAAGACCTGAGGGTTGCGGGTTCGAGTCCCGTCCATTGCGACCAGTCGGCTAACAACCGACCGGGTGCGAAAGCACCCTCGCTGTAGCCCGAGGGCGCCGGACGTTTCGCCTGGTCGGCCGCGAGCCGTGCGATCGCCGTTCGACGCGGGAAACTTCGCCGCGGCGCCTTTGGGCGCGACGGCATTAGAGAACCGCTGACAATGACTTCGTCGGCTCGCGGCAGCACCGCCAACCGCTCTGTAGTGCGTGGATACCGCTTCTCGCCGGCCGCGAGCCGCGGCAGCGAAGCAAGGAGAGTTTGCGTTGGGCTCTTCGCCCGACGCGATGAACCGAGCTTGGCTTGCCAAGGCCCGCGGCCAGCGGCTGCTCAAACGTCACTCCGCGGAAGGCCGTGTGAGCGAGCGTTACGTTCCGTCGCCCGACGGCATTTTGGTAGGTCAGGCTTTCCAGCCTGACGGGGTTGCTGCGAGGGATTAGGGAGTTCAATGTCAGGCCGGAAAGCCTGACCTACGCGAAGGAAGGTGCAGCATGTTGAAGACCGTGAAGATCGCCAGCTACGAGATGGGCCTCTACTTCCGCAACGGCGAGTTCAAGCGGTTGTTCGGCCGCGGCCGGCATTGGTTCATCGACCCGCTGCTGAAGGCCCGCGTGCAGGTCGTGTCGCAGCGCGATCCGTGGCTGGTCCACGACAAGCTCGACGTGATCGTCAAGTCGGGCGCACTCAAGGACCGCGCCGTGGTGCTCGACCTGAAGGACCGCCAGCGGGCGCTGGTCTGGATCGACGGCCGCTTCAGCCACGTGCTGCCGCCGGGCCTGTTCGCCTACTGGACCGGCTTCCGCAACGTGACGGTGGAAATCGTCGATGCCCGGAGCGTGCGCTTCGTGCATCAGGATCTGCACGTCATCTCGCGTTCGGCGTCGGCCGACCGCGTGCTGGAAGTGTTGACCGTCGAGCAGGGCCACGTGGGCGTGCTTTACGTGGACGGCGCCTACGTCGACACGCTGTCGCCGGGCCGGCACGCCTTCTGGAAGAACGTGGCCAAGGTCACGCTCGTGCCGGTCGACCTGCGCGAGGCGATGCACGACGTCGCCGGCCAAGAGATCATGACGGCCGACAAGGTGACGCTGCGGCTCAACGCGGCGGTGACCTACCGGGTCGCCGACGCGCTGCAGGTCGTCAGCATCACCGACGACGCGCGGCAAACGCTGTACCGCGAGGCCCAGTTGGCGTTGCGGGCCGTGATCGGCGCGCGGGAACTCGACAGCTTCTTGACCGCCAAGGATGGCGTGGCCCAGGAGTTGGAAGAGTTCCTGCGTCCGCGGGCGGCGGCGCTCGGCTTCGAGTTGATCGCCGTGGGCATCCGCGACGTGATTCTGCCGGGTGAAATGAAGACGCTGCTCAACCGGGTGACCGAGGCCAAGAAGGCCGCCGAGGCCAACCTGATCGTGCGGCGCGAGGAAACGGCGGCGATGCGCAGCCAGGCCAACACGGCCAAGCTGCTCGAGGACAACCCGACGCTCATGCGGCTGCGCGAACTGGAAATCCTCGAGAAGGTCGCCGCCAGCAGCAAGCTCAACGTCGTGCTCGGCGAGAAGGGATTGGCCGAGCGGGTCGTGAACCTGCTGTAGTGCGGGGTTGAAGCGACAAACGCCCCTGGCGGCCTTCGGGCGCCAGGGGCGTTTTTCGGCCGCGGCGTCATTTCAGCATCTTGCGCGAACTCCAGACCCTTGCCGCCGCCTCAACAGCCGTCCCCTTGGCGATGTAGGGCGCGCTGGCGCGGCCTACATGCGGGTTCCTAGGGCGGTACGTTCCCTCTCCAACCGGGCGAACGCCGCTCTGAACTTTGGAAGGAGTACAATGCTTTCGCTGGCCGGTAGAATGCGTGGCGCTCAAGCTTCCAAAAGGCTTGGCATCTCTGCGTAGACTTTGAATAATCCCAACCGGTGATTGGAGGAAAACCGACCGTGGAATCGAAGCCTGAACCGGCGCCGGGGCATACTGACGCGAAAGTCCGTTGGGAGAACCGTTACCAAACGGGCGATTTGCCTTGGGACACAGGCCGGCCGTCGGCGGAATTGGCCGCCGTGCTAGACAGTGGCGTCACTCAACCGTGTCGGGCACTCGAATTGGGCTGCGGCACGGGAACGAATGCCGTTTACCTGGCTCAGCGAGGCTTCTCGGTCACGGCCGTCGACCTCTCGGCCGCTGCCATCGCTCGGGCGCAAAGCCGCGCCCGCGACGAACGAGTCGTCGTCGACTTTCTCGTTGACGACGTGTGCGACCTTCAGGCCTCTTTGGAACCCTTCGATTTTGTGTTCGACCGCGGCTGCTACCACTGTGCTCGCCGCGATAATCTGCCCGGCTTCCTGGCCACGCTGGAGCGGGCGACCAGGCCCGGGGCCAAGTATCTGCTGCTGGCCGGCAACGCCAATGAACAAACCGAGGCGCCGGGACCTCCTCGGGTGCAGGAGCATGAAATCCGCGCCGAGCTTGGCGGGTTATTCAGCGTGGATTGGGTTCGGCCGTTCAGGTTCGAAGATCCAGGCGGGCTTGAAGGGCCGCTGGGCTGGGCCTGCTTGCTGACGCGACGCGGCTAGCGTATCGGGGGCAGCAGACCGTCTCGCCCTGCGGCAACGACGTCTCGGCGTCTCGTTTCGCTTTGTTTCTTGCCGCAGTAGCATTCAGGCCATGAACCGCGAACAAATTGCCGCCAATTGGGCCCGCCGAGGCTTCAGCTGCGACCTGTGGATCGATTCGCCCGGCCAGCGCTGGGAAGACTTCGTTCACGACACGGATGAACTGGTCATCATCCTGGAAGGCGCGATGGAGTTCGCAATCGAGGGCGTGATCGAACATCCGCAGCGTGGCGAGGAGGTGCTGATTCCGGCCGGCGCCAATCACTCGGCGCGGAACATCGGACGGTCAACGGCACGCTGGCTCTATGGCTACCGGCGGGGTTAAGCCGCAACGGCCGTGATCATCGCCGACGCATGCACGAGTGCGGAATTCCCGTCAGTGACTGGATGAAAAATAGCTTTCGCCGTCGCTTATTGGGTTCCAAGGGTCGGCGCTAGAGGCTGACGGGCGCGGTTAGGTCCTCGTGCCAAAGTTCGCTCCGATATTGCATAGCGCCTCTTGCTCGCAACCGCTGTTCGCCTCATGTTGGTAGCCATGCCCAAGTCATTCGCCAAACTCACGTTCTGGCTAAAGCCGACTTGTGGCGTTTGCGGTCACGCTTTGGGCAGGCATTGTTGTGACGGAACGATTTCGCAACCTACGGCCAGGCGCCCCTGCTTCCTGGTTCGTTACGACGGCCACATGGCCCTGGCGAACTCGCGCGCTTTGAAGCTGGCCGGCATCGACGCCGCCGTCAACCGCCGCACGCTCGACGGCCAGCACCCAAACGGCTGGTTCCCCGAGCAGCGCATTACCGTCGCCGAAGCGATCCGCGGCTACACGCTGGGCGCCGCTTACGCAAACTTCGCCGAAGAGCGGGTCGGTTCGATCGCGCCAGGAAAGGCGGCCGACCTGGTCGTGCTCTCGCGCGATATATTGGCCGAGGACGAGCAATCAAGAATCGCCGAGGCGAGGGTCGTCATGACGGTGATGGCGGGCCGAATCGTATATCAAGCGGAACCTTGACGAGTTTGAGGAGCGGCCAATTGGCGGCGCCGCGGGTACGCAGGCGATACAATGGCGTCGGAGGGCTCAATTCCATTGGCGGCGACCGACATGACGCTTCATCGCTCCTTTCTCTGTGCGGCGGCGCTCGCGTTGAACTCGCCGGCGTTGGCCGATGAGGACCTCATTTCCGATCAGGACGCCCGGCGAAACTGGCCCCAATGGCGCGGGCCGCTCGGCACGGGCGTTGCGCCGTACGGCAATCCGCCGATCGAGTGGAGCGAAACGAAAAACGTCCGTTGGAAAACCGAATTGCCGGGCCGCGGCCATTCGACGCCGATCGTCTTCGGCGACCGGATATTTCTTAGCGCCGCCGTACCGTACGGCGAAGCGCTGCCGCCGCGGCCGAGCGCCGTTCCCGGCAATCACGACAATCTGCCGGTGACGCACCGCCAGCGGTTCGTGGTCATGGCAGTCAGCCGGAACGACGGCCGCATTCTATGGCAACGCAAGCTGCGCGAAGCTCTGCCGCGCGAACAAGGGCATCATACGGCGAGTCTGGCCTCCAATTCGCCGGTCACCGATGGCGAACGGCTCTTCGCGTTTTTCGGGAGTTTCGGACTCTATTGCCTGGACATCGACGGCAAGCAGTTATGGCAGAGAGATTTCGGCCCGATGCAGTCGCTGCACGGTCACGGCGAGGGAGCGTCGCCGGCGCTCTACAGCGACACGCTCGTCGTCAATTGCGACCATGAAGGCCAGTCGTTCGTGGTCGCCCTCGACAAGCGAACTGGAGAGCCGCGGTGGAAGGTCGAGCGCGACGAAGTCACTTCCTGGGCCACGCCGATCATCGTCGAACATGCTGGGAAGCCGCAGGTCATTATCAGCGGCACGAACCGGTTCCGCGGCTATGACCTGGCCAGCGGCGAGATTCTTTGGGAATGCGGAGGCCTGTCGTCGAACATCGTCGCGTCGCCGGTTTTCGGCGGAGGGGTCGTGTACGCGGGGAGCAGCTACGACAAGCGCGTTTTGCTAGCCATTCAGCTCGACGGCGCACATGGCGACATCACAGGCAGCAAGCAGGTGCTATGGAGTCGCTCGCGCGGAACGCCCTACGTGCCCTCGCCGCTCTTGTACGGCGACGTTTTGTATTTCCTCACGCACTACCAAGGAATCCTGAACCGCGTCGATGTGCGAAACGGGAACGATCGTCCGGGGCCGTTGCGGCTGGGCGGCGTCACCGAGGTTTACGCCTCGCCCGTCGGCGCCGCAGATCGCATCTACGTCACCGATCGCAGCGGTTTGACCTTGGTGATCGGTCACAGCGACGCGCCGCGGCTGCTGGCCAGGAATCAGCTGGACGACACGTTCAGCGCCTCCGCCGCAATCGCCGGCAAGGAACTGTTCCTGCGAGGAGAACGGAATCTTTATTGTTTGGCTGAGAGCGATTGACGCTTGCTGCCTGGGAGATACCGCATTCGTCCAAGGCAGCGAAGTGACTTCGGTTTTCGCATCGGCTATGGTGATAGAAGCCCCCCGCTGTTAAGGTCGCCCAGCATGCACCGAACGTCAACAAACCAGCGGTTTCTCTTCTCGCCTTGGGGCTTTGACAATATCGGCGACGTGCTGGCGAAGCTGGGCGAGGGCTTCGAGCTCGAGCAGATCGGCTGGGGAAAGATCAAGTCGACGGCGTCCCTTCATGGCTGCGACGTTCTATTCGTCAACTGCGCCATGCGATTCGCCTTCGGCTACGGCAAACGAGTCGCTCCCGCTCTGCGTGATTTCGTCGCGGAAGGCGGCGTTTTGTACGCCTCAGACTGGGCGGTTGCCGGCGTGCATGCGGCGTTTCCCGAGATGGTGCAGTATGACATGGACGGGCAGAAAGGTCGGATGCCTTGCAGCGTCGTCGATCGCGGCCTCCAGGAGATCGTCGGCAAGCAACTCGACATCCACTTCGACACGACCTGGTGGCGGATGACGAAGGTCGACTCCTCGGTGCGCGTTTACGTCGATGGCGCCGTCCCAAAGGGTCCGGAGCAGAGGTTGCCGATCATCATCGGCTTCTGGCACGGCCGGGGGCACGTGCTGTGTACGGCCTTCCATAACAGGGCCCAGGTGTCGGAACAGGAGAGCCGGCTGCTGCGGTTCCTCATCCTGCAGCCCATTCTGGCCGGCGCCGCAGCCGCCACCGCCAAGGCGGATCAATCGTTAGCAATGTGATGCCCGCCTGACCTGCGGCGGCCCGGACATCATGTCCGGCGTGCCGGAGGCTTCTGACTCAATAAACGATTGTGAGGTCACGGTTGTCGGCGGCCGGTTTGCAGGCCAGGGGCGGAAAAAGCTGATTATCGGCAATCTCGCCTGCCGCCTCGGCTCAACGTCCATCCTCGGATACGCCGCGCAGCCACTTGTCGGCGATTGCCGCGAAATCGACGTCGTCTTCAATAATTTCGGCGACCACCTCGTCGCCGGCCGCCTGGGCGCCGGCCAGCGCACCGCTGAGGAAGTTCGCCAATTGCGTCCGTGCAACCTCGGCGCGGTTTTCCGGCGGCGCGCTTCGCCAGGCTTTGTGAGCCTCCGTTGACAATGCCTCGTGGCAGCGTCTGGACAGCCAGGCATCGAAGGCGCGGGTGGCGGCGTTAAAAAAGCAGATCTCATAGCTTACAGGCGGCAAGGCGAGTCGAAAACCGCCAAGTGTCGTTCGCGTGCTTCAGCTGTCAAGACGTCGCCCCAGCAAAGCCACGATACGGCCTGGGAACGACAAGGTCTGTGGCCGATCCTGACCTTTTGCCAGCTCGACTGCCGGCCGGGACTTGCTATCGAGGAAGCATTCAATCTGTTGCCTCGGCAAGAGGCGCTTGGCCTGCACGTTTCGTGCGAGCTGCAGGAGCAGTGCCTGCGGATCGTGGTCTCGGTCTGTTTCCTGGCTACCGGCGCCGACCGGCTGATCGAGCCCGAGGTGCTGAGCAAAGACCTAGCCCGCTACCTGGAAGCCTGCAAGCGCGACCCAGCCGCCGCCGAGCGGCTGGTCGAGAAGGCCAAGCGGCGCGGTAAGCAAGGCTGGCATGTCGGGCAGCACGAGAGGATTCTGCACCTAGGCCGGCCGCAAGAGGGCGGCGAGGGCGTTGTTGGAACCCACGGCCAGCTTCGGCACCAGCACCAGCGCCGGGCCCATTTCCGGCTGCTGCCTGCCGGCCGCGTTACGTTCGTCCGGCAGGCCACGGTGCGGCCGGATTTGCCGCCGCCGGAGCGGGCGGCCGGATATCTGGTGCAGGTGTAGGTCCCAAACTTCAATTCGGCCGCGCCCGTTCGGGTGCGGTGACAGCCTCTTCTCAAGCTGCGCCGCCGCGCGTCGGTGGCCTGCGGCCGAAGTGCATTCGACTTCTGCTTTGAAAACGTGCACAACGCTTGTCGTGCCGTAGTCTCAGAGACCTGACAAGGTCGCGCGGGCGGGGCGTTGACGCTTGTTCTAGATAGGCTTCGACCAGCGAGCCGGCCGAACTCGACGTGATGTTGCCGAGGTCGACGTGCCGCAGCTTGTTGTCTTTGCCAAGCAGATACAGATGCTTGTAGGCGCGGAAAATCGCCTCGTCCAAGTCGCGCTGCGCCGTCTTGCGGTTGCGTTCGAGCAGCTTGAGCTGGCTCTCGTCGACGCGCTGCTTGGTCTCCTCGTCGTCGTCGATGTCTTCCCAGGCCAAAACCTCGCGCGCCTTGTCGCGGAGATTCTCGGAGGGATCGACCGCGGCGAAGACCAGCGCCGACTCGAACGTCCGGCCGCTCGATCCGCAGTCGCGCACGATCGCCTCCATCAGCTCGCGCGTCGCGCGTTCCTCGGCCGGATGCTCGATCCCCATCGCCACGAGCGTGATCCGCGGAACCTCTTTCACGTCGTTGCTCCGCTTCGGAAAAAACTCGCGTTCGACGAATTTGCAGGCATCGGTCGAGTTCTTGCGGAACAGTTCTGCCGTGCGCTTGCGGACCCGTTCGTCGATGGCCTTGTCCTGCACGCCGCCTCGACGGGCGACCAGCACCTGGTTCAAGTTGGGCACCAGCCCGAAGCGATACCGGTTCCGCTCCCATTGCAGGTAAAAGCACGTGCCGGCCAATCCTTCCAGCACGGTGTCGACGTCGCTGAGGTTGACGTCCGGCCGTAACCGTACACCGGCGCCAGGTGGCTCTGGGGCGGGCGGGGCTAGGGGCGGGGGTCGGGAGAATTCTGGGCCAGCCGTCGCTGAGCACGACGGCGCCGGCGTCGGTCGGCGGCGTCGCGGCGCTCGTCGGTTCGGTAATTGCGAACCGCTTCGGGGTGCGATTGCTTCCAGACGTCGGCGTGCAACGAGCGGTAGTCGGTCGAGCCGGCCAGCAATTGGTCCAGCACGTCCTTCAGGTAGACGTACACGTCCAGGTCGTTCCTCGCCGCCGTGCTGACGATCGTCATCAGCG
>Ga0307374_10011489_pt1 | contig 12584 bp, 11 predicted proteins | sample OX3MG_FD_202532 | JGI IMG/M metagenome (GOLD analysis project Ga0307374, IMG submission 202532) | Soil microbial communities from Risofladan, Vaasa, Finland - OX-3 | ecosystem: Environmental > Terrestrial > Soil > Coastal area > Acid sulfate soil | place: Finland: Risofladan, Vaasa | collected...
GCAATAAGGCAGATTCGTTTGTGCAGGAGTAATTAACCCGGCCGCCCTCTCGTCCTTGCATGTGATAAGGGCAAGAGTTGGTCCCAAATCCCCGCCCTTGGCTGCCGCGGATCGCGCGGCTCATCCGCTTGGGGATACTCGGTCCTTTTGGGGCCTCAGCTCTGTACCAGCCCCGTGCCTGAGACCATGTGAGCCCTCTCGCCATCGCTGCGGCGTGAGGAATCGCAAGCCCGTGGACGAAGCAGGCACAGGAATGTGCCCACTCCATCTAGGTCTCTGGCCGCTTGCTCTTGCACCAACTCCGTGTCCCATCCTATCGCCGTTTTCCCTGCGAAAGAGTGAGACAGTTCAAACCTCAAAGTACGACATGGCGCGGTCAGAGACCTTGCTTTAGCATCTGCCGCGAATAAGTTACTTCGCAGTTGCCGCCGCGGCCTTCTTCTGTGCCGCCCAACGGCGCTTTACGGCCTCCGCTATCTTTCTCCGTCCTTCCGGAGTCAGCCGTCTCTTCTTCATTTTCGCGGGCTTAAGAGCGGCCGGCGCAACCTTCCTGGGCCTGCCGGCTCTCTTCTTCGCTGCTGTCGCGGAGCCGCCCAACAGTGTACGCACCTGTTGCAGCAGAGCGATTTCGCGGTCTACGGTTGCCAGAATTTCCGCTATCCCCATATTCCCTCCATCGACTTGAAGAATCAGTTTCGCGCTTAAGCAGCTAACTTCCCGCGCCACGCAAAACTAACCCATTGTCTCAAAAAATACAATAACCTTTTACAGATTTCTTTGCAAACAAAAAGAGCATCTTGTAAACCAAAAAATAGACGTCATAGCGCATCATTGACACTCAAAGTAATCTATCGCAATCCCTTATCTATTCATCAGGTCGCGAAGTCACTGCCCCGGTCCCGCGGCGTGACGTACGTGCGTAAAACCGCGCTTCAAAGAATTAGAACCCTGTAAGTTCCAATTCTCTGCATCTTCAGCTTGATTGCTTTCCGCATACCTTGATATTCGCTCCCGCTTATACCTTTCCCAGAGCGCCTTTCAGAAACCTGCTCGCCGCGGCGAGTGTCAGGGAACGACTTTAGTCGTGCCAAAGAGGGCCGAAAACAAAGGTGCCTTAGCCTCTGGGGAACTCTATTCAATATCTGCGGGGCAATTCTTGAAACTCGCTCTAAGAAACTGTCACTCTTGCCAGCTTCAGCTTTGCGGCGCCAGGGCCGCGCACTCCCTCAGATCGCGGCAAAGAGCGTCCACGCGCCCCAAGTCGGCATCCCACGAAAACATGAAGCGTGCCGCGCCGCCGATGAAGGTATAAAATTTCCAGCCGCGTTCCCGAAGAGAATTGAGCATCTCCTCCGGCGCGGATAGAAACACTGCATTGGCTTCAACCGGCGCTGCGATCCGAACCCCAGGAATGGAATCGATCTGCGCCTCAAAGTGTTTTGCGCATCGATTTGCGTGCGCACCGTTGCGCAGCCACGCTCCGCTCTCCAGCATTCCCACCCACGGCGCTGCAAGAAAGCGCATCTTCGAGGCCAGTTGCCCGGCCTGCTTGCACCGGTAATCGAAATCCGCAGCCAGCTTGCGATCAAAGAACAGCACCGCTTCTCCCACCGCCATGCCGTTCTTTGTGCCGCCAAAGCACAAAACATCCACGCCGCTCTTCCATGTCATCTCCGCCGGCGTGCAACCCAAGCTCGCGCAGGCATTCGCAAAGCGCGCGCCGTCCATGTGCAGATACAGCCCGTGGGTCGCGCACTCATCGGCGATGGCGCGCAACTCCGCCAGCGTATAAACGCGCCCCGTCTCGGTCGGCTGCGTGATGGTAACCACGCGCGGCTTGGGATAGTGAATATCCTGGCGCTTGGTAGCTAGTTCCCGGATGGACTCCGGTGCAAGCTTGCCGTCCGTGCTGGGCGCCACCAGTAACTTTGAGCCGTTTGAAAAAAACTCCGGCGCGCCGCACTCGTCCGTCTCCACATGCGACTGATCGCAGCAGATGACACCGTGGTAAGACTGGCAAAGCGACGCCAGCGCCAGAGAATTAGCCGCGGTGCCGTTGAAAACAAAGTAGACCTCGCAGTCTTTCTCAAACAGTGCGCGAAAGGCATCCGACGCCTTTTCTGTCCATGGATCGTCTCCATAGGCAGTAACATGCCCGTGATTCGCAACCTCGATTGCGCGCCACGCCTCGGGGCAGATTCCCGCGTAGTTATCGCTTGCAAACTGCTGAAGAAGGTCTTTCCCGTCGATCTCGGTCATTACATCTTCCTTTTCGTGTAAGGAATCAAGAAGGTGATCATTGTGTAAGCAGGAGACAGAAGCAGCCGGCGATAGGTGCCGTGCGGCGGTCTCAGCCCGCGCCAAGGCCGCCTGGCTGTGATGTTACTCCATCAGCGGCAGGCCGGACGTTCGTCTCCCGCTCAAGCTGGGCGCGCGTCTCATTGCCTTTGTGGGGAATGGCTTGATCCCGTGTCGGGAGCGTCCGGATCTTCGCATGACTGGATGAGATCACGGCGTCTTGCGGAAATATGTGTCTCCTTGAGATTGTGTTGGGCCGCCGCCATCGTGTCTCTGGCCGCCCGCCTCGCCGTCGCCGCTGCCAAGCCGCTTGTCTCCGTCCGCTCCCTCCCGCCAGCCGCCTCTCTCGTCCCCCGCTTGAACGATGGGCAAAAGCGACCTAGCTGCCCGCCTCTTCTTCCCCAATATCCTCATTCCACACGGCCGGATTCTTGGCAATATAGCTTTCCAGCAGCTCGCGGCATTCGCGGCTGTCCAGGTCGATCACCTCTACGCCGTTTTCGCGCAGCCAGTCCGCGCCGCCGGCAAAGGTGCGGCTCTCGCCCACCACCACCGTGCCGATGCGGAACTGGCGCACCAGCCCGCTGCAATACCAGCACGGAGCCAGCGTCGTCACCATCACCAGGTTGCGGTAGCTGCGCTGCCGTCCCGCGCGGCGAAAAGCGTCCGTCTCGCCGTGCATGCTTGGATCGCCCTGCTGCACCCTGCGGTTGTGGCCCCGGCTCACCAGCTCGCCCGCGCGTGTAAACAGCGCCGCGCCAATCGGAATTCCGCCTTCCGTCCGGCCCATCCGTGCCTCTTCAAGTGCCACGGCCAGCATTCGTTCGTACAACTCGCGGTCCGCCACAGCAATCCCTCCCCAGTGCAGCCTAACCCATCCCGCCGCTCCCCCGTGATCTTTTCCAGCCCCTGGACCTCGTTCCTTTGTGTTATGGATGAAGAAAGACAAGCGCAACGGTGGCGCACGCGCCCAACGAGTCACGCCCCTTCACCGGAGGTAAGTTTTGAAAACCAGGTTCATCGGTTATCCAGCCTTGTTCCTGCTGGCTCTCAGCGGGCTCGCTCTAGCTACCCGTTCCCCTGCGCAGGATGTTCACGTCTCTGTGGCTCCGTCCAATCAAGCCACGCCAGGCGGCGTCAAGTATCCCACCATCCAGATGGCCCTCGATCACGCACCCGATCCCGGCCCCGGCGGCCGCCTTTACATTCACATTGCTCCGGCCACCTACCACGAGCGTGTGATCGTCACGCCCAATCGTCCGCGCACTACCTTTCTCGGAACCGGCGCAGACCCGTCCCAGGTCGTCATCGTCGCCAGTCAGAATGCCAAGAGCGCCGGGGGAACCTTCTTCAGCGAAACCGTGGAGATCAACGCGCCGGACTTCCAGGCCGACAATGTCACCTTTGAAAATGCCGCCGGACGCACCGGGCAGGCGGTTGCCATCTCTGTCAATGCCGACCGGGCCGTCTTCAAGCACTGCCGCTTCCTCGGCGACCAGGACACGCTCTTCGCCAACTTCGGCCGGCAGTACTACGTCGACTCCTACATCGGCGGCGGCGTCGACTTCATCTTCGGCAACGCCACGGCATTCTTCGAGCACGATGAGATTCACATCATACGCCCCGGCTATCTCACCGCGCAGTCGCGCACCACCGCGAACCAAACCACCGGCTTTGTCTTCGACCACGCAAAGATCACCAGCAGCGACACCAGCGGAAAACCCTTCTATCTTGGCCGGCCCTGGCGCGCTTTTTCCCGCGTCGTCTTCCTCAACACTGAGATGCCGCAGACCCTCAGTCCCCAGGGCTGGTCGCCGTGGTACAAGAACCAGACTCCGAGCGATGTCTTCTACGCAGAGTGGCGTAGCACCGGCCCCGGAGCGCGCCCTGAGTCACGGCCATGGTGGTCGCGCCAATTGACGGCAAAGGAAGCCGCGCAGTTCCGTGCCAAAACCTTCCTCGCCGGCGCCGATCATTGGCACGCCGCTGCTGAAGCAGCCTCGCTGCCATAACGAAGCTGAGGAACAGACAGTGTAAGTGAGGGCGGTCGGCAGCGGGTGGCCCAGGTCTCCGGATGTATGTTCCATCAACAACTCTGGGTGCCCCATGTCTCGATTTTGAGACGTGGGAGAGCTCAAACGTGAGCAGTTCCTCCGAGTATATTCTCTCGGCACATGACCAGAGGGCTTGTACGCTATCAGCAATAGGGTGACTTTCACTTTCTCACCTTCAGTTGCTATCTCCGGCTTCCATTGCTATCGACGCCGGAGAGCAGGAATCTCTTTGAGTCGGCCCTGGAACGCATCCGGCGGAGGTATGGTTTTGTTATGGCCGGCTATGTGGTAATGCCCGAGCATGTGCATCTGCTTGTCGGCTAGCCGGGCACCGGTACGCTTGCCGTCTCCATTCAGGCACTCAAACTCTCGGTCGCAAGGCGCCGAGCCGAGCAGCCCTTCTGGCAGGCCCGGCTACTACGACTTCAATGTTCACAACGAAGACAAGCGCATGGAGAAACTCCGCTACATGCACCCCAACCCCGTCGTGCGCGGCCTGGCTGCAAAACCCGAAGAGTGGCCCTGGTCGAGCTTCAGCCACTAAGCGACCGGCCATGAAGGAGCCGTCGAGATTGAGTCACAGTGGACCACGGCCCGCCGCAGCCATCAACTCCCTGAAGCTCTCCGATTCAAACCTCAGGATGGTTGAGGTCGGTGCTTTCCGAAGTCTCAGAATCAGGACCTGAGGCACCCTAATGATGGGATTGGTGCGAATTGAAAACCTGAAACCCCATGCGCTTGACAACGTTGTAAACGGCGTATAGAGTCATCCCTCGTAGTCAGTGCCCGCCAATCGTCCATGGGTGACAGTGGGAGTCCCCCTCGGATGGGGAATTGTTGGGATGTTGATGACAACGTTGTCCTCACCAAAATCAGACAACTGAAAGCGGCGCAGTTGCAGTGCGGAATCGAGCGGCGGTTCAGCTCGTTGCATTCCGACTTTTTTGTCAGGGAGATAAGAAACATGATTGAGGAGATCCAAAATAGAAAGCCATTGGGGTTCTGGAGTCTCTCGCGCAACCTTTGCGTCCTGGGGTTTCTTTTGGCAGTCCTGAGCGCACCCCGTGCATTTGCCCAGGAGTTCCGAGCCTCCATCACGGGCCAGGTGGCAGACTCCTCGGGAGCTGTGATCCCCGGCGCCACCATCACCGCGGTTGACGTGGAGACCCGGGTGGTGTATTCGACCAAGTCTGGCAAGGAGGGCGAATATTCCCTGCTGTATCTGCTGCCCGGCCAGTACACGGTCACGGTCACAGCCGAGAATTTTCAGACCATGGTCTACAACAAGGTGGCTCTGGATTCGGCGCAGCAGTTGGGAATGAACGTAGCGCTTAAGCCGGGCGGCGTGACCGAGCAGATTACTGTAACCGCCGGGCCCGTCGATCTCGATACCGTGTCGGCGTCAACCGGGGGCGTGGTGGATCAGACGAGGGTCGAAAACATGCCCTCCACGGGCCAGATGGTCTGGGATGACGTTTCATTAATGCAGGGAATCCGCAGCACGGCGACCCAGCCGTTCAACCTTACTCCCCGCAACAATGGAAACAGCTACGGCGTATCCGGCGCGCAGACCGATGAAAATGTCTTCTATATGAATGGAGCGCCGGTGAGCGACACGGGCAATTGGTACTTTGTCCCCAATCAGAATGCAACCCAGCAGCTACAGGCCACTGCAATGGCCTATGATGCGCAGTACGGGCGAACCGGCGGCGGAGCGTTCAACTCGAACGTCAAGGCCGGCACCAATGCCTACCATGGCTCCCTCTACGACTTCTACGGCAACGATTATCTGAACGCAACTTCCTGGATTGACAAGCTGTCGCACGTCCGGAAGCCCATTAATATCCGCAACACCTTTGGAGGCTCGGCAGGCGGCCCGATCCGCCGTGGAAAGACTTTCTTTTATGGCGCGTATGAAGGATTCCGTCAGGATCAGCCCGGCGTCACAACGGATTCCGTGCCGCCCACGGCCTGGGTGCAGGGAAATTTCCAGGGCTCGGGCTATACCATCTACGACCCCACATCCACTTACTGCGCGGCCAAGAACGCCTCCGGGGGGTGCACCAAGTATGCAAGGAAGCCCTTTCCCAACGACCAGATACCGACCAGCGCCATGAGCAAGATCGGACAGGCGATTCTCGCCCTGTACCCGGCACCGAATCAACCTGGCCAAACCAACAATTACGTTGTGCTGCAGTCAACCACCTACACCTATGACCAGTACATTGGCCGAGTCGACCAGAGCTTCTCAGAGAACACCCGCATGTATGGGCTGTTCACGCTGCAGAATAACGGAAACCACGCCGGAGGCAACGGATTTCCCAATGCGGCGATTACCAGCAGCAGCTCGAGCGGCCGGGATTACAACGCAATTCTGGATTTGACGCATATCTTTTCGCCCACGCGGGTGATGGATCTCAAGGCGTCCTATGGGCACAGCACTTCGTTGTCGATTCACGGTGTGACGGTCCAGGAAAACTACCTGGCCAGCAAACTCGGGTTCAACATGCCTCCGGTGGCAACCACGCCGCATCCAAACATTGTTCCGACCTTCTCGGTCTCGGGCATGACCAATCTCTTCGGCAACACGGGGAATGGCACTGCCCACGCCGACGCGGATTTTTCTGGAAGCATTACGCAACTGCTCGGCCGCCACAGCCTGCACTACGGCGCCGAGTTCATGGATATTCAGACATCGCCGACCGGTGTTCTGGGAGATCCCAACGGGTCATTCTCCTTTAATCAAACCGCTACCCAGGGTAACCCACTGAAAAATACCACGGGCCAAGGTAACGCGATCGCATCGATACTTCTCGGCTATCCGAGCTCAGGCAGTGTCAGTTGGAATACGCCGACTTTTATCACGATGCACTACTACGGGCTCTTCGTTCAGGACGACTTCAAAGTCCTCCCGACGCTGTCACTCAACCTAGGGCTTCGCTGGGATATCAATTCGTCGCCGCGGGATCGCCACGATCGGATTAACGCCGGTTTCTGCCTGACCTGCGTCAATCCCTATTCGAGCCAGATCAATTTCGCTGGGTCTCCGCAACTGCAGGCGCCTCTGCTGGGAGGCCTTCAGTTCGCGGGCGTCAACGGCATGCCGGACGCGCCCTTCAAAGTGCAATGGAATGACTGGCAGCCGCGCGTCGGATTCAGTTGGCAGGCCATTCCAAATACCGTCATCCGCGGCGGCTATGGGATCTATTTCCCCTGGGCGCCTCTGAATACGGACGATACAGGTTTCAGCGAGACCACCGGGTATGTTGCTTCACTCGACGGCGGCCTGACTCCCAGCTCCTACTTCAACTCCGGAACACCATATCCCAGCGGAGCCGTTGCTCCCACGGGAGCGGGCGCCAGCCTGGAGACCAATGCCGGGATGTCCGTCAACTTCGCCAACACAAGCCGCCGCCTGCGCGTAACACAGCATTGGTCGCTCGGCTTCCAGCGCAGGATGCCATGGGCGCTCCTGCTGGACGTGGAATACCTGGGCACCAATGTTCACGGCATCCCGGTAAGTCCCCAGTTGGGCGTCATCTCGACATCTCTGCAGAAGGAATGTAACCAGGACATCTCCATCTGCAACACCAACGTCGCGAATCCTTTCTACGGCGTATTGCCTGTAACTTCAGGAAATGGTGCATCCAAAACCATTCCAGCCTGGAAATTGATGCGGGCTTATCCGCTCTTTAACGGTGTCTCGGAAGGGCAGGTTCCGTCGGGAGACTCGTTCTACAACGCTCTCGCCGCCCGGGTGGAACGCAGAGTAAAGACTCTCGACTTCGTGTTCAACTATACCTACTCGAATTGGATGTCCACGGACAGCTACCTCAACAACGGCAACTTCATCGACGCTCATTTGTGGAAGGGACTGGCCTCCAACGATAGAAGAAACTATCTGGATGGAAACCTGGTCCTTCCGCTTCCGGTCTTCAAAGCCAATGAAATGCTGAGTTCGCTGGCAAATGGTTGGCTTTTCAGTTCGACAATCATGTGGGGAACAGGCACCCCATTAGGGCTTCCAGCGGCAGACTTCAACTGGGGCGCTCCGGGCTGTACCAGCCTTGCTCCCGCAGGTGGTCAGACACGCGCGCACTGGTTCAACAACAACGAGAGCTGCTGGACTGATCGGGGCACATGGGAGCCGCGGACGACGCCGCTCCACATTGGATCTCTGCGCAATCCGCAGTTCGTGTTATGGAACGCTGCGTTTCACAAGCAATTCTCGCTTAAGCGCGAGGGAATGTTTGCTCAATTCCGCCTGGAGGCTCTCAATGCCGCTAACCACCCCAACTGGGGAGGGCCCAATACAAACAACGCCGTTGCGCCGGCGTACTCGCCGAGCACAAGTTGGACGGGATTTGGCACCCTGCCCACATCGCAACAAAACACTCCGCGTTCCATGCTCGCGTCTCTAAAGATAATCTTCTAGGAAATGGAAAGCTGTTCATTGCCACGCACAGAACGAGGGGTCAATCCGGCCCTCGTTCTGCGCGGCCCTCCGGCGCGCTGGCGCTGGGGAATCCAGATCGGGCGCGCGGTGCGGCCATCTTCGGCAAAAGCCGAAAAGGGATTACCATCAGTCCGTCGCAAGAAGTCATCCTCTCCGTTCCGCTTTGGCGGGTGGCCCAGGTCTGGGGATATATGTTCCATCAACAACTCTGGGTGCCCCATGTCTCGATTCTGAGACCCGGGATAGATGCTCCCCGAACCAGCAATGACCGTATCTGACCGGAAACCCGGCTTGTGTTGTGGGGCGGACCTTGGGAAGGCGGGTGGCCCAGGTCTGACCAGCCCTGAAGATGGGTGCCCCATGTCTGGATTTTCAGACATGGGAGACCAGGAACCTCAACCGCCCGGCCCTTCCCGCCACCCCCTCCCCCGCAACCGTTCACCCGCCCCTGAACCCCGAATCCCTGACCCCTGACAACTACGTTCAAAGGTAGACAAAAGAGGCCCGTTTCCGCGCCAAAAACGGCCCAGAATGTGCGCAAAACATGTGCTTTTCGCACCTTAACGAATACTTTTAGTCCGCCCCCATCCGTACAAACCCCCATTTTTCGTCGGCCTGCAACGGTACCTTTCGCGGGCGCAGACACACCCCTCCCCAAAGCTCCGCCCACAGCCCGTCAAATTTCGTCAGAATGTCCGCCTATATCCGATACAGGCGCTGTACGCAGCCCATCGCCGTGCCCGCCCGCCGACAACTGAGAACTGTCCGCCGTCAGCCGTTAGCTGTCAGCTCTTAGCTGCTCCAAATACCCCAACCACCCCTCCATCCCCGCCCCCGTTTTAGCGGAGGTCTCGAAGACCCGGATTCCCGGCCGAATTTCATCAATGTTCCTGAGCGCCAACTCCCGGTCGAACTCGCACGCGGCGGCCAAGTCAGTTTTCGTAATCACCGCCGCGTCCGCCGAGTTGAACAGCCCCGGATACTTCAGCGGCTTGTCTTCGCCCTCGGTCACGCACAGCAATACCACGCGAATGCGCTCGCCCAGGTCGTAGCTCGACGGACACACCAAGTTCCCCACATTCTCGATGAACAGGTAGTCGAGTCCGCCCAGCTCCGTGCCGTTCTCCCCCGCCACCTCCGCCCAGCCGTCCAGGTGCTTGCCGATCATCTCCGCGTCCAGGTGGCAGATTCCATGGGTGTTGATCTGCCGCACCGGCACGCCGGTCGCGCCCAACCGCCGCGCGTCGTTGTCGGTCTCCAGATCGCCCACCAGCGCGCCGGCCCGCGCCCCCCGCGCCCGCAGCTCGCGTAGTGTCCGCTCCAGCAGCGCCGTCTTGCCCGTTCCGGGGCTTGAGACTAGATTCAGCACCATAACGCCCGCAGCTCGAAATTGCGCCCGTAACTCTGCCGCGAGCTCGTCATTTTTCTTCAAAATGCCGCGCCGCAGCTCGACAATTCGCGTTGTCATCCCGCCTCCTCAATTTCAACAGCCTCCACGGCCAGCTCCCTCCCCTGACGTAAGTCTGTGGCCGGCTCGCCGCAGCGCGGGCAGCGGAAGCTTTGCACGCCTTCGAGTTCCACGTCCCGGGCGCAGCGGCCGCAGTGCATCACCACGGGCAACGTCGTCACCGCCAGGCGGGCCCCTGTCAGAGCTGTTCCCTCGGTCGCAATTCCCCAGCAGAACTGAAGCGAGTCCTCGATGACCGCGGTCAGAACCCCAATCCGCAGACGTACTTCCAGCACGCGCGCCCCAGGGTAAGCCGCCATCGACTCGGTCACTGTGTCCACAATGCTCTCCGCGATCGATAGCTCATGCATACAAGCGGCTTTTATCGCCTATCTCAACTTTATGCTTCGGCGCTTCATTAGGTGAAGTGCGTGGAGCCGGGGGACAGCTTTCAGCTCTCAGCTTTCAGCTCTCAGCTATCGTTTGTCGATTGTCAGCATCACAAGAATGTTCGGGTGCAGATGGACGAAATGGGGGCATTTCGCCGGGCTGGAAGCGGAGGTTTTTTGCCGATGGCGCTTTGCAGGCCGCGTTTGTCCGGTTGCAGGTCTACCAAAAAGCGGTGTTTGTACGGATGGAGGCGGACGAACACGCTCAAAAACAGCCCAAAAATGGGTGTTTTTGGGCCAAAAATGGCCTGTTTTCGGGTCCAATTCGTCGGCTTATAAGTGGACTGGGGCTTTCAGCTTTCGGTGTTCAGTTCCCGGTCTGGATCCATCGAGGTTCGAGGTTTCCCACCCTTCCCGCAAACAAAAAACGCGGGAAGGACGGGGCACCCTCGCATTGGTTAGGCGGAATCGCGAAAATCAGGGGTGGGGCACTCGGCGGTTGAGGTTCGTGGTTTCCCACCCTTCGCAAAAAGCGCGAAGGATGGGGCACCCAGTGTTGTGGGGATGCCAGATTCCTGAAAATCAAGGGTGGGCCACCCGCCAAGCTGAATCGCGTCACGCAACCTTGCCGAAAACACACAGATTTCAGGAGCCGCGCGTGTTCAATATGATGAACAACGACAGGTAGGAGACGAGACTAGCTACCACGACCGCATAGCAGATTCCAAGGCTAATCTTGACCCGCAACTTGTCGGTCGCCGGGACACGATAGCCGATGTATCCGCCAATCAGCGTGGCGATGATAATACCCAAGATTAAAGGCGAATACGTTCCCCATCCAGGCCCCGGGAAAAACTTTGGGAGAACAAATGCGTACACTGCACCTATCGAAACACCGAAGATTGCAACAACTATCAGAGCCCAGAGAGCACCGAACGCAGCCTTCTTCATAAGAATCTCCGTCGCTTACCCAGGAGCTCCAGACGAAACAAGACGACACCACGTCGAACCAACTTCGGCAACGCTCTCGCTGACATCACCAATGCGCTACTCCTCAAAAAACTGAAGGCGGGTGGCCCACCCTCTTCTTATCGACAAGGTTTGGGTGCCCCATCCTTCGCGCAGTTTGCGAAGGGTGGGATGCATAACTGTTCGCCCGCAGTTCTTGCTGACATCTCCCGTTTTCGCGCTGTCCATTCCGACTCGATCTCCACGCTGCCCTCTTCTCCGGTGGCGTAGTGGCGGAAGCTGGACCATGGCCAATCTTCGGGTTTCGCGACCAAACCGCGCCGGACCGGGTTGCGGTGCATATATTGGAGCTTCTCTACCCGCTTCAACTCGTTGTGCACGTTGAAGTCGTAATAGCGCCGCTGCCAGAACTGGATCGTGGCGGGCGCTTTCAGCTTTCTCGATGTTTGCTGCTTTAATACCTGCACGGCGACAGAGAGGGACGAGATGCGCGTCTCTCCCACGAGTAAATGGACGTGCTCGGGCATCAGCACATAGCCTGCCACCACAAAGCCGTAACGCTGCCGCACCGTCTCCAGTTCCCGCTCGAAGATGCGGTAGGCCGGGGGGCGGCCTAACAGCGGGAGCCGGCGAAAGCAACTGAAGGTGAGGAAGTGGAAGTCTCCGCACTTCTGGTAACGGACGAGTCCCTTGGGCATGGCAGGAGAATTCTACACCGGGACCGGCGGGTGGGGGTTCGTGGATTCCCACCCTTTTCGCAAAGTGCGCGAAAAGGATGGGGCACCCAGTGTTGTGGGGATGCCCGATTCCTGAAAATCATGAGTGGGGCGCACGGCTTCGTCTTTTTCTATTTGCTTCTCTTGGGTGAGGGAAGGACGGGCGGTGGGGGTTCGTGGTCTCCCACCCTTCGCAAAGAACGCGAAGGATGGGGCACCCAGTGTTGTGGGGATGCCCGATTCCTGAAAATCATG
>Ga0307374_10011491_pt1 | contig 12583 bp, 8 predicted proteins | sample OX3MG_FD_202532 | JGI IMG/M metagenome (GOLD analysis project Ga0307374, IMG submission 202532) | Soil microbial communities from Risofladan, Vaasa, Finland - OX-3 | ecosystem: Environmental > Terrestrial > Soil > Coastal area > Acid sulfate soil | place: Finland: Risofladan, Vaasa | collected...
GCGAGGTTGTCAGCCGATTCACTAACTGTGGGGAGGCCGCCAACCTCCACTGCACTACGCCATAGAGCCGGATGGCTCATAACTTCGGTCGCCAACCGAAGCAGACTGCGGAAGCCGCGTGCATCGAACAGATGCTGGCGCGGCAAGCAACCGAGCGCTGCCAAGTTAGCGTGCGAGAGCGCGCAATTCTTGGCTTCGACTCGACTCAAAGGGCGGAGACAACTTTGGGCGACAAGGGCACGGGCCAACCGGGGAGAGCGGGAGCTCGAAACAGGGAACCCTGCCGACGGGAATGTGGGTAATCAGTCCCACCAACGGGCTGCAGGCGACTGTAGAACGTTTGACCACACGCAGGACTTCTGAGCCCGGCGCAAACGCCGGGAGGGGTGCAAGGGAGAACTGGCGCACCCGGCACCGTCGCGCGCAAGCGCAGCGGGTCGATGGATAGCTTAAGCGTGTAACGGCCTCTCGCGAAGAGGCTTTGGGGATGTGATGGGTGTGGCGCCGGATACCGGCGTCAGGCTAGCTGTAATGAAGGCCTCGAGAGGTAGGTGAGGGGTTTTGGAATCTTGCCCCGCCGAAAGCCTGGCGCTGTGTACGCAGCGTGGGTGAGTGTGGAGACCGCACAAAATAACTCGAGACCGGAGCAGGCACTCTAAACATCACAATACTGTCGGAGAACTTGGGAACCGCTAAAGCCGACGAGACGGGTGGCACCGTCGAGGCTATGCGGGGGAGACTTGGCAAGTAGTGACAGCCCCGATACCGGGGCGGGTCAGAGCAGTCGGGCAGACTAGCTGAATGTCCGCGCTGTCGAAAGCCGGGAGCAGTCAAAGAATGGCGTTTGTCACCAAGATGGTGATGCAGTGAGACGTACCGCCGCGGGATGGCACCTGCAGGCGGGCCCCGGTTGGCACCGGGGTGACAACAAGAGGCAGAGGAGCGGCGTTCAGGCACTTTGACGCAGCTCATTTAGTAGCCCCGCGGTAACGCGGGGCTTTTTTTGTTGCGAGAGCCTGAGCTCGCGGACGTAGCCTGCCCAATCAGTAGCCGATGCGGCTTAATAAAAAGCCCGGGCTGGCATCGCCAAGCCCGGGCCGCATGACCCACCGCCGGGAGGAGGAAAGCGGTGAGAAATACGAGACGAATCGTAGCAAGTACACACGTCAGCTTTCGTCATTGAATTGTAACGAGGTGTTTCAAGGACGAGCTGTTGCAACAGTGCGTAACGAGAGCATCAGCTCTTTGCATAGGTGGCGTGGAGAGAAGCCTCTTCCAGAAAATTGTTTGCGGCGTGCTCACCTGCTTCTGGACAAGTCTCGCATCCAGTCCGCTCGGGGGCTCACTCAGGAGTGCAATAGCTCTCTGCCCCGCGGCCGCTTGCCGGCAATCACTGTGGAGATGCGCTTTATCGTACTTCCGGGTGCGGGGAATTGGTCTATTCGCGAGTGGAAGGTGACCCAGTCGTCAAAGGTCTCGGTGAGTTCCCGCTCGCCGAAGAGGCAGTACTGGCCGGCCTCGAACATATCGAGGTAAGTGGTGCCCTCGATGAGCACGTTCACGAGCGCAGTCCCACCAGGGTGCACTGCCTGTCTAATATTCTCCAGCCATTGCGCCGCAAGTAGTCTGGGAAAGACCATCAGTAGGTCGATGGCAACGACGCAGTCGTATTGTTCTTCCAGGTCGTAACGCGAGAGGTCGGCAAGCCCCGTCGTTACGGGAAGGCGCGACCTCTCGGCGATGCGGTTCAGGTTTTCGATGGTTGTGGGCGAGCCGTCTACGGCGTGTACGATGCACCCTCGGCGAGCAGCGGTCAGAGCTAGGTTGCCCAGTCCGTAACCGAGGTCCAATACGCGCCCGTAGAGGTAGGGCAAAGTGCGTTCTTCGAACGGATTGAGCGTGTAGTTCCGCTCTTGCGCTTGTGCGCTGAAGCGCCTTTTGAAGAACCAAAGAGATTGATTGGTCATGGCTTGCCGGCTGATGCCGGCAGGCCGTGAGGATGCATATGACGGGCCGAGGTAGGAAGCATACGACCGATGATGACCCTGCGCTGCACCCAGAAGCTACTACGCCGTGTCGGCGCTTCCGCGGGAGCGGGTGCGTCCTCGCCGACAACTGTTCTCGGGGACTGGTACGCGAATCTCGTTTACGCGCACCCGGAGCAGCTCGTCTTGTGCATGAACGAGCGCTCCCTTTTAGTTGTGGTCCTCCCAGCGAAGGACTTCAAGAATATCGGGCCCCGGTTCCGCGCTCGCGTGGCGTTGCTCCTAGAGCGGATTGGTGTACCGCTGCCGGCGGTCGCCGCCGAAGAGGGGGAGATGATGGAGCTGGCCTTTGGTCCAACCGCGAGCCGCAAAGTGCTCGGCTGTCTCAACGAAGCGGCCTTTGCGCTCTCGGACGCACTCGACCGCGGGCGCGCGGGCTCTGTGTCGGCGCTTGAAGACCACTTAAGCGGATACATCTACTCGACCACGAAGTACCGCAAGCCCAGAGAGCTCGCGCTCGAACTATTCTCGGCAAGCGGTACAGCGTCGGGAGCCCCATTTCGCGGACATCACTAGACGGTAAGGGTTCAGGCGGGTGAGAACTGCGTCTTGCGTGCGCCGTCACTGACGAGCGACGTGGGGCTATTCGTCAAAAATGGTTCCCCGACTTTCGCCACACAGCCCGTCGGGGTCACGGTCGCCGACCTGCTCGGAGCGCGGTGATATCAGAAAGCGGTAGCGCGGTGTGGCGGTCTTGCAGGAGCGCCCCGAGCTCGCTTGCGGGCATTGGGCGCGCAAAGTAAAAGCCCTGCGCCTCCTCGCAGCCATGTTGCGCGGCGTACCGTGCCTGCGCTGCGGTTTCCACCCCTTCGGCGAGCACTGTGAATCCGAAAGCGCGTGACAAATCAATGATTGCGCGCACGAGCTTCCTGGCGTCCTCGCTCGTTTCGACATCGCGCATGAACGATTGGGCGATTTTTATTTTGTTGATGGGCAGGCGCCTAAAGTAAGCAAGCGACGAATAGCCCGTTCCGAAGTCGTCGATGGCCACGCGAACGCCGCGCTCCTTGAGCCTGCGCAACTTGTCGATGGCGCCTTCCGCGTTCTGCATCACGATACGCTCCGTAATTTCGAGTTCGAGGCAGTCGGCCCACATGTTATCCGCGCTGGTCATGGCGGTGACTAGTTCGTCGATGCGGCCGGTGAGAAATTGGGAGGCGGACACATTGACCGCGATGCAAATCGGCGCAAGTCCTTCGGCGCGCCAGCGCCGGCTTTGTTCGTACGCGGCCTTCAGGACCCACTCTCCGATGGGGCTGATGAGCCCTGTGTCTTCGGCGAGGGGGATGAAGCGACTCGGCAATACGAGGCCCTGGGTCGGATGGTGCCAGCGGATAAGTGCTTCAGCCGCTACAACGTGTCCGTCTGGCAACGCGACCTGAGGCTGGTAATACAACTCGAATTCCTGATTCTCCAGCGCGCGCCGCAAGTCGTTCTCAAGTTGCACCCGCTCCGCCGCCTGACGGCTCAATGCTTGCGTGTAGAACTGGAGGCCGCCACCAGACTGTTTGGCGCGGTACATCGCCGCATCGGCGTTCTTTAGCAGTGTCTCAATGTCCTGGCCGTCGGTCGGATAAATGCTCGCGCCGATGCTGAAGGTGGCGTAGAGCTCACGCCCTTGAAGTGTGTAGGGCTTTTCGAGAGCCTTCTGAATCTTCTCGGTGACGAGGAAGACATCAGTCGGCTGGCGGATATCACGCAGGAGAATGATGAACTCGTCCCCGCCATGTCGCGCGACCGTGTCGTCGTCGCGCACGGCCGACGTGAGCGTGCTCGCGACCTTCTTAAGCAACTCATCTCCGGTAGCATGACCGAGACTATCGTTGACGAACTTAAAGCGGTCGAGGTCCAGATACAGGACTGCGAGGCATTTCCCCGGGCTGCGTGCTAAGTGGGCGAGAGCTTGTGCCAAGCGGTCTTCCAGCACCCTGCGGTTCGGTAACGCGGTAAGCGCATCATGTGTTGCCAGGTATTTAAGTTGCGCCTCGTCGCGCTTTCGCTCGGTAACATCTTGCGCGAAACCATCTACCCGTATGACGCGGCTCGTATCGTCCCGCACGGGGTCGCTTTGAAAGAGCAACACGCGCTCCTCGCCGTCCGCGCGAACGATACGTCTTTCATTACGTAGCGGCGTGCCCTGGAGCATCGCGGCGAGGTCCTCCATTGCACCGGCGCGGTCCTCCGGGTGGAAGGCCCGTAGCACGGTTTCGTTCGATAGGGAGTCCGTTCCGGGCGGAAGGTCGAGTATGCGCCGCATTTCGTCTGACACCGTATACGTGCGGCTCGCGCGGATGTACGACCAGGTCCCGACGTGCGCGAGGCTTTCTGCTTTGGCGAGAGTGAGCAAACTTGACCGAAGTCTCTCCTCTGTGTGCTTTCTCGCGGTAACGTCCATCACGCCGGCGAGTCTGCCAACGACATTGTGTTCGGCGTCGTAGCGCGGAGCCGCTTCAATGTCCAGGAATATCGGGCTTCCGTCCTTGCGTTGGAATTCGAACTCGTAGCGCTCTCTGGCGCCGCGCTCCCTCAGCACAAAGTGCTGTTTAAAGCTCTCGTGTAGGCGTTCGTCAACGAAATCGAATAGAGACTTACCAAGCATCTCGTCGATGGTAAATCCGAGCATCTTGGCCATGGGCATGTTGACGAAAGTCGTGCGCCCCTCAAGGTCGGCAGCCCAGATGCCCTCCTGCAGGCTTTCCAGGAGCTCACGGTAAATCTTTTGCGTTGCCTCGAGCTCTTGAGAGGCTTGCATTCCTTGAGTGATATCTCGCCAGATAACCGCGATACCTTGCTCAATCGGCACCACTTGATGCCGCACCCAGATGGTGTGGCCCGCTGGAGAGCAAAGAGAAAAGGCCTCCTCAACGGGTTGGCCCTTTGATAGGGCTGACAGATACCGTGGGATTAGCTCTTTATGGTAGGAGTGGAAGACTTTGCTGAAGCGCCGCCCGACGAGCTTGCCACGTGGCAACTTGAGCAATTCCTCTGTACGGGGATTGACGTCGATTAGGGCGAAATCAGTGATGGTGCCGGTTGCGTTCAAGACGGGACGCAGCAGCAATAGGGCGTCGAGGCTTCCCTGCACGGCGCCCTGCAGCCAGGCGTCGCTCCGACGTAGCGCCAATTGCAACTGCGAGTGCTCGACCCGGAGGCGTAGTGCCGCAAGACCAAAAGAAAGGTCGTCGGCTGCCTGATTGAGCAACCGAGCCTCGTCATCCGCGTAAGCATTCGCGTCGGCCGAATAGATGGTCAGAGCGCCGATGACTGCTTCATTTGCTCTGAGCGGCAAAGCGATGCTGGCGGCGTATCCGTATTGCTGCGCGTCGGCTCGCCACGCTTTCATGGCGGGGTCGGTCGTAATGCGTTGGGCGATGATAGGCATCCCCGTTCGTACGGCCGTTCCGGTCGGCCCCAAGCCAGTATCCGACTCGGCCCATGAAAAGGGGGTAGAAGCGAGGTAGCCTTCGGCGACGCCGAATTGAGCTACTGGGCGGAGGCTCTTTTGTGCGTTGTGCTCAGCGTATCCGACCCAAGCCATTCGGTACCGGCCGAACTCGACGATAAGGCGGCATATCTCATTGAGCAGCGCCTCTTCGTCGGTCGCGCGGGTGACGGCCTGATTGCATGCGGCAGAGATGCGCAACGCACGGTTGACTTGCTTTAGTTCGGAATTGGCGCGCAACAGCCCTCCACCGTGTGCGAAAGCCTAGGACCCATCTCAATCCTATGGCGGGGCGCCCGCCGGTGTTCTGCAGCCGCTCGGGTCGAAGCCGAGCGGCACTGTCTCTAGTGGTTGTGGCCTCGCGGTGCTGCGAGGGCTTTTTTCGTCGCTGACGCTACGACTGAAGGATAGCGGTATGTGAGACGTGTAGCCAAGGGATAAGTCGCGCATTGCAAGCGGAGACCGGCGTTGCATGCGATTCGCGCCACGGAAGGGAAGGAGTTGGTGGCCGCGCTCCCATGTCAGGGAGACGCATGATATGTAACGAGCGTGCGCAAGAACCGCGGATGGCGACCTCATCGGACTGGGCGTCCTGGGCTTGCGTTGACGGCCGAGGTTCTCTAGCTGAGCGGCACCTGGGAACCGAACCAACTTGACCTACACGCACGAGGCGCCAGGTGAAGTGAGCCTAGCCTGCGCCCAACGGCTTTGTTCAGCACATGGAGGCGCTGGCAAGACCGCGAGAGGCTCGACGGGAAGAGTTACCCGGGCGTCTACATTCTGGCAATCTCCAATGTGAGCCTTCATATCCAGCCCTTCTTGTGGCGTCGGGACATTGTCTATGTGGGTATGACGAACGCTGCGACGGGGCTCGCCGGCCGGCTGAAGCAGTTTGACCTCACTATTAGGGCAAACGGTTGGCGCACGGCGGGGCGGACCGCCTGCGATTCCAGCATAGGAGCTACGCGCGCCTCATCAAGCACCTGTATGTTGCAGTGGACTCAGCGGGTACAACCGTTTGCGCTCGTGCCTTTGGTGGTAGCGACCGTACGGCGCGGCGTGCAGAGAACGGGGTAGAGCCCAACAGACCGCTCCGGCAGAAGGCTGTCAGACCGGCACAAAAAAAGAAAGCCGGGGAGCCCCTTCTGGGGGACTTTCCGGCTTACGGGGTTCGGAGGAGGAGGAGGAGGATGAAGCCCCGCGTGAGCACTGTAGCCACGCATGCGGCAGCGCACAAGCGTATTTGCAGATGACCCTTATAAGGGACTCCTATATCCAGCAGCATCAGTCAGTTGGCGAACTTGAGCCGGTCATGCTGCGTCGCACGATTTTCATATTCTTGTTGTCCAATCGCGTTGCCTGCCACACGGAGGACCAGCGCCATGATTGTCAAGCCTGTGACGGCTGTAGAGCGCGAGCAGATGCGGCGCTTCTATCTCTCACTGGCCGGCGATGACCGCCGGATGCGCTTCTGCTCCACTGCCTCGGATGGCGTGGTTAACGGATACGTAGACCGGCTGGACTTCACCGGGAGGACTATTCTCGCGGCCTATGGCGAGGAGGCCGAGATTATTGGACTAGGTGAATTGGCGCCGGTCGGCGATAAAGGCGAGCTGGCCTTCGCAGTGCGCGCGGATATGCGCCGCCAGGGCGTTGGCACCTGGCTGATGCGGCGACTGCTGGCCCGCGCGCGGATGCGCGGATTGCGCGAGGCGTTCGTGATGTTCCTTTGGGAGAACACGCCCATGCGCAGGCTTGCACTGCGGGCAGAGATGAGCATTGCGTGCGAGCGTGCGGAATCGTTTGGCAGCCGGCGGCTCGAGCCTGCCACTGCCGCGGAGCTGACCCGCTGGTGTCTTGAGGATATGGTTTCGCACGGCGAGCACTTCGCTACCCTAATGATTACGCAATACGGCTCGCTCATGAGTGAGAGTGTAAACGCAAGCGGATTGCCGCTCGAGGCGTTAACCAACGCTGCGGTGATGGCAATGGCGCGCAATCGCAGCCGGGTCGAGGAGCGCTTGTAGCTGTAGAACGCCTGGCCCGCAAGAGAAGCCCGGCAAGCAGCCGGGCTTAGAGTTAGTTGCTAAGTAAAGCCCGTACGCGCTCAGCCCACTCAATTGCCGCCGGCACGGAAACGGGCAGTGTGCCTGGCTCGACGTATTGCTCCGCGACGACCCAACGCAGAAACCGCAGCCCGAGCATAACGCCTTTCTCGTCGAGGCTAGCATCTCGTGCCGCAGCACTTAGCGCCGCCTCGTCGGATGCCCTGCAGGGTCCTTAAGCAAGGAAAATTCAATGGCGCGCTGGGTCATTGCGCTGTCTCGTCGGCCGTGCGGTCCCACAGCGTGCCTCTCCAGTTGCTGATAACGCCGTTGTCCCCGCAAACGGGACATTGCCAGACGATAGCGCCCGTATCGGGGTCCAAGCCTGTTTCTAGCTTCCCCGGGCAGCGCCTTCGACCTGGACGGCGCCGACAGGAAACCTGAGTCGTCGCCGACTCGCCGGTGATGGGGCTCGAGGCATCAACGACGAGCGATGCGAGGAACTCGGCGAAGCGCCTGGCCGGCCCGGATAGGGGGGCTATCGCGCCGTCCTCGGTAAGGAAGTGCGTGAGGTCGATAACGAAAGTGCCACGCATCGTCTCTCGTGCTTTTTCAGACTACGTTCGCTATTCTACTTAGTGCCCACCTTGGCCGCAGGCGATGCGGCATGGCACAAGACACGAAGGAGCGAGAAATGAGGAAGAAAATAAGAAATTTCCTCCGGGACGAGGAACACGCTTCGGCAGTTCTGACCAACAGCGCATTGGCAATTATGGTGATTGGATTCGCTCTCGCGCTGGGCGCAATTGCGTTCCTAAAGTAATGCCCGTATGCATCGCGGGGACGGGCGGGCGCCGGGCGCAGCGTCGCGTGCAGCGGGCTGCACACGATTGCGGGAATCCCTCCAGACGGGCTCCGGGTCTGCGGACTCGGGGCACGCATTCTTGGCCGGCAGTCACCCCGTCAATGTCGGCACCAAGAATCGGCCCTTGTCGAGTACGGGTGCGAAGTCATCCACCGCAAGCGGCTTGCTGAAATAGTAGCCCTGCGCTTCGTCGCACCCGTGGCGCATCAGGAACTTCAACTGCTCCTCGGTCTCGACGCCTTCGGCGATTACGCCGAACCGGAAAGCGTGCGCGAGGTTGATGATTGCGCGCACGAGAGTGCGCGCATCCTCGCCGGATTCGATGTCTTGCACGAAGGACTGGTCAATCTTTAGCTTGCTAATGGGCAGATGCCTGAGGTACGAAAGCGACGAGTAACCGGTGCCAAAGTCGTCCACCGAGATGATGATGCCCTCGCCTCTGAGCTGGGTGAGCTTCGCGACGGTCCCCTTGATGTCGTGCATTACCACGCTTTCCGTGACCTCGAGCTCGAGGCTGTCGTGGCTCAGTTCGTTTTGCGCCTTCATGGCCACCACCGTGGCGTGGATATCGGCATGCCGGAACTGGTACGCGGAGACGTTCACGGCAACTCGCATTGGGGCAAATCCCGTATCGCGCCAGCGCTGATTCTGCGCGCAGGCTGTCTTGAGGGCCCAATCTCCTATTGGAATGATGAGGCCAGTCTCTTCGGCAAGTGGAATGAACCGCGCCGGAGACACGAGCCCCATCTCTGGGTGCCTCCAGCGGATGAGGGCCTCCGCGCCGACGATGCGGCCGTCAGTCAATGACACCTGCGGCTGGTAGTGAAGCTCGAATTCCTCCTTCTCAATCGCCCGCCGCAGCGCGTTCTCCAGTTTCACGCGCTCCGACGCTTGCTCACTGAGCTTGGACGTATAGAATTCGAAGCCACCCCCGCCGACCAACTTTGCTCTGTGCATCGCGGAATCAGCGGATGCCAGAAGCGATTCGATGTCCTTGCCGTCGGACGGAAACATGCCGGCCCCGACGCTGCAGGTGGCGTAAAGCTCTTGGTGTTCGACAATGAACGGCCGGGTGAAGGCTTCCTGGATTTTCCTGACGACTACCAGGACGTCCTCGGGCCTGCGGATATCCGTCAGTAGAACGATGAATTCGTCGGCGCCTTGCCTTCCCACCGTATCGCCATCACGCACCGCGGCCTGAAGACGCTGCGCGACCGCTTTGATGAAGGCGTCGCCGAATGCGTATCCGAAGCTGTCGTTCAAGAGCTTGAAACGGTCGAGGTCGAGGTGGAGCACCGCGAGGACCTCCCCGGGGCGTCGCTCGACATGCGCGATGGACTGTGACAGCCGGTCGTCGAGCATTCTGCGGTTAGGCAAGTCAGTCAGCGCGTCGTGCGTGGCCAGATAGTCGATACGCGCCTCGTACTGGCGTCGTTCCGTAATGTCCTGCGCATAACCCGAGACGCTTACGACGTTGCCCGCGGCATCGAGCTTGGGCTCGCCGTAGACCATAAGGTACCGCTCCGCTCCGTCCTGCCCCACGATATGATGTTCTTGTCGGAATGACGTCTTTCTCTCGAGCATCGCCTCGAACGTCTGCTTTGCGCTCGCACGTTCGTCCGGGTGCACGAAATCAAACATGCGCTCAATTGGCACCGGTGGGGCTCCCTCCTGCAAACCAAGCAGCCGCGACAGCTCGTCCGAATTCGTAACGGTCCCGTTTCGTGGGTCGAATATCCAGGTGCCGATATGCGCGAGCTTCTGCGTCTCGGCCAAGTGGTCCAGGCTTTGGCGCAGCTCGAGTGCACGTTGGCGCTCATCGGTGATGTCCCGCGCGGACACCGCAAGCCCATCGCGCAGAGGAACGAGCTGATGGCGGAGCCATCGTCTTTTGCCGTTAGGCATATGAACGAGAATGTCCTCCTCGAGTGCCTTCCCGGTATTCATGACCCGCACATAGCCCTGGAGCTTGCCTTCGGCCTTGATATTTGGAAAGAGTTCGCTGTGCCGGCTGCCTAGAAACTTCTCCCTTGGCATCTCGAGCATTTCTTCGGCCCGGCGATTGACGTTCTCGAGCTCGAAATCGACCACATTGCCGTCCTCGTCACGCACGCTCTTGATGATGAAAACCGCATTCAGGCTGCCCTCAAATGCGGCCTTGAAGCGCGCCTCGCTTTCCTTCAGCGACTGCGCAATGCGGGCGCGCTCGGCTTGGCCGCGGACCGTCGCGATGCCGAACGCGAGGTCCGCAGCCGTTTCGCCCAGAAGCGGCAGCGTCTCGGTTCCGAAGCCCTCGGGCTCGCCTTCGTAGAGCGTCAGCGCCCCAATCGTCGCGCCGTCTACGCGCACCGGGAGGGAAACGCATGACGCGTAGCCGTGCTTGGCCGCCGCCTCGCGCCAGGGCGCGAACCTCGGGTCGCTCGGAATGTTCTGGATGGCGACCGGAAGGCCCGTACGTATCGCGATGCCCACCGGCCCATGCCCGTAGTCCGTCTCGTCCCACGTCATGGGAACCCCGCCGAGGTCGGCATCCCCAGAGCCCCAGTGCGCCATCGGGCGAATCGCCTTTCCGTTGCCCTGCTCGGCATAGCCGACCCACGCCATCCGGTAGCCGCCCGCCTCGACCACTGCCCGACACATTTCCTGCAGGAGGGTTTGCTCGTCCTTTGCGCGCAGCAAGACCCGATTGCCGGCCGAGAGAACCCGTAGTGCCCGGTTTACCCGCTTGAGCTCGGTGTTCGCCCGCAGCGTCTGGACTTCGCTTGCCTGGACGCTTTGTGCCATGGCGTCGAACGAGCGGGCGAGCTGGCCGACTTCATCCTCGGTATGCTGCAGTCCGGTGCGGACGGTCCGTTCCCCCGCGCCGAACTGCGCGGCCGCATCCGAGAGCCGGCGCACTCGACGTACCACCAGGTGCTCCGTTCCCCACCACGTTGCCCCGAAGAGGGCCGAGAGAATGAGTGCGGTGATGCCGAGCCTTTCCATGAAGCCCTGCTCCACGGGTCCGAGAACGGTCTGCGTCGGAACGCCGACCCAGAGATATGTCCGGTCCAGACCCCCGTCAAGTAGTGGCGTGAAGGCAAAGACTCGCCGTACACCATCGATACCTGCCGTGCTGACGGTGCCATCGCCACCCTTGGACGACACAAGCTTAAAAAGCGAGGAATTGGCGACCGATTTGCCAATCCACTCCGCCGCGTTCGGATACCGTGCAACGACCGTTCCGCGCCCGTTCACGACTGCATACGCCGCGCCCGCGGGTGGGTTGTGCTTTGCAAGCTCTTTGCTCAGCCATGACAGGCTCAACGCAGCAGACACCACACCGCGTATGTGGCCCTGCTCATCAACCAGCGCCTTGGCAAACGCAATCGCCGGCTGCCCCGTCGCCCGGCTGACGATGACGTCGCTAACGATGGTGTCCGTGCTGTGGAGCGCTTTGCGGAAGTACTCGCGGTCCGCGATATTGAGCGCTCGCGGCAGAGGCACCGCGGCGCAGGTCATGTCACCGTTGGGCTGGACGAAAGCGATGTTGGAAAAGCGCGGCTCTCGGGCGAGCACTTTCGCCAGCAATCCTCGGCACTTCGCGGGCGAGAGCGCCTCGGGGCGCTGCGCGAGCAGCGCGACCGAGCGCAGGATGTGGTTAGCGTGCTCAACGAGGTCATCCTGCTCGGCTGCGATGAGCCGGGCACTCGCGAGGAGCTGCGCCGCGACACTTGCCATGCGCTCGTGGCGCTCGGCAACGGCGTAGTACGCCTGCACTGTGAACAACGCGACGAATGCAAGTACCAAGGGCAGCAGCAGCCGCCCGCGGACTGTGCGAAGTGTGCCGGCCAGCACCATACGCTTACTCCTAGACTATATCGCTGCTTTCCCTCTTTCTCTTGCAGACGCCCCTTGATTATTGCTTGCCGTTGCGGACTTTGGGCAAGTGTTGCAGATTGTTTGGCGCCTGGCGAGTCGCTTCGAATCGCGGATTTTTCCTGAGCTCAGGTGCCGGACTACAAAGCCGGTACCTGCCTGGAGTGCCCTCTGTCCCTACGCGCATCTAGCTGATTTGCCTCATCCGCGACGCGGGCAAGGCGACAAGGGGCCGCCATGATGCCGGGTACGAAGTCGGCCGCTAAGCAAAGCGCGCACCCGTCCCGGCCATGCAAGCGTGAGTTGGGCGCCAACTTATATCAAGCAT
>Ga0307374_10011493_pt1 | contig 12582 bp, 7 predicted proteins | sample OX3MG_FD_202532 | JGI IMG/M metagenome (GOLD analysis project Ga0307374, IMG submission 202532) | Soil microbial communities from Risofladan, Vaasa, Finland - OX-3 | ecosystem: Environmental > Terrestrial > Soil > Coastal area > Acid sulfate soil | place: Finland: Risofladan, Vaasa | collected...
CAGAGGAGCGTCGGCCACCATCGGAGCGATGGGAGGGGTTTGCTGGTTCTGCACAACGGCGGTCAGATCGGCCAGCGTTTTGGCGTCGACCGTCTTACCGGTGAACCGCTGAACAAGCGGAGCGATCATGTCCACCATACTTTCGAGTGGGGTTCCGTTTCCATTATGGCCGGCGCCATTGGTCAGCGGGCCGGTGAAACCCTCCATCAGCGACCGGGCGCCCATGCCCTTTGCCATGCTCTGAAGCATCGTGGCCGCCATCTCCGGTGAGCCGAAGAGAGTCATCTTGCTGGACGAGAGCGCCCGGCCTATGGCCTCAGCCATGGCGATCTGGACGTCTTTATCCGCGCTGATCCGGAGCTTCTGGATCTCCAACTCGATGCCAGCCTGCGCAAACTTCTGCCGGTTCTCAAGCTCCTGCGCTTCCACGTTGACCTCGGCGCCGTGCACGTTCACTCGTTCCCGCTCCACCTGAACCGGAACCATCTGCACCGCCGTCTCGCCCTCGGCGACCAGCTTCCGGCTTTCCGCCTCAGCCTGGGCCAACTGCAGCCGGGCTGACGCCTGCTTCGCCGCCGATTCCTGCTCTGCTTCAGCCTGCTTCACCCTCGTGTAGGCCTGGACCTCGGCCGAGGTCTGCTGAGCGATCTTGTCCTGCTCAATACCCTGCTTTGCGGCGATCAGTTTCTTCTGCGCTTCGCGGTCGGCCTCGGCAAGCTGTTCTACCGTGGTCACCTGCTGCTTCGCTCGCTCACGCTCCACCTCAGCCAGCAGCGCCGCTTCTTCCGCTTTAGCCCGGGCCGTTTCCTGTTCGGCGATAGCAATCTGCCGGGCACGGTCGGCCAGCGCCACCGCCCGCTCCTGCTCCACCTGGGCCGTCTTGACGCTCTGGTCCCGCTCGGCGGTTGCAATCTGAAGCGAGCGATCCCTTTGAATCTCCGCGGCCTTCACCGCCAGTTCCTGCGCCACCTGCGCCACCTGCACCGCCTGGTCACGCGAAATCTCGGCTTCCTGCACCGCTTTCTGCTGAGAAACCTGGGCTGTGGCGATTGCCTGGGACCGGCTGATCTCAGCCTCCTGCGCCTCCTGCTCCTTGGCCGCTTTCACCTTGGCGATCTGCGCCATTTGAGACGCTTCCGCCTCAGCCTTCTTCCGTTCCAGCTCCAGCACGAACTGCCGGGTCTCAACGTCCTTCTCGGTGCGCTGCCGCTCAGCGTCTCGATCCAGCTTGTTGCGCTCCACAGCCGCCGCAGCGGTGATTTCAGTAATCTTCTTCTTGCCCTGCGCGTCGAAGACGTTGTTATCCGAAAGCTCTTTCGGGTCCGTCTGATCCAGCTCCGAGATCGTGACCGATTCGAGCAGCAGGCCGTTGGCCTCCAGATCCGCCCGGACGTGCTCCTTCACCTTCTCGGCGAATTCATCCCGCTTGGTGTGAATCTCGAAAAGATCCATTTGCGACGCAATCGCTCGCAGCGCGGATACCAGTTTCTCGCTCACGAGCGCTTCGATGGTCTCAGCGTTCACGGAGCTCTCACCGAGTGACCGGGACGCCATCAGGATATGGTCATCATCCGGCTGCACCTTAATATAGAACTGCGCCAGCACGTCGGCCCTAAGATTATCTCTGGTGATCAGGGCATTGCGGCCCTTGGGATTCACTCCCAGTTTCATCGTTTGCAGATTCACTTCCAGCGTACGATGAAACATGGGAAGCACTATCGCCGCGCCATCCATCACTACCCTGGCGCCGCCCAACCCGGTTCGCACGAACGCCTGGTTTGCGGTCGCCTTCCGGTACAGGGTGAACATGTGGAGCGCGACGCCGAGGAGAAAGATGACAGCTCCGACGACACCTACGATTAACTTTTCTATCCAGCTAAGCTGGGGTGCAGCGATAGAAGCCACCATCAAGGCTACACCAAGCAGTAATGCTCCGATTCCCATTGCAGTTTCCTTTCACCTTCACATCAAAACAAATATAGATCAAACATCAGTTACAGGGTACGTAAACGCCTCTTTCTGTCCAGCGGCCTGGCTTCAACCTGGCTCTTCACGCGCTAAAACTTGTGCTTATCGATTCGAGGGTTCAAAACCCATACACACGCTCACCCTCTCACACACTCACCCTCTCCCCGTCCTCCATCTTCGACCTTCATGGCGTCAACAAGCAGGTACTTTTTCTCGGGATCGAGCCCGATCACCAGTACCTCGGCGCCCTTTTCAGCTCCTGCGCTTCCCGAACGAATCCGGGCGGGTTCCACGTGCAGCGTATGGAACTGGTCGAAGACGTGGATCCGGCCGCCGGTTTCAGACACCGGATAGACCACCGTGCCGGTAAGCCCAACGAGGTCCTCTCGATGAATGGCGTATGTCTCGTCCTCGACCATGAACCGGGCAAAGAGCTCACCGAGCAGTTTGGTAAAAAGTATCGCGCCCACGATGGCGACAGCTAAGGCCGGAAGGATAAACCGGTCCGGCGCCTTGAAATCCGCCTGGAACGCCTGGGTGGCGATGATTCCGGCCAGTCCCCAGCCGATCATCAGGCTGCCAATGAGAATAGTCAACGGCGCCCGGCCGAATCCGAAGAACCCCAGAATTCCGTATCCGACGTGCAGATGCGCTTCGAACTCGCGGCCGGTCTGGGCGTTATAGGTCCTAACCCCGGCCTGTACGCCGTGCGGACCAGGTGTTACAGGTCCGGAGCGCGCGGCGCTTGGCGATGCCGCGCTGTGGGCAGCCGCTCCATGGGTCGCAGCGCCGTGACCTGCCGGCGCGCTGCGAACGGGCATGCCTCGCGGCGCCGAGTGCGCAGCCGGCGCATGGCCGCCGCCGATTTTGAGAGAGTGCCCGGCGTGTGACAACGTGTGCCCCGCGCCAGCATTGTGTCCGTCATGGGAATGACTCCCATGACGCCCTCCGAGGCTCGATACGAGCAGGATCCCGGTTGCGAGGCCAAACGGGAGCCAGTAGATTACGTAGTACCATTCCAACCATGGAGTGTGCATTCGTCCCGTCCTTATCGATGACAAATGGTTTCGTACACTTAGTCCGGCACCGGAGCGGGATTCCCTCGATTTAGACCATCAAACGGTCATCTCAATTCTTCCCCGCAGCGTCTCCAGGATCATTTCATCAGGCAGATTCTTATGAATTTCAACGTGACCTATGCCATGAGCGAGAATAAACCGGTTGAGGCCGTTCTCGAATTTCTTATCCAACCTCATCGCTTCCATCACTCTGGCAAGCTCCGTGTTCTGGGCGCTCACCGGCAGCCCGGCAGCCACCAGCGCCGCTTCAACACGGCGGGCATCCGCTGCAGGCCAGAGTCCAAGCCGGACGGATAGATCTCCGGCGCAAGCCATACCAATGGCAATCGCTTCACCGTGGGCATAATTAAAGTGAGCCGCCAACTCAATGGCGTGACCAAAGGTATGGCCATAGTTCAAGAGAGCGCGCCGGCCGCCTGTGTCTCGCTCATCCTCTCCGACGATCCGAGCCTTGATTCGACATGATGACTCCACGTAATCTTCGAGCACAGCCGGGTCCACGGCTAACGCTTGCGGCATTGTTTGTTCGATCCGGTGGAAGAAGACCGCGTCTTCAATCACCCCATGTTTGACGACCTCCGCAAGTCCAGACCGCAACTCTCGCGAAGGAAGCGTCGAGAGCGTTGACATATCCGCAACCACTATTCGCGGTTGATGAAAGGCGCCCACCAGATTCTTGGCCGAAGGATGATTGATGGCGGTTTTGCCGCCAACGCTGGCGTCAACCTGGGCAAGAAGGGTTGTGGGAACCTGGACCCATGGGATACCTCGCTTGTAACAGGCGGCCGTAAAGCCGCTCAGATCGCCAATCACACCGCCGCCGAATGCCACGATGGCGGCGCCATCGCCCTCATCAAAAGCGGCGATCCGGTCGAGCAGCATTGAAAAGCAACGCAGGCTCTTCGTCTCCTCACCGGGCGGAAGAACCACGAGCTCTGTCCGGTGGCCAGGCAGATTATGCCACCCGTCCAGCGTCTCAGCCTGCGCCGCGGCCACCGATTCATCCGTTACTATCAACAGAGGCGCCTCTGACAGGCCGGCTGTTTTTAGGAGCGCCGGCGCCTTCTCAGACAGCCGGGCGCCAATCACAATCGGATAGCTGCGATCTCCCAGCTCTACCCAGATCTCAGACATAGAATAAACGCCGGCCGCTGCCGGAATTGGACGGCAAAGTTAACATCGATTGGCCCGTAGACGTAACCGCGTTCTGGTACTTCCCTCCGATTGAATGCAGCTCCTGATAGATTTTGTAACCTACGAACGCCAGCGCAGCCGCAATGCAGATCACGAGCAGAATGGAACCGTAGACCTTCAGGATCCGCTCACTCTTTTCGCTGGTCTGTTCCCTCGGCGCGCCTTTCAGACGCTCCATCGCTTCATGGTCACCGGGATTATAAACTTTGGGTTTCGGCATGGTCTTTTCTCGCTTATCGTTCAAATCAAAACTGTTTTCATCAGACAGAAAGGGTTATCCTTCTACTTTCCTGAATCCTGAATTTTTCTCCCGTCTCTCCGAAAATCCAGAATGCGGGATTCTGTTTCTTTCAAGAAGAACATATATATAAGAGTAGTGATAATGATAGTAGGTCTGTGAATCATGTGAACGAACGACCGGCTCCGCACGGACATTGTGAATGGCCGGGGAGTTCCTCCGGTTGAATAGCCGGCCGGCTATTCACACTGATTCACACTTGACGACATGTCGGAGAGAATCTGAAAGTTGTCCACATCTCACTGCCACTCTTTCCCATCATGAATCACAGTTTATTCACATCGCGACGCGCGACGCTTCGGCCGGATGACGCCGGCAAGGATTTACAGATAAAAAAAAGAACACGAAGGACACGAAGGTCCCACGAAGGGCGCGAAGGAAACCGAAGAGGAAAAGAGACGCCTTCGCAACCGGGCAGCGATGCGCCGCACTGGCCCGAGACGCGATGCGCAACACCCAATACCTAAGTTGGGATCAGCGCGGAACCGGAGGCGCTGCGGTACGTTCCTGTACATAGCGCTCGCCGGCGCAGCCGCCTCCACAATGGCTCTCGCTGCCTGCCTGCTTATTTGAGCGCGAGGATCTTCTGATGTCGCCTTTCGGTATTCCACGCGCGGCCGGTCGCGCCATTTTCCTGCAGGCGTTTGTCTGCCTCTTCTGCCTGGCGCCTTCACAGGGCGCAGCAGCCGCCTCGGCCGCGGGATATCGCAAGCTGGCGGATAACGCCGTTTCCAGCAAGCAGTTCGGTAAGGCGGCCGTCTACTATCGCGAGGAGGCGAATCTTTACCGGCAAAAAGGCGACGCCGCTGCAGCGGTGGTGGAGGAGGGAAAGGCGGCGCGCTGGTCCACCGATATTCAACTCTTTGCGGATGCGCCACCCAATCCGAAGGCCGCAGCGGCGCTGGATACTCACGCCAAGTTTGAACCCGCGTATGGCTGCTATCTGGGCGCTTACGTCGCGAACGACGACAGCCTGGATGGCGGCCCGGATTCGATGGGCAACGTTATTTATGCAAAGCGGGCTGAGATTCTGGGCCGGCTTATCCATAAACCGCTGGCAACGTCCTGGGACTACTGCAATTATGGAAATCCCTTCCCCCGTACGTGGGCTCAAGCCCTGCTGAGTGACGGCATCGCTCCCCGCATCGCCCTCGAGCCCAACGACGGTCTCTCTGAGATCAAGGATGATTCTTATCTCGAACAGTTTGCCCGTGACGCCGCTTCCTGCGGCGGCCCCATCTTTCTTCGTTTCGCCGGCGAGATGAACGGCGACTGGACCGCCTGGCATAACGACCCCTCGCTCTACAAAGCTAAATTCAGGCTCGTTCATGACGTAATGGCGCGACTGGCGCCCAACGTGGCGATGATCTGGTGTGTCAACCAGGTCCCCGAGTACAACATGGACGACTATTACCCGGGCGACGCGTACGTGGACTGGGTGGGAGTGAACTTCTACTCGGTGCTGCATCATGACAACGACCCTGCGCGGCCGGCGGGATTCGAGAACCCTGCAAGCCTGCTGGAGTACGTGTATCACAAATACGCCGCCCGCAAGCCTATCGCCATCTGCGAATATGGCGCCTCGCACCGGGACAAGTTGGATCTGAGCAAAGACGAATCCGTCGTGGCCGCAAATAAGCTGGCGGAGCTCTTTTCAGCGCTGCCGCGGGAGTTTCCGCGGGTCAAGATGGTCGGGCTCTACGACTGCGATAATCTTACCGCGCGGCATATCCAGCCGGGCCGGGCGCTTAACGACTACAGCGTCACCGACAGCCCCGTTGTCCTTTCGGCTCTAACTCGCGCCGTCGCCCCGGACTATTATTTGACTCACGTGGTCACCGGAACGGAGAAGCATTATCCGACTTACGTTGAGCCTGTCACCGCGGGTATGACTTTTTCAGGACCGGTTTCTCTCACTGCATGGGTGAAGAGTTACGAGGATTCGCCAACAATTATCTACCGGATAGATGGAAAAGACGCCGCTCGTGTGACGGGTCCGGGTGAATGCCGGGCCGTTATCGACACGTCGAAGTATGGCGCCGGCCGGCATCAGTTGAGCGTCCTGGCGATGGATTCGAGTGGGCAGCGCGCGGGTGGATTGGAGGTGCCGGTAATCTTTGCGCCGGCTTCAAAGCCAGCGACAAAGCCAGCGGCGCGTCCGGCTTCCCGACCGTCTAGGGCCCCTCATGGCGCTCCGAAGCCCCACACAACACCGGCCGCGGCTGCGCCGGAAAGCGGGCTGCTGGACCGGATCCCGAGCACGTACCTGGGTCTCGCCTTCTTAGCGCTTGCCCTGCTCGTTCTTGTGTCCAAAATCTGGCAGATACTGCATCCTGAATCAAAGCCGCGAAAAAGATAACGCCGGTTCGCCCCGGTTATGGGGGCAGGCGAAATCGCCGAAAGGATTCGGCTCCTACATGCGGTGACCGGAGCGGAAATCGCCGAAGGGATTCGGCTCCTACATGCGGTGACCGGAGCCGCGAAAGCGAAGATAACGGCAGTGAGACGGAATCGACCCGCTCATATTAAGTTGAGAACCGTCGAAGTGTTGGCGGTGATTTTGAGCGCCGTTCTTCTCATCGCCGGCGCCGGTCGGAGTGTCACCGGCGCTGATTACCGGCGGATGGCGGACAGCGCCGTCGCTCGCGGCGACTACGCCGAAGCCTCCAGAGATTACCACCTGGAGGCGCAGATTTACCGGAGTCATGGTGACCTGCAGGGGGCTGCAGTGGAAGAAGAGAAAGCCGCCCGCTGGTCCACTCATATTCAAATGTTTGTGGATGCGCCGCCCGATCGATCCGCCCAGCTCGCATTCTACACCGGCAAGAAGTTCGAGCCGGTCTACGGATGTTATCTTGGCGCCTACGTGGCGGGTGATAACAGCCTGGGCGGTGGCGGCGAATATGGTAATGCCATCTATGCCAACCGGGCTGCCGCGCTGGGCGAAAGGATTGGTAAGCCGCTGGCGACGTCGTGGGATTACGCGAATTACGGCCGCCCGTTCCCGCTCCGGTGGGCGCAGGCGCTTCTGAATGATGGCATCGCTCCCCGCATCGCCCTGGAACCGAACAACGGTCTTTCGCGGGTTCGGGACGACGCCTATTTGGAACAGTTCGCCCGTGACGCCGCTTCCTGCGGCGGCCCCATCTTTCTTCGCTTCGCCGGCGAGATGAACGGCGACTGGACCGCCTGGCATAATGACCCCTCGCTCTACAAAGCTAAGTTCAGGCTCGTCCATGACGTAATGGCGCGACTGGCGCCCAACGTGGCGATGATCTGGTGTGTCAACCAGGTCCCCGAGTACAACATGGACGACTATTATCCGGGCGACGCGTACGTGGACTGGGTGGGAGTGAACTTCTATTCGGTGCTGCATCATGACAACGACCCTGCGCGGCCGGCGGGATTCGAGAACCCTGCAAGCCTGCTGGAGTACGTGTATCACAAATACGCCGCCCGCAAGCCTATCGCTATCTGCGAATATGGCGCCTCGCATCGGGAGCGGCTGGACCCGGCGGTGGATTATTCGGTTTTAGCGGCGGACAAGTTAACGGAGCTCTTTTCAGCGCTGCCGCGGGAGTTTCCACGTGTTAAGATGGTCGGAATCTTCGATAACGATAATCTGAATGGCGCCGACGTGATGCCCGGCCGGGCGCTGAATGATTACAGCGTCACCGATAGCGACGTGATGCTCGCCGCGCTTACCCGGTGCGTTGCGCCCGATTACTTCCTGCCCGCGGTGGAGACGGGCGTGCAGCAGGCGCTTCCCACGTGGACCCGACCACTCACGGTGGGCGCGCACCTCAGCGGCGTCGAACATCTGAGCGCCTGGGTAAAGACCTACGAAGACGCTCCGCTGCTGATCTATCGCCTGGACGGCCGTGAGGTCGCACGGGTCCGCGGCCCGGGTGAATGCCGCGCCGACCTCGACACCTCTCTCTACGCCCCCGGAAAGCATATTCTCAGCCTCCAGGTTCTCGATTCCCACGGCCGCACGGCGGGGACGGAGGTGGTTGCGGTGACGTTGGCTTGACTCATCCTTCATCCTTTTTGGCCCCTTCAACTTCATAAACCGCGTACCCGTTCGGGTCGGTGGCGGCGCCGCTTTGCGGATAGATGGGATTCAATAGGCCCTCGTCGATGGCGTTATGGTAAAGCGTGATCCAGTGGGAGAGGGGGCCGTGGTAATTCAATGAGGACCAGTCAGCGGTGGACGGATTGGCATGGGGCAGACCGTAGGTTCCGACCAGCCCATACGGACTGCCGACCCGGATCAACACGTCGGTGATTCCGGCCTTCCGGAGCGCGGCTGCCAGCTCATGCGCAGTGCGCATCTTAGAATAGCGCAGCTTCTCCTGCTCGTAGCCATCGGCCCAGAGCGTGTCGCGATGTATATAATAGCTGCGCGGTTCGCTGATCAGCGCGACGCGAGCGTTGGCCGGCAGATTGATATTCACCCATTCGGAGACGAGCCAGAGGTCGGGCAGCCGCTGCGAAAGGTAATCGTCCCGGCTGATAGCGCCCACGTCAACCAGCGCCGCCGAAGGACCGGGGCCCCAGACAGCGAGCTGGCCGGAGACCCACACCGACCAGCCGAAAGACGTGAGAACTATCATCGCGGCGAGTGTCATGGCGAACCATGCGGCCGGCCTGGTATCAGGGCCTCCCGGTTCGGAGGCGCGGCCGGACGTTAATAGAGGCGAAAGCGCCAGAGCGCAGGCGGGCGTGAGGAGGGGCAGCGCCGGAATAAGGTATCGCACCTGCTGCATCAGCAGGTACCATTCAATGAAAAATGCGCCGAAGAGCAGCGCCAGCGCAGCGGCGGCCGGCTTCCATTCGCCCCTGATAAAGTTCAGACCGATCAACAGGAGATATGCCAGGCCAATACTCCCGCGGAGCACGCCGAAGCCCGCGCTCCCACCTGGCTCGTAATAATACTGAGGCACGGCGATAAGGTGCCACGGCGCGGTTAAAAAGTCCAGCGGCCCACGTCCACTCCCGAGGGCGTGCCCGGCGCCATAGCCGATCTGGAGATGGCGGTAAAACCGCTCGGCTTCCCGGCTCCAATTGCGCCCGCCAAAGAGGGAATAGTAATAGGGAAAGACCGGGTTGCCGGTCCAGATCAACGCCCGGGCGTACCACGGTGAGGCGACGATAGCGGCGGCAAGCCCGGCGATTCCCGTCTGCTGGAGCACGCTGCGCAGGCGCGATCGGGCAGCGCCCATGCCAGGGCCACCCTGCCTCCAGACGGTAGCGGCGCCAGCAATCAGCAGCAGAGGAACGAATGCGAGGGCCGTATATTTCACCCCTAACGCAAGCCCCTGGCATATTCCCGCCAGCACGAGCCAGCGCTCGCCCGGCCTGCGGTCGAAGGCGCGGACACAGGCCAGAAACGCCAGCGTCTGAAAGAGAGCGAACGCGAGGTCGTCGTAGCCGCTGCCCGCCTCCCACGCCACAACCGGAGTCATCCAGAAAACCAGAGCTCCGATGATCGCGGCCGCGCGGCCGTATCGGCGGCACAAGGAACCGCACGCGCACGCCGCAAGCAGGCCAAAGACGAAATGGACCGTCCGGGCCGCCTGCGCGCCGGCCGCCAGCATCACCAGGTACAGCATTTCAATAACCTGCGGAAAGTTCGAGTGCAGGATATAGGGGTCGTACCGGATGGCGCCCCAGCGAAGGTAGAGGGCGGGAAGCGCCAGGTGATAGGCCAGCGCGTCGTAATCCGCGCCGGCGGGCGGCGCGAGCGCGCCGATGAAGAGGGCGATAGCCTCAATCCCCCCCAAGACCAGCGCCGTGAGCAGCCAGAGATTGGCGCCCCAGCCCGGCCGCCGGCCGATTGAGCGAACGAGACGCACGACAAATCTTCCGGCGCGTGAGAGAAGACGTCCGGCCGCGCCGACGAGTGCGAACGCGCCGCGTGCGCATATAAGGCCGATTGCGGCGAGCGTCCCGAAAAGCGGCGCCGGGCGCAGAGCGCCGGCCATGCCAACGCCAAAGGTGATCAAGGCGACGGCGCCCAGACCCAGCGCCAGGCTAAAGATCAGCCGGTCCGAATCACCGGCGTCGGGCGGCAGCAGCCGCAGCCGCCGCACGATCCGGTCACCAACGGCGGCCGCGATCAGAAGAAAAGCGCTAAGAATGAAGATGGACCATAAGGTCTGCAGCAAGGAGCGTGATCCCGGTGAGTCTAGACGCCAGCCTGGTGCAGCTCAGTTCAAGTCCGCCAGATCAGTTCTGGTGTTGGTCGCCCCCATTTTAGAGGGATTCAGGGGCCGGCGACCAACCCCGATGGTCTTACGCGGAAGTGTACCAGGATAGCTGTATCTTACCAGATCATACCAGAGTCACCGCCCGCCGCGCTCGTATAAGCCGGCCGGGGCGCCTGCGTCAATCGGGAACCTGCTACAATACTGGAAGAGTTTCAAGAGGAGGATGCAGATGGTTGAAGCGCGTCTCAAACAGGCCGGGCTGGGCGACATCTTTGAGCGGGTGGTGGCGGGCGAACGTCTAGGGTACGAGGACGCCGTGCGATTATACCGATCCCCCGACCTGAATGCGCTCGGGTACATGGCAAATCTCGTCCGCGAGCGAAAGAATGGCGACCGCGCGTATTTTGTGCGCAATCAGCATATCAACTACACCGACGTCTGCAACAAATTCTGCAAGTTTTGCTCGTTTTACGCCGGCCCCCGGGATAGTCGGGGCTACACCCTCACCCCTGAAGACGTGCAGGCGCGAGTCCATCGCGCTCGCGATTTTCCCGTGACCGAAATTCACATGGTGGGCGGCATCAACCCGGCCCTACCTTATAGTTATTACCTCGACATCGTGCGGGCTGCCAAGACCGCCCGGCCGGAGGCGCACGTCAAGGCGTTCACCATGGTCGAGATGGCGCAGATTGTAAAGTGCGCCCGGAAACCGGTTGACGAAGTCTTTGCGGACCTGAGGGCCGCCGGTCTTGACTCGATGCCTGGCGGCGGCGCAGAGGTGCTGAGCGACCGGATTCACGGCGAGCTCTTCCCCCTCAAGCAAGATGGTCGCGAGTGGCTGGAAATGGCGCGGGCGGCGCACCGCGCCGGACTGCGATCCAACGCCACCATGCTCTATGGTCATCTTGAAACTCCGGAGGAGCGGGCGGAGCACATGGTGCGGCTGCGGGAGCTTCAGGACGAAACCGGCGGCTTTCTGACGTTTATACCGCTCTCATTTCACCCCGAAAACACCGAGCTGGATCATCTTCCGCCAACCACCGGCCTCGAAGACCTCCGGCAGCTTGCAGTGGCCCGGCTGATGCTCGATAATTTTGAGCATATCAAGTCATTTTGGATTATGATCACCCCGGAAGTTGCTCAGGCGTCCCTCTGGTACGGCGCGGATGACGTGGACGGCACCATTGTAGAGTATGAGATTACGCGGCCGGAAGACGGATCCACGCGTCAGCAGTTGACCCGGCAGGACCTGATCCAGCTTATCGTGGAAGCCGGGCGCCGTCCGGTGGAACGGGACAATCTCTATAACGTGCTGGAGACGCCTTCGCTTGCAGCCTGACTCCGCCGCTTCTGTTTCACCACCGCGCTTCACCGCTCATGTATCAGAGGTTTCATGTCACTCCGGATAGCCGCCGAAAAGATTGAGCAGGGGCGGCGGCTGAATGAGCGTGACGCCGCGGCGCTCTTGGCCTCCCATAATCTCGCCGAGCTGGGTCTGCTCGCCGAGCAGGCCCGGCTTGCTCATAATCCTGAGCCCCTGGCAGCATACGCCATCGGCGGATCAATTCCTGTGGCAAGTCGCGGCCTATCCCCTCGCCCCTCTAAAATGGGGGAGTCCTCGCCCGGTAGCCCCCCGCCCCCCGATAACAGGGGAGTCTTCGCCCCCCGCTCCTCTAAAATGGGGGAGTCCGCGCCCGGTAGTCCTTCGGGAATCGGGATCCGGTACGATGAGATCGAGGATCTTGCGCGTCGTCTTGAGGGCTGGGGCGCCACGGATCTCGCGCTTTACGGAGCGCTGGATTCCGAGCCGGTTTTAAGCGAATGGGTGGCG
>Ga0307374_10011495_pt1 | contig 12581 bp, 10 predicted proteins | sample OX3MG_FD_202532 | JGI IMG/M metagenome (GOLD analysis project Ga0307374, IMG submission 202532) | Soil microbial communities from Risofladan, Vaasa, Finland - OX-3 | ecosystem: Environmental > Terrestrial > Soil > Coastal area > Acid sulfate soil | place: Finland: Risofladan, Vaasa | collected...
CCAATTGGCGGGCCGTCTTCCCAGCACGAGCGAATCAGGGACTCGACGTCTGCCGGGTCGGTGACGTCGGTGACCACAGCACGGTGCCCAGTGCCGGGTAGCCGACTGGTGGTTGAGCTGGCGTCCCTGATGTCGGCAATCCAGACGTTCGAGCCATTCCGTGCGGCAGCTTCTGCGATTGCGGTGCCGATGCCTCCCGCCCCACCGATCACGACTACGGGCCCGGTCCTGGTCCGTTCCGTCATCGGCGATTCTCGAACGACGGCACTTCGCGCCATTGCTCAAACTCGATGACTCCTCCTCCCGGAGCCCAGCAGTAGATAGCCGGACCCTCGGGAAAGTCCGTGATCTCGCCGACCGGCCTGCCGCCGGCGGTCGTGATCGCCCCGACTGCGGCATCCAGATCCGGTACGAGGAATGCGATATGCGACCGGCCGGGCCAGATAGGCAGTCGGCGATCCGCGTTGGCCGGAATATCGTAGAACTGAATGAACTCGAGGACGTGCCTGCTGATCGGTGAGGATCCCTGGACCAGGTCACACCTGATATCGCTGAGGCCCAGCATCTGTTGTATCGGCGCGGCCATGCCGCGAGCTTCCAGTGATATCGAGAAGCCCAGCCCGTCACGGTGAAAGGCGACAGCGCGGTCGATGTCGTCGACGACGACGCTGGTGTGATGCCAAGCCCACGCGCCTGCTGCACCGGCCAAACCGGTCAACCACCTTCATGTGTCGTTCAGTTGCCACGCTCATACTGTCCTGGCTGGATGCACGGAGCCAACGGGCACGATGACCGGACGGTGCTGATGCGCTGTACAGGTTGCTGCTCAGTCCTGCATGAGCCGATGCGCTATGACCGCTACATGCAGTGATATGCATGTTTCAACCGATTGAAGGCTTACGTTGAGTATTTTCTCGATTTTGTCGAGTCGATCATAGAAAGAACTTCTCGCCATGAAGGACGCGTCGGCGGCCGCCGATTTATTGCGGCCGTGATCCAGATACAGGCCCAGAGCATCGAGTAGCTTCGTGTCATGGCGCTGGTCGTGTGCGATAAGCAGACCTAGCTCACTCTCCGTGAATGTTTGCAGGCGGGCGTCATCGCGCAGCAAATGCAGCAGGCCGCGGAGCCTTACATCCGGAAGCCGATAATAGGGTCGATCGTCCACCGAGTGACCAGCTGCCTCAGCAACCCGCTCGGCCTCCATGAGAGATCTCCTTGCGTCAGCGATGTCGGTGACGCAGGATCCCACCCCGACAAAGATTCCGCGATGCGACTGGCGCAGTGCCAACGAGAACCGGCCCATCAGGGCGGTCTCCGATTCACGCGGCCCGATAGAAAGCAACACTTCGGTCAGATCATTGCGTACCGCACCCGCAAGCCCTTGCAGCCCGCAGGACGTCAGCGCCTGGAAGGCTGCGAGAGCAATCTCGCCGGCTGATCCTGACTTCCCGTCCAGATTTCCTTGTTCGTCCGAGGAGGACCTGATCGCGACGCCTAGGAGGCGTCGCCCCCTGACCGGAACTCCCAGCGCGCGGGCACGCCGCGCGAACTCATCGACCGGATGAACGTGATTCAGCAGGTCGACGAGCAGGCCCCGGTGCGCCTGCATCTCGAGGGTCTCGGGATCGCGCGCCATCAGCCGGTTAAGAGCTAGCGTCGACGCTGCGCGCTCCAGAACCATGACTTCCCGGGCGCTTGGCATGCCATCCGTCAGCAGGATCAGGCGACCCCAATCCTGGCCGCGGGCGCCCACGACGGTGATGAGCCACTTGTTGGCCTCGTCGAAGCCTGTTCGGCCGGGGAGTTGTGCGGCACGCGAGCGCCGCTCCCAGTCGTCGACGACGAGAGCCGGGTCGATGCCGGCGGCATCGTACTCGAGCATCTTGTGCGTAAGGTTCTCCAGAACCACGGGACGCCTTGCCATACCTGCGGCCTGCCGGATGACCTCTGCTAGCTCAGCGCCTTCGATGTCAATCTCGGCGAATGTCCGGTGGATCGCCTCTGATGCCTGCAGTTCCTCGACTTGCGAATTGACGATTAGCCGATTTACTACCGCAGTGAAACGAACGAATGGCGTGTCTCTGCCCAGCACAACGAGCGGAAACTGCCGTCTGTCAGCGGTCGACCGTAGGCTACGTGGAAGGTCACCGTGCGAGAACCGGCGGCCTAGGCCAACTACCAGGCCAGCAGCACCGACATCATCAAGTTCGGCAACGTAGTGGCAGAGCCCCTTGTCGTCAGCGGGCAGGTCTAGGCCTGTGGTCAGGACCAACTCGCCGCCGCTTAGGTACTGCGCGATGTCATATACCTCACCGACATGCACCCATCGCACCGGTCGGTCCAGGCCTGCGCTGCCGCTGACCACAGTGGGAAGCGCGAACTTCACGACATCCATTCTGAGCACATCTGAGACGGACGGGAAGGTTGCCTCCATCAATCACCTCGATATCGCGGTTAGAAGCTCGCGCCCTCACAGTGCCGGTGTCTGCGTGGCTGCCGGGTCGTAGGCTTCGACCGGCCGGGAGAAGTAGTCGGTCTGCCGCCGGAGGCGGCCGATGATCATCATGACCACGCCGATGGCGAGCATGACGTAGGCGAGTTTCATGACTGAGCCGCTCCAGCCGCCGAGGCCAGGAACAGATTTCCATGCGACCCAGATGAGGAAGGCGGCTGACAGGACCGGCACCACCATCAGCTCGACGAAACCGCGCGCGCCGCGGACAGCGAGCCTGCGGTAGTAAACGGCCATGCCGATTCCGGTGGCGGCGTAGAACAAGGCGAACATGAGTCCGACAGAACTCACCACGTTCGTGAAAGCGCCCTGCACAGACGACGATCCGAGCAGGAAGATCCACAGCACGATCAGGGCCAGGCCAGCGAATAGCAGGGTCGCGATGGCTGGCGTGCGGTGGGTGCGGTGCAGCTTGCCCAGGCTCCCCGGCAGCGTGCGGTCCCCACCCATGGCGTAGGCGATCCGGGATCCGGATACCAGAGCGGTCTGGGTCGCTCCAACGATGGACAGCAGTACGCCGAGGATCATCAGCTTGTCCCAGGGCGACCCCGCGACCTGCTTGACAATGTAGAAAAGCGCGTCGGAGCCGTTCGCGAGCAGTGCTTTTTCCGGCACTGCCCCCTGGAATGCGAACGTGAAGAACGAGTACATCACCGTCAGCGTCGCGACCGAGACGAGGACCGCTCGTCCCGGGTTCACGCGGGACTGCTCGGTCTCCTCGTTGACGTAGATCGAGGTATCCCATCCGCTGAACATGTAGACGGCGATCAGGATCCCGCTGACCAGCCCGCTGGTCCCCCCCATCGAGTGCAGCGAGAACCAATGCCAGGTGAAGTGCACCGAGTGCGCGTTGCCGCCGAACACCGCGACCAACGCGACGACCGCGAAGATCGTGATTGTCAGGTATTCAATCGCGGCCAGCACCCACTGGAACCGCGCGGTCAGCTGGATGCCGATGTACGCGATGACCGTGACAATGACGAGCCAGATCGAGGCCGACAGCGCTGTCGCGAGGTTCGAGTGCGGCAGGGATGAGCCGAAGATCGAGAGCACGTAGGGGCCGATCGGCAGTACATCGGAGATCGTTCCCAGGAAATACCCCAGCAGCATGATCCAGCCGACCATGAAGCCCAGGTATGGGGTAATCGCCCGGCCTACCCAGGTATAGGACGCACCGCAGTCCACATGCCAGTGATTCAGACGTCGGTAAGCCAGCGCGATCCCGAACATCGGCAGTGCGCAGATCAGCACCGCGACCGGCCCGCCGTAGTGTGTCGCGCCCACGATCGCGGCTAGGGTCAGCGCGATCGACGCTGTCGGCCCCGAGGACGCCATCCCAACGATGATCGCGTCCTTCAGCCCGATCGCGTTCTCGCGCAGCCGCTGCCGGCCCGCGGGCTCGGCGGGCGCTCGGGCGGCAGCCGACTGCCGTGCCGGGTTGTTCACACGCCACCCCTTCCAGGGCGATTTTAAGGACCAGAATGCAGTCCTTACGGAACGGTGTCAAGGGGCATTCGAGGAAAACTGCGGCCTTATGGCATCAGATGGTGCGGAGCAGCGCAGTCACGCTCTGCGCCGTATGGCCGACGTGAGTGGCCATGGCCCGCCGCGCTCCTTCGCCGTCCCCGGCCTCGATGGCATCGAGGATCGCCCGATGCTCGCGCAGGCTCTTGCCCTGCCAGAGCGGAGTTTCGGGCAGGACGAGGATCGCGTCGACGATCGCCAGGCGGACTTGTTCCACGGTCTCCTGCAGGAATCGATTGCGTGCTGCCTCGACGATCGCCATGTGGAACTGGGAATCGATACTGGTGAATTCGGTGTCGTCGGTCACTGCCCTCGCGCGGTCGAGCAGTTCACGGAGCCGGGCGAGATCCTCTTCGGTTCTCCTGCCCGCGGCGAGCGAGGCAGCCGCAGGCTCCACCTCGCGACGGCAGGTGACGGCCTCCGTGATCGCGTCTCGGTCCTGGCGCATCCGCTCGATAAGGCGCTGCTTGGAGCCTGCATCATGGGGGGAGCCAATGACGAATGTGCCACCGCCCCTGCCGCGGCGAGCCTCCACCAGGCCGTCAGCCTCCAGCAGGTTCACTGCACGCTGCACCGTGATCCTGCTGACGCCAAAGAGCTGAACGAGATCTCGTTCCGAAGGCAGTTTCCCGCCTGCCTGGATCAGCCCCAGCGTGATCTCGCGGCGTAGCTGCTCGGCGACATACTCGTGAGCACGCGGCTGGTCAAGCCGCGTGAATCTCGGCCGGTCGCCCTCGGGAGCACGTCCTTTCGACGCGTCGCCCTGAGCCTCCGGAGTGGCAAAAGATGACACGCAGCGATCCTGCCACAGCAGGCCGAACCGAGCGATAAGGCTTCGGCTACGGGTTTTGGCACTGTAGGCACCGCTCGGGGGACAGCCGGGGCTGGCCCAGGGCTGGCATTAACGACTTCGCTCGGAACCCGAGCCATCTTGGCGGTTCCCCGAGATGGACACTCGGGAGTCAGTTGACCTTTCGGGCAGTGTCCCCTTGACCCTGTTGGAGCGTAGAGCGGAAATCGTCGCTAGGTTCTGTAAGTTTTTCGAGCTGTCGCACTCGTTGTTCGGCTGGGTCGCCGATGCTCTCGATCACTGCTGTGATCAGCAGGTCGGCGAGCGCGAAGGCGGGCATCAGGGAGTCGAAGGGTGATACTGCCTCTACGGCTGCGGGGAAGGTGTAATCGGCGATGTCAGCGATGGGCGAGAGCCAGGGATCGGTGACGAGAACGACCGATGCTCCGCGCCTGCGGACTGTTCGGACAAACTCGATGGTGTCCTGCTGGTAACGGCGGAAGTCGAATGCGACGAGCACGCCGCGGCGAGGCATGTCGAGTGCGTGGCTGAGGTGCCCGAACGGGCCGCCGTAGACCAGGCCTGCCCTGGGCCGGACCTGCTGGAGGTGGCCGATGAAGTATTCGGCTAGGCCGAACGTGAATCGCCCTGCTACCGCGGTTACTGGCCTGCTGGTGTTCGCGAGCAGGGCCGCGCACGCGGTGATGTCTTGCTCGGCCAGCCCGTCGAGCGTGCGGGCGACCGCGTCGTGGAAGCGGTGCTGGGCTCGTGCGAGCACGGAGTCGCGGCCCGTGTGCCGTGTGGAGATCTGCCGTACGGGCGTGCTCTCGCGTGCGAGTAACTCGTCTTTCAGCGCCTGCTGGAAGTCTGGGTAGCGGTCGTAGCCGAGCTTGGCAGCGAAGCGGATGACGGTCGGGCCGCTCACCTGGGCGCGCCTGGCGAGCTCGGCGACTGTTTCCAAGCCGGCGACGGGATAGGCCGCAAGCAGCGCCCGGGCGACCTTCCGCTCCGCCGTCGTCAGGTCGGCCATCCGCCGCCTGGCCAGGTGGGCGACGCTCGAACTGGCCTGCGGCAGTGCCGGCTTGGTCATGGGGGGCTCGATTCTGTTTCAGAACGCACCTCTTGACCTCATTACTGTAACGGAGTTATACAGAAATCCGAGCGCTCGACTGCCTTGAAGCTGGCCACGACGGAAGGGCGGAGATGTCCGAACAATCGTCGGTGAAGGAGCCTTTCCGGAACGAGAGCGCAGACGGCGCGGCCAGGGGCCTGCGGGCGAACAGCCTGTCGCTGGGAGCCGTCGTGGCGCTGGGACTTGCCTACATGAGCCTGGCCCCGGCCGTGTATTTCAACATGGGCTTCATGGAGTCGGATGCGAACGGCCCGGTGATGCCCCTGATCTTCATCGTGGTGACGATCGCGATCCTGCCGACCGCCCTGAGCTTCGCGGCGCTGAACCGGGTACGGCCATCGGCGGGAAGCGCGCTGACGTGGGTAAGGGAATGCCTGGGCCGGTCAGCCGGCCTGTGGGCCGGATTCCTGCTCTCGACGCTGTATGTATGCGCCTGCGCGATCTACCCGGCCTACTTCGCCATCTTCTTCAACCCGCTGCTGCAGTACTTCCACGTCAATCCCACGTTCGCGACCGGCATCCTGGGCGGGGTGGTCGCGACTGCCCTGGTGGGCTGGATGCTCGCCCGCAACATTCACCTGTCTGCCCGGTCGATCGCGCTGTTCATGATCTTCGAGGCAGCGTTCGTCCTCATCTTCTCGCTCTACACCGTCTTCGATCAGGTCGCGCACAAGGGCATCGCGCACCCGGCGGCGCCATTTAACCCGCATGCTGCGGGCGCGGGTTTCACCGGGCTGAGCCTGGCGGTCGTCTTCGGCATCCTGTCGATCGCGGGGGTCGACAGCGTCGCCCCGGTCGCCGAGGAGGCCAAGTCGCCCCGCAGGATGATCCCGCTGGCGACCATCCTGGTCACCATCGGCGCGGGCCTGTTCTGGACGATCAGCTCCTACGGCTTCGCGACCGCGGTCCCGGTGAAGACGGTTGAGAAGTACGTCAGCGCGGGCCTGGTGACACCTGTCTACGGCATTGCCGGGCAGTACATCGGCGGCTGGAAGATCCTCGTGCCGATCACGGGAATGACAGCTACTATCGCGAGCTTCGGGGCGTCCGTGGTCTGCGCGAGCCGTCTGATCTACTCGATCAGCCGCTCCAGTGCCGACGATTCCCGCCGCATGGGCAGGCTGCACGTCCGGCATGGCATTCCGTGGAACGCGGCGATCGTCGCGCTCGTAGTGGCGCTGATAGCGCCGATACTGGTGGGGATCTGGCAGGGAGACAACTCATCCAGCGCGGCCGGCTGGCTGGGCGGCGTGTTCGTGTTCTTCGCTCTGGTGGCCTACATGCTCGTGAACCTGGCCAATATCGTGTTCCACCTGCGGAACGCCCGGTCCGAATTCAGCTGGTTCATGAACGGGTTCATCCCGGTCGCGGGCATAGCCATCGACGGCTACATCCTTTACAAGGCGTTCTTCGTCGCCTACCTGGGCGAGTCGTTCCAGCTCGGCAAGAGCATCGTGTACCTGTCGCTGGCCTGGGCTCTGCTCGGCATCATCTGGGCCGTTCTGCGGAGCCGGCGCCAGGGACCGGATACGGAAGTCACTGCACGCGTGCCCGCAACGGTGGAAGGGGACTAGGCCATGGCTAAGAGCGCGGAGGTCATTGTCGTCGGGTCCGGGATCGCGGGTTCCAGCACGGCGTTCCACCTGGCGTCGCACAAAGTGGGCGTGACGCTCGTCGAGAAGCGGTTCCCGGCGGGAGGCCCGAGCGGCAGATCCAGCGCGCTGCTGCACCTGTTCTACCTCGAACCCGAACTGTCCCAGCTCGCAGCCAGGGGCATCGACATCCTCCGCAACATGCCTGAGCTCACCGGCTACCCGTCGGACTACCGCGAAGTCGGCATGCTGACCGTCGGCGGCGCGGCGGCCGTCGCTGACTACACGGCCGCAGCGACCCGGATACGTGATGAAGAACAGGGCGACATCTCGCTGCTGTCCCTGTCAGAGTACGAGGAACTCGCACCCGGGCTCACGAAGGACGGGATCGAGGTGGCCTGCTGGGAGCCGCACAGCGGCTACGCCGACCCGGCCAGTGCCACCACCGCCCTGGCCAAACGAGCGGGAGAACTCGGCGCCGTCTGGCGCATGAACACCAGGATGCGGCGGGTGATCCTCGACGGCCAGCGCGCCGTCGGCATCGAGACAGTGGACGGCGAGAAGCTGTACGCCGACGCGGTCGTGATGGCCGCCGGCCCGTGGACCCGGCCGCTGCTACTCGACATCGGCGTCGACCTGCCGCTGTCCGTCGAACGGCACATCATCGCCGTGCTCGACGCTCCCGGGGCCGCCCGGCAGGTACTCCCGTTCTGCTGGTGCGACGACGTCTACATGAACTATGGCAGGCCCGAAGGTGAGAACCTCGTGCTCTTCGGAACCTGGTCCGGCGGCGGGATGGGCCTGCGCAACAGCGAGGCACCTGAGGCCGACTCCATCACCGATCCCGACTACTACAAGGAGAATTGCGACGCGCAGGAGAGCGCCAGCATCCTTCCCTTCGTAGCCCCGAGACTGCCGTCCATCACCGACCTCGGCGTCCGACGCGGATACGCTGGCCTGTACGACATGAGCCCCGACGACCTCCCGGTCATCGGCCACGTCCCGGGCATCAGCGACCTCTACGTCATCGCCGGCAGCAGCGGCCACGGATTCAAGCTCGGCCCCGCCGTCGGCGAGGCCATGGCCCAGCTCGTCGAGACCGGCACTTCCCCCCTGATAGCCCGGTTCTCCCCGGAACGCATCATGAGTTCCTGAGCGCGGCGGCGCTCCGCTTGAGCGGCTGCCGGCCAATCGCGAGCCCGCCAGTAGCCATCTTCGGCTGTTTGGGGGAGCCAGCCAATTACTAGGCGTATTAGGATGAGTGGCTCGCGCAAAGGGGGCGAGAGATCGCCGGAAAATTGTTGAGTCAAATGGCCGGGAGCCAGTCACCGGCAGCTGCACAGAACCTGCAAGAGTTCCGGCCCGTTGGGGCACTTATGTGTGTAACTGGTCAGGGTGCTGGGGCTGTGCTTTCATCGCCGCTTCTCGCTGCACACGCTTAAAGAGCCGCAGTCTACGAACCGGCAGGTCAGCCGACATCTGGCCAGATCACAGTGGGCGCACCCAGCAGGATTCGAACCTGCGCACACGGCTCCGGAGTGCATTTCCGCGCATCGCTGCTACCAGCGGGAACGCGGCCTGGCCTGCTTCTGCGGGGCGCGAATGGGGCGCCGCGCCGGCTCAGGCGGCCCTGACCGGCCGGCGAAGTCCCCGCGCTCATCTTGCCTTCCCAGAACAGAGCTGGGAGGTCCGTCATCGGCACATACCGGGCTGCCCGGCTCAAGGTCGACGATCACCGTCCGTGTCAGTGCCCGCCAGGTACGCGCAAGCGTTTCCGGGGCCTGCCACCTCGGCGTGCCCGCTCGCCCGGGCGGGCCCCGGCCGGGCCGTCACCGCCGGTAACGGGCCCCTCTCGCGGGCAGCGGTCCCGCGCAGCGCGGGTCAGGAGGAGACTGCGCCACGCTCGGGCCGGGACGTGATGAGCGGGACGGTCGCTTCGACGACCGTGCCTTCCCCGGGAACCGAGCGCACTGTGAGGCGGCCCCCGAGGAGTCTCGTCCGCTCGTGCATGCCGAGCAGACCGAGATGCGCCGAGTCCTGCTTTCCGAGACCTTCGGGGACAAAGCCCCGCCCGTCGTCGGACACGCTGAGCGCTAGTTCGTCAGTCTGGAATCCAACGGTCACCAGGAGCTGGCTAGCCCCAGCATGGCGGAGCGTATTGCGCACCGCCTCCTGGACGATGCGAAAGACGCCGAGCTCGATCTCGGGTGCAAGGCGAGTCTCGGTGCCGGTGACCTTGAACGTGGCGTCGAGGACGGCCTCGTCCTCGACGTCGGTGAGGAGGCTCGAGAGTGCGGCGGCGAGCCCGAGCTCGTCGAGGGCCGGGGGGCGCAGATCCCGGGCGAGGGTGCGCAGGCGCGCTGCTGCGCCGAGCGCCTGCGTGCGGGCCTCCTCGAGACTTCCGGCCACGGTGCCGGGGAGTCCCGGGATCCTCCCGATGCCCTCGAGGCGGCGGGCCAGGTGCAAGAAGAGCTGGAGCGGCTCGTCGTGCAGCTCACGCGACAGCCGCCGACGCTGGTCCTCTTCGGCCTCGACCACGAGCTCGGCGTAGCGCGTAGCACGGCGGCCCTCGCTGCGCTCCTCGGTGACGTCCTCGAAGATCACCTGGGTGGACGGGTCGCCCGTGCCGGCCGGCAGGGACACGAGGCCGAGCCGGTAGTCCCGGCCGTCAGGCAGGCAGAGCACCTGCCCGGCCCGCTCATCGAGGGGGGCGTCCCCGTCGAAGATCTCCTTGCTCGAGCGCCCGACCACGTCCCCGCCGAGCAGCGCTCTCGCTGCGGGGTTGGCGTCGGACGCTCTGCCGTGGTCGTCAAGGACGAGGATCGGGGACCTGTTGGTCTCGAAGAGCTGGCGGTAGCCGGCTTCGGCGGCGAGGCGCTCGGCGGTGGCGTGCTCGACGCGGGCATGCGCGAGGCGCTCGGCCTCGATGTGCTGGCCGAAGAAAAACGCGACGAAGTCGACGAGCGCCAGGTCCACGAGGTCGGCGCCGGCGTGGCCCTGGCCGTGGGGCAACAGCAAGTCGGGAAGCCAGGCCAGCGTTGCCCAGATGCCCGTGGCCGCTGAGCCAGTCAGCCCGTAACGGAGCGCCGCGTAACCGACGGGGAGGATCAGCAAAGCGACGGGGAGACCGGTCGGGAACGCCCCGGTCTCGGTCGTGACGTGCAAGTCGGCGAGCAGGTGAACGCCGGCAATGAGCAGCACCATCGCCTGGATGATCCAGAAGCGCCCTTCGCGCACTGGCGGGTGCGCGGCCCTGCGCGCGACGGCGGCGAACTCAGCCGGTGTCGCGCGAGTCACCATGGTCCTCTGGGACGACGAGGCGGTGGCCGAGCGCGTAGGCCACCGCCTCGGCCCTCGATGCGACGCCGAGCTTGCCGAGCACGCTCGAGACGTGACCCTCGACCGTGCGCTGGCCGAGCCCGAGCTCGGCGGCGATCTGCTGGTTCGACCGGCCCCGTGCGAGCACGCCGAGTACTTCGCTCTCCCGCCGGGTGAGCGCGCCGGCGGCCGACGAGCCGCGGCGGCGCCGCCGGGTGAGCCGGCTAGAGAGTGCCTGGTCCAGCACGAATACCCCATCGGCCACGGCCCGCACCGCGTCGACAAGCTCTCTTGCGGTGGCGGTCTTCAGCAGGTAGCCAGCTACCCCGATCTCGAGCGCCTCGGCCACGTACGCGTAGTCGTCGTAAGCGCTCACCATGAGGACCCGCACCACGGGAAGTGACGCCGCTGCCGCCCGGGCGAGCGCAAGCCCGCTCATCCCGGGGAGGTGGACGTCGATGAGCGCCACGTCAGGACGGAGCCGCCCGAGGACTTCGAGGCCCTCCTCACCGGAACCGGCCTGGCCGACCACCTCGACCTCAGGTTGCAGCTCGAAGAGCTGGATCGTGCCCTCGCGCAGCAGGGCGTGATCGTCCACGATCACGACGCGGATCGGCACCACTGCCGGCCGGTCCGTTCTGCTGACCGGGGCCTCGTCCGAGGACACTGATCGGACCTGCTCTGCCGACGCTCGCTCGCTCATGCCACCCCCCGGTTGCCTCTCGGCCCGGCCGACCACCAGCGTGAAACCACGGGCACACCACGTGGAAATGCGGGGAGCCCCCGAAGGATCTGGGGCCATCGACCCGTAGTCTCCACGTTCCATCTCACGGCCACTGGGTTCACGATGAGGCCATGGTCGAAATGCTCCGCGTATTGATTGGCGTGCTGGTGGCGGCCTCCTTCGGCATCATCGCCGTCTACGTGCTCGTGAGCGTGGCTGTCGTGGCCTCGACGCTGCTCGGCACCGTCCGGCGGGACCGGCCGGTCGACGAGCTCGACCAAGTCCTCGCCGAGATCCTCGGGTGGCGGATGCCCGAAGGGTCGGCTGAGCCCCGCAGATCGCGGCTGGCGTGGCGCCGCTGAGCACTCCGGGCAGGAGCGAGGCGGCAAGCGTCCGAGGATCACTTCTCACCGACGACATGGCCATCGAATGCCTCCAGCCCGGCCCGCGCTGATCCGGCCTGCGCGGCCCGCAAGGCGGGCCAGCGCGCCGCTGGCACCTCCTCGAGGGTACTGGCGATCCGGCGAAGGAACGAGCGCACCGTCGCGCCGGCGACATGGGTGAGCACTGTCTCGTCGAGGACCTGCCCGGCGCGGCCGAGCGGGGGCCGGTAGCGGCCCGAGATGGCCAGCTCGGCCCGTTCGGGGTCCAGTGCGGAAAGGCGCAGCTCGGCCTCGAGGCGTGGGAACAGCCCGGTTGGCCCGGTCGCCTCCCAGGTGAGGGGGATGATGAGCGCCTCGTCGGTCCCCTCCGGCTGACCGACGTGCACCGCGACAATCTTTCCGAGCCAGGCTGGCCCCCCTGGCCCGACCCGTATGCGGGTGGCCTCCCCATCGGCCGAGGCCGCCGCTACGTGGGATTCGAGCCATGACCCGCCCGCTCGCAGCCTCGCCGCCACCGCCGGGGCAGCGAGCTCGACCTGGACCGAGTCGGCCACGGTCACCGTGAGCGCCGCCCGGCGGTGGGCGTCGGCGGGGACGGGATAA
>Ga0307374_10011496_pt1 | contig 12581 bp, 13 predicted proteins | sample OX3MG_FD_202532 | JGI IMG/M metagenome (GOLD analysis project Ga0307374, IMG submission 202532) | Soil microbial communities from Risofladan, Vaasa, Finland - OX-3 | ecosystem: Environmental > Terrestrial > Soil > Coastal area > Acid sulfate soil | place: Finland: Risofladan, Vaasa | collected...
AGCTTCTGGCGCTGCGGTCTCCGCTTTTCTTTAATGTGAGCGTCACGCCGCCGGGTGAGGACGTGAATCGCCAGGCGCAATCCGGGCGAGCCAGCGGTGTCCCGGCTACGCCGAACGACTCGAAGTACGTCAAGCAGAACATGGCGAAGGAGAAGCAGGAGTTCTTGAGCGCTCAGAAAGGGGACTACGGGGCGTACCTCGATAACCGCTACATTACGCCGGTCGACGCGAGTCACGAGCTTATTGCCGGCACGATTATCCCGATTACGATGGTCACCGGGATCAACTCGGACCTTCCCGGGACGATCCTCGCCCAGGTGAACGAGAACGTCTACGACACGATCACGGGGGAGAACATCCTGATTCCGGGCGGGTCGCGCCTGCTGGGTGAGTACGACAACTCGATCGCCTTCGGGCAGAACCGGGTGTTGTGCGCGTGGAACCGGCTGATCGAGCCCGACGGGGTGTCGATCGAGCTTCGGGGGATGCCGGGAACCGATCTCGAGGGCAAGTCGGGTTTTCAGGACAAGGTGGACTACCATTTCACGAAGCTCCTGGAGGGGGTAGGGCTTGCCACGGTGTTCGATATCGCGACCAACGCTGCGCTCTCGGCGCTGTCGACGGCGAGCTTCCTCCAGTCGATCGCGAGCTCGATGGTGGTGTCAGGCTCGGCGTCAAGCACCGCGGGAAGCGAAACGCAGCAGATCGTCCTTCAGTACGCGACGAAGCTCCTCGACCAGCAACCGACGATCGTTATCCGCGCAGGCTACCGGGCGAACGTGATCGTGAACAAGGACATGATTTTGCCTGCCTATCCGGACACGACAATAACGTATTCGTCGAGTTTTCCGTGAGGGCGGGGCAGGGGTGGACGGGATGACCGCAGAGAAGGAGCGGGACCGGCTCCAATCACGTGAGCCGGTCCCTACGGAAGAATATGTCGCCGCTATGCTACCACGGGGCGCGCGAAAGCGGCAAGAGCGCTTCAGACGGCGCTCGTGCGCGCTCGGGGCAGGGAGCCATCGAGAGGCATGAGAATGCGCGTTCGCGTAGTGCTGTGCGCGCTTGGCGCGCTGTGGATCACGGCGGGAGTCTCCTGCGACCTCACGTCGCTCTTCGGGGGGAAACAGACGCCTGCGTATATCGCCTCCTACGCGGTGGACACGGCCCAAAACCCGCAACTGGGCGCGAACGAGACGGCAATCGTGAACGGGACGGACATCTACCTGACGCTGCCCTATATGTTCGCCGTGGAGAAGGTGGCGGTGACGCCGTCGGTGGCTTTCGAGAACGGGGCGAGCGCGATGAGCCCCAGCGGGACGTACGCGGTTTCAGACGGCATGGCGCTCTCGGTGAGCGCCGGGGGGAACAGCTACAGCTACACGCTGCATGTGGGGGTGGACCCTTCGACCGTGGCGATCCCATCGTTGATTTCGTCGTTCGTCGTGAGCGCGGCGGCGAATCCGTCGCTTAGCCAGGATGAGACGGCAGTGCTCTATGGGAACGGGGTATATGTGACGCTACCGTACTCGGTGATCACCGAGGGAGTGCCACTGACGCCCACCGTGACGGTACCGTCGGGCTACGTGTTCAGCCCCACGGGATCATGGCCGTTTGTGGACGGGAAGACCGTGGAGGTGACGCAAAGCGCGACGTCGCAGCTGTACCTCTACACGCTGCACGTGGCAGCGGATCCGGCGACCTCCCCTCCGCTGCCGCCTTTACAGCTCTACGAGCTCGCCGCGGCGGGAAACCCGTCGCTTTCGAGCAATGAGGTAGGGGTCATCAGCGGCACGAATATCTATCTCACCGTGCCCTACGCGGCGCTTTCGGCGCAGACGCCGCTAGCCGTGACGACAACCCTCCAGTCGGGGTGGACGATTACGCCGTCGGGGAGCTACGTGGTCTCGGATGGGATGCCACTGACGGTGGTGAACACGACGACGAGTACGATCGTAACCTACACGCTGCACGTGGCGGTGTCGACGAGCACGGTACCGTGACAGGAGGCGGGAAGAGATGAAGGGGAAGCGGACAAACGGCATCGTTCTGATCGTGGCCGCGGCGTGCGTGGTCATCCTTCTCCCGTCGTGCAACTTGGCGCAGCTCTTCGGGCTTCAGGCGGCGCCGGCGCTCCAGGCCTATGCGGTCCAGGCTTCGAACAATCCGTCGCTTGCGAGTGACGCGACAGGGCTCATCGAGGGGACCGATATCTACCTCAGCCTGCCCTACGGACCGGTAACCGGCGGCACGCCGCTTACTCCGACCGTGAAGCTTGCAAGCGGATATAGCATCAGCCCGTCGGGAGCCTATGCGATTCGCGACGGGATGACGCTCACCGTGACGCAGGACTCGAGCGCGCAGACGACGTCCTACAGGCTGCACGTGAGCGAGATCCCGAGCACGACGCCTTCCGCGGGACCGGCTTCCGCGATTGCGAGCTTCGCGTTCAGCGCGGCCGCGAACCCCGGGGTCTTGAGCGCGGACGCAAACGGCGTGGTGTACGGGACGAATGTGTACGTGACGCTGCCGTATGTGGTGGTCTCCGAGATGCAAGGCGGGACGGTGAAGCTTTCCTCCACAGTGTCGCTCCAGTCGCCCTACACGCTCACGAGCCCCGCCGCGGGGACGCCGTACGCCTACACCGACGGCATGACCCTTGATGTGACGGACACGGCCACACAGCAGAGCTACAACTACATCCTCCATATTTCGGCGACGCCGAACGCGCAGTTCTCGGGGAGCTCGTCGCTGGTGCTCTCCTACAGCGTGACGCACGCCCTCAATCCAGCGACGATCCCGGCTGACAGCGACGCGGTGATAAACGGGACGAACATCTACCTCACGCTGCCGCTTGCGGTGGTGGAAAACCACACGACGCTCACCCCGGCGGTCGCGCTTGCAAGCGGGTATAGTATCTCCTCGCCGTCGAGCTCGTCGTATCCGCTTTCCGACGGAATGACGCTTGTCATCACGCAAGCCACCACGGGCGCCTTCACGGACTATACGCTGCACGTGGGGACCTCGGCGGCGAGTATGGCCTTCTTGCAGCTCGCGAGTCCCTTCTATTACGACGCGAGCGGGACGAAACAGGAGCTCTCCTCGTCGCAGTACAACCTCGCCTTCGACGCGACGTCGGAGACCTACACGCTGACGCTCGACACCGATGCGTTCAGCGGCGAGATGCCCTCTATGGCGGCCTACGTGCAGTCGGTGGTGACGAGTCGACCGGTCGGGTTTGCTACGGTGAGCACCCCGTATAACGCCACGGTCACGGGGGCGAGCGCAGCGCAGAGCGGCGCGGTCAGCCCGTACACGATCACGGTCAAAAGCGCGGACGCAACTGTCACGAACACCTACACGGTCACCGTTGTCCGTACCCCCTCTGCCTGGATCGGGGTATCCTCGGCCTCCGTCGCGGTCGAAAACGCCTACAACTACACTGATACCCCGAGCTGGGGTGCGTCACTATCTAACTGGCAGGGTCAGAGTAGCGGGCTCGCCGGCACATCGAACCAGCAGGTCTATTGGAACGGAGGTGTCTACGGTGGCGCGTGTAGCGGAGGGCAATACACGTTCTCTCCGAATAGTGCGGCCAACACCAATGCAACAAACGCCGCAGTCGGCGCGTCCGACAGCGGGGCCATCGTCGCTACGCCCTCCGTGCTTTCACTCCCAACCAACCTCACGCTCTCCGCCTCCTCCTCCTACCCTGCGCTCGCTTCGCCCGGAGTTGTGAGCACCAGAACCGGAAGTTTTTCCGTGACATCGCCCTACTCGACCTTGATGGAAGGGGGACAGGGATGCGGCATCGTCACCACCGGAAGCGGCACAGCGAATGCTTCGCCGTCGCTCACCGTCTATCTTGGCCGAACCTATACGAGCGCCGGCTACGTCGTACCCACGAGCTTCACGGTGAACATACCGCTCGCGATCACCATTGAGTCTGTCACCGGCATAACTGACCTCGCCTCGTACACCATCACCGCCGGGAGCACGGACAACACGGTCAGCCTCACGATGGGGCCGGACACTGCACGAATCTCGGGGTCGGTCGCCGCGATCGCGTGCGAAGCGGAAAGCGGCGCTACGCTAACGCTCTACGTCACGGTGCAATAAGGAGCATCAGGATGAAATTCCGTACGCAGATCGCGATACTGCTTCTTCCCTTCGTGATGTTTGCCGCGATGCTGTCGGGGTGCTCGAGCGTGCCCTACCGGGCGGAGAGTAACGACCCGTTCTCACGGCAACTCGACTCGCTTGACGCGCAGCGGCACAACGCTCAAGGGTGGATGCTCGCCTCAGGCATAGCGCTGGGGGTTGGCGTCGGAGGAGGGACGACGTTCTCGACGCTTAGTTCCACGGGTGCCGTGCAGCCGCCAGCGAGCACGATCGGGCTCATCTCGTCATACGCTCTCTCGCTCGTTGCGATCGGGGTTGGGATCTGGTCGTTCATCCGCTACCAGCACGCGACGAACGACTACCTGGGGACGCTGCGCCTGGAGACGCAATACTACAACCTCCTCACACCGCCGGCCGGGGGGAAGTAGGGGCAATGGTTGCGATCGGGCGGGTGGGGGCGCGAGGAGCGCGGATCATTGTGGCGAGCGTGCTCGTAACGGCGGCGCTCCTCGTGGCAGGAGTGCTCCCGCCGAAACCTGTCGGACCGCCGCGGGTGTTCGTGAACTGGACCGAGTCGATGCCGCTGGGCATGTACCGGGTTACCGGGGGAGCGGTGAAAGCGGGGAGCCTCGTGATCTTCCCAGGGAGGGTAATCCCGAGCTTCGGGCTGCATCTGCCGGAATACCTCCTGAAGCGGGTGGTCTCGTCGCAGGGGGAGGAGGTGAGGGTTGACGGACGGGGCCTCTCACTAGGGGGGAAGTTGGTTGCGCCACGAGTGAAGTCGTTTGGCGTGCGCTTCGCGGGGAAGCTCCCGAGCGTTGAGGTGCTGGTGCTGGGAGAGAACCCGCGGAGCTTCGACAGCAGGTACTTCGGACCGGTTGCGCGGCGGTATCTGACGAGAGTGAAAGCGATTGTGACGTGGTAGAGGGGCGAGCATGAGATCGGAGGATGGGGACGGACTGTTTTATCAGACGAGGAAGCAGGTTCTGTGGCGCTACGAAGGCCGGGAGCTGGATCTGCTTGTATTCTACGTAAAAACCGAAGGGTCGAAGACCCTCGGTTTCCTGCTTCGTCACCATGCGGCGCATACGCGGATGCTTGCGTCGTTTCGGGGAGATTACGCGTGTGGGCGTGCTGCCGAGCTCCTTCAGTACGTGGAGCACCGGGAGCGCTCGCGCGACGAGCCGATACTGTTCTGCCTGGACCGACTGTTCTTCGGGGAGTTGAAAGAGGCGATCGGGAGTGGGTTCCCGATCGACTATCGGGCGGTGGATCGGCAGATAGAGCGAGCCTTGCGCGAACACCGGATCGCTGCGAAGGAGGCGGCGAGAACGGCACGATATGGGCTTCTTGCGCGGGCGCATGGGTTACGCGCGCTGCGGCCGGGCGAAGGAGTGTGAGCGCCGCTATGGAGCTAATCCTCACCGACAGCGCATCGAGTGCGGCTGATTTCGCGCGCTCGCTCGATGCCGCGCGTCGCGTCGGCTACTTTGCCTCGCGCGACACGGTCATCACGCACTACGAGGGCAGGAGCTTTCATCTGGCGGCTCCCGAGCGCTACAGCGCGCGCTACGCGCATTGGCGGATGGAGGACCTACCGATTATCCCCGAGCGCTACTTTTGGGAGCCCGAAGAGCGGGCGGTGAAGCAGCTCACGCTGCTGAAGGACCTCTTCGCGCACAACGACTTCGTGCGGGTGATCATCGCGGGCGAGCCCAGCGGCGAGGGCGAGTATGAGGCGCGGCTTGCGCTCTCGTACGCCGCTGGGGCTGGCCGCGCGCGGATCGTGCGGCTGTGGACCTCGGCTGCGCTTACGCGCGAGGCGATAGGCGAGGCGCTGTGTGCGCCCGAGCCTGACAGCGCCTACGATCATCTGGCAACAGTCGCCGAGATGCGGGATCGCGCGGACTGGCTCGTCGGGCATAATGTGAGCAGGCTGTTGAGCCTCACGACGGAAGAGACCGCCTCGTGCGGCAGGCTGACCTCCCCGCTTCTTGCGTACCTCGTGAGCCGAAAGGAACAGAGCGCGCAACGGGACCTTCCGTTCGGGGAGCGGGTAGCGGTTACGGTTGGAAAGGGTGAGGCAGGGGGTGAGCTCACGGCGTACGCACCCGCGAAGACGGCGCTCGAAGCGCGGAACATCCTTGCGAGCCTTTCGGGGGCGACTGAAGGTGTGGTGCGGGCGGTGGAGCGCTCGCCAGTGAAAGGCCTCAAACGACTTCTTAATCTCACGGAGCTGCAAAAGCGGGCGAACGTGGCGTACGGTTTGAGCGCGGGACAGACGCTCGCGATTGCTTTCCGGCTGCACCGCGTGTACCGGTGCCTGTCCTATCCGTGCACGACAGAGCGGCTGGTAAAGGAAAGCGAGCATCCGCTGCTTGCGCACGCAATCCAAGAGATGTCGCGCCTGGAGCCGATTCTGTTTCAGAGCATCTCGCCGGCCGCGATCGCAGGCGTGACAGTTGCCGACGGCGATCGAGGCGGCGGACATGCGCCGCTTCTTGTGCTTGCCGCGCTTGCAGACCGGGCAAGCGGGGAAGAGCGGGCGGTGTACCGGCTCGTCGTGGAGAGCATGGCGGAGGCGCTTAGCCTGGCGCCGGAGCGCGAAACGGTGACAGTGAGCTTTGAGATCGGGGGTGTGCGGTTCGAGGCTCGTCATACGGAAGGAGCCGGAGGATCCGCGGGACTATGGGATGACGTGGGGGTGCACGCAACGCCTGAGCCCGGCGACGCGGCCTGTGAGGAAGACATTGAGACTTTGACGGAAGGGGAGATCCTTACCGTCCGCGACGTGCGCTTGATCGCGGATAGGACGCATGAGGGTGACCGTGCGACGGAAGCGGAGCTCCTCGCGGTCATGGAGGAGCGCGGGATAGGGAGCGCTGCGGTACGCTCCTCGCTTATCGAGCGGCTCGTGCGCCGTGGCTCCTGCGTGCGCGAGGGGGCGACAATTCGTGCGACGGGCGAGGGGGTGAAGCTTATCGCCGCGCTTCGGGCCCTGCCGGCAATCGCGAGCTTCGTCGATCTGGAGGAGGCAGGAAAGGGGGAGGCGCTGTGCGAGGTGGACCCTGCTCGCTTCTTCGCGGCCACGGTGGAACGGCTGCGAGAGGCCTTCGCGGCGCTGCCTCGCCAGGCGCGATCGAGCGGGGAGGCCTTCCTCTCCTACGCGTGCCCGCTGTGCGGAGCTCGCTTACGCGAAAGCGGCGAGCGGTACACCTGCGCGAACGCAGGCAAGGGCTGCCGCTACACCCTGTCGAAGATCATAGCGGGCCACCGGCTCACCGAAGGCGACCTGGAGGCGCTCACGACGCCGGGCCGCGCCTACGGGCCGCCTGCGAGCTTTCGCACCGCAGGGGGCGGAAGCGGGCAGGGCCGGCTGTACTACGACTACCGCTTGCAGCGGATGGCGATCGACTATATCGGGCCGCGCTATTCGCGCATCCCGCGCTCGAAACCGAAGGGCAGGTGAGGCGGCGGATGGGGGCGCTTGCGAAGATCTACGACGTCGAAGAGACCCCTCCGATCGGCGTGACGGTCGTGCTGTCGGTGCAACAGGTAGCGGTGATGGCGGGCTCGACGGTCGCGGCGGCGGCGCTCACGGGCCTTGATCCGTCGGTTGCGCTTTTCTGTTCGGGACTCGCGACACTGGCCTTCCACGCCCTGACGAAGGGGAGGGTTCCGGCCTATCTGGGGTCGTCGTTCGCGTTCATCGCGGCGATTGCGGCCGCATCGAGGACCTACGGAGCTGGCTCTGCGGCCGCGGGTGTCAGTGCGGCGGGGGCGGTCTACCTGGTGGTAGGCGCGCTCATGGTGGCGGTGGATCGCATGGGGTTAGCCGCGATGCTCCGCCGCCGGCACGTCGGGCATCGCAGGCTGCGCCGGCGAGTGCATGGCCTCGCGTGGTTGAAAGGCGTGCTACCGCCGTGGGTGGCCGGTCCGCTCGTGATCGTGCTCTCGCTTGCCCTCGCGCCGGTAGCGATCGGCGAGGCACAAAGCGGGTGGGAGAGCGCGTTCGTGGCGGCGGCGATCGTCGTGGGGGTAAGCGTGTTCGCGCGCGGCTTGGCCCGCCTGAGCGCGGTTCTTTTTGGGATTGTGGGGGGCACGGCGGTCGCGGCGCTTTCAGGCGACGTGGATTTCCGCGCGGTGGCTACCGCGAGCTGGGTCGCGGTGCCGAAGTTTACGCTTGCGTTGGGTCACCTTCCGACGATGAACCTGGCTGCGATAGGGCTCGTTGCGCCGATCGCGCTTGCGGCGATGGCGGGGGACATCGCAGCACTTCTTGCGATCGGGGGAGCGGTCGAGCGCAATGTGGTGCGCAGGCCCGGGCTGCACCGGGCGCTTTTTGCAAGCGGCATTGCGACGATGCTGTCGGGATTCGTAGGCGGGCTTCCGCAGACCATCTACCCCGAGAACATCGGCCTCTTGGCGCTGACGCGGGTGTGGAGCGCGCGGGTGCTGCAAGGGGCGGCGATGATCGCGATGGCTTTCAGCTTCTGCGGAAAGCTCACCGCGGCGCTTGCAGCGATTCCGGCCGCAGTGATCGCCGGAGTGTCGATCGCGCTCTACGGGATGGTCGCCACGGTGGGGGTGCGGATGCTGGTGCGCTCTGGTGTTGATTTCGCCCATAGCGGGGATATGCTCATCGCCGCGGTGATTCTCGTGGTGGGGATGGGAGGGGTGGTGGTGCGCCTGGGCGGAGTGTCGTTTGCGGGGATAGCGCCCGCGGCTGTGGCGGGGATCGCGCTCAACCTGGCGCTGCCCGCGGGAAAAGACACGGGGGCAGCGCCCAAAAGGAAAGGGGACACCAAGAGCGAACGCGGCAAAGCTGTGGGGCCGGAACTTGTCAGTGAGGGAGGAGGCATATGACGATCGAAGCGTTGAGCGGGCTCTTGTCGAGCTCTTCGGCGGTGCTGTCGTACTACGCGGACATGGTCGGGGGGACGCTTTCCGACGGGCGGGGCCACGACCTGGTGTTCGCTGCGATGGAGGGGCGCTTACGTAGGCGGGACTGGAACTCGCGCATCCCGTCGCCTGGGGCGGGTGAGATGGTTTTGTCACGCTTCGGGCCGGCAGAGCCTCTGCTCGCGCCGGGCTTGAGCTTCGACGCGTTTCTCGAGGGGCTGACGGCGGAATACGCGCGGCTGCGCGAGCAGGCGCTCGAGCTCGGGCCGGGGATCGGCTTATGAGGGGTCTTGCAATGATTCGCATTTTGGCCTCGTGCCTTGGTGTGGCGGCGGTTGTGCTCGCGGGGTTGGTGTCGTGTGTAACGCCGACTTCTGCGCCGCGGTATTGGGTGACGTATGCCGCGATTGGAACGCCGCAAACTGCAGTGGTGCAAGACCCCGGCTTCACCTGGGGAATGTTTGACTATACCTACGGGGTGACGTTGGTCCGTTTGACGCTTGTGAACACGCTTGGCACGCCGGTGCAGATTCGATGGCAGGATTCGCAGATCGAAGCCGGCGGGACGAGATCGCCGGTATTTCTGACTTCGGAGGAGGACTACGCCGATGTCGCGGCGCAGCCGGTTGTTATCGTCGGCCACGACACCCTGACGGATGGGCTGCTTGCGAAGGGGGATGTGCGTCTGCGGTGCGTCGTGTGCGCCAACAGGGATGCCTCGACCAGCGGCGTGGGCGACTATGAGCTTGTTCCGATGCCCGACGGGCCGATGCAGATTTATCTCGTGTATAACGACACACCGGGCTTCGAGGGAACGTCAAAAGCGCTCACGATTACCTTGACACCTGGAGCGGGAAACGAGAGCAGCGCGGTCGCGAAGCAGTGATGCACGGGGCAAGGGGAGAATAGGACGGTGAGCGATCGGAGCGGGTCCACAGACGACGAGAATCGCATGGTGCGCGGCGGCTCGGCAATGGACAATCTGATAGGGGCATTGCGCGCGCAGCGTGACTCGATGGACGGCCTGCACGATCGGCCGCCCCGGCTTCAGTATTCTCAAGAGATTGCTCGTGATGAGTCTGTGAGTTTTGTGCGCTTCGAGTCGCACGAGCTCGGGTGGTTGCGGCGCGAGGGAGGGCGGACACTTCTGGCGCTTACCGGGCCGGCAGGCGCGGCTTTGCGGCGGATCGACATCACTGCGTGGGACAAGGAAGGACGCGGCGCCGGCTTTGATACGAAGATCCTCTCGGCCTACTACGCTGCGCTCCGAGAGCGGTATCCGCAGTTTGGAGGTGAGCTCGAGGGGTTTCGACAGAACCTGGAGAGTTCGCGTGAGGTGGAAGCCTACCGGACGGAAATGGAGGCGGGTGCGCACGGGGATGGGCGCTACTACGATTTGGTCTACCACAGCGCTGCCGGGCGCTTCCGATCGCAGGCGTGGAACAGGCAACCGCCCGCCGGGGCGTACGGGGAGAAGGATGTCGTGGTTCATCGGAGCATGTCGCTTTCAGGGCAGGAGAAGCCGGTCGGCAGACAGGCGATGGTTGAGCGGTTGACGCTCTCGTATGTGGGACAACGCCTGGGACCGATCGAAGAGCGCGTCGAGCGTGCGATACGGGGGTTTGCCGTGGCGTTTGGGAAATCAGAAGCCGTGGTGAAGGGATTTGTGAGTGCCATGGAGCGGGGGAACGCGCAAGGACGCGTCGAGGATCTCGTGTATGACATGAAAAGCGAACGGGTTGAAAGGCGCGAGTGGAATAGGGTTCCGGGAAAGGAGGCCTACGGCGAGGGCAAGGTACTTCTTGCGCGCTTCGGACCCGGCGTGGATCGGAATGAGGGCCTCCAGGCCGGAGCGGGGCGGCAGGAGCTTGAAGAGAGATTTGCCGATGTCGTGCGGGGACGGTCGCTCGGCGTGGAGCGTGGGAAGGAACGGCAGCGATGAAGGGAGGCCGGTTATGGAGCTCGCGCCGATGATGCGGGACGCGTATGTGCTCGTGCGCAAAGATGAGCTTGATCACCTTGATGTGGTGCTCGATGGGGCATTGCGGACGCTCGATTCGAGCGCCTTAGGGGCCTTGTCGCCGGTGGCGCACGACGTGGTGGCGTGCGTGAAGAGTTGCCTGGAGGACGCGCACCTGACGACAATGCTCCTGGTGAACTTTGCTGCGCGCGTAGCGCACAAGGATGCCGGACCGCACGCGACTTTCAAGGCGGGGAGAAAGGGAGAGGGTCACTAATGGGAGGACTTCGTACGGTACTGCGCTCACTTGGGCGCTCGGCCTGGTGGCTGGGATCGTGCGTGGTGATCCTGGCAAGCGGAGTTCTCTTCGCGGCGAGCCTTGCGAGCGCGAACCTCGGTGCGGTTATTTTCTCCGGAGTTGTGGCGCTGGGCGCACTTTGCGTCGTTCCGCCGGTATATCGGCTTGCGTGCACCGTGATTCCGGCGCTTGAGGGCTCTCGCCTGCCGGTCATTCTCATACTTCTGTGCGCGGGCGCTCTGCTGATCTTTGTGAGGTTGGAAGGTGAGCATGGTAGTCCAAGGACCCCGCCTGAGCCGACGAGTCCGGCACCCGAGGTGCTGCGCACGATCGAGTCCCCGCCGGCAGGCTCCGTGCGCGAGCTTTGCGTTGACAACTCCGCGCTCAGCGCGCGGTACCTCGCGGTGAGGCTTCAGTACGTGGACGCGCGAGGCGCGGCCTACTGGGAGCGCTTGCGATACGACACGGTGCAGAAGAAGCTGGTCGCGGTGAGCGCCGAGCGGCCGGGGGAGGGTGTTTTCACGCGGGAGGGGGCCGGGCACGTGGCGGAGGCGGGTTTCTCGATCGAAAGCGGGGACTTCACGGGCGCGACGACGGTTAGCTGGCGCACGTCGTACATCTCGCGCGTGAGCGCCGAGAGCACGGATATCCGTTTTTACCTGCTTGCTCCCGATGTGCGCGGAGAGGAGGCCGGGCATCTTGTGGTGATTGCGACCATCCGTCTGGATTTCGGCCAACCGCGGATGATGATCGGGGTAGGGAGGTGGAAAGTCGTGTCACGGGGAGGCCAGGATGGGACGTAAGCATAGCTGGAGATTGGCCTTCGATTTTGGAGGGAGCGCGGTCCGAGAGTGCATTCACTGCGGGTGTCTCAAGAGGGAACTAGGTCCTGGGACCTACTACTACTTCGCGGACCGACCCGACTATCACCTGCGCCACACGCCGGCGTGCGCGCAGACGGTGAAGGCGTCGCAGGGGAAACAGGAGGTTTGAATGAACCAGATGCTCTCCTTGGAGTGGGAGTGGCATGAGCCGAGCGGCTTTGTGACGATACCGTTTCCGGTTCTGGGGCGGATCCGGGTGGAGGCGGGCCAGGACGACGGGGCCATAGCGCGCGCGATCGCAGCGCTGCCGAAGCTCCTGTGGGCGTGCAAGGCGATTTTGAAGAGCGAGAGCTGGGCCGCGCTTGAGCCGGAGCTCCTTGGCTTGTTACAGGAAGCGCTGGTTGCGGCCGGCTACGCAGGCGAGCGTGAATGTCGGGTGTGTGGCTGTAGCGACAAGGACTGCCGGTTGTGCGTG
>Ga0307374_10011503_pt1 | contig 12578 bp, 13 predicted proteins | sample OX3MG_FD_202532 | JGI IMG/M metagenome (GOLD analysis project Ga0307374, IMG submission 202532) | Soil microbial communities from Risofladan, Vaasa, Finland - OX-3 | ecosystem: Environmental > Terrestrial > Soil > Coastal area > Acid sulfate soil | place: Finland: Risofladan, Vaasa | collected...
GTACTCGACGAGCTGGGGTCCCGCCCGGACGTGGAGTATCTCCACACCATCTTGGCTGAGGGCAGCAGCGCTGACCGGCAGCTTCGGTGCTTCTCCGAAACGGGCTCGCATCGCGAGATGGTAGAGCTGTTGGCGAGAGAGACGATGGAGGGCGTCGGGCACACCAACCACCTTTCCGAGACGGAGGTGACCCTCTTTCCAGACTGAGGAGTGCTCGTCGGACGAGCTGCTCAGCAGAGACGCGGCAGGTGGAGAGCAAGTGGGTTTCTCCATGAGGGCCAGTCGTGGGGGATGTCCCAGCCCCAGAGGTCAACCTCGTTGGGGATTCCCTTGCGGGCGAGCAGCGCGCCGAACGACTTGGTGGACTGGAGCGCGCCGGTGGTGTCTTCCCACATACCCCGGCCGCACACCAGCAGCAAGCGAGCCCGCTCCTGCAACCATCTCAGGTGATCGCCTTCCGCATGGGCGACATAGTCCATCGGGTTGTTGAAGTAGGTCTCGGATCCTTGTCCCCACTGACCCCCCACCACCGAGAGGTCATAGACCCCTGACACGCAAAGAGCGATCGGGACGAGATCTGCCCGCTTGGCACAGAAGTTAGCAGCATGGTAGGCGCCAAAACTGCAGGCGATCAGGCGGATCTCCAACCGACCTTCGCAGTCGTCGTAGATCGTTGGGGTGAGGTGGTTGATCACCCAGTCTTCGAACCGCCCGTGATTGCGGGCCCGGTGCTCCAAAGAGAGGTCGGGTTTGCTCCATGACTCCTGGTCGAAGCTGTCCAAGCAGTAGAGCCTCACCTCCCTTGGTCGATCAGCCCCGACACGGCGGCGACCATCCCTCGTTCTTCGAAGTCCTGGTCCCGCCCCATGTCGGTGGGGAACACCACCATAGCTCGCCGTAATTGCCGTAAACGAGCACCGTACCGCTGCCCGCTCCTGGTGACTCGAGCTGGAACTGCCCCCGGTCGCATCAGCCGAGTCCCCGGGTCAGCCCCAGCAACTCCGCAAGAGATCGATCAGGTGCGGTACGAAAGCGTCCCTCGATGCTACCCACTTGTGGGCGTCGGGCAGGCGTTGCAGTGATGCCCGGTACCCCAGGCGACGGAGGCCGGCGGCCATCGCGGCATTGGCCAGCAGGTCTCCTCCACCATCCCGCAGGTGAGAACGGCCGGTGCTGGACGAGCAGCCAACCTGGCGCCGAGAAGGCTCTCTGTGAAGTTGCAAATCCTCCCCATGTGGTCAATCTCAAATCGGCCGAGAAGTAATGGTGATTGAAGACGCTGGCCGACTGCAAGAAGGGGGCGCCGCAGAGGTTCGGCCTGGTCCACTGCGCGAAGAGCTCCGCCAGCCCTGCCAGGCTCGCTCCCATGCCCACCCGCCAGCGCGGTGCTTCCCTGAATGGTGACCATGCTGCTCAAATGGGGCCGCACCTCTCCTGCCAGGGATCGAGTGAAGTTTTCCGACGCCGAATAGGCCCGCTCGCGTTGAACCGGATGGAGCAGTGCCGCTCGCATGGGAGGAAGTCGGTCCAGCGACACCTCATAGTCGAGCAGCTGGGTCAAGCTCGAGTATCTGTCATACTCCAGGTCATCAAGTGCGGTTAAAAGGGGCAGCGCCTCTGAGGGGTCGCTCCCCGGTGCGCTCCAGAGCCGGGTCGGCATCGGAGCGTCGAGAGTAGGACAGGGGATTTCGAGATCCTCCGTGTGATCTCCGGGAAAAACCGCCATCCTGGTCCATCCAGGGTGCCTGTACTCGGGGAACTCGATCACGGACTTGTCGCCGAAGCGCCCGGGAGCTCGGGAGAGGTTGCCCGGTCAGGCGAAAATAGGGACCCGCCTGACCTGAGGCGGAGCTGGAAGAGGTACTCCATACGATCGATAGGAGGTCGTGAAAGGACCACCTAGAAACCACCCTCCGTTCTCTCAAGTACCGGTCCGTCGCGCGGCCATACGACCTCCTGGAACAAGGCGACCTGCTCCACCTCCGACCCGGGTCCGAAAGTCGGAAGGAGACCTCAGTGCTGGTCTCCCAGAGGACCCGGGGGGAAACTCCACGGCATCCAGCGACCTTACCGGGTCATTGCGGCTCGCCACTCCTTGATCGTCGGAGAGTGCCAAGACCGGTCGCCTGGCTGGAAGCCCCTAGGGCTGACCCGCTGCGATCCGACTTACAAGCAGTCGGCGAGCGACTAGCATCACGCTCGCGCCCAGAAGCATCTCGCCCCCAGCGACCGCCCAGGCTCCCGAATACCCGCCGTGCACCACCAGCAGGCCGAAGACAAGCGGGCCGATCACGCTGCCCAGCCGGCCGCCGGTCTGGGTGATCCCGGTCGCCCTGGCGGGGCTGTGCGGATGCGTTCTGACCACCGCAAAGTTGAAGAGTCCGTTCCACCCCCATCCCACTGCGAAGGCAACCACGGCTCCAGGGACGAAAAGTGCCGGCGACCGGACTGCCGAGCCCCAGGCCATGAACGAGAAACCGGCCGCTCCTATTAGCATCATGACTACGACGAAGACGAGGTGGCGGCCCTGTCTGCGATCGGCCAAGAAGCCCACCAGCACACGGACCGCAATCGCTCCCGTGCTTGCCATGGCGGCCACCAGGCCGGCCTGGGCTACCCCGATTCCCTCGGCCACAGCCGAGACGACGAGAAAGGCTCCTAGCGAAGAGCATGCGGTCTGAGTCAGCCCGAAGCCGAGCGCCAGGGCAACCAGTGGGGCCGTCGGCTCGTGCCGTGGACGAACGGCGGCGGCCGCCCGGTGGGCAGCCATGGACAGCCGTGGATGCGGCAACAGCAGAAAGGAGATGACCGCGATCACGGCCGCGATGACGAAGGCCCAGCGCCACCCAACGGTGAGGGCAACCACGGGAACCGAGACGCCACCCAGTAGGGAGGCCAGTGGGACTGACGCTTGCTTTATACCGAATGCCAGTCCCTGGTGCCCGGCTTCAATTCGCCGGGACAAGAACAGGTTGGCGGCGGTCTGACCCGACGAGCTGGCAGCTCCGGCAATCACCAGGGCCGCTGCTAACTCCGGCCACGACTGAACCAGGGTCGCTATCAGCATCAACGCCACGGCGCTCACCATGGCCGAGTAGCGGAGCATTCTCAGCCCGCTGAACTGCTCCGCCAGGTTCCCCGATGGGATTGCGAAGACTGCGCTGGCGGCATAGCTACATCCCACCACTATGCCTAGATCGATGGGGTCGAAATGCAATGACGCCCGGATCTGAACCGCCAGGGTTCCGACCAGGAAGGTGGGGAGCGTTATGGCCGTGGCAACCGCCACTGCCGACCACAGGTCTCGGCGGTGTCCGCGTTGGGAAGGGAAGCTCAGATCCTCATCACCTCCGGTGGATTCCCTCACACTTTAGGATTCTGGGGCCACGAGGCCGTCGCCGGCCCGTATCGCAGCTTTCGGCCATAGCACTGGGATGGTCTGGGCTTCGGCTCACGTCCTTTGGTCACTGGCGGGGACGACGCTGGACTCCGAGATGGTGCTCCACTCCGCTCTCGCGTCCGAACACTCTGGCGCAAAGAGGGTGGACTCCATGGCCGTTGGCGACTAGAGCTGTGTAGTCTCTGACACCGATGCCCAGGGGATGTGGCACCTGAGCGCCCAGGAAGAGATAGCCGTGGGGGGTCTCTATGATCGACATGCTGCGGTCGAGTTTGGCCTCGCCCTCCGCATGCTTCGGGATCCGGCGTCGGCCGAGGAGGTCGGTCAGGACGCGTTTGTGTCGCTTCGGAGGCGCGCTTCGGCCCACGCGCCAGACCGCACTGGGGTCAGAACGTGGTTGCTCACTCTTGACACTCCCTGCCATATCAGTTCAATGCAGAGCTCTGCGGCAGGACCGGAGCCCTTTAGGAGAGCCCTTGCCTGAGCCATCCGCTCCCGACGGCTGATGGGCCCGAGCTGACCGTCCGGTCCTGGAGGCGGCCACTCCGGCCTGACGCAGCAGACGGTGACGGTGGGTCGGGAGAGGAACAGTCCCTCACGCTTGGTAACCATCTCGGTGAGAGGTGGAGCTGATTGGACCCTTGGTAACTGCTGGTGGCCAATTGCACGACTCTGTCGACCACCCCTAAAGCGAGGGCGTTCGTGGGACGCTGAGCCCGATTGCCGTGGACTAAAACTTGGGCACCCTCAATGCGGTACCGATCCCAAAGTCGTATGAGCTGGCGGGTACCATCTTCCGTCATCAGAGCGCCTGCTCCAGACTCAAGACCCCTGCCTCCACCTGGTTCAGCACCAGTACACGCCTCTAGTCATCGGAGTTCAACGTGATCTTGTCCTTCATGACGGGACAGAATCGCTGAACTACAACACGAAGTGTCAACGGACAGTAGGAAATCCCGGTAGGCGGTCAGCAAATCTCCCGGCCCACGGACAGTAGAAATCCCGCTGGGCGGACACCGAAAATCCCGGTGTGGAGACAAGCGTTGGTTCAAGCCAAGGGCAGCACCCCCGTGCCAGCCGTGGCCTCAGCCAAGCGGTGTGAACTGCCGTCGGTCAGAACCACGTGGGCGTGGTGAAGGAGCCTGTCAACGGTGGCGGTGGCCAGGGTTTTGGGCATGATGGTGTCGAAGCCGGAGGGATGCAGGTTGGAACTCACCGCGATGCTGCGGCGCTCGTAAGCAGCGTCCACGATGCGGTAGAAGGCTTCAGCAGCATCCTGGCCGGCGGGGAGCATGCCGATGTCATCGACCACGATCAGGTCGACTTTGGTGACCCGGCTCACCACCTTCGCCACCGAACCATCCACCTTGGCCCGTCCCAAGAGCTGCGTCAACGACTCCAATGTGAACCAGGCGACCCGCTTTCCGGAGTCGATGACGGCACTGGCCAGCGCTTCGCAGAAGTGGCTCTTGCCAGTGCCGCTGGGGCCACACAGGACCAGGTTCTCGCCCCTGCCCACCCACTCCAGGGTCAGCAGCGCCCGCTGGGTGGGCTGCGGGATGCTGGAGGCGGTCTGGTCCCAGGTGGACACGCCCTTGCCGGTGGGCAGTCCGGCCACCCTTCGGCGCTGCGCCCGGGTCGCTCGGTCCCGGCCTTCAACCTCAGCCAGCAGTAGAACCCTGAGGATCTCGGACGGGTCCCAGCGCTGGGCCCTGGCCGTGGCGCAGACCTCAGGGGCGATCCCACGCAAGTAGGGCAGGCGCATCCGGCGCAGGAGCTGGGTGACCTCGTCCGGCAGGGCTGGTGGCTCTGGTGGCCTCATTTCCCAAACCCCGCCCAGCTGCTGGTCCCCGGCTGAGCTGAGTACAGCTCGTCGGCCACGACCACCTCCGCAGCTGCTCCGGCGATCCGCTGGTGGTCGACGATGGCGACCAGGTCCCCATCGCCGAAGCGCCCGGCGGTAGCCGCGAGCCCCAACCCCAGGGCCACCTGTTCTCGGCCCAGACCAGCCGCCAGAACGACCGCATCCGCCATCTTCGAGCGGATGCGCGACACCCCCTGGGCGGCCGCGGCTCGCAGCCATAGCTCCGCCTCCGGCCCCAGGGCGCAAAATGCAATTTCGGTCTGCTCGGTGGGTCGCAGTGATGGCCGGGTCGGCCGGCTCCCATCGGGTCGGCCAGGGTAGTGCGCATCCAGGATCTGTGGCTGGCCTGGCCGCGAGCAGGTGTGCCTGGCGATCTCCCGCAACCCCGTGGACGTCCGAGCAACGACGACCAGTTCCTCTCCCTGCACCCGGCACCACACCGACTCCCCCACGAACCCCGGTGGGGTTGAGTACCGCACCGACCCGAACCGAATCGTCTGGTCCGTGTTGACTCTCCGGGCCAGCCCCAGGGCGGCCGTGTACGGCTCCTCCGGGAGCCGGTGCAGATGACGCCGCTCCTCCTGCAGCGCCTCCTCGGGAGCCCGCTGGGTCTCGCGGTGCACCCGTCCGTTGAGCATGGCCGCCACCTCCTGGCACGCTCTGGCCAGTGCTGGAAAGTCTGGGTATTGGTCAAGCAGGTTGGCGTCGGTGGGGACCAGGTCCGCCTTGCTCACCTTGACCGTCGACTCCGAGCCGCCTTTGCTCTCAGGGTCGTAGGGGACACAGGTTTCCACCGCGCACCCGTAGTGCCGCCCAGCGGCCACCATCTCCGGATGCCGCACCGGGATCCCTGCCACTCGGTCCATGGTCACGGTGCGCTCGTTGTCCGTCAGCAGGTAGGTGGGCACGCCCCCCACCAGGCGCAGCATCCCATCCAGGCAGGTCAAGGCGGTCTCCAGCGTCCGATCCCAGGTCGGGATGATGACCCGGTACCGACTCCAAGCTAGCCAGGCACAGAACAGCAAAGTCCCTCGCCCCCTGATCTCCGGCCCCTTGCCCCAGTCGAACTGCAGCCACATCCCCGGCTCGGGGATCCAAGGCCGGTAGGTCCGGCGGCGCCCGCCGACCCAAGCCTGTTTTGCCGTGGCCACCGCGCGCCTGGTGGTCCGCTCGTCCCCGTCATATCCCATCGCTCGCAGCCGCTCATGCACCACGTCCGCTCGCACCGCCCCATGACTGCGCTCGACCCACTCTTCGATCTTCTCCTGGTAAGGCCCCGCCAATCTCGGCCGAGCCATACGCACTCTGGGGTCTCTACCCAGGTCTCGGGCCGTCACGTACCGGCTCACTGTCTTGGGGTCGCACCCCGCCAACCGGGCTGCCGTCCAGGCGCATCGGGTCAGGTCATATGCCTCGAGGATTTCCATGATCTCCCTGTCAGACTTGGACATGGGCCTCTCCAGTAGGGTTCGCGGCTACATCACCGCAAGTGAACCCGCTGGGGAGGCCTGTCAGGTGGACACCGGGATTTCTGCTGTCCGCCTACCGGGACTTTCGGCGTCCGTCAGCCGGGACTTTTCTGTCCGCCCACCGGGACTATGACCTGTCCGCTCTCAATAAGTAAGACGCCTGCTTGACAGCGGCTGGTGCGCTCTGCATACTTCCCGGCATGCAATCTACCCAGATGGTATACGAACTCGTTCGAGATCGGATCGCCTCCGGTCGGTATGCTCCGAGGCAGGTCCTACGAGAGCTAGATGTCGCGGCCACCCTAGGCGTCAGTCGGACCCCAGTCCGCGAGGCCTTAGCCCGGCTGGTGGCGGAGGGTTTGGTTAGTACGACGCCTCAGGTCGGGGCCCAGGTGGCCGGTCTCAGTGCTCGCGACGTCGATGAGCTGGTAGCAATCCGGGAGCGCCTGGAGTGTCTAAGTCTCAGCTACGCTTGTCGCCGAATGCCCTCTCCCGACCTTAGCGAGTTGCGGAGGGTTCAGGCGGCGTCTCTGCTAGCCCAGGAGCAACAAGATGTGGGTCTCCTCATAGATCTCAATACCACTTTCCACCGGCAGCTCTTTGCCCTTGCCGACAGACCGCGGCTGTCCGACATGCTCGCTCTAATTCACGACAACCTCGTGCGGTACCGCTCGATCACTCTTTACGACGAAGCAGAACGCCTAGCTTCCGTGACAGAGCACGCGACACTGCTGGACTTGGTCGAAGCGAGGGACGAGAGCGGGTTACACGCCCTAGTCGAAAGGCACCTCCGACGTCCCTATTCGAAGTTGCGCGATCAGCTCGAGTTGCTAATGCCCACCGCTACACAGCTTTGATTCCTAATGTATGGAGCCCCGTATCCGCCGTGGACTTCCGGCGCGCACGGACCCATAACGAATTCAATCGCAAGGGAGGCACATGACAGAGATCATCCATACTCAGCCGGTCCGGCGCACGACGCTGATCGTCCCAATCCGTGAGCGCACGGTCGAGAAGGCTCCTTCAACTGACGCTGATGTGATCATGCTCGACTTGGACGACGGGGTTCCATACACAACACCCGCAAAAGATACCGCACGCGCCCTCCTCGTAGACGCCCTCAAGCGTCTCGACTTCGGCCGCAAAGAGGTTCTCGTGCGCATCAACTCGCTCGACACGCCTTGGTGGCAGGATGATGTTGCAGCGTTGGCCGACGCTCCCATTCGTGCCTTTGTACCGCCCAAGGTTAACTCCGCCTCGGACATTCATATTGTCGAAGCGGCGATGCTCGATGCCGGCGCGAATACGCAGCGCCTGTGGCCGATGATCGAAACCACGGCGGCCGTCGAGAACTGTGGGGAAATCGCGACGAGTAGTGCCCGTATCGAAGCCTTGCTCTTCGGAGTGGGTGACTATACGGTTACCGCACATGGTGAGTTCTGGGACAATGACTTGGATCACCTAGCGTACCCACTGGGCAAGGTGCTTTGCGTGGGGCGCACTTACGGCTTGAGCGTAATCGCACCGGCGGTGGTGTTCAGCGACATGGGCCGGCTCGACCTGATAAAGGCCCAGGCAGTCGCCCTAAGACGGATGGGCTATGACGGAGCCGAAATTATGTACCCAGGGCACTTGGCAACCGTAAATGATGTATTCACGCCAAGCGCCGACCAGATTGCATGGGCCCTGACCCTTGAAGCAGGCATGCGTGAGGCCCATCGGCAAGGTCAGTCGGCCGCTGTAGTAGACGGCAAGCTAGTCGAAATCGTCAGTCTAAAGCTCGCGGAGCAAACGCTAGCCACGGCTCGCGGCCTCGGACTGGTCCCCGAGGATCCTGCATGACGCTAGGCAGTCATCCTCGAAAGGCGGAAGCCCCGCGCCAGTCGGTAGCGCCCTCTGGGCCCCTTACGGGCATCAGGGTGATCGATTGCTCGACTGTGTTCGCCGCCCCCCAACTGACGGCCTATCTAGCAGACTTTGGGGCCGAGGTCATCAAGATCGAGCAGCCCAGTGGTGACCCGGTGCGTGGCTTCGAACCGACGGTTGACGGCCGCAGTCTTTGGTGGAAGTTGGTCAACCGCAACAAGCTCTCCGTAACTCTTGACCTCCACGCTGAATCTGGGCGGAGTTTGCTGCGCCAGCTCGTCCAGAGCTCTGACGTTTTCGTCGCAAATTTTCGACCTGGAGTCCTAGAGCGCTGGAACCTAGGCTACGACAGCCTATCTGCTGGCAACCCGGGCCTAGTGATGACGTGCGTCACAGCGTTCGGGTATGATGGCCCCTACCGGGATCGTCGTGGGTTTGGCACACTCGCAGAGGCGATGAGCGGGCTGGCGAACCTTACTGGTTATGCTGATGGCCCTCCCTTACTCCCCACTTTTGGGTTGGGCGACGCAGTTGCCGCTCTGGCCGGGGCTCTAGCGACCAGCCTCGCCCTCTACCATCGGTCGACGACTGGGCAGGGCCAGTTTATCGACGCGACCATCGTCGAGCCTCTGATCTCCTTACTTGGAATCCAAACGGTGGTCCAAGGCGTGACAGGCGAGGTCATGCGTCGCGAAGGCAACCGTATGGTGCAGATATCGCCCCGGGGGGCCTGGCGTACCAATGACGGGCGCTGGGTCGCAATCAGCATTGGCAATGAGAGAAGCTTTCTATGTTTGGTGGACGCTCTAGCCGCGCCGCATCTACTCGACGATGCCCGTTTCGTGACGAACGAATCAAGGGTCAAGAACAACGAGGCGTTGGAAGAGATCTTGACGCTGTGGTTCGGGCGACTCTCCTACTCTGAGGCCATTCTGGCACTTGAGACTGCAGGAGCTCCGTTCGCCCCGGTCTACGATGCTGCGCAGCTCCGAGAGGACCCACAGTATCTGGCGCGCCGAGTATTTGTTGACGTCGAAGATGACGAGCTCGGCGAGATCACCATCCCCAACGTCATTGCCCGTATGAGTCGGACACCCGGGTCGATGCGGTTCGCAGGGAGGCAGAAGGGGATTGACAACGACTACGTCTTTGGCGCACTGCTCGGGCTTAATGAAGCCGAAATACATGACTTGGAGACACAGCATGCCATCTAACCAAGCACGATCCAAGTCGATCGTGGAATGCGCTCTACGGCGCGGGCACCCTGTCGCATGAAGCTGGTCAACATAGATACAGCTGGCGGGTGGCGCGTTGCAGCCGTCAGCGACGGACACATATTTGACCTCAACCGCGCCGTACAGCTGTCGATGGCCGGGGGTCGTGCCGCGACGTCGGCGGTCCGTCAGGCCGCTGACCGGATAATGCCTCCCGACATGAGAGCCTGGCTCGCCCTCGGCCATCCAGAACGAATGGAAGCTGCCCATCAGGCGCTAAAGACCGCGGTGGAGATCGCCGGGGGCCAACCAGAGTCCAGTCGGCTAAGCAGTGGTTTGTGCTGGTCAGAGACGACCGTCCCGCTCGCACCAGCGGTTCCGGAGTTTGCAAGTGTATTCGCCGTTGGTCTCAACTTTCCATCACACGTGGAAGAAGCTGGTGCCCAGGTGCCGAAATGGCCAATTATTTTCGAGAAACCACGCAACTCTATCGAACGCCACAATGCGACGATCCCTCTCCCCTCCGCTAGCCGTCGGATCGATTACGAGGGCGAGCTTGCGGTAGTAATCGGCGCTGAGTGCAAGGCCGTCGCTGAAGAGGACGCACTGAGCTTTGTTGCCGGCTACACGATCGCCAACGACTTATCGGCGCGTGACTGGCAGTTCCGGACATCGGAAATGATGATCGGAAAGGCGCTCGACGGGTTCTGCCCCCTCGGCCCGTACCTGACCACCCTTGACGATTGTCCGGACGTGGGTTCTCTTGCGATCACCACCCTAATAAACGGGGAGACACGACAGAGTGCTTCTCTCAGTGAAATGCTCTTCGGAGTCTCTCATATCGTCTCCTATATCTCGCAGGTGATCACCCTTCAACCTGGTGATGCCGTACTTATGGGTACGCCCGCGGGCACTGGGGTCACGATGGATCCTCGCCGGTGGTTAGGGCCCGAGGACGTCGTTGAGATTGAGATTACAGGCCTCGGGCGTCTCGTCACGACGATGGCCGCACCGACAGCCACTAAGGCAGACGGAAACTAACCGGCATGGAGACCTTTGCTCAGACATTGGGATTCAGCGTCATCGCGGCGTCGATTCTGGTCTTGGCAGCGAGTGGCCTGTCGCTGCAATTCGGAGTGACAAACTACATCAACTTCGCGTACGGGACCTACATGACTGTTGGAGCCTACGCAGCGTGGGTATGCACGGCTATCCTGCACCTAGAACTCTGGCTATCCCTGATCCTAGGCGGCTTTGTCGTAGCGGGCGTAGCCCTGCTTGTTAGCCGTTATGTACTCAAATATTTTGTCCTGCGTGGCGGGTCATTGCTCTACATGCTCATCGTGACCTTTGGCGTGTCGGTAGCAGGTGACAATCTCCTCTTAGCTGCTTTCGGATCGGGGGTCAAACAGTATCCTGGCACAACGCAGAGCGCACTGCACTTGGGTCCTGTTCTACTTACAGTGAACCAGTCCGTACTCATCGCGGTCGCCATCGCGGCGATGGCAGGTCAGCATCTGCTTTTGACCCGCACAACCCTGGGCAAGTCGATGCGGGCGATGTCCGACAACGCCAATCTAGCCGGGATCAGCGGTATAAATACTAGACGCGTCACTGATGCGACGTGGCTACTATCGGGCTTCTTAGCCGGCTTAGCAGGGGCTACTTTGCCCCTGAGCGTTTTCAGCTTCGACTCGGCGCTAGGTAGCGGCTACCTGTTCGTAGTCTTCGCCGCAGTCATTTTGGGTGGCATCGGGAAACCGTACGGCGCCTTGCTGGGAGGCTGCGTGATCGGACTCGTGACGCAGTTTGCGGGTGCCTATTTGAATCCTGCCTACGACATTGACTTCGCATTTGGTATTCTCGTCGTCGTCCTCCTTGTCCGTCCTCAGGGCATTCTCGGCTCGCGTAGTCGGACCGCGTAGAAGTTGTCATGACAATTTTGTACTATCTTGCTACCGTCGGTGTCTACTTTTGCATATACAATATTCTTACATGGGGCCTGGATATCCAATTTGGGTATGCGGGCATTCTAGACTTTGCCTACATTGCATTCATGGCAGTCGGCGCGTATGTGACGGGCGTCCTAACACTTGGCCCGGCGGGGCCCCTGAGTGGTCAAGTGTATGTGCTCGGATTACACGCACCGTTTCTGATCGCGCTAGGTGCGAGCGCGATAGCCGCCAGCGTCCTGGGTTGCTTGGTCGGCCTAGTAGCACTGCGCCGATTGCGTAGCGACTACATGGCGATCACGATGGTAGCTTTAGGAACGGTTAGCTGGGATGTGGCAGGAAACTTCACACCGCTATTTAATGGATGGAATGGAATTAGTTCTGTGCCAAGCCCGTTCAACTCTGTTTTTCGCCTTGACCCGAACACTTACACATTTTTCTTCTTAGGCTTCAGCATTCTTGTCACGGGTGTTCTGTGGCTGGTAGCTAGTCGACTTCAGCGATCGCCGCTAGCCCTCACGTGGCGAGCAATTAAGGACGATGAGCGGGCGGCCGAGGCCTACGGACGAAATGTGTTTCGGTTTCGGCTTGTCGCCATGGTCGTTGGCTGCGCCTTTGCCGGAGTTGCAGGTAGCTTGTTCATTGGGTTCCTCGGAGCCTTCAATCCCAGTGGATGGACCACTGGGGAGACGTTCCTCATATGGGTCGCGATGCTGATCGGGGGCCGCGGCAATCCTCTGGGAGCCGTAGTCGGGGCTTTTCTCATTCCTGTTCTATTCACCCAGGCGACTACTTTTATTCCCACTGTAGCCA
>Ga0307374_10011506_pt1 | contig 12575 bp, 12 predicted proteins | sample OX3MG_FD_202532 | JGI IMG/M metagenome (GOLD analysis project Ga0307374, IMG submission 202532) | Soil microbial communities from Risofladan, Vaasa, Finland - OX-3 | ecosystem: Environmental > Terrestrial > Soil > Coastal area > Acid sulfate soil | place: Finland: Risofladan, Vaasa | collected...
CACGGGCGAAGCCTTTCACGTCCTTCCAGCCTATGCCGCGGCGCAATGGCACGATGACGTGCAGCCCCTTGCCGCCAGTGGTTTTGGCGAAGGCATCGAGATCGAATTCCGCCAAGAAGTCGCGCATCGCAAGTGCCGCATCAACGACCCGTTCGAAAGCGACGTCGGGCGCGGGATCGAGATCAAAGATCATGCGGTCCGGCTTGTCGGGATCGTCGGCGCGCGCGCCCCAGGGATGGATTTCGATCACGCCCTCCTGGATCAACGTCACCAGATCGCGCACGCCGTGCACCACGAGGTACTTGCCGGCGCAGCTTTTCTCGCGAATGGCGACACGATCCAACGATTTCATGCCGCTTGCGAAATGTTTTTGGAAGAAGCACTGCCCACCGATGCCGGTCGGACAGCGCAGCAGGCTCAAGGGTCGGTCCGCGATCTCGGGCAAGATCCACTCGCCGACGGCGCGGTAATACTCCGCGAGGCCTTCCTTGGTAATGCCCATGCCGGGAAAGACCTCGCGTTCCGGATGCGAGATCGTAACGCCAGCAACCTCATGCGGCGGCGTAGTCAGCGATTTCGGCGATTCTGCCGCCATCCGCAGCCGCGCACTGGCCATGGCCGCGGCAGCAACGCGTCGCTTCGGCGCCGGAACCGGCCACTCGCGGCGCACCGTGGATGCCGGCTTGTCCTCGCGCAAGCCCTGAAACGACGGCTGGCGCAGCACGCCGTCGCGGGTCCAGCCCGTGAATTCGACCTCGCAGACGAGCTCTGGCCGCACCCAAACCGCATTGCGCCGCCCGAGAGGCGGCAGCGGATCGGCAATGGGCGGCGTATCAGTCCGGAGCCGGGCAAGCCGCGTCGACAAATCGTTCAACAGCCGCTGGCTGAAACCGGTCCCGACATGGCCGGCGTAGCGCAGGCGTTCTTCTTCGTAATAGCCGAGGATGAGCGACGCGAAGCCCGTGCGGCCGGATTTCTTCGGCGGCGTGTAACCGCAGATCACGAATTCCTGCCGCGAGATGCATTTCGCCTTGACCCAGTCGGTCGTGCGGCCCTCGGCGTAAGGCCGATCGGCACGCTTCGACACGATACCTTCGAACGCGAGCTGGCATGCGTGAGCGAAGACCTCGCGGCCGGGCGTCCGCAGATGTTCGGAGTAGCGTACCGCGCCGTTCTTCGGCGCGGCGGCCAGCAGCGCTTCGAGCAGAGATTTGCGGTCGATGAGCTGCGCACCGCGCAGGTCGTATCCGTCGAGATAGAGGAGATCAAAGACGATGTAGACGAGCTTGTTGCCCTGCTTGGCGCTGAGTGCCGCCTGCAACGCCCCGAAACTCGATACGCCGCGGTCGTTGAACACGGCAATCTCGCCATCGAGCGCGAAGTCGCCGCCCGGCAGTGCCGCGAGCACCGGAACCAAGGTCTGGAAGCGGTCGGTCCAATCCTGGCCGGTGCGGGTCAGGAAGCGCACTTTACCGCCGCGACGCCGACAATACGCACGATACCCATCGATCTTGATCTCGTGTAGCCAGTCGCCCGATTTGGGCGGCGCATCGACGAGGGTCGCCAGTTGCGGCGCGATGAAATCGGGCAGCGATCCGCGTCGCGCCGCGACGACGCGCGACGGATCGCGCGCCCTAGCCGTCTCACGCTTTCGGGCGCCCAGCGCCGGCGCCGAGGCGGGATCGCTACGCGCCTGCGACTGCCAAACCTTCGGGTGCTCGGCGCCAGCGATCTGATCCATCGTCTTGCCGGTGACCGCACTGGTCGTATTGCACACCGTCAGCGCGTCGCCAGCGCCGCGCCGGGCGTAGCGATCATTCTCCTTGATCAACAGCCAGTTGTCGCGCCCCTCCTGCGCGGCACGACCGCGCATGCGCACCAGCATCCAGCCGCCCTTGAGACGCTTGCCCTTGAGCACGAATTTGAGCTTGCCAGCGGCATACCCAGCATGAGGATCGCCGACCGGCTCCCAGACACCGCGATCCCACACTATCACCGTGCCACCACCGTATTGGCCTTCGGGGATTACGCCCTCAAAATCGCCATAGGCGAGCGGATGGTCCTCGACATGAACCGCGAGCCGGCGCTCGGCGGGATCGACGCTGGGTCCTTTGGTGACCGCCCAGCTTTTCAGGACACCATCGAACTCGAGCCGGAAATCGTAATGCAGCCGCCGCGCTGCGTGCTTCTGGATCAGGTAGGCACTGCCGCCGGACCTACCCGCGTGCGCAGGCGGCTCTGGTGTCCGCGCGAAGTCGCGTTTGGCGGAATAGCGCGCGAGCTTCGGCGTTGCACCCGATCGTCCGGCGCGTTGGCGCGAGCGGCGCGGCATGTCAGTGAACCGTCAGGCCGTAGGCGAGGACCATGGCCAGGACGGCGAGCGCCAGCGAGATCGCCCAAACGTAGCGCATGGCGCCGACGGTCACGGCCTGGTGCGCACGGGTGACAGGCATAGGGTTGCCAGCCGACGACGCTTCCTTGTCACGCGCCGCGTGCGCCTTCAACGTCTTGATTTCCCGCGCGGTCGGAACTGCGGCATCGGTCACACCGCGATCAGTGCCATCGTCGCGTTCGCTGGCGCTCATTGCAGAGTCTCTAGCTCGCTCAAACGGCGGCACGCACTGGCGCTTCGTGCGCAAGCGCCGATACACGCCTCGGCGTCATCCTCGTCGATGCAACGCGCGCACTCGGCGCCGCAGCGTTCGCCGATCTCGGCACACAGCAAAGCGAGCGGGCGATTGAGCCGCGTCGGACAATCAGTCAACGACGACGCCAATAACAGATTAAGCTCGGCACAATCGAGCAACAAAGTGGCGAAGCGGATCGCCTCGACGCCATAGCCCCGGTCAAGCACGGCCGCGAGATCGAGGCAGGCACGATGGCACGTGTGACACCGCATGATGCAGTCCTCGCGTTCCAAGCGTTCGAACTGCTCGAACAATTCGTCTTCGTATGCGCCAGTATCGCTTCGAAGCATGCCCTGCTCCCGGTGAATCGCGTCGCATGGCAACGACGAAATCCGATCGCACCCCACCGCGATGAAACTAACCCCGGAAAGTTCGGTTCCCGCATTGATCAAGATCAAGATTGGGGCTGGGTGAAACAGCCGCGCAGCGCCCGCTCCTGCGCTGGCCACCGTGACAATGAGCGATTCCGGTCTGATACCGGCACCGCCGTCGGCGAGGTTCAGCCGCCGACGACCTGACGCAACGCCTCGTCGTCCGCAACACGACTGAACAGCGCCCGGTTGATCGTATCTTCGACCATCCGGGGGTTCCGCGGATCGTCGATCACAAATACCGGCGCGCCGCCACGCCGTCGCAGCGCCGCGGGCCGCCCGCCGAGAAAAACGACCGGCATGTCCTCGCCTTCGAGCACGGCACGTACGGGCCCGATGCCGCCCATTCCGCGGTGGAGATCGGCGAGAACCAAATCAGGATGACGGCGCTGAACCAACGCCGCCGCGCTGCGGGTATCCGTCGCGACGCCGACCAGCGTGTGACCGGATTGGTTGATCAAATAGGCAAGGTCATCGGCGAGCGGCTTCTTGTCTTCGATGACGAGGATGCGGGCAACGCAGAGATCGCGCAGGGCGGCACACGCCGTTGCGAGTCGGCGCCGCGCCTCCTGCTTCGGCATTCCGAGCATGCCGGCAGCGCGACCAAGCGAAAACCCTTCAAGCAGAGTCAGCAACAGCAGCCGACGGTCGGCGGTTCGCAGACGAGCGATAGCGCGACCGAGGCTACAGTCAAATTCGAGTTCGGCGGCTGCCTCGTTCTCGGGCGTGCAAGCGTCGATGGCATCATGCAGCAGCTCAAACAACTGAACGGCGGTTCCGCGGTGCGGATCGAGACGTTGCGGTTCTAGGATCAGCGTTTCGAGACAAAGCTCGAGGTAGCGGTCGCCGGCACGCGCCGAGCTGGTGACAGCCGCCGCATAGCGGCGCAGGCGCGGCAGGAACGGAAGAATAGATTCAGCGGATGCCCGCATGATCCACACGTTTATCGATGAACGGACGTAGAAATCGCCGATATCACAGCACGCACATTTGGCGACCGGTGTGAGAAAGCTGTGGTTTAAAATGTGACATTATGCGGACGCTGGCGCGATGGCCTGCACGCCAGCAGCGCCGGCGACGATTGCCTCGGACGTGAGCCCGAGAAACAAACCGCAATCGACAACACCGGGAACGGCGGCGAGCCGCGCGACGAATGCCGCCGGATCGTCGATGGTGCCGCAGCTGCAATCGGCGATCACTAAGCCGTCATCGGTCACGAAGTCGCAACCGCCTGCCTGGCGAATGGCGCCGTCGACACCCATTGCCGCGAGCCGGCGCAGTGCCAACGAGCGCGCGAACGGCAGCAGCGCCACCGGCAATTTTACGCGCGCCCCGAGCCGGTTGACGAGCTTGCTTTCGTCGGTGATCACGACGAAACGTCGGCTTGCGCGGGCGACAAGCTTCTCGCGGACCAGGCTGCCACCACCCCCTTTGATGAGGTTCAGCGTCCCGCGCTCGATTTCGTCGGCGCCGTCGATCGCCAGATCGATCGGTCGGCCGTCGAGTGGGACCAGCGGGATGCGGTGCCGACGCGCAAGAGCGGCGATCCGCTCCGATGTCGGCACGCCACTGATCCGCAAACCGCCCGCGACCCGGGTGGCCAACGCAGCCAGCGCGAACTCGGCGGTACTGCCGCTGCCAAGCCCTACGGTCATGCCGTCGGATACCGCCGCGACGGCACGTTCCGCCGCCGCACGCTTGAAGCCGTCGACCGCCCGCTGTCGCTCGTGCATCCGCTGTCCTGCCGGGAATGGTGGCGCGTTTGGCGCTCGCCGTCGACCCCCGACCGAACGACTCGATTCAGCCGCGACGACGGCGCACGGGCACGCCAGCCCGAGCCAATTCGCCTCCGAGCCGGCCGGTCAGCCACAGACCAAACATCCGCAAGTCGCTCACCAACGACCACATCGGGTGGCCGAAGGTCGCCGGCCGATTTTTCTCGAACGCTGCATGGGCGATCCACGCCGGCCCGTAACCCGCTGCGACGGCGGCGACCAAGAACCATGCGCTGCCGGTGGCGACAAGGCCAACAACGCAGACAAGGGCGGTGGCCGTGCCGAAGAAATGCCAGTTGCGCGTTGTTGCGCGGCCATGTTCGCGGAGGTAGTGCAGCCAGAACTGCGCGTAATCGTCGATGCGGTCGGGCCGCTCGCGCTGGGATCGGTTGATCTTCCGGGGCATGCTTGCGACCCACTATATGAAATCGGCTGGGAGGGCCGCCAGGGCCGCCCGCATCTCCCGCCCCTGCCTTCAATCTGCCAAAATCCGGCGCATTATCCAGACGGGCGGACGGCGCGGGCCGCTCACCAGCGCCGTATCGTCCGCGACGGGAGGTTTCGATGAAGCATGCATTCCTTGCCCTGGTCGCGAGCCTCGCCCTGTGTGGCAGCGCCCACGCCCAGGCATGGCCCAACGCGGCACCCTCGCCCTACGGCGGCTCCTCCACCGCGCCGACGCGCGGTGCCGCGCCGCCAGCCGGCGGCGCCGGGTCCGGCAGCTCGCCTCATGCCCTCGGCTCGCCTGGGCCGGCAACAGGCGCGTCAAGCCAGGCGCCCGCGCCGTTGTCGAGCATTCCACCCGTCGCCGATGTCGACAATCCGCAGGGTGGCCGCGCAACCGCGGCGCTTAATGTTCTCGAAGCCCAAGGGTACGCAGATTTCAGCGACTTTCGCGCAAACGGCAGCACGTTCACGGCACTGGTGAACGACGGCGGCCAACGATTCCGCGTTGTGATCGACCCGGACACGGGACAGATTTCGCGCCAATAGGCCGACTTGTCACTGGCAGGGGTGGCACCTTCACCGTAACATTCACTTGTTATACGACTTGTACGAGCCATGGCACGGACGCAGTCGCCGCCGATCGCTGCTGTCATCGTTTTCGCCGTCGCGCTTTGCGCGTTCGCCAACCCCGCGCGCGCCGATACGCAATCCTACACATACGCGGTCGAGCATCCGACATTCGGACGCATTGGCACCTACACAAACATCGTCGAGCAATCGGGCAGTTGCACACATGTCGTGAGCTTGCTTCACATCGCGGTCCGAATGTTGGGGTTCGTCGTCTATAGGCAGGACGCGACGCGAAGCGAGGATTGGCGCCGCGGGCGATTGGTCGCGTTCCGGAGTGTCACGACGACCAACGGCAATAGTCTCGAGGTATCGGGCGAGGCGCGCGGCAATGCGTTCGTTATCACGACGCCCACCGGCACGACCGTGGCGCCCGCCGATGTGCGTCCCTCTAATCCGTGGTCGCCCGCCATTCTCAGGGCGCGCGTGATGATGTCGACCAAGAGCGGGCAAATCGAAGACGTCCGCGTGACCGGCGGCGACGAGACGGCCGTGACGTTCGACGGCACGACGCGGTTCCTCCATCGCTACGTGATCGACGGGCGCAAACGTGGCGTCGTCTGGCTCGATGATCGCAGCGTACCAATCGCATTCCGGCTCTGGCAGCAGGATACGCCGATCCAACTCGTGCTGGTGTCACCTGCGGTGCCGCTGGATCAGACCGCGATGGGACCCCGCTAAGTCCCGGTCTTTTTTGGTCGTTTCAACCGGATATGAATTTCCGCGAGCGCGTGACGTTGTTGTCGGGCGATATGTGCGACCCGTAGCGATCGAGCATTTCGTCGACACGACGCGTGCGACCGCGGCGCCCTAGCCTTCCCCATTCCGAACGCGATACTGTGCCGCCAACGGCGGAGGGGCGCGTGGACATCTATTCGGGTCCGGTCTTCGAGATGGCGCGGCAGCAATTCCATACCGTCGCCGATCATCTGAGCATTCCCGATAACGAGCGCGATCGACTGTTCTATCCCAAGCGCGCCGTTGCCGTCGCAATTCCGGTCAACATGGATGATGGCCGCACGCGGGTGTTCAGCGGCTATCGCGTGCAGCATCATCTGACGCTCGGCCCGACCAAAGGCGGCACGCGGTTTGCGCCCAGGCTCGACCTCGGCGAAGTGGGCGCGCTCGCAGTCTGGATGAGCTGGAAATGCGCGCTGGTCGGCCTCCCCTATGGCGGCGCCAAGGGCGGCGTCGCCTGCGATCCGCGTGCCTTGTCGAAACGCGAGCTCGAGGCCGTGTCACGCCGCTACATGCAGGAAATGATCCCGTTCGTCGGTCCGCACACTGACATCATGGCGCCCGATCTTGGCACCAACGAGCAGGTGATGGCCTGGTTCATGGATACCTATTCGATGTTCAAGGGCCACGCTGTCACCGAGATCGTCACCGGCAAACCCGTCGGTGTTGGCGGCACGGTTGGACGGCGCGAGGCGACCGGCCGCGGCATCGCCTATCTCGTGGCGCGCGCGCTCGAGGCGATCAAGCTCAAGGCCGTCGAAACGACCGCAATCGTCCAGGGATTCGGCAACGTTGGCGCCGTCGCCGCGGCAACGCTCGCGCGCCGCATGGGCGTCAGGATCGTTGGCCTGTCGGACCACACCGCCGCTTATTACGATGCCAAGGGTTTGCCGCTCGACGCGATCGAAGCCCACGTGCGCACCCGCGGCGGCATACTCGCCGGCTGGTCGAAAGAGGCAATGATCGACAGCAACGACCTGCTGGCGCGCCCATGCACGGTTCTGGTGCCGGCGGCGGTCGAACAAGTGATCACCGAGAAGAACGCCGGGCAGCTCAAGTGCCGCATCCTCGCGGAAGGCGCCAACGGTCCGACCACACCCGGCGCCGATGCCATTCTCGACCAACGCCAGGACGAGATATTCGTGATCCCCGACATTCTGTGCAATTCGGGCGGCGTCATCGTTTCGTATTTCGAATGGGTGCAGGACCTGCAGCAGCTGTTCTGGACCGAAACCGAGGTCGACCATCGCCTCGAGCAGATTCTCGAGACAGCGTTTCGGCAGGTTGCGCGGCGCGGCCGCAACGACCGGGTGTCGAACCGGATTGCCGCCATGGCGCTTGGCGTCGAGAAGGTGCGCGCCGGCAAACAGCTCCGCGGCTTGTTCCCCTGAGCCGAGCGTGACCGCAAACCTGATCGACAGCCTCGTCATTTTCGCCGTGGTCATCGACCCGATCGGTACCGCCGTGATCTTTGCGGCATTGACTCACGACTGGAGCCCCCGGGAACAGCGTGACGCGGCCGTGCGCGGTGTTTCAGTGGCGGCGATCCTGTTTCTCGCCTTCGCGGTCGCCGGTGCGCCGTTGCTCCAGGCGCTCGGCATCTCGCTTGCCGCGTTCCACATTGCGGGCGGAATCCTGCTGTTCCTGCTGGCGATCGACATGGCGTTCGCGCGCCCGTCCGGCATCCACGCCCCGACGCCGCCGGAGCGCGAGGAAGCCCGGCGGCGCGACGATGTCGCTGTTTTTCCACTCGCCTTCCCGCTTCTCGCCGGCCCGGGCGCGCTGACATCCACTGTTCTGCTCGTCGGCCGTGCGGAAACACCGCTCGCCGGAGCTGTTGTCGTCGGCGCTCTGGCCGTCGTTCTCGGCCTCACCTTCGCAGCCCTGTTGTTCGCCGCGCGGCTATCGCACTTCCTGGGGATCACGGGCGCCAACGTCATCAGCCGGGTTCTTGGCCTGATTCTCGCTGCGCTGGCGGCGCAATTCGTCCTGGACGGCTTGGCGACGAGCGGATTGCACCTTTAGGGCGGATCTGGCGGAAGGTCGGCAGTCCGAGGAACCGCGGCGTCACGGCAGCGTTGTTGTCTGAAAACCGAGCGTGGAGCGCGTAGTCATGAATGACACGTCGCACGCCGGGACGCGTCCGGCGAAGTCGGCGGGGAGAAACGTTCGGCGCGTGCCGCTGAAGGACATCGGCGGCTGGATCGCGCCGTGGTTCGCGGGCATCTTGCTCGCGAGCGCGACGTTGCTCGGATTCTTTACTGCCAGCGGCGCTCGCGAACCGGACACTTACGCGGCTGGATTCGTCACCGCGGGCCTTGCCCTCGTGGCACTCACCTGGCTCGTGAAGCGTTCATTTGACGGTCAGCCAGATCGCTGGCCAGTCGGCATTCTCGTGGACCGGCCGGAGTCACTGCTGTTGCTTATCGCATTGCTGCTTGCGATCGGCATCGGCGGTCTGTTCTTGGCCGCCGATGCCCGCGGCGCGGCCGAAACGAGCGGCTACGCCCTTTTCGTCGTCTGCCTGCTCATCATCGCGTGGAACCTCAAGCACTATTACGATCGCACCGGTTCCTCGCGACGCGACGGCCGCGCCTAAGCGAACTAGATCTTCTCAGGCAACGGTTTGCCGCGCGTCTCCGGCAGGAGCAGCGTCGCCAAGAACCCGACCACGTAGATGAAGCTGATCGTCACTGCGGCGTTGCCGAAGCCGCCGAAATTGACGATCAACGTCCCCGCGATCAGCGGCCCGATGAAGGCGACGAAGCGCGGCGTGTTGAACGCGAACGCAACGCCGGTCGCGCGGACACGTGTCGGAAACAGTTCCGGCAGCCAGACCGGCATCCAGGAATATTGTCCCAGCGTGAAGAAGCCGTTCACGCCAGCCACGACCAGAAGCAGGTCGAGATTGTGCGTCCACAGGAACAGCACCGGCGTCATGAGCAGCGCCGCGGCGTAGAACACCAGGACCACCGGCTTGCGACCGACAACGTCGGCGAAAAAGCCGAGGCTGATGTATCCGAGAATCGCGCCGAGATTGTAGGCCATGCCGGTATAGCCGGCCCATGCCGGACCGGGCAGGCCGGCTTTCGCCGCGACCGAGGCGACATAGGGCGGAACGAAGCTCGAAATGCCCCACCACGCGAGCGTGGTCGCCAGCGACATGAGAAACACGACCACCAGCCGCGCTCGCACCGTCGGGTCGGCGAAGAGCTCGACCAGGGTAAAGCGCGTCAGCGCGTGCTCGTCGGCGTCGAGCTTCGCACCCTTCTTCTTGCGTGCGGTCGCCGCTTGCCGGCGCTGATGCGTGTGCTCCCAAACCGGCGATTCCGGAATTCCGCGCCGGATCCACAGCGTGCAAAGCCCTGGCAGCACACCGAGCACGAACATGTAGCGCCAGGCACTCGGCCCGTTGGGGCTGACGAAAACCCAGACGAGCGAGGCCACGAAGAAGCCGATGCCAAGACCGCATTGCATCAGGCCGGCGCCGCGCCCGCGCGCCTTGTCGGGCCACAGTTCGGCGGTGATCGACGCGCCCGTCGCCCATTCGGAGCCAATCGCAACGCCGACAATGAAGCGAAGCACCGCGAACGAGCCCCAACTCCAAGCCAGCGCGCTCAACCCCGTCGTCAGCGAATAGGCGAGGATCGCCAGCATCATCGTCCGCTTGCGACCGATATAGTCGGCGAGGATACCGCCGATCATGCCGCCGACACCCCAGCCGAACAACGTGGTGGCGATGATCGTGCCGGCGTAGACCGGGATTCTCGCGTACTGGGTCGGATCGAGCAGTTGATGAAGGGCGACGCCCACCGTCAGGATCAGTGCGTAGACTTCGTAGCCATCGAACAACCATCCGAGATTGGTGGCGAACAGCGTGTTCCACTGACTGCGGTTGAGCGACCGGTACCACGGACCCGAAACCGCGGCATTCATGGCCATGATGTTTCCTCCCCTTGCTGGGCCGTCATCGGCTCGCGCCGCTCGCGGATTTACGCATGCGGGACGCGAGCTTGACCGCCTCGATGATTTCCGGATAAGCGCCGCACCGACACAGATTACCAGAAAGATAGTGCCTGATCTCGTCCTCGCTGGGCTCCGGGATATCGTCCAGCAACTGCTTGGTCATCAAGATGAATCCCGGCGTGCAGAAGCCGCATTGGAACGCGCCGCATTCGAGAAACGCTTCCTGGACGGGATCGAGGCGATCGCCCGGCGCCAACCCTTCAATCGTCTCGATCCGGGCGCCATCAGCGGCGGCGGCAAGGAAAAGACAGCCCGAAACCGCGCGGCCATCGACCAGAACCGTACAGCAACCGCACAGGCCCTGACCGCAGCTCTCGCGCGCGCCGAACAATGCGAAGCGATCGCGGAGCACGTCGACCAGCGTCTCGTGCGTGCCGATTTCGGCCGTTTCTGAACGGCCGTTGAGCGTGAACTGGATGCGGCGCGTCGCAGTCATCGGCTGGCGTTCTGAAGTGCATGGAAGACCGCCTCGGGCGTCAACGGCAGTTCTGTCAACCGCACGTTCACGGCGTCATCGATGGCGTTGGCGATCGCCGGCGAGACGCCGAAAGTCGCGCTCTCGCCAACGCCCTTGGCGCCAAAAGGTCCGCCGTGCTCCACGGCATCGACCGCTTCGTTCTCGATCCGCGCGGGCAGGTCACGGAGGCCCGGAATCTTGTAGTCGGCAAGATTCGGATTGAGCAGCTGCCCGCCGGCGAACTCCATTTTCTCCTGCATAGTGAAGCCGAGCTGCATGATGGCGCCGCCCGAGAGTTGCGTCTCGACGATCCTGGGGTTGATCGGAGTACCAAGGTCCGCGACGTTGATGAGGCGGGCGATACGTACGTGGCCGGTCTCGGTGTCGACTTCGACTTCGGCGCCGGTGCCGCCGACCATCCAGAACGGTGTCGCGTTCGGCGTGAGCCCGGTGTCGTGATCGGGCGAGGCATAACTCGGCACGAAGCTGCCGACGCCGACGATGTTGCCCGCCTGCATGCCGTATTTCCGGCGGAAGAGATCCGCGAGCGGCACGTTGGCACCCGGCGGCAGGCCGAGCTCCGCCTTGAGCGCGTCGACCTTCGCGCGTGCGTCCTCGGCCGCGCGCTTGACCGCGTGGCCCATGTGATAGGTCGAACGCGAACCGAGCGTCGCCATATCGTAGGGCGTGACGTCGGTGTCGGGGTGGACGACGCGAACGGTCTCCGCCGATACGTCGAGCACCTCGGCGGCAATTTGCGCCATCGTGGTGTCCGAGCCCTGCCCCATGTCAACGGTGCTGCAATAAAGCGCGCAGCTGCCGTCGGCGTAGATGTTGAGGATCGCGGCCGAGGTCGTCGGCGCGATCGAAGCCTTGAAGCCGATCGCGACGCCACGACCGCGCCTCACCGCGCCTTGGCCGCGGTCGAACGGCCGGCTCCAGCCGAGGCGCTCGACGAGCCGGTCGAGCACCTTGCCGATCGCGGCATCCTTCATCACCGTGCCGGTGGCCTGCGGCCGCCCATCGCGCAGCAAGTTACGACGGCGGAATTCGACCGGATCGATGCCGAGCGCACGCGCGATCATGTCGGTGTGGCTCTCATAGGCCCACACCAGCTGCGGAATGCCGAAACCGCGCAGCGCACCCGCCGGCGGACGGTTGGTGTAGAGCGCATAGGAGTCGATCGCTACGTTATCGATGTCGTAGGGGCCGGCAGCCGTGAAGCCGGATTTCTGCGTCACGCGTGGACCGATATCGGCGTAGGCGCCGCCGTTCCACCAGACCTCGCACTCGCGCGCGGTGATGCGGCCATCCTTGGCGACCGCGCTCTTGATGCGGAAGGTCGAGGGATGCTTGGTGATGGTGAAGAACTGCTCGTCCATCGCCAGCGAGATCTTCACCGGCCGCCGCGCGAGTAGCGCGAGCGCCGCCACCAGCGCTTCGAGCT
>Ga0307374_10011507_pt1 | contig 12574 bp, 12 predicted proteins | sample OX3MG_FD_202532 | JGI IMG/M metagenome (GOLD analysis project Ga0307374, IMG submission 202532) | Soil microbial communities from Risofladan, Vaasa, Finland - OX-3 | ecosystem: Environmental > Terrestrial > Soil > Coastal area > Acid sulfate soil | place: Finland: Risofladan, Vaasa | collected...
GAAAAAAGGAATGCATTTACAGACATGCTTAGACGTTGTACTATGAATATCTTGTTGAAGAATTACAAGAAGAAAAAGTAATGAGTAGAGGGATTCAAAATGTCAGTAAGAAATAAAACAATTACTTTTTTTATTCAAAATACTTCCTAAGTTATTCATATAATTTCAAATACAGATTGAATATCTGATTCCATTAATCTTGAATACATACGTAATGCATAGCTATCAGTCATACCAGCAATATAGTCGCAAACAACTCTATGCCTGCTTTCTTGCTCATTTTCCAATTTTTCACGAAAATCTAATGGAAACATCTTATCAGTCCATTCGTCAGAACTAACAAATTGTTCAAATAATTCGCCAACTAGATTTTGACCTTTTCTTGTCAAAGTGGCAATTCTAGGGTCACTAATTATCATCTCCCATACAAGGCATTTCATCATCTCACATTTGAGCTTCTTATCAGAGGGAATTTTTAGCGTATACCAATACCTAGTAGGATAATTTCTGTAGTTCTTACGTTTTATGACCTTTGTTGAAGTAATCAAGTCACTAATAAGCTTAGAAATCATCTCCTTTCTTTTCACCTTGATATAATGATGGCTTCCTTTGATTTCTGAAAGTTCTTTTATTTGTTTGATCACAGAATTCCAAATTTCATCCTTCCAAGTCAAATTACGGTTGTTTATTTCATCTCTAACTCTCTTCTCCATCTTTTCTATTTTTTCATATGATATCATACCAGCTTTTATTCCATCTTCAAGGTCATGAGTAGAATAAGCAATGTCATCTGCCCAATTCATCATCTCACATTCAATTGAGCGTTCAGAAGATGGAGAACGTTCCTTTGTCCAATTCACAAGTTTCTCATCTTCATCATAGTAAAATTTCCACTTTGATATATCCAAAGACTTGTCTAGTTCAGAATACTTTGTGTTATATTTCAAAATGGAATCTACTGAAGCCCTACTAAAGTTCAACCCTGGAACGTCAGCATATTTTGATTCCAGATGATGAATAATTCTAAGGTTTTGTGCGTTCCCTTCAAAACCTCCAAAATCTTTCATTAATTCTTTGAGTTTACTTTCTCCCGCGTGTCCAAAGGGCGGATGTCCTATATCATGAGTTAAACATGCTAGCTCAACAAGATCAGGGTCTGCTACTTTAAGATTGATAGCTAATCCTTTACCAATTTGGGATACTTCAAGACTGTGAGTTAAACGAGTACGGAAAAAATCACTGCCACCCAAACCAAAAACTTGAGTCTTTCCTTGTAATCTTCTAAATGCTGATGAATGAATTATCTTGGATCTATCTTTTTCAAAAAATGTACGAGAATCACCCTTTCGTAAGTAAACAGCTTTTGGATGAAAAAATTTGTATTCAGATGGATGATATTTAGAAAATGTTTTAAAACTAGACATCCAAGACGCTAAACCATTTTCAGGGTATTAAGGTTAATTACATATACACTAAAGTTCTGAATGTACAAGTTCATTTTTCAAATATTCGGCTTTTTCAGGTATGACTTTTCTTACCCCTCCAATAGGATTACTAGCGTCATTTTTTCGTCTAGGAATTAAATGAATGTGACAGTGAGATACAGTTTGTCCAGCATCTACACCATCGTTGATTCCTACGTTAAATGCAGTTATTTTTTTGTCTAATTTATTTAGAAGTAGTTTTACGGTAATTAGTAGTTCCATACAGTCTATTTGTTCTTCTGCTGTTAAATCAAAATACGATTTTACATGTCTTTTTGGTATAATGAGAGTATGTAGATCTGTTACAGGATATCTATCCAGTATTGCGAGTGCCCATTTGCTCTCATAATGAACCGAATTTCCAGGCATGCAGAATTTACAGCTTGATCCATTATCCATTTGATGATGATAATATTTTATCACTTAAAAAACTCTCTTTCGACATACCATTAACCTACTATTAAGACAGAATTTAGAATTATTTTAGTTTAAAAAATAGCCAGTTCTTTTCCTGTGGTTTGAAATGAAGTAAACAATACTTTCCTTGTAATTTATCACCTTTAATATCAATAACAAGTTTTTTTGCGTCTTTTTCTAGAATTTCAAAAGTACCTGTATCCCATATGGTAACTTGGCCAGCACCATAATTTCCTACAGGTATTTCTCCTTCAAACAAGGCATATTCAATAGGATGATCATCAACTGCTACAGCGAGTCTTTTTTCTCCTTCCTTTTGTGGAGGAATTTTTGGCAATGCCCAACTTTTCAGCGTGTCATCAATTTCAAATCTTAGATCCCAGTGTAATCTTTTTGCATGATGTTCTTGTATCACATAGACAGGTCTATCGAGTTCTTTCTTATCGTATTTCTTTATGACATCTTTACAAAAACTCTGGCTTAGTTCACTTGACATGTTTCAACTATAACTTGTAGACTTTACCTTCTTCTACTATTGTAACATTTCTGGTAGCTTTAACATATTCAGTAGGGTGTTCTGTGTGAATTGGATAAAGCATCTTGGCATCAATGTCTTTTACTACTTGGAACAAGTCTTCACCTCTTGCATGACCTGAACAGTGAATCTGATACTTTTTCATATCAAAAAACTCTAGCCAATTGTTTACTCTGTCTTGGCTTAGTACTTGTTCCTCATTGTAAGGCTCACTTGCTGAATGAATGTATGGTGTTCCTCTTGCTGGTTTAATGTCAATAAGTGATGTAAACTGGAAATATCCTAGAGCACATAGGTACTTGTCAGGTTTGGTAGCAAGCTCTGCCGCAGTTAATGCATTAGGTAAAGATGCAAAATACGAGTCATCTCCAGTGTAATCGCTATTTGCATAAGTTCCAGACCTATACTTTGCCTTGTAGATTACAATATTTTCATCATCAAAGTTTGGCATCATAAGATTTGGGTCCTTGGATAAATATTTCAGGTAATGACAATCACGAATCTTTATGACTAATTTTCTTCCATTCTCTTTTGCTACTTCGTAAAATGTTCTTACCCTGTCAATGTCTTTAAAATTAAAATCTGCAAAGATCATTTTATTGGTACTAGATACTAGCTTGTTGCTTTCAGTGTATACCTTCTCCTCACTTTCATTTGTTGGCTCTTCTATGATTCTTGTCCCTTCACAGAATAATGCGATAGGCTTTGTGGCCTTTGCTTCTCTAACAAATTCTTCTGTCATCTGAGATTTTGTTCCATGTAATCTAATATCTCCAGTATAAACAACAGGCCCCTCACTAGTATAGATGATAAAACCATATGCTCCAGGGATTGAATGATCTACATGTATTGGATGAATCTCAAGTGAGCCTATCTTGAATTTTTTTACTGACCTGAACGTTTCTACCTTTCTTTGAATTTTAGGGTCTCCTCTCTTTGAGTGAACTGGTTTATACTCTAACACCTCTCTTTCAAAATCACTACTGGAACGATCTTGAATTGCTTGTAGTAACATATGACAAGTGGTTCCCATGTGAATTGGAATTTTTTCATGCAAAAATGAAATGTAATCTGCATGATCTGCATGTGCATGTGTTAGTAAAACTGCGTCAATATCAGGAGCAACTAACTTTCTTCCAGCTTTTTCCATTAAATCGTCTCTGTAAATGCCTTCTATATCTGGAATTATACCCATGGTGAGAAGATCCAAAATTCCATTTGATGAACGTGGTTTGAGATATTCTTCAAAATATTTCTCACGTTTTGAGAAACCTTTACCAAAGTCTAAGAAAACCTTGGTGTCTTTGTCTTCAAGTAAGATTTTGTTACCTCCTACTTCGTTTACACCACCATAAAATGTAACAGAGGTCATGATTCGTGGTACGTCATCAATCTTAAAAAGGCAATGGAGATTCTAAGTGGTGTTAAGATATGATGGAAGATAATGAAAATGAAAAGAAAATTTTAGGTATAAAAAATGAAAATGAACGTAAAATTGCAGAATTTCTTCAAAAATTAGAGTTAGAGTTTGTCGACTGTAATTTGAAAGTCGGTGAGCATGAACACCAACTTTTGGGAGAAATCGATTTACTGTACAAATTTCAAGATTATCTATTTCTAGTTGAAGTAAGTAAAGAAAAAAAGGCCAATGAGAAGAGATTTGCATTCTTTACAAAATGGGTCGACAAAGACGTCTTACAATGGATTACTAAAAAATATCATCTGCGACCCAAGAAAATTATGCGCGTATACTTTGAAGTATATGCAAAAAAGCCTCAGGATTTTGTTTCACCATTGCTTAAAAATATGACAAAAGAAGGCAAAATGAATAAAGTCGTATATTCAGATAGATATGATTTTTTTGAAAATGCTTTACGAAACAATCCCAAAGAAGCTAGAGGTGAATTTCTAAAGGAGTTAGGATTGTTAAAACAAAGTTTGTTCAAGCGTTCAATGAAAAAATATTTGAACGGCTCCTAAGATTTATTTATAATATTTCAAAAAAATTAATGATAATTTGGAAATCTCTCTTTGATAAAAGAAAACATTTCTTTTCCTTCTAGATGTTCTGCTCTTGGAGAGGGCCCACGTACATAGAACTCTTTACCTGTACTAGTGTTCAAAAATAACGGTTCAGTAGCAGGCAAAACTTGGATTATACAGATGGTTTTGTCATTTCTTTTTGTAAATTTAATTTGGAGTTTACTTATTATGAAGACTCTATCTCCAATGAATGCCTCAAGTGTATTTTGAATGTGATTTGCAAACTCGTCGTTATAGTCAGAAAAATCCCCTATTTTCTTGTCTTTTTCTAATCCCATGATTGTTCCATCAGATTTTACACCAAGATATACAAATCCGCCCATAGGATCGTTTCCAAATGATGATACTGCAATTGCAAATCTTTTGCGAACTGGTTGTTTCTTGTCTTCAATTATCTTTGATTTTTTATCTGGAGGAATATTATCTGGTAGACTATCCATTCCGTCATCATATTGATAAAATTCTTTAAACTCATTAAATTTGTCTTCGCATATTGGAATTTCCTTTTTATCTAGATCTTCAAATTTAGACGATTGTTGAGAAATTGAATTTGATAATTTCTTTACTCTTCCTACTTGACTATTTTCTAATTCCACCATAATTCCATGAGGATGAGAATTTTCTGATGTTAGAATTTTTTTTACTATTCCTTCAGTTAGCTTACCCGTACCCTGGTCTTGTTTTAATTCAACAAATACTTTCATGCCTACTTTTATCTGATCTCGATTAGGTAATTGCGACATGATCAGTTAGGTCTGTATGGATTTTAAAAGATATTGTAAAGCGTAAGCTACCTTGATTGATACTCAGCATAATGAATAAAAACCCATAGACGAAATGAATCCATGGCGGATCTATCTGCTTTTGGGGGCAAGGCACTTCAATCACTAAGAAATAATGATTTTAGTCCCTTCGCTGCAATAGCTGAAGTTATAGACAATTCAATTGAGGCAGAAGCAAAAACTATAAAAATTAAAATTAAAAGTAAAGTGCCCGAAGGATTGAGAAAACCTAGACCAGTCTTAATCGCATTTGGTGATGATGGACACGGTATGAACAAAAATGATTTACAGTTTTGTATGCGATATGGTCATTCTACACGATACAATTCCAGAAAAGGAATAGGTAGATTTGGGGTTGGTATGACTAATGGTGCCATTAGTGTTTGTCAGTTTATTGAGGTATATTCTAGAGAAAAACAGGGGAACTGGAATTATACTAATTTGGACATTGAGGATCGACCTAATAACCAAGATCCACAGTTATATCCAGTTGAGCAAAGACTCCTACCTAAAGAGTTTAAAGAACTTGTAGGGGATATTGGCACTTTAGTTGTTTGGAGTAAAATTGATCGTATTGAAGCAGATTTTGATATTAACGAATTAAAGCATTGGATAGGAAGGGTATATAGAAAATTTATCGGAGAAAGAATTCTAAAAAATGGTAAGATCATAAAAAACACCAATGTTAGAAAAATATTCATTGATGATGGAAATACCATAGAAGAAATCAGAGCATTTGATCCAATGTATCTCATTCCAGAGCAATTTCAAATTCTGCCTGAAAATGAAACGTCTTCATCATATGAAGAACAAGAATTTGAATGTCCTGTCCATTCTGTTGATGCTCCCCCTAGCGGTGAAAAATTTGGCAAAGTCATAATTCGTACTTCATTAACTCCAGAAAGTTGGCGCCATGAACAAAGAACTAGTGGCAGATCAACTGAAAATAACGCTCGATGGGTATATGAAAATGAAGGCTTTTCATTTCTCAGAGCTGGACGAGAGGTCGCATATGACACAATCCCTCATCCATTTCAACCTGCACCAGTGGTACATGATAGATTCTGGAGTTGTGAGATTGAATTCGATCCAGTATTGGATCATCAATTTAGCGTAAAAAACATCAAAAGAGGAGCAAAGCCACTTGAAGAGCTTAGAGATGAATTACAGAAAAAATTAAGGGGTAAGATTTTACATTTCAGAGAGCAAATTGAAGATCACTGGAGTACAAAGAAAATTGAGAAAAACCAGGGTGGTACTGGGTCTACTAATAAGCATCAGTCTGCAGAAGAAGCAACAAGAGGCATATCTAAGCCTAAAAAAACTGAACTAAGTAAAGAAGAACAAAAAAAGGCTGCAGAAGAATTTGCTAACGAAAGAAAATTAGAAGAAGAAGAAAAAATTGAGTTTCTAAAAAAAGTTTTAGATCCTAATGGTCCTCCTTTCATAATTGAGGAGGATCCAAATGGTAGACCTGATGGCCCATTTATCGACATTGTGCCAAATCTTGGAAAAAAATTGATTACATATAATCTGAAACATGTATTTTTCAAAAATGTGTATGATAAACTTCATGAAGTAGATGAATTAGCAAAAGTGGTTAAAAAACCAGAGGATACTAGGTTGATAGAAATCGCAAATGAGCTCAAGATCGATATAGATTTCTTAATTTTTGCTTTTGCAGATTCAAAATATGACATAACTGGTGAAATTGGAAGTAAATCACAAAATGTAGATGATACCATGGAAGACTTGGAAATCAACTGGAGTGATAAGTTAAGACGTGTTTATAGAAACAAAAAGTAATTACAATTATGCTTAATCAGAATCTCCCAATTGGGGAATTACAAAAAAATCTAAAAGAATTCATTGATGTTATTGATTTAATACAAAATGATATTCTAGGTGAACAAAAGCGATCATTAATTAATGATAAAAAACGTTTAGGTGAAATACATCATGCACTCAATATAGAAAATTACAAAAAACCTGAATTCAGATTACATCTTTTAGAACATTCTCCCGACGAACCTTTGTTATCGTTCTTCAGTGAATTAGGATGGCACAAAGGTTCTCTCATTGATCCTAGTAAAAGATATGAATTAATAAAAAAAGCAAGCAGTCTTAGATGGTCGGATAATCTTGAGACAAGGGCATTTGTAAAAATTTTTGGTTATGATGAAAGCCTCATACCAAAATATGATGACAAATTACCGAATTTTGAAACCATAGAAAGTTCACAAAAACCACTCAAATCGTTATGGGAATATCAAAGTAAAATTTTTTTCAAAGCCATCGAATTAGTAGAGAATCCATCTACTCGATTTATCATTACTATGCCAACTGGCGCCGGCAAAACCCGAACTGCGATGGAAACCATCTGTCATTTTCTCAATCATGGCCTAGAACAAAACCATCCTAGACAGGTGATTTGGATCGCTGATAAAGAGGAATTATGCGAACAAGCAGTAGAAAGTTTCAAAAATGTTTGGCCTCATATTGGTTCTAAATCTATTAGCCTCCACCGATTATGGGGTAAAAGTAATTCTACTGAATTTGAAAAAAATTCATTCATTGTTGCAACTTATGGTAAATTACGTAGCATTTGCGAAAGCAATATCATCGCACCAGACCTGATCATTTGTGATGAGGCACATAATGCAATTGCACCTACCTATAAAAAAACTATAAAATATCTAGCGGATAAAGGCGCTAGAGTAATTGGACTCACAGCCACCCCAATAAGAGGTACGGACACATTAGAAAATGCAGAGTTAATAGAATTTTTTTATGATGAATATCTAGACATAGATATAGGTTCCGAAGAAAATGTGATCAAATTTTTGCAGAAAAAGAAATTTTTATCATATTATGCCGCGCGCACAATTGATAGTAATGTTAGGTTCAAAATTTCGAAAGAACTTTTAAAATTAATTTCTCTTGACAGAGATTTACCATCAACATTTCTTCAAGAAATTGCAAAGAATGAAACACGAAATCTTGTAATTGCCAAACTTCTATTTCAGTTAGGTCAGAAGGGAGTAAAGGTGCTATATTTTGCTCCAACTGTAGAACAGTCTAAATTGATGTGTGCTTCACTAATGTCTTTTGGATTTAGAGCAGTACATATTGACGGACATACTCCTACCGAATATAGAAGAGATGTAATAGAAAAATTTCGTTTGGGGGAAATTAAAATATTATGTAATTTTGGTGTATTCACTACCGGATTTGATGATCCAAAAATTGATGCAGTAGTAATAGGTAGGCCTACAACATCAATAGTGCTTCATACTCAGATGATTGGGAGAGGCATGCGAGGCCCTAGAATGGGAGGTACCGAAACATTTGAACTATATAGAATAAATGACAACATGCCTGGATTAGAATTAGCTGACAGTTATTTCAAGGATGTATGGGGACATGATTATTAAATCGCCGTTATTTGATGAAATTAGAGCATATCTTACTCAAGCAAATTACAATGATCAAATTTTTCTTTATGTGCCATATATTCAAACAAAAATTTTGGCAAGACTAGTTGAAAACATATCTAACAAAATGATAGTCATAACAACATGGGAACCAAATGATCTGTTGTCTGGCTCATCTGAATTAGAATTATATCCCTTTTGTAAAGAAAGAAAAATAACTCTATACATAAATAACAAAATTCATCTAAAAGTCTATTCTGTAAATCTGGAAAGTGCAACTGTTGCATCTAGTAACATCTCTCATAATGGACTCATGCCTGGGGGCAATTACGAGTGCGGAGCAATTGTGGATAAATTATCAAGTGCGGATAGACTATACTTTGAAAAAATAAGAATTAATGCGAAACTAGTAAATGATGAATTTTATGAGTCGGTATTAGAGTGGTATCAAAAACAAAACAAGGAGGTTCAAAAAGAAATCAAACTTGAAAATATTGTTTCTATGACTATAAAAAGGGATTTCTTAATATCGGCGTTACCTATGACTAAAGATGTTGATGAGTTAGTAAAAGGATATGATAAAATAAATTCAGGACTGACACCATCTGATGATTCCGAAATTATGGCATGCATCTTTCATGATTTAGCAAATTACAACATAGACCCAGGACTTACAAAAGACGAATTTTTGAGAAAATTAAAAACTCAATTTTTCTCACATCCGTTTATTCAAAAAATTGATGAATTTATTAATCCTGAAGCATACTTTGGCAGGATAAAAGAATGGGTACAAGATAATTGTGTAGATGTCCCAATTCCGAGTAGAAGGGAATTAACTGGAAATGTCCAGGTATTGTACGAATGGTTTGAAAAATTAGGCGATGGGAAATATGTTATTGATGTTCCTGGGGCTCATTCAGAGAGAATTAGAAAAGTAAAATAGAAAATAAATTAATTTTTTCAATATTGTAAATGCCTAATATTGAGTAGATGAACCTAAGATTATGAGTTTTCCAGACACTCCTGATGAAGATTTTGAACGTTTTTTTGTGAATATTTTAGATTTGAGTGCCAAGGATAACACCTACAAATTTGCATTTGCCAGATTTTTATTAGAATATAGCAGAGAACGAAATCAAACACATGTAGAGTTTTTAACTATTGCTCAATATTTTCTAAAATATTATTGGATTTTAGAATGCAAATTCAAATTAAAGCAGTCTCCGCAAGCAGAAAAGAAGCCAGAAATAATTAAAATCATACATGATGAATTTGGAACTCGATATTATCCACAAACGTTCGATGAAATTACGAAGGAAGAGCCTGACAAAATTTCAGAGTGTATAAAACAAATAGTAAAAAAATGTTTTCATAATGTAACGTGGAGATTTCAAAAAATAAAATATGGTAAGACCAATAGGGAGTATAAAGTATTTTTTGATTATAAAATAGAAAGAATAAAACATTCGAATAAAAAATACGTTGATCTTAAGTCAGGAATTGATCTGAATCCTCAAGCAATGATTTTTTTTAGAAAATACAATGTTACACTGAACAAGGCTATCAATTTAGAATGGGCTAGATTTCTTGGCAAATTAAATCTGGCTGTTCCAAAATTAATAGAAAAGACAGAGGGAAACCTTCCAAAGAGAACTGGATTGACTAAATACAGGACCGCACTGAGTCCCTTTTTCAAGGAATGTTTTTTCTGCAAAAATCCATTAAAACCAGGAAAGGATACCCATGTTGATCATCTCATCCCATTTGATTACATTGCAGAGGATAACATTTGGAATTTTAATCTAGCATGTCAAAAATGTAACTGTGAAAAACTTGGTTCATTGCCTCCAAAAAAATATCTTGACAAACTTATTGATTATAATAAAGACTATGGAGAAAAGATACCCCTGTTGAAAAAATCTCTAGCAATTCTTGGACCAGATTTTGAGAAAATCATACGTGATCATTATGAAAATGCAAAATCTCACGGATATATGGTGTTAGAGAATTTTCCTTAATTAGGCACGAATTTTTGCAAGCGATCCTATTGCTGAATGAATCTCATCAGCTGCTACCTTGATCTCCTCTTCAGTATTGAATCTACCACAGCCAATTCGTATGGCTGAATGTGCCTGCTCTTCATCTAATCCTAGTGCCATTAACACATGAGAGGGCTCTACCATCTGGGTAGTACATGCCGAACCTGCAGAGATTGCAATCTTTTTTGATACTGAATTAATTATTGCCTTGCTTTCAATTCCTTCAAATCGTACATTGAGATTATGTGCAAGTCTTTTGGTTGGATGTCCATTTAGTTTTGCACCTGCATTAGATAATTTGTTTAACATAAAATCAGTCCATTTTTTGAATCTAATATTTTCCGAGTTCATCTCCTTTTGAGAAATCTCAATTGCTTTTGCAAATCCAACAATTCCTGGAACATTCAAAGTTCCAGAACGAAGATTTCGTTCTTGCCCACCACCAAAAACAATAGGATCAATCTTTACTCTTGGCATTATGCCTCTGACATATAATGCACCAATTCCCTTTGGACCATAAATTTTATGAGAAGAAAATGACATTAAATCAATATTCATTTTTTCAACATTAATTGGTAAATGTCCTACAGCTTGTGCAGCATCTGTATGAAACAAGACATTGTTGTCATGTGCAATCTTTCCGATCTCTGCAATATTTGCAATTGTTCCGATTTCATTGTTTGCAAACATTATTGAAATCAAAACTGTATTAGCAGTAATTGCAGATTTTAATGACTCTAGATCAACTTGTCCAAATTCATCTACTGGCAAAAATGTAACTTTATGCCCTAACTTTTCAAGATGACGTGCAGTATCAAGTATTGCCTTGTGTTCGGTAGCACATGTGATTAGATGATTTCCCTTATCCTTGTTTCTCTCCATTACTCCAATTAATGCCAAATTATCAGATTCTGTTGCACCAGATGTAAAAATAATCTCGTCCATTGTAGCTCCAATTGCACTGGCAATTTTTTCACGCCCTATCTGTACTGCGACTGATGCATCATAACCAAACGAGTGATCAAGACTAGAGGCATTACCGAAGTTTTCTGTAAAAAACGGCTTCATTTCATCAAATACGCGTGGGTCTACAGGCGTAGTTGCATGAGAATCAAGATAAATTGGAAATTTCATCTCAAATATCTCGTTCTTCTTTTACCAGCTCATAAAAGTCAGATAAATCATTAATTCTAGGTGAAAGCGCACCTACGCCCCGGTTCAAGTGAGCACGTGTCATTTTGTGAAGATATAGTTCTGGATCAAGTCTATCGTTTTTTAATCGATTAATCATCAATGCAAGATAGAGCGGCTCGTGTTCTCCAAATAGAACAGCGGGGGCAAATTCCGACCCAGAATCATCATACGCATCAATGTTTGGAACAGATCTCTCTTTAATTGACATACATAGTGCAAATCTTGCTATGATGTTCGGAGTAAGACTCGTCCTTGTTTGCAAACTGCCCAATAGATTTTTAGACTTGAGACTTACTCTAATACGATTAAACTTCAATTATGTTCTCTCCAGTTTTGTCAAAAAAGCAATTCTCATGTTTTATCGTCTTTCCTTTATCAGAATCATATTGTATAACATATGATTTTGCAACAAATGGTTCGAGCTGTTTGAAATATTCATAAGTAATTTCAGAGTTTGTTGTCAGAATAATAGTTTGATGAGATTGTGGATAAAACTTTTCCACCAAATTTGATCTATGCTCCATGTCTAGTCTTGCAAGTGGGGTATCAATCATAAATGGAAGAGGTCTTCCTGATGTCTTTGCAAGGCCCCAGACAACTGCAGTTGCATACATCTGAAGCTCACCCTTTGATAACATTTCTTTTG
>Ga0307374_10011508_pt1 | contig 12574 bp, 10 predicted proteins | sample OX3MG_FD_202532 | JGI IMG/M metagenome (GOLD analysis project Ga0307374, IMG submission 202532) | Soil microbial communities from Risofladan, Vaasa, Finland - OX-3 | ecosystem: Environmental > Terrestrial > Soil > Coastal area > Acid sulfate soil | place: Finland: Risofladan, Vaasa | collected...
GCAGTGTTCAGGTTCGGGACACACATCCGCGGCACGCGACCCAGGCTACATGGGCGGTTCCGGCAGCAGCACGGAAGGAATGGCGCCCAGAGCAACTGCGATCGCACCCCAGAGCACAGCGCGGTTGCCCGGGGTACCGGAGCCAATTCTCGGCACCGCGAATTCACTTCCATGCAACTGCTGCCGCACAAATTCAATCATCGCTGGATGTCCTCCGACTTCTCCGCCCAGCAGGATCAGGTTGGGGTTCAGAATCAAGGACAAATCGACGATAATGTCCGCGACAATTTCAGCTCTTTTACGAACAATTTTTTTCGCGCGTGCGTCGCCCGCATGGGCAAGGTCCAATATTGCGGTTGCGTTTACTCCATCGGCAGCGCGCTTTTCACCCTTGGCGTGCTTCCCACTGGCTTCGTGCCAGCTCTTCAATATCCCTGGACTAGTCAGCACCATTTCCAGCTCGCCAAATTCATGAATGGTGGGCTGTCTGCGCGAGGTACCCGGCAGGCGCAGATAGCCGATTTCTCCCGCCGACCACTGCGATCCATGATGAATTCTGCCATCAAGAAAAATACCGGCGCCGACATTTTCTCCAATGTCGATCAACACGAAATCCTCCTCGGATTGTGCCGCGCCGCAGAACTGCTCTCCCTGTGCGGCCAGGTTGATGTCGTTTTCCAACATCACAGTACAGTGGACCGCTTTGCTCAGCATGGCGCGGAGAGGCACGGATCGCCAGCCTTCCAGCGTGCTGATGGCCAACACAGTGCCCTCGTCGACATTTGTAATCGCCGGCACGCCGACAACGACGGCTAACAGTTGATCCCGTGTCTTCTTCTGTTTTCGCAGCAGCAGCTTCAATTCTTTTTTGATGTACCCACAGACGGCAGCCGGCGTTGTGCTGCAATCTGTCAACGGGAGTTTACGCGTTTCCAGCTCAATTCCATTCAAATCGGTCAGCAGAAAGGAGAGGCTTGCCGAGGAAATCTGCACGGCGAGCAAACACCCCCGCTCCGAATGAAAGCGGATCATGTCCGGCGGACGCCCGCCGCTCGACTCGCCCTCGCCCAGCGGTTTGACCAGACCTTTCTGTAACAGGTCTTTCACGACGTTCGTCACTGTGGGAGCACTCAGTCCGGAAGCTCGAACCAGGTCCGCTCGAGAACACGAGCCAAAGTCGCGCAGTAGCTTCAAAATGCTGCGGGCGTTCGTGTGCCGCAGAACCGACGGCCTGCCCAGTGGGATATTTTTTCTCTTCATTTTGTTCCGGAAAGACAGGAATCTGACGGCTACTATATGCCATCGATGGCGCGTTCGTCATCCACCAAAGCCGCTCGGATGCCAACTTTGCAAACCTTCCTTACAAAAAGAATTTCTTGCATTCAGGTCCCTTACGCGAGATACTAAATAAACATTAAGAAGTCCGCCAGCCTAGAGTTTGACCATCCCGAGCCGTCGATGGTTCCTCTCTGTTTTTGTTTTGTTATTCAATCTTGTTTTCTACCTTTTGAACGTAATCTTGGGGTGGCATTTCGCGGTACAAACGCCACCGTGTGCCGTAACCCTGCAACACGAGATCCCAACTGTTTGCGGACTCTCATTACTTGAGGAAGGTGTCGTGGGAGACGCGAATATGGAAGCACCTCGGTGGATCAACGGGGTTGAGCCTCCGGCGCTCCTACTCCGCGCCAGCGGTACGCAGATCCTCGAAATCGAGTGCCGCGAGCAGCCGCAACGCCTCGTCGACTTGATCCGCGCCTATCGCAGCGATCCGGAACTTCGCTCCCAACTGAAGAACTTCCGCCGCCTTTCTCAAAAGCCAGGACCTGTCATGTTCATCGGCATGGGTGCGTCCTACTGCTCCTCGTTCAGCGCTTCTGTCCTGCTAACGACTCACGGCAGGCTCTCATTCTCCGGGGATGCTGGCGAGTGGCTGCACTACGCTCGGCCGGTATGGAACGATGCGGCTCTTTCCGTTCTTCTCACCACATCCGGCGAAAGTGCCGAGATGGTCAAATTGATGAAGACAGGCGAAGACCACCCAGTCAGCCTAATCTGCAACAATCCCGCCAGCACTTGCTGGAACATGACTCGGAACAGGCTGCCCGTTCTGGCAGGCCCGGAGTACGGCAACGCCACAAAAACATATACCAATTCGACCGCCGTTGCCATTATTCTCGCGTCAGAAATTCTCGAGCGCCCGTGGGAGGACGATGCCGAACGTGCAGCGCAAATTTTCGCCGCCAGCCTGGACCCCATCTTTGCGCAACGCAGTGAGCTCGATTCGTTTTGCCGTGGTGCAGCCAATATAGAAGTCATCGGTCGAGGTTCCGCGTACGGCGCTGCCATCATGAGCGCGCTCTGTATCCGCGAAATGAGTGGTCACCGCGCCGCGGCGCACACCGGCGCAGGCTTTAAACACGGTCCCAACCTGGATGTGGATAGCTCGCACGTCGCGATCATTTTCGCGCTCGGTCGCGTGGCGGCTCTCGGAATCAAACTCGCAGAGGAATGTAACCGCCGCGGCGGGAAAGTCGTGCTGCTCTCTGCTGAAAATCATCCGACGACAGAGAAGCTGTTTCCTGTTCGCATGGAGGCTGTCCCGGAGCCTTGGGAAGCGATCACTTCCCTGCTGGTGCCGCAGGCGCTCACGCTCGGCATGGTGGAACGAACCGGTTGCCGGCTGCCTCCACGGTTTCAATATGGCGTAATGACGCAATAGTAAGACTGGCTTCTTCAATCGAGAGGAAATTTTGTCCGCCCCAGTGCTCGCACCAGAGACCCACGTTCGCCGCGAATTTATCTGGCGAGTCTCCCTCATCGCGGGGCTCGGTGGCATCCTCTACGGCTATGACATGGGCGTGATCGCGGCCGCATTGGTTTACGTGCGCCAGTCCTTTGTCCTCTCGACGCGCATGCAGGAAGTAGTGGTCAGCGTTGTATTGATTGGTGCCATGTCCGGTGCGCTCGTAGGCGGCGCCATCACTGATCGAATCGGCCGTCGCGCCACGCTTCTCTGGGGTGGCGCTATTTTTCTTTGCGGTTCACTGCTGGCTTTTGCCTCGCCGAACGTCGTCATTCTCATCGTCGCCCGTTTCCTGCTGGGCGTGGCCGTTGGCTTCACGTCCGTAACCGCGCCCGTATACGTTTCGGAACTGGCGCCTCCGCGTTCACGCGGCATGTTGATCGGCCTGTACCAATTCGCCCTTACGATCGGGATCGCACTGGCCGACCTGGTGGGCTATTGGCTGGCCAGCCAACACGCCTGGCGGCTGATGTTTGGAATTGGAGCACTGCCCGCCGCGCTCTTCATCCTCCTGCTCCTCACGCTGCCCGAAAGCCCACGATGGCTGTTTGCGCAGCATCGCATCTCTGAAGCTGAATCTGTGCTCCGCACCTACACCGATGCGGATGGCGCGCGCCTGCTGATCGCCGATATTCTCGCCGCCCTGCAAGTCAAACTGGAACGCCGCTGGAGCGCGCTGTGGAGTCCGGCGGTGCGCATGTCGCTATTCATCGCCGCTGGCTTTCTTATCCTGCAACAAGTGACCGGCATCAACGCCATTTTGTATTACGGGCCGCAGATTTTTTCACTCGCAGGCATCGCGTCCAATAAGAACGCGATCTTTGCGACCCTGCTGGTCGCCATCACCAACGTTCTCGCCACCATCATTGCCCTCATGCTGGTCGATCGGGTGGGACGAAAACCGCTGCTCTACGTCGGTGTCGGAGGCATGACGGCATCGCTGTTGACGCTCGCATATTCCTTCCACAACCAGGCCACCTTTGGCGCTGCGCCCGGCATCGTGGCCACTGTCTGCCTGATGGTCTACATCACCTGCTTTGCCTTCAGCATGGGCCCGATCGCGTGGATTCTGGTGTCGGAGGTCTTCCCATTACAAGTTCGTGGACGCGGAGTTGCCCTGGCGTCCCTGGCCTCCGGCGCTGCCAATTTCGTAGTTTCCCTTACCTTTCTGTCTCTGATCAAAGCGGCAGGAAATTCATCCACCTTCATCATTTATGCAGGTTTTTGTATCCTCACGCTGCTCTTTGTCCGCTTCGTCATCCCGGAAACCAAAGGGCGCGAATTGGAAAGTATTAGCACCGAGGCGAACGCCGTTTCCCGATGAGTGAAATCCCCAGGAGAAACAGTACGACAATGGCAAATTCCCCGAACCATGACGCCTTGGAAAACACGCAAGGCGGCAGCAATACCGCAAGCATCCAACCCGACCGCACGCCATCCGCAGATGCCGGCTACGTCGCCGGAGTTGACATTGGCGGATCCAATCTGCGCCTCGCGCTGGCTGATCGAACCGGCGTCATCGTCGCAAAATGGTCGTCGTCCACCGCCGGTGTGCGCGGCGCGGACGCAGTTGTTGACCTCATTTGCAACGGCGTCAAACTCGTGCTGCAGCAGACCTCCGTTCTGCGCAGCTCCCTTAAAGCGATCGCTGTTGGTGTACCCGGAGTAACCGACGTCGAGGAAGGTCGCGTGATCGCAACCTCGTACCTGATGGGATGGCGCGACGTTCCGCTGGCCGCAATGCTCGAAGCGGCGCTGAACATTCCGTCGGCGGTGGACAACGATGTGAACCTTGCCGCCGTCGGCGAAAGCTGGCTGGGCGCTGCCCAGGGTGCGCGCGATTTTGTATTCCTTGCCATTGGCACCGGCATCGGCGCAGGCATTGTGCTGAATCATTCCCTGTTTCGCGGCGCTGGTTGGAGTGCGGGCGAAATTGGCTACATGCTGGTTCCCGGCACGCCCAACGCGCCGCGGAAACGCGATGAGCCAGGCGCTCTAGAAAGCATGATCGGCGGCGAAGGCATCCGCACAGAGTGGCAAAAGATCTGGTCCGCAGACCAGACTTCGCTGTCGCGGGATCTGACCGCAACAGAAATCTTCGCCGCGGCCGCCAGCGATACCCTGGCGCAGACCATTCTGCAACAGTCAGCGCGCATGTTGTCTCACACCATTTACAACATGTCGCTCATTCTGAATTGTCCGCTGTTTGTGCTGGGCGGCGGTGTCGGTCTGCACCCCGCGCTCCTCGCCGCCACACAGAACATGCTGCTGCAATGGGCGGTTCGCGTCCGGCCGCAACTCATTGCAAGCCAGTTGGGTCCGGATGCGCAGTTGATGGGAGCCCTGCGTCTCGCGCTCGATACAGCGGAGTTGAACTCTCCAGTCGCGGCTGTGAAGTAACAAGCAAGGAACATCGCCGCTGTAGCGACCATCACAAGATCGCTGCACCTCCGACCGCTACAATGGGTCTGACTTGATTCTTGAGGGGGTGCGATGAAGAAGCTTCTGCTTGTTTTGCTGCTGACTACATGCGCGATTCCAGTTCTGGCACAGGGAGCGCCACCACAAGGCGCTGCGAATGCGCCCTACACCGTGGAGTATTACTACAAGACGCAATGGGGCCATCAACAGGAATTTCTGGATCTGTTTCTGAAGAATCACTTCCCTCTGTTGCGAAAGATTCAACAGACCGGCCGCATCACCGCGCTGAAGATCGAGACGCCCGCAAACCACATGACGGAAGACGCGCGCTGGGATTACCGGGTGACGATTACCTATAAGAATTCCACGGTTGCCACCACCGCGGACCCCGATGAAGAAGGATTCATCCGCCAGCTCTACCCTGATCAGCAGACCTATAAGCGCGAGGAGCAGCGGCGATTTGAAATTCTCCTGGCGCATTGGGACTTGCCGGTCACCAACATCACACCTGCAGCAAACTAGAATGGAAAGCCGCGAATGACGCAAGCGTTGTTGCCGATCAGTACGATTGCACGCAAGCTGAATCTGCCGGAGAACCGATATGAAACGCTGGGCACCTACGGCGCAAAACTGAAGCTGGATTTGTTGACCGACCCGGCATTTCCGCGTCGCGGCAAGCTGATTCTGGTGACCGCTACTACCCCTACAATTTCTGGTGAGGGCAAAACGGTCACCGCCATCGGACTGGTGCAAGGCCTGGAGCGCATCGGCAAGAAGGCCATCATCACTTCTCGCGAGCCGTCTCTGGGCCCCGTTTTTGGCATGAAGGGCGGCGCAGCCGGGGGCGGCCTGTCGCAGGTGGAACCGAGCCAGAAGATCAATCTCCATTTCCACGGCGATATTCACGCCATGACCAGCGCCCACAATCTGCTGGCCGCGTTGATCGATGCCCACCTCTTCCATGGCAATGAACTTGACCTTGATCCCGCTCGAATCGCCTGGCCGCGCACCATGGATATGAACGATCGTGCGCTGCGCCGCATCGCGATTGATGTCGATGGAAAAAAAGATGGCGCGAATCGCCGCACCGGATTTGTGATTACCGCCGCGTCCGAGGTCATGGCCATCCTGGCGCTCGCCAAGGATCGCAGCGACCTGCGGCGGCGTCTTGCATCGATCGTGATCGGGTCTTCGCGCGCTGGAAAACCGGTGCGAGCCGCGGATCTGCAGGCCACCGGCGCGATGATGGCGCTGCTCGACGAAGCGCTTCTGCCGAACCTGGTGCAGACCACCGAGGGCACGCCTGCACTGGTGCATACAGGACCGTTTGGCAATATTGCGCACGGAACCAGCAGCGTCATTTCACAGGATATGGGTCTACGACTGGCGGACTACGTCGTCAACGAAGCTGGCTTTGCGGCTGATCTGGGCGCGGAAAAATATATGGACATCGTGACGCGGGTCTTAGGCGTAAGTCCATCGGTTGCTGTGCTCGTGACCACGGTGCAAAGCATGCGCAACCAGGGTGAGGGCGACCTGCAGAAAGGGTTTGCAAATCTGGCGCAACATATTCGCAGTTTGCGCCACTTTGGCGTCCCGCTTGTGATCGCAGTGAATCGATTTCCCCACGACAGCGACGCTGACCTGGCGCAACTGCTCGCCTACTGCGCCCAGCAATGCATCGCATGCGCGATGACAGAACCCTTTACCCGGGGAGGCGAAGGCTCGATCGATCTTGCCCGCAAAGTTGTTGAAACCATTGATACAAATGACGAAGCAAGAATCACCCCAGCGTATGCGCTGAGTGACTCTTATGCGGAAAAAGCCAGCAACGTTGCGACCCAGGTGTACGGCGCCGATGGAGTGGAGATGAGCGAAATCGCCACGGGAAAACTGCGGCAACTGGTGGATTGGGGCTTTGATGGATTGCCGATCTGCATCGCAAAAACGCAGTATTCCCTAACGGACGATCCCAAGCTACTGGGTGCGCCGAGGGGCTGGAAGCTGCGGATTACGGACGTTTCGCTCTCTGCCGGCGCAGGTTTTGTGGTGATGATTGCCGGCAATATGATGCTGATGCCGGGACTGCCGAAGGTTCCGCGAGCAGTGGAAATTGACGTGAATGAGGCAGGAGAAATCGTCGGAGTGTGAGGTGAACTTCTTCCGAACAGACCCAGAATTGCGATAGTTGCCTTAGCAACTAAACAACGCATTTTTGGACGTTTTAGTTGCTAAGGCAACTACATTTTCTTGCTTCAACTTTGGTGCATTTTCAGGTCAACGGCCCAAACGAAGCCGTTCGCGGATTTCGTACCGGGAACCTGTCGGTCGAGTGAAGCTTTCATAGAGGAGAAATTCCTCCGCCACAAATCGGTTGAACTTCGGCGGATGGCGAATCTTGGCTTTCAATGTCTCCAGCCCAGTTGCATTTCGTCTGCCCTTGCTGCGCGCCAGCGTAATGTGGGGACGGTACGGGCGATCCTCTTGGATGAATCCGCACGGGATGATGGTTTTTGTCACTCTTTGCTGGAGCGCCAGCAATTCCGGCGTGAGGGCGACACCCGCGAAGAAAATTCCCGCGCGATCGAAGAAACCCACCTCATCCAGCTCAATTGGAATGGGCGCGGCATGCAGTTCGCGCAATCGAGCGACGACGCACTCGTACTGTGTTTCGCTGCTGTTCCCCAGAAATTGCAGGGTGATGTGCCACGACTCGGGCGTCGACCAACGCAATCCATCGCCTTCCACTCGATGCCGCATGGAAATCTTCTCGAGCTGTTCGATCACAGAAGCGGCCAGTGGAATTCCAACGAAGAGTCGCATACCCAGACAAGTGTAAGTCGCACTTGCCGCTCGTGTCGCACTCTCAGGCTAGAAATGCCGTCCATGCACGAACTCCGCGCCCAATTGCTTTGTAATCTTTTTGTCATCGCATTGTGGATTGGGTCTGGGAGCAGGACAATGATCTTACAGCTCTCTTCCACGATTCACTGTGCCCGCCGCATCCATTTCCCACGACGGCCTCCTCGGTCCATCGCGAATGACCGCTGATACCACCTGCACCCCGAAGGTGAAGCATGAATACAGAACTCATAGAAGCACACGCTACGCATCCCAAAGGCACGCAGGCGCGTGTCCTACTCTCTTCGGTTTTCGGCCCGTATGCGCAGGACGATGCATTCGGCAGCCGTCGCATCAATCCCATGGAGCTGTATCACAACCAGGTGACGCGGATGCAGGGATCGTTTTCGCTGCGGATGTTCCACCGCTCATGGGGCATCATGATGATCCAGCAGAATATTTCCGCGCCATCGACAGTTCTCGATTTTCCTACCCGAGAAAAGTTTGCTGAAGAGTTGCGGGCCAATCACTACGACATCGTCGGAGTTTCGTCGATCATCGTCAACATCGGCAAGGTTGCGGAGATGTGCCGCATGGTGCGCGAGCTTTCTCCGGAATCTGTCATAGTGGTGGGCGGCCACGTGGCCGCGCTTCCCGACATCGCAGAAAGAATCGATGCCGACCACATCGTACGCGGCGACGGCATCGCCTGGATGCGAGCCTACCTGGGCGAAGATACCAGCGCACCCATTCGCCACCCGCACATTGTCTCCGGCTTCGACGTGCGCGCCATGGGCCTGAAAGCCTCCGAATCCGGGAGCGATACCGCGGCAACAATTATTCCCTCGGTGGGTTGCCCGCTGGGCTGCAACTTCTGTACGACCTCGGCCTTCTTCGGCGGCAAGGGCAAGTTTCTGAATTTCTACAACACCGGTAAAGAACTCTTTGACGTGATGTGCGAAATGGAACGGACGATGAAGGTTCGCTCCTTCTTTATGATGGACGAGAATTTTCTGCTCCATCGCCAGCGAGCCATGGAGTTGCTGGACCTGATGAAGGCTGAAGGCAAAGCCTGGGCGATGTACGTGTTTTCGTCGGCGAATGCAATCCGCAAGTACAGCATGAAGGAGTTGGTGGAGCTGGGAGTTTCCTGGATATGGATGGGGCTGGAATCGCCGCGCGCCGGCTACGCCAAACTGCAGGGACAAGACACGCGTTCCCTGACGCGTGAGCTGCGCCAGCACGGCATCAAGCTGCTGGGTTCCAGCATCATTGGATTGGAGCATCACACGCCGGACAACATCGCGGAAGAGATTGAACATGCCGTTGCGCATGAAACGGATTTTCACCAGTTCATGCTGTATACGCCGGTGCCGGGCACTCCTCTGCACAAAGAGATGACCGAGAAGAACCGGATGCTGAACGTGAACCTGGCCGATATTCACGGGCAAGATAAATTCAACTTTCAGCACGCGGCCATTTCGCGCGACGACTCCAACCGTTTTCTGAACTTGGCTTTCCTGCGCGACTTTCAACGCAATGGGCCAAGCCTGTTCCGAATTTGCCGGACGACCATGGATGGATGGAAGCGCTACAAGAACGATGCCGATCCACGCATTCGCAAGCGCTTCCAATGGGAGGCTCGCTCCATCCGAACGGCTTACAGCGGCCTGTTGTGGGCGATGGAAAAACAACTGTACCGCAGCAACCGGGCGGTCAGCGATCAAATTCGAGCGTTGCGACTGGATATCGGTTCTGAATTCGGCATCGTGACGCGCGTCATTAGTTGGGTGCTAGGACCCGTGGCTTTATGGACCAGCCGTCGCGAAGAGCGGAGCTTGGCTGAAGGCAAGACCTACGAACCGAAGACAATCGTTGAGCACCGCAACTGGACTCCGGCCTAGGCCTCGACCATTGCGGACCTTGCTCCCTGTATGGCCGAAGCACCAGCAGAGTCGGCGCATCGGCCGCAATCCCTGTCAAAAAAACTGGGAACGCGCGCGGAGCGGGTGAGGATTTTCAGTTGGATGGATCGGCGAGGAGTGTGTCGTCGGACAGAACCGGCAGGTGAATTTCCACGCGACAGCCGGGTCCGTCGTTGCGATTCGCGACTGTGAGCGTGCCTCCGTGGGCTTCGATGATCTGCAGCGCCAGGATCAGGCCGACACCCATGCCGCCGGGCTTGGTGGTGTAGAGCGGAACAAAAAGATTCGCCGGGTTGGCCACGCCGGTTCCGTTGTCCTCCACAAGAATGACGATGCTGTCGGAGTGCCGCCTGCAGATCACCGCGACTCGCACCGCAGATTTATCCTCATACGCCTGCAGCGCCGCATCCACGGCATTGCGAACCAGGTTGATGAGGGCCTGTTCGAGCTGGGCTGCATCGGCGTAGATGTCGACATTTTCCGCGACTTCGAGAGCGACTTTGGCCCGCGTTTCCAGGTGACAGATGCGGTCCAGCAAGGTCACGGCGGCAGATAACGATTTGACCGGCGGAGGAAGTTTGGCGAGCTGGCTGTAGGCTTGCAGAAAACGGTTCAACGACTCGGCACGCTCCTCAATGATGGAGAGCCCGTGCTCCAGGTCAACTGGATTCACTTCCTGCCTCGGGGCTTCAAGCTTGCTCATCATGTCTGTCGGCGGCGCTGCAAAGTTGCGCATCATGCGCGAGCGAAGACTGCCGGCGATCGACTTGATGGGTGTCAGGGAGTTATTCACTTCATGCGCCAGAACTCGGATGAGCCGCTGCCACGCCTGACGTTCCTGTTCGCGCAGCACGCCGCTAACATCGGACAGCAGCAATAGCGTATGCGGCATTCCCTCTTGATAGAACTTGCTGCGACGTACCATCCATCGGCCTTCTCGCCCATGCATGGTCAATGTCACGACGCTATTGTCCGCGCAATCGAGAAGTTCTGTCAGGCCCAACGAGCTTGCACTGCGATGCAGCATGGAATTGGCGGGAAGCTGCAACATTTTGCGGGCGGCAGGATTGGTCAATTGCAATTCCGCAGCCGCGTTAAATGCGAAGACGGGAAGCTCCATGCTTTCGACGACGCGCTCCAGTAGCGCAAATGTTTCTGATTCGCGATGACGGCGCACGCGAAGATCGCCGGCAAGCTCGTTGATCTGCGCCGCCAGGTCACCCAACGCATCTCCCTGCCCAATGTCGCGAGCGCGAAAGGAATATTCATTTTCACGCAACGCAGCGACGACATTGGAAAGAGTCTGCAAGGGTCGGACGATGTGCTGGAAGATTGCCGAACCTAACCATGCCACCGCGAGAATGAGCACCACCAGGACACATATCCAGACCAGGACCGACGCGTGCCACAAATACAACGCGATCGAAGCCAGGAAGAGAGTCGGGACTGCGAGCGCCACCAGCAACGCAGCCAAGCGTACTTCAAAGCGAAGACGCGGAATTCTGAATCCGATCATGGGACGAGGTTGTGCAGCAGCGGAATTACGTGCCCGCCTTGCCACGCTAGATGCCATACTTTTCCATCCGCCGGTACAGTGCACCGCGGCTCAACCCAAGTGCCTCGGCAGCCTGGCTTACATTGCGAGAGTGCCGCGCCAAGGCTTTGCGGATCAAGATGTTCTCCACCGCTTCCAGGCTCATTTCGTCAATCGAGTTGGAGCTGCGGCTGGGCTGAAGATTCAGATCCGCAGCCAGAATACGGCTGCCGCGACTCATGAGGACGGCGCGTTCCATGGTGTGTTCCAATTCGCGCACATTGCCCGGCCACGAATGATCCAGCAGCGACTGTAACGCGGATGGGTCGAAGCCTTCAATGGATTTGCGATAGCGCGCGGCGTATCGCGCGAGAAAATGCGCCGCCAGTACTGGAATATCCTCGGTGCGCTCGCGGAGCGGAGGCAGGTGGATTTCGACCGTATTCAGACGGAATAACAGATCGGGGCGGAAGCGACCTTCTTCCGATTCCTGCGTCAGGTCCGTGTTGGTTGCCGAAAGAACGCGGACATCGACTTTTCGCGTTCGCGAGGAGCCGACACGTTCCAGCTCCCCCGCCTCCAGCACGCGCAGGAGCTTAGAGCATTGTCATAGTTGTTATAGAGTACCGAAGCGCGTTTTGAACCAGGCTTGTGCGTTCTCGGGTGTGAGTTGTGGCAACAGTTGGGAGAGGGCTTGGTCCAGAGCTTCCCTTGTGCGGGCCTTGGCGGAACGCAGCAGCATTTTGAGTTTGGACCAGGCTTTTTCGATGGGGTTCAGGTCGGGCGAGTAGGGCGGCAGATAGATTGCCTGCGCGCCTACCGCCTCGATCCTGGCGCGGACGCCATCGATCTTGTGGACGCTGAGATTGTCCATCGCCACTACGTCGCCGGGGCGCAGCTTGGGACACAAAACATGGTCCAGATAGGCGAGGAAGATATCGGCATCGGTGGGCTCCTCGATGGTCATGGTAGCGATCATGCCGCGTGTGCCGATGGCGCCCAGAATGGTCAGGATTTTCCAGTGGCTCTGGGGCGCAGCCTCATGGA
>Ga0307374_10011510_pt1 | contig 12572 bp, 10 predicted proteins | sample OX3MG_FD_202532 | JGI IMG/M metagenome (GOLD analysis project Ga0307374, IMG submission 202532) | Soil microbial communities from Risofladan, Vaasa, Finland - OX-3 | ecosystem: Environmental > Terrestrial > Soil > Coastal area > Acid sulfate soil | place: Finland: Risofladan, Vaasa | collected...
CCAAGGTGCTGGCCGCCAAGAAGGCGGCGGCCGCGGCCGCCGCCTCCCAGCGTCAGCTGGTCAGCCTGGCACCCCTTCTCCTCTTGCTCGATGGATTCCTCGTTGTAGGTCTCTTCAAAGATCTCCTCTGGCGCGCTCTGCGGGATCGAGCTCCGGTCGCTACCGGGATCCTTCTGGCGACTGCTTCGCAGATGGCTCGGGCTGGGGGGGCCCTCCTCGATGGGGCCTGGCGCGGCTTCACCCGTCTCAGTCCTAGGCCCTCGCGGACCAACCGGCCGGAGCGTCCCAGCGCCCGGCGAGCGGCCGCCGAGCGCCACAAGCGACCGCCACGCCAGTGGCGCGGCCGAGCCGCGGCGATGCACCCGCGCCGGGTGACCGAGATGGTGCAGCCGGGAGACCGCGGCAGAAGCTCGATCTACGACGACTTCTCCTTCTGACGACGGGCGTCGGCCACAGCCGAACTCCTTCCCCGGTCTAAGCTTGCTGGGGAGCCTACCGCTCCGATTCCTCAAGAGGGAGCGCCCCCCAGACCCAGAGCGGGATGGGACCCGGGAGTACGGGGTCGGGCCTACCTAGGAGACAGCCAGTGGACGAGGCGGTGATCGTTGACGGAGTCCGGACGCCGATCGGACGTTACGGCGGTGTTTTGGCGTCCGAGCGGCCCGACGATCTGGCCGCCCTGGTTCTGCGAGCCCTGGTTGATCGCGTGGGTTTGGATCCCAAGGAACTTGAGGATGTCTACTTGGGCTGCGCCAACCAAGCCGGCGAGGACAACCGCGACGTAGCTCGTATGGCAGTTCTCCTGGCCGGCTTCCCCGTGGAGGTGGGTGGCTGCACCGTCAACCGCCTCTGCGGCAGTGGCCTGCAGGCGGTCGCCGATGCTGCCAGGGCGATCGGACACGGTGATGGCGCAGCGCTCATCGCGGGCGGGGTGGAGTCGATGAGCCGGGCTCCCTGGGTGACCGCCAAGCCCGACCGTGGCTTCGCCCGGGGAGAGCGAGTGCTCCACGACACAGCACTTGGCTGGCGCTTCATCAATCCCCGCATGGAGGCTCTCTACGGCACTGACTCGATGGGCCAGACCGCCGAGAACGTGGCCCAGATGTTCTCCATCGACCGCGCGGCTCAGGACCAGTTCGCCCTGACTAGTCATCGCCGCGCGCTGGCCGCCCAGGAGAAGCAACTCTTTGCGGATGAACTGATCCCAGTGGAGACAACCAAGGGCACCGTCGCAACTGACGAGTGTCCCCGCGCCGACACCTCGATCGAGCGACTGTCCCAGCTGCGGCCAGCCTTTGCCGCCAACGGCACCGTCACGGCCGGAAACTCCAGCCCGCTGAACGACGGTGCGGCCGCACTCCTCCTCACCTCGCGGGACTTCGCCGCCAGCCATGATCTGCGGCCCATGGCCGCGATCCGCAGCATGGCCGTCGCTGGCGTGCCTCCCCGGATCATGGGCATCGGTCCTGTCTCCGCCACCAGGAAGGCCCTCGAGCGAGCACAGCTCAGCCTCGCCGACATCAACCTGATCGAGCTCAACGAGGCCTTCGCCGCCCAGTCAATAGCCGTTCTCCAGGAACTTGGCCTCTCCGCGGACGACGAGCGAGTCAACCCCAAGGGCGGGGCCATCGCTCTGGGGCACCCGCTCGGGTGCTCGGGCTGTAGGATCCTGGTCACTCTCATCCACGAGCTGCGGCAGCGGGGGCTCCGGTACGGTTTGGCGACCATGTGCATCGGGGTGGGACAGGGGATCGCGATGGTGGTCGAGAACCTCGGCTGAGCGGTCCTTGGTCGTGGCGACCAGATTTCATTGTTATCGAGCTAAGGAGAGGAAGGGAATGACCAAGGTCGACGAGATCGCGCATGACTACCTGCGGCGAAACTCCGACCTCGATCCCACTTCCGCCTCGGCCCGGGGGTTTCTAGGTCACGACGCCGAACTGACTGACTATTCGCCCCAAGGGGCCGGGGCCCGCGGAGAACTGGCCCGCAGCACTCTGCGCCAGGTTGAGGCGTTGACCCCGGAAACGGATGCCGATCGGCTGGCGGCGGCGGTCATGCGCGATCGGCTCCAGGTCGAGGTCGATGTCTATGACTCCGGGGACTGGAAGCGCGAGCTGAGCGTCTTCGGGCCTATGGTCACGGCCAGCCGGGTCTTCGACCTGATGGCGCGTGATCAGGATCACGACTGGGAGCTGATCGCCCTGCGGATGGACAAGGTGTCACGCTGTATGGCGGGAATCCAGGAGACCCTGGAGCTGGGTGCTGGCCAGAACCTGGTCGCAGACCGGCACCAGGCGGTTATCTCCGCCAGTCGGGCCCGTCGCTGGGCGGGCAGCGACACCGAGGTGGGCTTCTTCCGAGGATTGGCCGCTCAGTACCAGGGCCAGAGCGAGCAGCTTCGTTCCCGGCTCCGAGGCGCGGCCGAGATCGCCGACCGTGCCTATTTGAACTTCTCCGACTTCCTGGAGGAGAGCTACATCGAGCGGACCCCGGAACAGGATGGTTGCGGCCCCGAGCTCTACCAGCTCCACTGTCGCCTCTACAACGGCATCGAGATCGACACCCTGCAGACATATCAGTGGGGTTGGGAGGAGCTGGGCCGGATCCAGAAAGAGATGGCTCAGACTGCCGAGAGGATCCTGCCCGGCGCCAGCATGGTACAGGTGACCCGGATTCTCGACGAGGACCCGGCTCGTGCCATCGAGGGCGAGGCGAACTTCCGCGCCTGGAACCAGGCGTTCCTCGACGAGACCATGGCTGCCCTAAACCATCTCCACTTCGACATCCCCGAGCCGGTCCAGCGCGTCGAGGCAATGCTGGCGCCTCCCGGAGGCAGCCCGGCGATGTACTACACCCCCCCTGCCGAGGACTTCAGCCGCCCCGGGCGCACCTGGTATCCAACTTTGGGTCGGACCCACTTTCCCCTGTGGACCGAGGTGGCCACCGCCTATCACGAGGGCGTTCCCGGTCATCACCTTCAGCTGGGTCATGTGGTCTGGCTGGGCGGGCGGGTGAACCCGTTCCAGGGAATACTCGGACTGATCTCTGGGCATGCCGAGGGGTGGGCTCTCTACGCCGAGCGCCTGATGGGTGAGCTCGGTTATCTCGAGAATCCCGATTACTACCTGGGCATGCTGGCCAACCAGGCATTCCGGGCGGCCCGGGTGGTGGTTGACATCGGTCTCCACCTGCATCTCCAGATCCCCGACGACCAGGACTTTCACCCTGGTGCCATCTGGACCCGAGAACTGGCGACCGAGTTCATGGTTCTCGCCTCGGGTCGCTCCCCGGAGTTCTGCAGCGGCGAGGTGGACCGCTACCTGGGCATCCCCGCCCAGGCCATCTCCTACAAGCTGGGTGAGCGGGTCTGGCTGGAAGTCCGGGAGGAGGCTCGACGCTCCTGGGGACCCAGCTTCAACCTCAAGGACTTTCACCGCCAGGCGCTGGATCTGGGCAGTGTCAGCCTGCAGCAGTTGCGCGAAGAGATGCTGGCACCGCGACCCTCGGCCGTACCCGCCGACTGACGGGCGGCTCCGGGGATTTGTTGCAGACTGGGTCGGCCATGGACGCTCCCCGGATCGAGAACCTGATCCTTGCCAACCACGTCGAGGCGGTCAACGGGCTGCTCTACATCTCCGGCGGAGGCTGGACCGACCACTGGCGGCCAGCAGCGGTCACTCCCGGGCAGCCGGTGGTCAGCCACCTCGGCGTCGGGGTGACCGTGCTGGTGCCCTGGGTCGCCAGCGGCCAGCCCTACCCGCTCACGGTCAGGGTCGAGGACTCGGTGGGCAACCAGATCGCCGGAATCACCACCCAGCTCAGCTCGACCAGGCCGCCCGGCCTGCCCACAGGCGCCGATCTGCGCACCGTTCTGGCCCTGGCACTGAATGTGGTGTTCCCCACGAGTGGCGAGTACCGAGTGGTGGCCGCCCTGGCGGATCAGCCCACCCGAGCGGTCGACTTTCGGGTCCACGACGTCGTCCCCTCAGCGCCTTCCCAGCCGCCCGTCAATTAGGTCGCTCCGAGCAACGCCGACGCTAGACTTGGCGATCGTGTCCGCCGCCACCACTGAGGGTGCAGCTCCCTTCCACGATTTCCTGACCTGGTACCAGGTGGTCGGCGACCTGGAGTCCTCGACAGAGGGAGGGCCCGCCCCCCTAATTCTCTTGCACGGGGGCCCGGGCGCCACTCACGATTACCTCAGTCCGCTGAGTGCCCTGGCCAGCGACGGCCGCGCCGTCGTCTTCTACGACCAGCTTGGCAACGGCAGGTCCACCCACCTGCCCTCCCGGGGCTCGGAATTCTGGACGGTCCCACTCTTTGTTGAGGAGCTGGCCAACCTCCTGCGCCATCTAGGGATCAGCAACCGCTACCACGTCCTGGGCCAGTCCTGGGGTGGCTTTCTGGGCCAGGAACACGCGCTGACCAAGGCCCCCGGATTGCTCTCCCTGGTGCTCTCGAATACGGCCGCATCCTACCCCGCCTTCGCTGTAGAGGCCGAGCGTCTGCGCTCGGAACTGCCCGCTGATGTGCAGGCCACCCTGACCCGTCACGAGACGGCCGGGACGACCGATGACCCCGAGTACGCCTCCGCCTGCGAGGTTTTCTATCATCGCCATCTCTGCAGGCTCGACCCCTGGCCGCAAGGGGTGAGCGACGGGTTGGCTCAGATTGATGCTGACCCAACCGTGTACCACACCATGAACGGCCCCTCAGAATTCCACGTCACTGGCTCGGCCCGAGAGTGGTCAGCCGAGGCGCGACTAGCTGAGATCGCGGTCCCGACCCTGGTCCTCTCAGGACGCTTCGACGAGGCAACCCCTGCTCTCCAGGAGACCCTCCTGCAGGGGATCACGGGTAGCCGGCAGGTCATCTTCGAACGCTCCTCCCATATGCCCTTCTGGGAGGAGCCGGACGCCTACCTGCTTGTCGTCGCGGAGTGGTTGCTAAGCCACGACTGAGCCTCTATCGGTCGGCGACTAGCCGCCGCCAGGTTCCCGGGAGGAACCGCAAGGTTCCCCCCGGGACGGAGGTCGGGCCGATCAGCGCCGCGACCCGCGTTCGGGTCAGACCTCCTGACTGGCGTAGCCCAGCTCGGTGGCGAGGACGGGCTCGCTGCTGGTGGTCACCTCGCCGGTGACCTCGATGCGAGCCTCGCCCACCGGTCCCGCGTGGGGGCGGCCGAAGAGCGCGAATATCGACCCGGCCACCACGAAGCTGACCAGGTAGGAGACATCGCCCAGCTGGGGATACGCGGAAGGGATGGGGCCGACGAACCAGCTTTGGTTCATGAAGGGAACAGATACGCCGAGCCCGATCAACCAGGCGATGGTACCGACCCGGACCGTCGAGGTCTGGTCGTAGAGAGCGCGGAGCTCATACGAGCCGCGGTGCTTGAAGAACCAGTCGACCAGCACCACCGCCACCCAGGGCCCGATCCAGTAGGAGAGGAGAAGCAGGAAGTTGCTGTACTGGCTGGCCGCCTGGGTGGCATTGCTGCCGCCGGTGGCGAGCAATCCGCCCAGAACTCCCACCACGACGGCCGCCTGCCAACGGCGGAACCTGAAACGCACCGCCGCAGCCACCACCAATCCCACCAGGACGGCAGCTCCCACCACCTCCGGGACGGCGATCAGCGACTCTTTGTCGGTGGCCAGGGTGGAGTTGGCGACCACCAGCATGATCGCGGTAACCGCTCCGAAGATTACCCCGGCGATGCCGGCTCGCAGCCAGGGTGATCGCTCGACTTTGACCACCAGGGCCGACATCGAGCCGCTGTAGATGTTGAGCGCGTTAGCACAGGCGGTTCCCACGGCGATCGCCAGGAGGGCGACCTTGGCCAGGGGACCGGGCATGAGGAAGGCGATCGCGTTGGCGGGGTTGGCGGCCGTAGCGGCAGGCATGGCGACCGACACGGTCAAAGCCCCCATCCACTCCAGGATGAGGCAGGGGATGAACATGCCCAGGGCGGTCCACCAGACGATGCTGCTGGGCTTGGTCTTGCTGGGCAGATAGCGGGAGTAATCCGAAGCAAATGGCATCCACCCCATGGCGTAGGAAAGCGCCAGGCCGATGGTGATGATGAAGCCACCGGTTGGGCCGCCGAAGGGCACCGGGGCCTTGGGATTGAAGGCGAGACCGTAGTTGCCCGCCTTGAAGGTGAAGAACGCGAGGATCACGAAGACAATGATCAGAGCCACACTCATCCACCTCTCAAAGGCGTGGATCATGTTGTGGCCGTAGACGGCGAGGGCCACTTGGCCCACCACCATGATCGCCAGGGACAGGAAATAGTTGAGGTGGGCCAGTTCGGCCAGAGCGAAGGTGCCGTACACCGTGTTGACTGCGAACCAACCGATACCGGCCAGGTAATTCAGCCCTGCCGGACCGAAGTTGCCCAACAGACCGAACGGCGCCCGCGACTGGATCATCTGGGGTACTCCGAGCCGGGGACCGAAGGTGCTCAGCAGACCCAGGAGCAGGGCTCCCAGTACGTTGCCAATGGCGAGCGCCACGAACGCTCCCAGCATGCTCACGCCGAAAGTTCCCACTGCTAGGTTGCCGATCACCCAGGTGGCCAGGACCAGGTTGGCAGCCATCCAGAGGGTGAACATCTGGAATGGTCGGCCATGGCGCTGGGCCTGGGTTATGTGTTCAAGTCCATGGGGCTCGATCTCAAGGACCTCGTCCTTGTACAGGTGTCCGGCGCCGACAGCGCTCTCAGCCATGTCTCCTCCTCCCCGAATCCAAGTCCCAACAAATGCCCACTGCCCTGGCGGCCTTAGGACCGTCGATGGCAGAGATTCTGACCTACATGTAGTAGGCTGTCAAGGCCTTAAACACAATATCTTGGGCCAGGATCTAAACCGATCTCCGGGGAGGATGGCGCTGAGTTGGAGGAGCTGGACGGCCGCTCGCGACACCGTCTGGCTCAATTCCCCTCCGACCGACCTACGGTTGTGAGCACCATCGGTTGGCGGCAAGCGGATAATGATCAAAGAGCGCCTACGTAGAGGGTCGGACATGGACTTAGGCTCAAGCAACGACGATCAATCGGCGGAGGTCGAGCGACTTCGGCTGGAGTGGCTGGAGCTTGTAGGAACGTCGAAAGTGGTGCAGAGAGCGAGTCATTCAGAGGTAGCCGCGTGGACCGCCTGGACTCGCTGGCAGGCGGCGAAATCCGCGCACGAGAGTCGAGTCCAACGAAGTGTGTAGAGGCTAGCGGGCGGAACTAGCTCGCCATCGACAGCGTCGCTGCACTCCGCCTCCACGGCTCCAGCCTCGCTATTTGCGCCAACCTATGGACCTAACCGTAGCAACCATGTGCGCCCGTGCCCGGCACACTGCGAAGGGCGCACTACATCAGGGAGGAACCCGGTATGGCAACACCTTTCTTTGGCTACCACCTGCCCAACTACAGTTTCCCTGGAGTCGCATCCGACCATCTCTTTGATCACGTGGCCAACTTGGCCGGAGCGGCCGAGCGCGCCGGCTTCGACATGGTCACGGTCATGGACCACTTCTACCAAATTAGCGGCGTCGGTGCGGAAACAGAGCCCATGCTGGAGTCATATACCACTCTCGCCGCACTGTCCCAGCGGACAACCAATGTCCGTCTCAGCGCCATGGTAACCGGTGTTACCTACCGCAACCCAGCGCTATTGGCGAAGATGGTCACGACCCTGGACATACTTTCCAAAGGCCGAGCCATCCTCGGTATCGGTGCCGCTTGGAACGGTCATGAACATACTGGATACGGATTCGACTTTCCGCCCATCGGCCGGCGGATGGATCGCCTCGACGAGGCAGCCCAGATTGTCAAGCTCATGTTCACCGAGGAGCGCCCAAGCTTCCACGGTAAGTTCTTTCACATAGACCGGGCCCTCAACGTACCGCGTCCGATCCAGCCGGGCGGTCCCAAGCTGCTCATTGGAGGGGCAGGCGAGCAGCGCACGCTGCGTATCGTCGCCAAGTATGCGGACATTTCCAACTGGTTCCCTGGGGTAGAGGAAACCAAGCGCAAGATTGGCATCCTCGAGAAGTACTGTGACCAAGAGGGGCGTGATCCCGCCACCATCCTCAAGACGGTGACGCAGCCCTGCGTCTTGGCTCTGGACGCCAGCCATGCGCGGCAATTGAAGGAGCAGATTCCGGCCGAACGCTTGGCTGTGTGGGGTGACCCGGTTCTTCTAGAGCAGGCCGCTGAAGCGCTGCAGCCTTACCTCGATGCCGGTATCGGCGGTTTCACCTTCGGCAATCCCAACCTCAGCTCCCCGGAGTTGCTTGCAGCAGCAGGGGAACTCAAGACGCGTCTCAGCACCTAAGAAAAGGAGTTGATCGACTCTGGGCTGATTGTGAGGCAGTTATCAGGGAGGACTCAGTCGCTCACGGTTCACTGTGTCAGCGGCCAACGCGCCCGACCGAGAACCGCCGGGGGTATGCCGCCATCGAGGACACTGCAATGAATCCTGTTGTTAGGCGAATACTCCTGGTCGGCGCCACGGTGGCCGGTCTTTCCGGGCTTGGCTTTGTGGTCGCCACCCTGACCGCAGATGCGGCCAGCTCACCCAGCGGCTCAACGGCAGCCCAGCAGACGGCTGCCGCGACGCCGACCACCACTCCGAGCCCTGGAAACGCTAGCCCGGGAGGCAATACCCGGAACTGTCCCAACACGTCCGGAAGTGGAAGTTCCAGCTCGGGTAGCTCCGCCTCCTAGTCTCCGGAGCGGCTGCCTACGGTCCGGTGCTGGGACCGGCCGGTGTGGTGGGCGCTCCCCCGGCGTCTAAGGAAGCTTCCAGTTGCAGAGTGCGACGGAACGCCGCCCAGACAGCATCGCTGAGCACGGTCCGGAAGCGACCGCGCTCGAGAGCCGCCAGCGCCTCTGCGGAGGTGCCCCCTGGCGAGGTGACCATGTCTCGCAGCTGGGCCGGGTGCTCGCCACTCTGGATGGCGAAGGCGATTGAGCCGCGCAGGGTCTCCAACACCAAGCGCCGAGCTATATGGCGCGGAAATCCGAGATGAACAGCGGCCTCCAGCAGCGACTCCGAGAAAAGGAATGCGTAGGTCGGCCCGGTACCGCTGACGGCGGTTGCCATGGCGACCTGCCGCTCGTCTTCAACCTCGATCTCGGTTCCCAGTGCGGAAAGAAGAGTTCGCACTTGAGCTTTGGCCGACTCGGTTACTTCCGGAGTGGCGAACCACACGGTGACCCCCTCGCCAATCTGGGCGGGTGTGTTGGGCATGGCCCGGACGATTGCCCGATGTCCCAGGCCCGCAGCCAGAGCGCTGGTGCTGGCTCCGCCGACGATGCTGATCACCAGAGTCTGGCTGCGCACTGCTCCCCCAAGCTGCACGAGAACCCGAGGCAAGACCTGGGGCTTGACCGCCACCAGAACAATGTCAGCGCCTCGCACTACCTGAGCGTTGTCGGCCACAACTGAGACGCCGAATCGAGCTTCCAGCTCTCGGGCGCGCTCTGACCGAGGGTGACTGCAGACGATCTGGGCGCTGCTGACCAGCCCCTGGCGCAGGAGACCGGCGATCATGGCCTCGGCCATGGCCCCGGTGCCAATGACACCGATCGTGGTGCTGCTGAGGTCAGACCCCGGTGGCGATGGAGCGACTTCGGGCTGGTTCAAAGTAGGGCTAGGTTGCCATATCGAGCCTTGGGGCCGCCTGAGCTGGAGTGCCGAAGCACTGAACTGACACAATCGGAAGGCTCCGTCATGAGGGGACCACGTCCCCAACACCAACCAAGGTCTGCCTGGAGGTACCACCATGCGCGATGACATCAGGGCGGAGACGGTCCACGTCACCGGCCACGGCGGCGATGAGATCGAGGCCTATCAAGCGGTGCCTCTGGACCCGGAGAAGACTGGCGGGGTGGTGGTCATCCATCACATGCCGGGATACGACAGCTGGAGCAAGGAGGTCACCAGGACTCTGGCCGCTCACGGATACCTGGCGATCTGTCCGAACCTGTACTCGAGGGATGCGCCGGGAGCCAGTCCTGACGATGCGGCGGCGGCGGTTCGAGCCAAGGGTGGAGTACCCGACGAGCGACTGGTCGGCGATGTGGAGGGAGCCGCCAACTATCTCCGGTCTCTGCCCACCAGCAACGGCAAGGTCGGGGTGATCGGTTACTGCTCCGGAGGGAGGCAGTCATTTCTAGCCGCCTGCAGCCTGCCCCTCGATGCCGCAGTCGTCTGCTACGGAGCCTTCATCGTGGGCGAACCGCCTGCGGGCATGCCCCTCAAGGTGACCCCGTTGGGCCATCTGGCTCCGCAGCTCTCCTGCCCGCTGCTGGGGCTCTTCGGGGCAGACGACCAGCACCCTTCCCCGGCCGAAGTGGCCGAGCTGGAAGGAATCCTCAGCAACCAGGGTGCCGACTTCGAGTTCCACAGCTATCCCGGCGCCGGGCACTCCTTCTTTGCCGTTGATCGCCCCAGCTACCGTCCCGAGGCCGCCCAGGAGGGCTGGGAGGAGATCTGGGAGTTCTTCAGCCGCAATCTCGCCCCGGGAGCCAACTGAGATGTGCACCTATGAGACCGAGACACTCAACCTCCGAGGCAGTGGCAAGGGCGCTCAGGGATGGTTCTCGGTGACCGATGCCAGTGTCTATTTCGACCACCCCGTCCACGCGCCCGCTGACCACACCCTCAACCTGGACTTCCTCAACCCGGCCCTGGGGCCCGGAGCCCGAGTCGCGCTCGAACTGGACGCGGATTCCGCGCTGGCCCTCGCCGAGGCGATCAGGTCGGTGGTGGCCGCGGGCCGCAGGTCGCCTCAGGTCGCGCCGGCTACCTAGCCGGGGCGCATTAGGGCGAGCGCCGGGCGAGCGAGGGCAGGGCCTCTGGGCGGCTTCGGGATCCCCCATCGACGACGCTGACAGTGGCAGGGTCAGGGACCGTTCCTTGCCGTCGCGAAGCGGCATCGAGGCCGGGTCGTTGAGGATGACATCGGGGTGGCTCTGCACCACTTGCTCCGCCTCGGTGCGGAAGGTGTTGGCGGTGAGGTCCAAGGTCACGTTGGCCGAGAGCTTGAGGCCCGCCTTCTTGATGGCCGTGATGGCGGGTTGGACAAAGGTCTGCGAGCCGATGTCGTTGCCGAAGGCCAGAGCGATCTTCTTGTAGTGCTTGTCGTACTTGGCGATCGCGACCATGGCATACGACTCAGCCAGATCAGGAGGCACCAGCCGGAAGAAGTAGGGGTAGTGGACGTGGTCGAATTCCGACTGCCCGGTCATGCAGAACATGACCATCTGCTTGGAATTAATGATCGGGACGACGGAAGCAGCCTCGTCCGAGGTGCAGCCGATCACCATGGCCAGGTTGGGTTCGGTGGCAAACATCTGGTTTGCCGCCGGCACCGCGTCGGCCGGATCTCCTCTGGTATCGAAGGTGGCGCAGCTCAGCTGGTGTCCCAGTACTCCGCCGTCCGCATTAATGGCCTTGGTCGCCGCCAGACAGGAGGCGTCGTAATAGCCTCCCAGGGCCGCGTCGGGGCCGGTGAAGGGGGCCAGGTCGGCGATCACCAAGGTGCTGCTCGCCGAGACCGGAGCCAATGCGATCGCTCCGCTGGTGGCCGCGGCCGCCACCCCCAGGGCCAGCGCTACTACCCCTGCTGAGAGCCGACGACCGTTGGTCACCCGATGGTGACCGTTCTCCTGCAGGCTCTCGGCTAGCCTGGACGACTGGTCGTAGCTGAGTGACGTCTGAACCAACGCATGGAAGCCCTCCCCGAATCCGGAGTTGACGTTGCTACAGGTTGCGCCCCGGCGGCGTGGCCGGAACCCACGTGTTCCGTACCGCCTTGGTGTCCTCCGCGACCACCCGGTTGCGGATGGTCCCCACCCCGTCGACAGTGATCTCGACGACGTCACCGGGCACCAGCCAGAGCGGCGGCTCGTGGCCCATGCCAACTCCGCCCGGGGTGCCGGTGGCGATTACATCTCCGGGCTGAAGGGTGGTGAAGGTGGAGAGGAACTCGATGGCCCGGGGGATGCTCACCAGCATCTGTGAGGTGCGCGCGGCTTGCCGCACCTCGCTGTTGACCGTGGTCGTCAGCTGGACATCGGACACGTCGATCTCGTCCACCGTGACCAGCTCCGGTCCCAGGGGCATGGTGCCGTCGAAGTTTTTGCCCGCGGTCCACTGGGTGCCGGCCCGCTGCCAGTCCCTGGCCGAGGCGTCGTTGCAGACCACGTATCCGGCGATCGCCTCCAGGGCCAGGTCGGCCGGGATATAGCGACCTCCGCGGCCGATCACCACCCCAAGCTCTCCTTCGTAGTCGAAGCGCTCGGTGAGGGCGGGTCGGACCAGGTCAGCGTAGGGTCCGGTCACGCTGGGAGCGCCCCGGACGAAGCACTCGGGCCACTTGGGGATCTCTCGACCCGTCTCCAATGCGTGCTCGCTGTAGTTGACGCCAAGACAGAGGATGCGATTGGGTACCGGCACCGTCGCCGCGAACTCCGCCTCCTCGACGGGCCGGCCCTCACGTGCCTCCAGAGCCCGCAGTTGGTCCCAGCTCTGGGGACCGGCGCGCAGGACGACGTTGAGGTCCGCCAGTTC